>Ga0137326_1000040_pt1 | contig 48982 bp, 39 predicted proteins | sample EasRivERMZT500_2_FD_102292 | JGI IMG/M metagenome (GOLD analysis project Ga0137326, IMG submission 102292) | Soil microbial communities from meander-bound floodplain in the East River, Colorado, USA - East River MetaG ERMZT500_2 | ecosystem: Environmental > Terrestrial > Soil > Floodplain ... | reverse complement strand
GTCGCGCCACAGACCTGAATCGCGCCGGGCTCGATCCTGACCTCCACACTTCCGCTCGTCACGAATGTCTCGCCGTCCACGTGGCAGACGAGACGGTCGCCCGTGATCGCGGCCGACTGACAGCGGCCCCAGAACACGCCGTGCGCCGGCCGGCCATGCCCGACGGCGAGCCGGCGTGCCCGCCAGAGCTGCCGGATCGGCCCGCCGGCATCGACCAGCACGACGTCCAGCCAACCGTCGGAGGGATCGGCCGCCGGAGCGAGCACCATGCTGTTGCCGTACTCGCGGCCGTTGGCAAAAGCGATGAGAAACCGCTCCTGATCGCTGGTGACGCCATCGACCACGAGGCCGTAGCGCTCGATCCGGTACGACCAGACCGCGCCAAAGAGCTCCCGAAGGTACCCGCTCAGGCCCCGTTTGCTTCGCTGGTTGAAGGCCATGCCGACCGTCGCGTCGAAGCCAACGCCCGCGATGTTCAGGAAATGGCGATTCGCGAGATAGCCGACATCAACCGGCGCGGCCGGCGCGGTGAGCGCCACCTCGATCGCGCGCTCGGGGCGCAGGCCGAGACCCAGGCTCCGGGCCAGGCCGTCACCGGATCCCCCGGGTACGATTCCGAGAGCCGCGGAACCCCGCCGCTCGATGATCGGCCCGGCGGCCTCATTCACTGTACCGTCGCCGCCCCAGACGATCACTCGATCGACGCCGGCGTCGAGGAACACATTCGTCAGTCCGGCCGCGTGACCCGCACGTTCTGTGATCCGTACGTCCGCTTCGACACCAAATCGCGCGGCGACGGTACGCGCTTGCGTTGCGCGACGCGTACCGGTACCGCGTACGCGCCCCGACACCGGATTGATCACGACGCCGACTGTCATCTCTTGGCGTATAGTACTGACGAATGCTTCGTACGACGCCGACCCGTGGTGTGGGCCTGCTCGTAGTACTAACTGTCGTTATCGCCGCCGGTACCCTCGCTCAGGATCTCCGCTTCGACAGCGCGCTCGCGCGAGAGCGGGCCATCACCCATACACTCGACGGCGAATTCGGGTGGCTGACAGCCACGATCGCGAGCCTGCGCGCCGCGCAGGCGGGGTACATCGCGACCGGCCAGAACGCCGACTACTGGATCAATCAGGTCAACACCCACTCCGGCGAGCTCGAGACGGCGATTCGCCAGCGGCAGACTGCGACAACGACCGATGCGACGCGCAAGCTCTTCGACTCGGCGGCGACAGCGCTGGCGGCCTTCGTCGCGGTGGACGGCCGCGCCCGATCGTACGTGCGCGCGGACCAGCGCCTGCTCGCGTCCGACCTCATCTTCATCGAGTCGTTCAAGGCGCTCGACCAGGTGACCGACGCGTTCGACAAGGCCCGCACCGCGGAGGCGGCCGCGAGCGACGCCCGCGTCAACCGGCTGCGGATGCTCCGCGTGGGCCTGAACGGCGTCGCGATCGCGTTCGTGGTGGCTGTAGCGCTCTTCTTCTGGCGGGCGATGGTCTCCCACGCTGCCCACCCAGAACCTGTTCAATCTATTGGACTTCTGGCTCAGGCGACGCGCGTCGTTGCGCCGCCCCCGCCACCGGTGACCGAGCCGGTCCCCGCGCCTGCCGCCCCGGTGCCGGGCCTCAGCCTCGTCGACGCCGCGGCCCTCTGCGGCGACCTGGCCAAGGTCGTGGACACCCGCGACGTGCCGCCCCTCTTCGATCGCGCGGCCGCCGTCCTCTCCGCCAGAGGCGCGGTGCTGTGGGTCGCCGACTCAGGCGGGGCGATGCTGCGGCCGTCACTCACCCACGGCTACTCCGACCGCGTCGTCGCCAAGCTCGGCCTGTTGACGGCCGACGCGGACAACCTGACCTCGCTCGCGTACCGATCGATGCGGCCGCAGTCCGTGAGCGGCGGCACACCGGAATCACCCGGCGCGATCGCCGTGCCGCTCCTCTCCTCGACAGGGTGCATCGGCGTGCTCGCGGCCGAGACCCGCCAGCAACAGCCCGGCCTCGACGTCCTGCCCGTGGCCCAGATGATCGCGGCGCAGTTCGCGACGCTCGTCGCGCCGCCGACCCCGGCGGGACAAAAGACGGGGTAGACCGGGTACGCCACGTACGCCACGTACGCCTCGTACAAGGAACCTGAGGCTTACCAACTTCGATCAATCAGGGCCAGTCCTAATAACTGTTGGCCAGCGTCAGTTCCTTCCTCGTACGAGACGTACGTGGCGTACGAGGCGTACGTGGTTAGTCTTCGATCTTCGCCTTCAGCGTCAGTTCCTTCCGATCGCGCATGACGGTGATCGTGGTCTCGCCCTTGGCGGCGCCGAGCTTGCGGCGCAGGTCGGCTTCGTCGCGGACGGTCTCGCCATTGATCTTGGTGATGACGTCGCCGGCCTTGAGCCCAGCAACCTTCGCCGGCGTGCCGTCGTCAACTGCCGTCACGAGCGCGCCCTGGGACGTGCCGAAGTACTCGCCCAGCTGCTCGGTCAGGTTCTGCACGCCGACGCCGAGCCGGCCGCGACCCCAAAACCCCAGCTGCGGCGACATGCCCTGGTAGAAGCTCTCCAGCTTCGGCATGCTCATCGCCCATGCTTCCGGCTTCAGCGTCCACGCTTCCGGCTGGCCCTTGAAGCTGTATGTGTAGAACTTCAGCGGGTCGAGCGGATTCACGGTATCAACGGTGAGTTTGAGATTCACCCGCGAGCCGGCGCGCATCACGCTGACGTCAACCGTCCGGCCTCCGGGCGTCTCGGTCACCAGGCGCTCAAAGTGCCGGGCGCTCCGGACGCGCTCCCCGTCGAACGAGACGATGATGTCGCCGGCCTTCATGCCGGCCTTGGCGGCGGCGCTGTCCGAGTGCACGTCCTCCACGACCGCCCCCGTGCTGGCCTGGAGTTTCTCCCGCTTGACGTCGGCCTCGTCCACGTCCCGGACACCGACGCCGACGGTCGTCCCGCCGACGAGCGACTGTTTCCACTCGGCCAGCGGACTCCTTGTTGTCACGGTCTGTCCGGAGACGACCGGCGCGACGATGACGAACAGGGCGATCGAGCCGAGGATCCCCACTCCGAGGCCTGCGAGCTTCAGCAGGCGCGCGCTATTCCATGTCATGTTGCCTCCCGCACCAGGTGTGCTGTCGGTCTAGATTGACGACGGGAGGCCCGAATCGGTTTTCCGGCGTGTCCTCCGGGAGGGCCACGGTGTCCCTCCCGGGTGCCTCGGCAGCGGACACCTCGCGGACGCACCTCGCGTTTTGCGCCCAAACTGCGGGGGCCGCGTCGGCACGGGTCTTGATATGTAACGGGTCAGCCGCTCGGCGTCATCGGGTTGCGTCAACAACGTTAGGCAGGCGCTGGCATCGCCGTAACCCGAACCGCTCCAGGTCGACTGCCGAGCGGCCATTCTCTCCCGCCACCCTTCGGGTGGCGGAAGTTAGAACTCAGAACTTAGAACTCCGGAACCGGCCAGCAGTACCCCGGCACCTCGGAACCCCCGAACTCCGGAACCTAGTCAGTAACTTTCAACACAACCACCGTCATGTCGTCGTTCGGCGGGGCGCCGGCGCGGTGGGCGTGAACCGCCTGGACGATGGCCTGGACGATTTCGCGGGCGGTCGCCTGGCGGGTGGCCTTGATGACCTCGATGAGGCGCTCCGACGTGAACTCCTCGCTGTCGGCGTTCATGGCCTCGGTGACACCGTCCGACGTCAGCACGAAGACGTCGCCGGCCTCGAGCGGCAATGAGACTTCGTCGTAGGTGATGCCGAAGAACGATCCCAGGGGGACGCCCGGCAGCTCGATCAGCGAGACGCCCTTTGAGCTGGCATGGACCGGGTATGGCAGCCCGGAGTTGGCGAGCGTCACCGTGCGCCGCTTCAGATCGAAAAGCGCATAGCAAAGCGTGCAGTAGTACGCCTCGAGCTGCCGCTCGTGCAGGATGGTGTTGATCGATGACAACACGGCCCCGGGCGACGACTTCTCCGGCAGATATCGCCGCCGGAACGTGCGGCCCCGCACGAGCTCGCTCGCAAACACGCTGTAGAGCGCGGCCGGCACGCCCTTTCCCGAGACGTCGCCGAGGGCGACGATGAGCGTCTGGGATTCGGGGACGAGGAAGTCGTGGAAATCGCCGCCCAGCTCGCGCGCCGAGGCGAATTCCGCCGCGACGTCCACGCCCTTCAGCCGCTTGGGCAGCTGAGTGGGTAACAGCGCCGCCTGCACCCGCTTGGCGAAGTGCAGCTCCTTTTCCATCCGCGCCTCGCTGGCGGAGACGGCCTCGTACAAGCGCGCATTCTCAATCGCGACCGCCGCCTGGCTCGCGAGCAGCGACAGGATCTCGACGTCGCGCTTGGTGAACGCGTCGAGCTCGGGGCTTTCGAGATCGAAGACACCGATGCAGCGATCCTTGAGGAGCATCGGGATCGCCAGCTCCGACCGCACGTTGTCCACCACCTTGATGTACCGCTGGTCCTTCGCGACGTCCGGCACGTTGACGGCCTCGCGATGGAGCGCGGCATACCCGACGAGCCCCTGCCCCATCGGAACCTTGGGCAGGATGACCTTCTCGTCGTACTGGACCGCGACCTTCATCTCCAGCTCGTTCGTCGATTCGTTCACGAGCAGGATGCCGAACGTGTGGTAGTCGATGACGCGCTTGGCGACCTGGGCGATTCTGGTGAGCAGCTCGTCCAGATCGAGCACCGCGGCCACTTCTCGGCCGATCTCCGCGAGCATTTCGAAGGCTTCGGCGTCCAGCCGCTCCCGCTCGAACAGCCTTGCGTTGACGATGGCAGTCGCGACGTGCGCGGCGAACGGCCGCAGGATCGTGGCGTCCCGGTCGTCATACCGGTCGCGCTCGCGGCTGAGGACGTTGAGCACGCCGATCGGCTTGTTCTTGTGGAGGAGCGGCACGGCGACCGAGGACGCCATCCCGTCCACAACGGCGAGATAGGTCGGATCCTGCGTCACGTCGCCCGTGACGATCGCCTGCTGCGACTCGATCACCCGGCCGACGATGCCCTCGCCCACCTTGACCCGGAAGCCCGGCAGGTCCGGATAGCCCACCGCATAGCCAATCCGCAGCTCGCCGCGCTTGGCGTCGAACAGGTAGACGGCAAAGGCGTCGAACACGACCAGGCGGCTGATGAGCTCGGGAACCTTCTGCAGGAGCTCGTCGAGGTCCAGCACCGAGGTCACCTGCCGGCCCAGGTCGAACAGCGTGAGGAGGATCTCGCGCTCGGTCAGGTGCGCCGTCGACGCCGAAGGACGGGCGATCGGATTGGTCATGAGCAGTGGAAGGCGGACCGATTATACAATTCAGGCCGCATGAGTTTGTCCCTGCCGCTGGACTACGCCGCGATCGAGCGCATCCTGCCGCACCGGTATCCGTTCCTGCTGGTGGATCGGGTCACGGCGCTCGAGCCGGATCGGCGCATTGTCGGCATCAAGAACGTCTCGCTCAACGAGCGGTATCTCTGGCACGGGCCCGGCGAGTCGCCCGTGCTGCCGGCGACGATCCTGACGGAAGCGATCGCGCAGGTCGGCGCGATTCTGATCCTCTCGAAGCCGGAGAACCGCGAGAAGCTGATCTTCTTCATGGGCATCGAGCGCGTCCGCTATCGCCGGCCCGTCCATCCCGGCGACGTCGTCGAGGTCGAGGCGGTGGTCCGGCGCCTGCGCAGCAGGATGGGCGTGCTCTCCGGCGCCGCGCGCGTCAACGGCCGAATGGTGTGCCATGGGCGAATGACGTTTGCGCTGGGGCCGCGATAAGAGCACGGATAAGAACTACGTCTGGTTCATGGGTTCATGGGTTCATGGGTTCATGGGTTCATGGGTTCATAGGTTCATGGGTTCTGGTTCAAGGTTCATAGGTTCAGCCGAACCCGTGAACTCATGAACCCATGAACCAGAACCGATGAACCTATGAACCTATGAACCTATGAACCTGACGACGGTTCTTTTCTACCCACGATCAGCGTCCCGATCAGGATCACTCCCGCGGCAATCACCATCCGCATGTGGAACGGCTCGTCCAGCAGGACGGTGCCGAGCGCCACGGCAATCACCGGGTTGATGTAGGTGTAGAGCGATACCGTCGCGACGTCGAGGTGCCGCAGCGCGTACGAATACGCGGTGAATGCGATGACGGAGCCCGCAAGCACCAGGTAGGCCATCGCTGACAGTGTCAGGCCGGTGAACGACAGGCGCCCCCACTCGCCGAGCGTCGCGCCGAGCAGGGTCAGGAACATCCCGCCGAAGATCATCTGCATCGCCGCCGATCCGAGCACGTCGGCGGGCATGACGTGGCGCCGCGTGTACGACGAGCCGATGGCCCAGCCGGCGCAGGCGATCTGCACGGAGATCACGCCGAGCAGGAACTCCCGGCCGCCGACGCCACCCTGCGCGATGTCGGGCCACACCAGAATCACGATGCCGGCAAAGCCGGTGACCAGGCCGATCAACTGGCGCACGCGAAGCGTGCGGCCGCCCGCGACGAACGCCTCGACGCCGACCATCCAGAACGGGCTCGTGCCGACCAGGACCGCGGCGAGGCCGCTCGGAAGGTGCTCCACGCCCCACACGACGCCGCCGTTGCCCAACAGGAACATGAAGAAGCCGAGCACGGCGAGCCGGCCCCACGCGGGGCGCCCGGGCAGCTTGTGACCGCGCGCGGCGAGTCCGGCCGCGAGAATCAGCCCGGCAAGAATGTTGCGCAGGCCGCCCTGCAGGAATGGCGGAACGGTCTGGAGGGAAATCTTGACGGCGACGTACGTCGTGCCCCAGATGAGGCACACCGCGATCCAGGCCAGCCAGGCGCGGCGGACCTGCCCCGGCGTGGACGAGACCGCTGCGCGCGACGTCGGGGTGCCCGCAGGGGCGGAGCCCCTCGGACCAATCACGACGCAGGCGGCTTGTACAGCACGCGCTCGAGATACCGGTGGTACGCCGTGAACGCCCCCTCCGTGTCGTCGTCGGCGAGGTGACGCCGCACCTGGTGCAGCTTTGCATCGAGGTCGTCGGCGGCCGCGAGCACGAACGCCTCGACGGTCATCGGCTTCACCGGTGAGCCCAGCTCCAGCGCGCCATGGTGCGAGAGGATCAGGTGCGCGAGCTGCAGCTCGAGCTCGGACGGGAAGTCCGGCACGGCCGCGGCGGCGTCGCGCAGCATGCGGACGCCGATCGTGATGTGACCCATCAGATTGCCTTCGATGGAGTACTCCGTGGAGCCGCCGTACGACAGCTCGTGCAGCTTGCCGATGTCGTGCAGCAGCGCGCCGGCCACGACGAGGTCGCGATTCGCGCCGTACGCCGCGGCGATGCCATCCCCGACTTCCATGATCTTGAGGATGTGCTCGAGCAGGCCGCTTCGATAGGCGTGATGCACCTGGCGCGCGGCCGGCCAGAGCTTGAGCCGCTCGGCGTGCTGTTCGGCGATGCCGAGGAGCAACGCGCGGAGCGCCGGATGGCCGACGTTCTGGAGGCGGCCCATGAGCTCGGCCCACATGTCGTCCACGGGCCTCGGCGCCGACAGAATGCAGTCGTCTTCGCGGAAGCCGTCGGCGCGGTCGCGTTCCGCCATGACGCGACGGATCTTGTCGAGGATGATCTCGAGACGGCCGTGGAACAGATTCGCGCGGCCCTGCACCTTGACGAACTCGCCGGCGTCGAACTCGAGCTTCAGCGTGTCCACGTCCTGAAAGACCTTCGCGCGGATCTCACCGGAGGCATCCTGCAGGATGAGATCGAGGTATTCAGTCCCGCTGCGCCCGGAACGCAGATCCTTGCGCGCGCAGAGGAAGAAGCCCCAGCCGCTGGCGGCGTGGTCGAGTTCGGCGATGCGTGGAAGACGAGCCATGGTTCTAGGGGGTCGTACCTCGATCTGTGGAAAAGTCAGAGGACTTCTCCTTCTCCGCGTCCCCCGACTTTTCCACAGATCGAGGTACGACCCCTTCCAAGAATCCGTACCCGCGCTGCAGCCACTGGCCGCCATCGACGGTCAGCACTTCTCCGGTGATGTACGACGCGTGCGGCGAGACTAGAAATGACACGGCGTCCGCGATTTCGCTGCCCTTCGCCCATCGGGCGAGCGGCACGGATGCCGTGATCTTCCGGACCGCCTCATCCGAGGACCAGAGCTGCCTGGCGGCGCCGGGCGACTCGACCGGGCCCGGCGCAACGGCGTTGACCCGAATCTGATGCGGCGCCCATTCGACCGCAAGCGTCTGCGTCATCGCCATCACGCCGGCTTTCGCGGACGCCGAATGAATGGTGCCCGGGCTCCCGGTCCACGCGTAATTGGCCAGAATCGACACGATCGACCCGCCGCCCCCGCGCGCGATCAGGTGGCGCCCCACCGCGCGCGAGCAGTAGAAGCTGCCGTTCAACACGATGCCGATCACCGAGTTCCAGACGTTCGGCGACAGATCCTCGGCCTTGCAGATGAAGTTGCCGGCCGCGTTGTTGATCAGGATGTCGATCCGGCCGAACGCGTCGACCGTGGCCGACACCATGCGGTCCACGTCCTCGGGCCGGCGCACGTCCACGGCGAGCGCCAGCGTGCGGCACCCGACGTCCTCGAGGGACGCCGCGCCTTCGTCCAGATGCGATTGATTGCGGCTCGCGATGACGACGTCGGCGCCGAGCGTGCCGAGCGCGCGCGCGATCGCCAGGCCGATTCCGGTGCCGCCGCCGGTCACGATGGCCGTCTTTCCTGCGAGCACGCGCGTCGCAAACATGACCGACAAGTGTACTGCGGATGGTAAGATTCGCGATGCAGTGACGCGGACCGACGTGCAGTTCGCCGACCTGTTCGAAGGCCTCGAGGAAGGCGTCTACGTCGGCCTCGTCGGTGATGCCAGCAGTACGCTCGCCGCCAACGCCCATCTCCGTCTCATGTTCGGCCTTGCGCCGGAGAGCGATCTCTCCGACGTCCGTCCGCTCGATCCCGATCGCTTCGTTGACGAGCAGGCGCGCGGCGAATTTCTCCGGCAGCTTACGCGCGACGGCCGCGTACAAGGCTATGTGCTCCGGCTTCGACGGGCCGACGAGTCCTCGATGTGGACCGAAATCACGGCCAGGGCCGAGCCCGAAAGCCCGGGCCGGTTGCGGGTCGAGGCCGTCATGCGCGACGTCACGTCGCGCAAGAGGCTGCAGGATCAGGCGCGCGATCTGTACCACCAGCTGTCGCAGGCCGAGAAAATGGCGGCGCTCGGCCAGACCATCTCGGGCGTCGCGCACGAGCTGAACAATCCCCTGGCCACCATCCTCGCGTGCGCCGAGCGCCTCGCCAGCCGGCGCCTCGACGACTCGACCCGCCGTGACGTGGACGCCATCCACAACGCCGCCGACCGCGCGGCACGCATCGTCCGCAGCCTGCAGACGTTTGCGCGCAAGCGCCACACCACGCGCACGCGCGTCGATCTCAACCAGGTCGTGCAGGACACGATCGCGATTCGCGCGTTCGAACAACGGGCGGGCAACATCGCGATCATTCAGGCGCTCGCCGCGGGCCTGCCGCCGGTCTTCGTCGATCCGCACCAGATCCAGCAGGTGCTGCTCAACCTGATGGTCAACGCGGAACAGGCGATGATCGATTCCCACGGCCGCGGCACGCTGGTGCTCCGCTCGTGGCAGGACGCCGACCGCGACGCCGTCATTCTCGAGGTCGCCGACGACGGCCCCGGCGTGCCGAAGGACATGGAGACGCGCATCTTCGATCCGTTCTTCACGACGAAGACAGTCGGCAAGGGCACGGGCCTGGGGCTGACGGTGGCCTACGCCATCGCCCAGGAACACGGCGGCCGTCTGGTGATGGGACCGCGTCAGGAACGCGGCGCCTCATTCCGGCTGGAATTGCCCATCGGCACCACGCCCATTCGCGCGCCGGACGCGCAGCCGATCGAGTCGCTGCCCGCTGTGCCGAAAGGGACGCGCGCGCTGGTGGTCGAGGACGAAAACGCGCTGGGTGACGCGGTCGCGGCCGCGCTCGGTGACGAAGGCTTTGTCGTCGATCGCGCCGGCGACGGCGAAGCCGCGCTCGCCCTGGTCAGCCAGCGGCGCTACGACGTGATCCTGTGCGACTTGAAGATGCCGAGGGTGGACGGCATCACGTTCTTCCGCGAGCTGTCCGCGACCATGCCGGCGCTGGCCGCCCGCGTCGTGTTCATGACGGGCGACGTCGCCGGCACGGAAGCCGGACGATTCCTGGAAGAAAGCGGATGCCGCTGGATCCCGAAGCCGTTCAGGCTGCGCGATCTCGTGCGCGCCGCGCGCGAAGCTCTCGAGTAGACCGCACGTGCTGGCGCATAGCGGCCGGCTTGGCCACCTTGATCGCGCGCGCCTGCTTGGCCACCAGCCGCGGCAGGCGTTTGCCGGCCGTCTCGAGCAGCACCGACTTCAGGCGCTGAATCGCCCGGGCGTGCAGCTGCGACACGCGTGACTCGTTCACGCCGATCGCGTCGCCAATCTGCTTCATCGTGGCTTCGGCGAAGTAATACAGGTTGATGATCTTGCGCTCGCGCTCCGGCAGCAGCGCCATGGCCGTCCGCACGCGATCGCGCACTTCGGCCTGTTCGTAGAGGCGGTCCGGCGCCGGCGGCTCGCTCGGGACGAGCACGGCCGGCAGCGTGGCCGTGTCCAGCGAGTCGAAGTTCGCCAGCGGCGACGTGGACTCAATCGTGTTGATCCGGACGATCGTGCGCTCGAGGCGCGCCTCGTCGGCGCCGACCCGGCGTGCGAGGTCGGAGAGCGTCGGCTCGGCGCCCAGCTCGCGGCGCAGCTGTTCGCGGGCCGCTTCGAGCTCGCGGCGAACCCGGCGGACGCCACGCGGCCAGGCATCGCGGCGCAGCGCGTCGATCATCGCGCCGCGGACGCGCCGTTCCGCAAAGGTCTCGAACTTGATGCCGCGCCCCTCGTCAAAGCGGTTCGCAGCGTCGATGAGGCCGAGGACGCCGTCCTGCACCAGATCGCCCAGGTCGATCGAGTGAGGCATGGTGGACGCCATGCGGCGGGCGAGCGACTCGACGAACGGCAATCCCGCTGCCACCCGCGCCTGCTGATGCTGAGCCAACGGACCCCGGTGCATGTCGATTCGCCTCCCTATGCCCTGCCACATGGCCGGGCGGACCGCATAACCGCAACAGCGGTGCCAATCCTTGGATCGAACAAACGACGAATGTTCGCTGCGAAGCATGCCGCTTCTAAGTACTGTGTTTTCTGTAATTTAGCTGGTTACTTGGGGGTGTGAAGCCGTGTGAAATCGCGTGCGTGAGCCGTCAACGAATTGACCGAACCACCAGAACTGTCATCAGTTTGTCGAACTTGAACGAGCAGTTATCGGTCCGATGGTGGCTCGACGATACTCCTGATTTCCTGTATCGCGGAGATAGCTTCAATCGCCCCGGCGCCGATCTGGGACGCGCGGGACCGCTGAGCCTCCTCCGTCAACTTGCTTTCCAATAGCTCCGCATTGGCGAGGATCACGCCAAGCTGGTTGTTCAGGCGATGGAACAGCTTGGCGAGGTCTGCCTGGGCCTTGGCCTCAGCCTGACGCGGCGCGGAGGACGCCGGACTCCAACTCATCACGCTCCGCGGCGGAGGCGTTCGGACCAGACCACGTCGTTGGTGCTGCCTTCGGCCGCCGGATCGCGCCACAGGGTGTCGGCAAAGATGCGAACCGATCCGCCCGCCGTCCTGACGTACTGCACCTTCCCACCGGCAATCCAGTTGTAGATGGTGCGACGGCTCACGCCAACCAATTCACAAGCTCGGGGAATTGAGACGGTTTTTCGCTCGGGCATCATAGAGGTTGTTTCCCGCACACAATTATCGGCGGGCGTCAAAGTGGACTTTAGTTAGCCCGGCTTGTGTCAAAATACCGCCGCCCGGTGGTAAATGGCTGACTCCCCAATCCAACATCTGCTGCTCGTCGACGATGAAGCCCCATTCCGGTCGGTCATTGCCGAACGGCTGGAAGACAACGGATTCAAGGTCGAGCAGGCCGGGACCGGCAGCGAGGCCCTCGCCCGGCTCAGCGACTTCGCGTTCGACATCCTGGTCACCGACCTGCGGCTGCCGGGCGCCGATGGCCGGGAGATCCTCGCCGAAGCGTTTGCCCGCTATCCCGAGATCATCGCCATCGTCATCACGGGCTTCGGCACGGTGCGCGAGGCGGTCGAGATCACGCGCCTCGGCGTCGAGGGGTTCATCACCAAGCCGTTCCAGTTCGATGAGCTGCTGCACGCGCTCAACGCGGCCATCGAGAAGCGCCGGCTGAAGTCTGAAAACGCCTATCTCCGCGCGCAGCTGCAGGACCGATTCCGCATCGAGGGCATCATCGGCCGGACGCCGGTGATGATGCAGCTCTACGAGCTGCTTCGGACGGTTGCGGCGACGTCGAGCACCGTGCTGGTCGCCGGGGAGACAGGTACCGGCAAGGAGCTCGTGGCGCGGGCCATTCATGACGCGAGTCCACGCCGAAGCCAGCGGTTTGTCGCCATCAACTGCAGCGCGATTCCAGAAACGCTGCTGGAGGCCGAGCTGTTTGGCCACGTGCGTGGGGCGTTCACTGGCGCCGTCGCGAACCGGCCCGGGCGGATCGAGCAGGCCAACCGGGGCACCTTGTTCCTGGACGAAGTCGGGACGATGAGCCCGGCGCTGCAGTCGAAGCTGTTGCGCGTGCTGCAAACGCGCGAATTCGAGCGCGTGGGCGACTCTCAGACGATCAAGGTGGACGTGCGGGTCATCGGGGCGACCAATTCCGACCTTCGCCGGATGGTGGAGGAGGGGACGTTCCGGGAGGACCTCTATTACCGGCTGAACGTCATTCCGCTGCGGGTGCCGGCCCTGCGCGAGCGCCGCGCGGACATCCCGCTCCTGGCACAGCACTTCCTCGACAAGCTTGCGCGCGAAGCCAGTCCGCCCCGCAGCCGGGTCACGGTCGGGCAGACCGCGCAGCAAGCCCTGATGGCGTACGAATGGCCGGGCAACGTCCGCCAGCTCGAGAACGTGATGGAGCGAACGTTCGCGTTGTCACCCGGCAAGTCGCAGCTCGCGTTGGTCGATCTGCCCGACGAGCTGCAGCACGTGAAGGTGCCGGTCGAGCCAGGCGAGTACCAGCTCCCCGAGATCGGCGTGGACCTCGAACGAACGGTCTCGGAGTTCGAGCACATGCTCATCCGGCGGGCGCTCGAACGCACGAGCGGCAACAAGCGCCAGGCCGCCGACCTCCTGCAGCTCAAGCGGACGACGCTGATTGAGAAACTGAAGCGGCTCGAACGGAGCAGCCTCTGAAACCTCAACCTCAGAAGCCTCGGCACGCCTTCTGGATCATCGTGGACGGCGCGACGCCGACGGCGTTTCGCTCCCGCTTCCGCGACGACCTGGTGCCGACCCTCAAGCAGCTTCAGCGCACGCAGCCTGACGCCACCCTCCGGTGGTTCTATCGCGGCCGGTTCTGGGCTTCGCCGGAAGAGGAGCGCGAGGCCTTCGAGTCCCGCCGGCGTATGTCATCTGCCCGAGGCGACGACTGGCGGCCGGGCGGCGTGCACAAGGACCCGCGAGCGAAGTACCAGAAAACGCGAGACCAGAAGCGCGCGCAGTTCAAGCGCCGGAGCTGGAGCACTCGGCCGCCGGGCCCCGGCGGTCCGGCTGGTCCAAGCGGCCCAACTCGTCCAGCTGATCCTGCCGGCCCGAAAGGCGCGGGTTCACCGCCACCGAAGGCTTGGAGCGGCCAGAAGCCGCACAGCGGGCCTAAGCCGTACAAGAGCTGGAGTGGACCGAAAAGCTCGACTGGGCCGAAGCGTTGGGGTGGACCCAAGAAGAGCTGGGGCGGGCCGCGACGACCGAACCGCCCGACTGGCCCGCGCGGACCGCGCCGCGGCGGTAAAAGCTGATCTGGGTTTTGCCCTAATCTAATTGGCTAACTGACCAATCTCGGCTGAAACGAGTCCCGACCTCGTTGTTGGTGCGAGGAAGAACTCGGCGATGACGTCGCGGAGGTGGCTCACCGACTCTGCCGTGTTGATCCGAACACGGAGCTGGGAGCCGCCGTCGAGCCCTTTCGTGTACCAGGAACCCAGGGCGCGCAGCTTGTTGACCACCCAGCGTTCGCGGCTGCGGTGGGCGGCCGGACGGGTGGGGGCGGTCCCGGGGGCGGCGTGACGGAAGTCGGCGGCCTCACCCTCGCCTTCATCAAGCAGCAGGTCGATGTACTCGAGAAGAAAGCGCCCGCGCGCCTCGAGCGGCACGGACTCCGGCGAGCTGCCGGCCAGGGCTTCGGCTGCCTGTCTGAAGATCCACGGGTTCCGCAGCGCGCCGCGGCCAATCAGGACGCCGGCTACCCCGGCTTCCTGAAGGCGGGAGACGACCTGACCCGGCTCGACGCAGTCGCCCGAGCCGAACACGGGGATGTCGAGGTCCCGGGCGATGCGACCGATCAGCGACCAATCGGATTCGCCGGTGTAGGACTGAGCCGCTGTTCGGCCATGGACGGCGACGGCCGCCGCGCCGGCATCCTGCACCAGACGCGCGAGCTGCGGAGCGTTAATCTGCTGGTCGTTCCAGCCGGCGCGCATCTTGACGGTGACCGGAATCTTGACCGCCTTCGCCATCGCCGCCACGACGCTGGCCGCATGGGCCGGGTCGCGCATCAGGCTGCAGCCCGCATGATGCTTGGCGATCTTCGGGACAGGGCAGCCCATGTTGATGTCCACGATGTCGGCGCCCATTCTTTCGACGACCTGCGCCGCGTCGGCCATCACGTGGGGATCGCCGCCGAAAATCTGAATCGAGACGGGCCGTTCTTCCTCGGTGTATTCGGCGTATTCCAGCGTGCGGTCGATGCCGCGCACCAGACCTTCGGAGCTGACCATCTCGCTCACGACGAGCCCGCATCCGCCACGCCGCTTCACCAGCCGGCGGAACGCGGTGTCCGTCATCCCCGCCATCGGGGCCAGGGCCACCGGGTGGGTCAGCGTGAGCGAGCCGATCTTCACTTGCCGCGCGCCTCCTTGACGGCCTTCTCGTAGATCAGACGGTACTGCTCGTCCTTCCACTCGATCAGGGCCTGCGCGCGCAGCTTCTCGATGTGCTTCTTGGTCTCGGCGTCGAGCCGGCTCTCGGCAATGCGCTGGATCACGTCGTCCTTGACCGTGTCGAACGGCTCGAGGGCCTCCTCGGAGCGCGACTCGAGCTTGAAGAACATGTAGCCACGAGCCGTCCTGGCGACCTCCGAATACTGCCCCGGTTTCAGCCCCGCAACGGCTTTGGCCAGCGCCTCCGACAACTCGTTGATCACGACCGGGCCGATGAGCCCGCCGTTGGCTTTGGACCCGCCCTCGGACACCTCAGCCACGATCTTGGCGAAGTCCTCGCCTTTGAGGGCGCGTTCGCGCGCCGCCTCGATCTTCTCTTTGGCGTCGTCGGCGGCCTGTGCATTGAAGACGGTCTGGGCGCCCTTGGTCGACGTCGGCACTTCCACGAAGATTTCGCGCAACATGATGGTCGCCGGCTTCTTGAAGAGGTCGGGGTGCGCCTTGTAGTACTGCCGCGCTTCCTCGTCGGTCACCTGCATGTTGCGCATGATCTCGTTGCGCTGGACGGACTCGATCAGGTACCGGCGCTCGAGGTTCGTGCGCAGCTCGTTCATGGTCAGGCCGCTCTGCGCCAGCGCCTGCTTCAGCATTTCGTCGTCGAACTTGTTCTGTTTCTTGATGTTCTCGATGGTCTGGCTGAAGTTGGCGTCGGAAAACGTCGCGCCGATTTCGCGGCCGCGCTGCACGAGCAGGAGCTCGTCCACGACGTCCAGAAGGATGGTGGGCGTGATCTCGGCCAGCGCCTTCACCAGGAGCGCGTCGTTCTGGAGGTCCTGCGGGTTCTTCACCTGGGTCTTCTGTTCCCGCAGCGCCTCCACCTGACGCGTTTCGAGGTCGGTCTGCGTGAAGATCTCGCCGTTCACCTTCACGATGATCCGCTGGATGATGGCGCCCTTGCTCTGCGCGACTGGTGCCGCCGCGGGCACCGGGGTGGGCGTCTGCGCCTCGACCACCTGGGCCAACAAGGCCAGGGCCGCGAGAACGACGTAACGGGCTTTCATGATTGTCTCCGCGGCGCGCGCCGCAACTATCACGGAATCAATATCTTAGCTTGCCACCAAGGACTGGCTCAACTCGTGCGTCAGCTCTTCGATCCGCTTGAACAGGTGGTCCACGGCGGCTTCGTCGTAGCGCTCCGCCAGTCCCGTCTTCCGTTTCGACAGATCCAGGCGCAATACGGCCGGGGGCAGCAGCGTCAGGTCGCCGCGCCGCTTCATCAGCGCCAGCAGGAGCGTCGGATCGACCCTGGCGTCCTGCCGGAACTTCAGCACCACGATCGGGCCTTCGCGATCGACTCGCTCGAGACCCAGCCGGTCGGCCTGCAGGCGGAGCCGTGCGTATTCGGCCAGGTGCTGGACACTCGCCGGAGGCGGCCCGTACCGGTCGCGGAGCTCATCCAGATATCCAGTCACTTCCTCCTGCGTCCGGGCGCTGGCCATCCGTCGATAGACCATCAGCCGCTGGTTCATGTCCGGCACGTAGCTCTCGTCCAGCCTGAGGTTGAGCCGCAGGTTGACGACGGCGCGCCGGTCGTCTTCGAGGTCCTCGCCCTTGAGCTCGCGGATGGTCTGGTCGAGCAGCTGCACGTACATGTCGAACCCGATGGCCTCGATGTGACCGCTCTGCTCGCCGCCGAGCAGATTGCCCGCGCCGCGGATCTCAAGATCGAGCGCCGCGATGCGGAAGCCGCTGCCGAGATCGCTGAATTCCCGGATCGCCGCGAGCCGCCGGCGCGCGATCGGCGACAACGTCTCCTCGGTCGGAATCAGGAGGTACGCATAGGCCCGCCGATCCGATCGGCCGACGCGCCCGCGCAGCTGATAGAGCTGCGCCAGCCCGTACCGGTCCGCGCGATTGACGATGAGCGTGTTGGCGTTCGGGATGTCGAGGCCGTTCTCGACGATCGTCGTCGCGAGGAGGACGTCGAACTTGTGCGCGATGAAGTCGACCATGACGCGCTCGAGCTCTTCCTCGCTCATCTGGCCGTGTCCGACCGCCAGCTTCGCTTCGGGCACGAGCCTCGCCACCATGTCGCCAATCGCGAAGATCGACTCGACGCGGTTATGGACGAAGTACACCTGGCCGCCGCGCTCGAGCTCCGTTCGGATGGCGCGCGCAATGACGTCCGCGTCGTACTTCACGACGTGCGTCTGGATCGCCAGCCGGTCGCGGGGCGGCGTCTCGATCACCGACATGTCCCGGATGCCGACGAGCGACATGTTCAGGGTGCGCGGAATCGGCGTCGCGGTGAGCGTCAGCACGTCCACCTTCTTCCGCATCTGCTTCAGCTTTTCCTTGTGCGCCACGCCGAACCGCTGCTCCTCGTCCACCACCAGCAGGCCGAGGTCCCTGAACGCGACGTCCTTCGACAGCAGCCGGTGCGTGCCGACGACGATGTCGATCTGGCCCGAGGCGAGATTGGCGACCACCGCCTTCTGCTCGGTCGGCGTCCGGAACCGGCTGATCATGTCGATGCGGACAGGGAAGCCGGCGAAGCGCTCGGTGAGCGTGCGCAGATGCTGGAAGGCGAGGATCGTCGTCGGCGCGAGGAGCGCGACCTGCTTGCCGTCCATCACGACCTTGAAGGCGGCGCGCATGGCGACTTCGGTCTTGCCGTACCCGACGTCGCCGCAGAGCAGGCGGTCCATCGGCGTCGACGTCTCGAGGTCGCGGGTGATGTCGGTGATGGCCGACCGCTGATCCGCCGTCAGCTCGTACGGAAACGCGTCGGCAAACTCCTGGTGCCAGTGCGCGTCGGGGCTGAACGCGTGGCCGACGACCGCCTTGCGCGCGGCGTAGAGCTTCAGCAGCTCCTCGGCCATGTCGCGCATCGCTTTCTTGACGCGGGTCTTGGCCTTCTCCCAGCTCGTGCCGCCGAGTTTGTCGAGCGGGGGACTGGCGCCGCCGGTGTACTTCTGGACGAGATCGAGCCGTTCGAGCGGGACGAACAGCTTGTCGTCCCCGGCGTAGTGGAGCTCCATGAACTCCTGATCGCCCAGGCCGGCCGCCGCGATCTGTTTGAGGCCGACGAACTTGCCGATGCCGTTGTCCGCGTGCACGACGAGGTCGCCGACCTTGAGATCGCGGAAGTCAGACAGGAAGGAGCGGCTGACGGAGCGATGTCGATCGCGTACGCGCCGTTCCTCCTCGAAGACGTCCGTCTCGGCGACGAAGACGACCTGCGCGTCCGGCAGATGGAACCCGCGCGAGAGCTGACCGGTCGCGACGACCACGCCGACCTCGCGCAGATCGTCGGCCAGCGCGAGCGCGCGGGCGCGCACGCCGTAGTCGCCGAGCACTTCAATCGTGCGCTCGGCGCGGCCCGGCGTCTCGGCCACGAACACGACCGTGTCGCCGTGCTCGCCGGCCTTCCTGATCTCTTCGACCCAATCCCCCAGGCGGCCGTGGTGCTCAATGGTGGGGAGGGTCGCGATGTGGGACGTGGGCTCGCCGGATTCGTCAGTCTCTTCAATCGCCAGCTCGCTCACCAGGCGGCCCGATCGCAGCCAGCGTTCGAGCTCTTCCCACGGCAGCGCGATTTCGTCGTACGGCTTGACGTCGTGTCCGCGCGCCGACAGATCGGCGGCGCTCTTCCGCCATTGTTCTTCGATCGCGCGTCCCCTCGCCGCGACGTCGTCCACCTCGAAGGTGAGGAGCTGCACGGACGCGCGCTGAGCGTAGTCCACGATGGTCGCGTCGGCCGCGTCGTCGACGACCTCGCGCTGCGGGAAGATCGCCACCTGGTCGAGCGCCGCGCGCGATCGCTGCGTGGCGGCGTCGTAACGGCGCACGGACTCGACGATGTCGCCGATGAATTCCAGACGGACCGGCTCGCTCTCGGACGCCGGAAAGAGATCGAGGACGCCGCCGCGGAGGCAGAACTCGCCGTGCTCGTCCACGGGATCCTCGCGGGTGAAACCCGCCCGCGCGAGCGCGTCGCCGAGGTCGTGCGGCGCGATCTCCCGGCCCGGCGCAATCACGAAGCCGGTCGATTGCAGCCGGTCGGGCGCCGACACGCGCGACAGCAGCGCCCGCGCCGAGGCGATGACGACCCGCGCCGACCGGTCGGCCAGGCCGAACAACGCCCGCGCCCGCGCCGATGACACCTCGAGATGCGGCGCCAGCCCCCGGTACGGATCCACTTCGGGCGACGGCAGCGGCAGGACGCGCCGCTGCACGTCGAACTCGGCGAGGCCCTCGAGTCCCGACAGGAAGAACCGGGTGTTGGCGGTCGCGGTCTCGACGTCGGCGTCGGTCGGGACGACGAGCAGGACCGGCCGCTCGCGTCCGAGCGCCGCGGCGTGCAGCGACAGCGCCGGCGGCGTCAGACCGGCCAGCCGGCCGGGCGTCCGCGTCAGCCCCGCGCGTCTGACGGCCGACTCAAGAAGACTTCGAAGCGCGAGAGACACGGATCTTTTCTATGATCGCCGATGTCGACCAGCCTTCTTCGATTGCCATGCGCACGACGCGGCCGCCGCGCGACTCGACCGAGTCGCGGCCGACAATCGCGTCCTCGGCCCAGTCGGCGCCCTTCACGAGGATGTCGGGCTGAATCTGTCTGATGATGTCCGCCGGCGTCTCGGCGTCGAAGATCGCCACCGCGTCCACGCACGCCAGCGCCGCGAGGATCTCCGCGCGCTCCTGCTCGGGCATCATCGGCCGCATGTCGCCCTTGTTGGCCCGCACGGACCGATCGGAGTTCACGCCGACGACGAGCGCGTCGCCGAGGGCGCGCGCGGCGGCGAGATAACGGACGTGCCCGGGGTGGAGCAGATCGAAGACGCCGTTGGTGAAGACGACGCGGCGGCCGGCCTGCCGGGCGGACGCGGCAAACGCGGCGGCTTCAGCGATCGTCAGGACGCGCATGGATGGTCACGCCGCCCGAAAACACCCAGCGGTGCCTCGGCCGGTACAGCCCGACATCCTTGATGGCCGACTTCACGCGGAAGGTGTGCAGCAGGCGGTGATAGTCGTAGGGGGCGCCGTCGCGGGTGTGCACGGCGACGTCGAGTTTGTAGGTGCCTTCGACGAGATCGATCGCGTCGATCTCGACACGCACTTCCGCATCTCCGGACAGGGAGACCGCTTCGAGGCGCTCGATCTCGGTGTTCGTGCCGAATACGAGCTGGCCGTCGGCGCCTGAGATCGCGATCCCGAATGCGAAGTCCTCGACCGGCTTCGGCGTTCGCACGGCGATCCGGATCGTGAGCGCATCGCCGTACTGACAGACGTGGACCGGCTGGCCGTCGCGATTCAGGATGGCGACATCGACGATCTGAACGGGGCCGGAGCCCCACCGGCCTTCCGCCGACTTCGAAGTCTCGACGGACCCGCTGGCGGCCGGCACGGGCGGCGGCTCCGGCGCGGGCGGTTCCTGCCGGGCGGTCGAGTCCGCGGCGGCGAGAAAACGCTCTTCCTGCTTCTGGACGTCCCCGACGTACGCGTCGATCACGCGCTTGGGCAGGCCTTCCGCGCGCTTGCGGCCGGCGTCGAGCCAGATGGCTTCGTCGCAGAACCGCTCGACCAGGCCGAGCGTGTGCGTGACGAGCAGGGTGGTCCGGCCCCGCCGCTTGAACTCGGCGAACTTGTCGAGGCACTTGTGCGTGAACGCCTCGTCGCCGACGGCCAGCACTTCGTCGACGAGCAGCACATCCGGATCGACGTGAATGGCGACGGCGAACCCAAGCCGCATGTACATCCCGGACGAGTAGGTCTTGACGGGCTCCTCGATGAAGTCGCGCAGTTCGGCGAAGTCCACGATCGCGTCAAAGCGCTCCTCGACCTGGCGCTTCGTCAGGCCGAGCATGATGCCGTTGATGTAGACGTTCTCGCGGCCGGAAATCTCCGGATGAAACCCGGCGCCCAGCTCGATCAACGCCGACACGCGGCCACGGACGGCGACCGTGCCCGACGTCGGCTTCGTGATGCCGGCGACGAGCTTGAGCGCGGTGCTCTTGCCGGATCCGTTGCGCCCGATCACGCCGACCGTGCTGCCGACCGGTACCGAGAAGGAGACGTCCGAGAGCGCCGTGAACGTCTCGTCCGGCCGGAGATCGCGCGCCAGGCTGCGCTGCAGCAGCGCGCTCTTGAGCGTGGAGAAGTGCCGCCGATCGTAGCGGCGGTAGATCTTGGTGACGCCCGCCAGCTCGATCGCCGGCGTGGCCCGTCCGGAGGTGGCGCTCATACGACCTCCGCGTACGAATCACGCAGCCGGTCGAACACCCAGTACGCGATCAGGAACCAGACGATCGACAGCGCGCCGAGCAGCAGCACCCATCGCAGCTGGCCGAACGGGCCGTCGAAGAAGAGCAGCTCCTGATACGAGACCGCCAGGTGGGTGAACGGGTTCCACTTGAACCAGGTCTGGTACGGCTCGAGACCCGGCTGATTCCACGGATAGATGATCGGCGTCGCGAAGAACCAGAACGTCAGGATGTGGGAGAGCAGATCGCGGATGTCGCGGAAGAACGTCGTGAGCGCCGCGAGCAGCAGCGCCAGCCCGGCCGTGAACACCAGCTGGATGACGACCACGACGGGAAACCAGAAGAGATCCGCGAGGTCCGGCGTGTGCTCGAAGTAGAGCAGGAAGCCCGCGAGAATCGGCAGGCCGAGCAGGAAGTGCACCATGTTCGACAGCACGCTGACGAGCGGCAGCACCTCGGCCGGAAACATCACCTTCCGGATCAGGTTCGCACCGGCGACGAGCGACGTCGAGGCCTCGTTGAGCGACGCGGAGAACCACGTCCACGGCAGGATGCCGCAGAAGAGAAACAGCGCGTACGGCTCGATGACCGATCGGTTGGGCAGGAACGTCGCGAAGACGACGGAATAGATCGTGAGGAGGATGAGCGGGTTGATGAACGACCAGAAGAACCCGAGCACCGACCCTCGATAGCGCGCCTTCAGCTCACGGGCGACAAGACTCTGAATCAGGCCCCGGTACCGGACCAGCCTGGCCAGGTTATGCCACATCGACCTGCAGCATTGCGACCGTGATGTTGTCGGGTCCGCCGGCCGCGTTGGCGGCGTCGACGAGCGCCTGACAGGTGACCTCGAGCGTCGGAGATTCCGTGATGATGGCCTCGAGCCGTTCGGGCGCCACCACGCCGGAGAGGCCGTCGGAGCAGAGCAGAAGCCGGTCGCCCTGCAGCACGTCGATCGCCGCGATGTCCACGTCCGGATCCTCGCCGCCCGAAAGCGCGCGTGTGACGACGTTGCGCCACGGATGCCGGCGCGCGTCGCTCTCGCTCAGCACGCCGGCGCGGATCTGCTCGCCGACCCAGGAATGATCTTCGGTGATCTGCTGCAGCTTGCCGGCGCGCCAGAGGTACACGCGGCTGTCGCCGACGTGCGCGATCACCGGCTGCCCGCGGCCGACGAGGAGCGCCGCGACCGTCGTCGCCATGCCGCGCAGGTTCTCGTCGGCTTCCATCGCCGTCGAGAGCCGGCGGTTCGCCAGCCGGAACGCGGCCTTCAGCCGGTTGCCGTCGAGGGTGAGCGCGGTGTCGTACGGAAACGGCCAGGTCGTGTTGACGTCGGCTTCTTTCGTGTCGTGGATGAACGTCTCGACGATCTCGACGGCCATGCGCGCGGCGACTTCGCCCGCCGCGTGACCGCCCATCCCGTCGGCCACCATGTAGAGGCCGATCTCGGGACGCCGACAGTACGCATCTTCGTTGCCTTCCCGGCGCAGACCCGGATGGGACAGAACGGCCGAGGACAGGCTCATCATCGCCGTCAGCGCCGCAGCCGGCCGGACCGTGAGGCGGCGTCGAGGCGCGAGATGGCGCGCAGCAGCGCGATGCGCGCCCGCTCCGCGTCGATCTCCATCACCGGCTTGCCCATGCGCTCCTGGGCGCGGCGCTTGGCCGCCTCGGCGCGCTCGAGGTCGATGTCCTCGCCGCGCTCGGCGATGCGCGCGAGCACCGACACGCGGTCGGCCGTCACTTCCACGAAGCCGCCGGACACAAACCCGTAGTGCGTCTCGCCGCCCTTGCGGTAGTACATCTGGCCGGTGCGGATGGCCGCGAGCATGGGCGCGTGCCCGGGCAGGATGCCCGCGTACCCGTCGGCCAGCGGCAGCTGCACCTCGTCCACCTCGTCGTGGGCGATCCGCCGCTCCGGCGTCACGAACTCGAGGTGCAGCTTCGCCATTTACGCCTTCTGCCCCTTGTCCTTCTGATGCCGCTCGATGACCTCGTCGATCGTGCCGGCGAGATAGAAGGCCTGCTCCGGGATCTCGTCGTGCTTGCCTTCGGCGATCTCCTTGAAGCCGCGGACGGTCTCGGCGATCGGCACGTACTTGCCCTTGTAGCCGGTGAACTGCTCGGCGACGAAGAACGGCTGCGACAGGAACTTCTGGATCTTGCGCGCGCGCGAGACGGCGAGCTTGTCCTCCTCGGAGAGCTCGTCGAGGCCGAGGATCGCGATGATGTCCTGGAGATCCTTGTACCGCTGCAGGATGAGCTTCACCTGGCGCGCGACGTTGTAGTGCTCCTCGCCGATGACGCGCGGGTCGAGGATGCGCGACGTGGACGCGAGCGGATCGACGGCCGGATAGATGCCGAGCTCGGCGATCGCGCGCGAGAGGTTGGTCGTCGCGTCGAGGTGCGCGAACGTCGTGGCCGGCGCCGGGTCCGTGTAGTCGTCGGCGGGCACGTAGATGGCCTGCACCGACGTGATCGAGCCCTTGCGCGTGGACGTGATGCGCTCCTGCAGCTCGCCCATTTCCGTGAGCAGCGTCGGCTGGTAGCCGACGGCCGACGGCATGCGGCCGAGCAGCGCCGACACTTCCGATCCGGCCTGCGTGAACCGGAAGATGTTGTCGATGAAGAGCAGCACGTCCTTGCCCTCGGCGTCGCGGAAGTACTCGGCGACCGTGAGCGCGGACAGCGCGACCCGCAGGCGCGCGCCCGGCGGTTCCGTCATCTGGCCGTAGACGAGCGCCGCGCGCGACTTCGACGGGTCGTTCGGGTCGATGACGCCGCCCTCCTGGAACTCGAGCCAGAGGTCGTTGCCCTCGCGCGTGCGCTCGCCCACTCCGCCGAACACGGACACGCCGCCGTGCTTCACGGCGATGTTGTGGATGAGCTCCATGATGATGACGGTCTTGCCGACGCCGGCGCCGCCGAACAGGCCGATCTTGCCGCCCTGCAGGTAGGGCTCCAGCAGGTCGATGACCTTGACGCCGGTCTCGAACATCTTGAGCTCGGTGGACTGGTCCTCGAGCGTGGGCGCGGGCCGGTGGATGGGCCAGCGTTCCTTGCACTCGACGGGCCGATCCGGAAAGTCCACCGGCTCGCCGAGCACGTTCAGCACGCGTCCGAGCGTGTTGGGTCCGACCGGCATCGAGATCGGTCCGCCCTGATCCTCGGCGGTCATGCCGCGCTGCAGGCCGTCGGTCGGCTTCATCGCGACCGTGCGCACGCGGTTTTCGCCGAGGTGCTGCTCGACCTCGACGATGATGTCGATGTCGTCCTTGCCGGCTTTGCCGGTGACGCGCACCGCGTTGTAGATCTCCGGCAGGTGGCCGTCGGCGAACTCGATGTCGACGACGGGCCCGATGACCTGCACGACCTTGCCGATCTTTGTTGCTGTGGCTACGGCCATTTCTCTCTCGCTTCCTACAGAGCTTCCGCGCCCGAGACCACTTCGATGATCTCACGCGTGATTGCGGCCTGACGGACCTTGTTCATCGTCAGCGTCAGGCTCTCGATCATGTCCGCTGAATTGCGCGTGGCGGCGTCCATGGCCGTCATCTGCGCGGCGTAGAACCCCGCGGACGACTCGAGCAGCGCGTGCAGGATCTGCACCTCGACGATGCGCTGCAGCAGCACGTCGAAGATCTCCTGCGGCGACGGCTCGTAGATGTACTCGCCTTTGGAGGCCGCGGCCGCCGCCTCCTGCTCGCCCACCGGCGCGAGCGGCAGCAGGCACTTCACGCGCAGCTGCTGCTGCATCACCGACTTGAACTCGTTGTAGATGAGGTAGACGCTGTCCACCTTGCCGTCGGTGAAGTCGGCGATGGCCGGCTCGGCGATCGCTTCCGCGTCCGAGATGCCGGCGACCTTCGGCAGATTCACGTACTGGAACCGCACGGGCAGCCCGCGGCGCGCGAGCAGGTCGCGGCCCTTGCGCCCGACGAGGCCCAGCGAGATCGGCCGGCTCGGGTTCTCGCGGATGAACGCGCCCACGGCCTTCACGACGTTCTGGTTGAAGCCGCCGCACAGGCCCCGGTCGGACGTGATCGCGATGACGAGGGTGGCGCCCGTGTCGGCGCCCGGCCGCCGCTGCAGCAACGGGTGCTGCGTCTGATCGACGCGCGAGGCGACGCTCAGCCGCACGCGCTCGACTTCCTCCGCGAACGGGCGCGCCGACATCACACGCTCCTGCGCGCGGCGCAGCTTCGACGCGGCGACCATCTTCATCGCCTTCGTGATCTGCTGCGTGGACTTGACGGCGCGGATGCGCCGGCGCATGTCAATCAGTGACGGCATCTACGCACCAAACTGCTTGCCGAACTGGGTCAGCGCGTCGCCCAGCGCCTTCTTGATGTCGTCGTCGAGGATCTTCTTCTCGGCGATGGACGACAGGAGCGTCGGATGCGAGTTTTCGAGGAAGCGGTAGAGATCCTCCTCGTACTGGCGGAGCCGATCGACCGCGACGCCGTCGAGGTAGCCGTTGGTCGCCGCGAAGATGATCGCCACCTGCTTGGTGACCGAGAGCGGCCGGTACTGCGGCTGCTTCAGGATCTCGACGAGCCGGCGGCCGCGGTTGAGCTGCTTCTGCGTCGCCTGGTCGAGGTCGCTCCCGAACTGCGCGAACGCCGCCAGCTCGCGGAACTGCGCCAGGTCGAGGCGCAGACTGCCCGCCACCTGCCGCATCGCCTTGATCTGCGCCGACCCGCCGACGCGCGACACCGAGTTGCCGACGTTGATCGCGGGCCGGATGCCCTGGTTGAACAGGTCGGACTCCAGGAAGATCTGGCCGTCCGTGATCGAGATGACGTTGGTCGGAATGTAGGCCGAGAGGTCGCCCGCCTGCGTCTCGATGATCGGCAGGGCCGTGAGCGACCCGCCGCCGAGCTCGGTGTTGAGCTTGGCCGCGCGCTCGAGCAGGCGCGAGTGCAGATAGAAGACGTCGCCCGGGTACGCCTCGCGTCCCGGCGGGCGCCGCAGGAGCAGCGAGATCTCGCGGTACGCCTGCGCGTGCTTGGAGAGGTCGTCGTACACGCAGAGCGCGTGGCCGCCCTTGTCGCGGAAGTACTCGCCGATCGTGCACGCCGAGTAGGGCGAGATGTAGAGGAGCGGCGCGGGATCCGAGGCGCACGCCGCGACGACGACGGAGTACTCCATCGCGCCTTCTTCTTCCAGCGTCCGCACGATCTGCGCGACCGTCGACTGCTTCTGGCCGATCGCGCTGTAGATGCAGACGACGCCCTGGCCCTTCTGATTGATGATGGCGTCGATCGCGACCGCGGTCTTGCCCGTCTGCCGGTCGCCGATGATCAGCTCGCGCTGGCCGCGGCCGATGGGCACCATGCCGTCGATCGCCTTGAGGCCCGTCTGCAGCGGCTCCTTGACGGGCATCCGATCGACGACGCCCGGTGCGATGCGTTCGATCGGCTGTACCTCCTTCGTGGCGATGGGACCCTTGCCGTCGATCGGCTGGCCGAGCGCGTTGACCACCCGGCCGACCATCGCGTCGCCGACAGGCACCGAGATGATGCGGCCCGTGCGCTTGACGGTGTCGCCTTCCTTGATGGCCGTCGAATGGCCCAGGAGCACCGCGCCGACGCTGTCTTCCTCGAGGTTCAGCGCGATGCCGAACACCCCGTGCGGGAACTCGAGCATCTCGTTGGCCATCGCGCGCTCGAGGCCGTGCAGCCGCGCGATGCCGTCGCCGACCGAGATGACGGAGCCCACTTCGGCGACGTCCACATCGACGGCGTAGTTGCCGATGTGCTCGCGGATGATCTTGGTGATGTCTTCAGCCTTGATGGTCATGGGGTTTTCTACACTTCAGCAACGAGCCGTTGGCGCAGGCGGCCGAGTTGTCCGGCCACGCTGCCGTCGTACACGACACCACCCACCGTCGCGACGACTCCGCCGAGGATCGACGGGTCCTGCCGCGCCGTCACGTTGACGGTCGCGTCGAGCGCCTTGCCGAGCGCGGCGGCGAGCGCCTTCTGGCTCGCGTCCGAGATCGGCGTCGCGGTGACGAACTCCGCCGGCACCGTGCGCCGCGCGGTCAGCAACTGGGAGTGGAAAGCCTCGGCGACGTCCGGCACGAGCGTCAGCAGGTCTCGCTCGCCGAGCATGCCGATCAGGCGGCCCACTTCGTCGCTCACCGGACCGGAGGCCTTGAGGATCGCATCCATCAGCGCGCGCTTGCGCGCCGGCGGCACGCCCGGCGACGACAACGCCTTGCGCAGTTCTTCGTGTCCGGCGATCAGCGCCGCGAGCGCAGACACATCCTTGTCGGCCCGGTCCTCAATCTTCTGGGTCCGCGCGACGTCGAACAGCGCCGACGCGTACCGCCGGGCGAGGGCCTTCAGCGTCACAAGGACACCTGCTGCGTGTGGGCGAAAGTGCTCAAAGGCTTGAATCCAGACGGTCGCTCAGGCAGCCCGTCGATAGAAGGTGCGTTCTGTTGCAGAGTTCCCGTGCGGCACAAACGGTAATTTATACCATCCGGCAATTTAGCCCGGCAAGGCTGAGGTCAGGCCAGGCGCACCCGGACGGTAGGCTGTTGAGCCTCCACCACACCCACCCGGGCGGCCTCGATCCCGGCCGCTCGAAGCCCCTCGAGCAGGGCCGGCTCGGCATCCGGCGACACCGCCAGCAGCAGGCCCCCCGACGTCTGAGGGTCGAACGCGACGCGACGCAGCGGCTCAGCCACGCCTGGCGCGACCATGACCCCTGCGCCGAAGTGCTCCTCGTTGGTCCGTCCGCCTCCGGGCAGGTTGCCCATCGCCAGGTCCAGCGCGCCGTCGAGGATCGGCAGTGCCGACGCGTCGAACACGAGTGTGACGCGGCTGGCGGCGGCCATGCTCGATCCGTGCCCGACGAGGCCGAAGCCGGTGACGTCGGTGCACGCGCTGACGGCGCCGCGCGGTAAGGCGGCCGCCGCGCGCGCGGCGTCGCGATTCAACCGGACCATCGAAGCGATCGCGCCCGCGAGCTGCGTCTCGCTCGCGCGCTGGAACTTGCCCGCCGTCGCGAGGATGCCGGTGCCCAGCGGCTTCGTGAGGATCAGGCGATCGCCCACACGCGCGGCGGCGTTCGTCAGGACGCGCGCTTCGTCGATTGCGCCCGTGACCGCGTAGCCGAACTTGATCTCCTGATCCGACACCGTGTGGCCGCCGAGCAGCGCGACGCCGGCTTCGCGCAGTTTGTCGAAGCCGCCCTGAAAGATCTGCTTGTAGACGTCCGCGCCCGGGCCGTCCTTCGGCAGCGCGGCAATCGCCAGCGCCGTGCGCGGCACGCCGCCCATCGCGTACACGTCGCTCAGCGCGTTGGCGGCCGCAATCTGCCCGTACGCGTAGGGGTCATCCACGATCGGCGTGAAGAAATCGACGGTCTGCACGAGTGCCGGTCCCCCATCCCACCGGTACACACCCGCATCGTCACCGGTCCTGAAGTCCACCAGAACCCGGTCGTCAGCGATGAGCGGGATGTCGCCCAGCACGTGGGCGAGCTCGCCGGCGGCGAGTTTGCTCGCTCAACCAGCGCAGGCGGCGTACTCGGTCAGACGCTTCATGGAACCTCCTTTCAGGTCCTTGGTCCCGGGTCCCCGGTCCTTGGTCCTATTCAGTCAGCGCTTCGTACAAACGCTGCAACTCTTCTTCGCTGCCAAAGTCGATTTCGATTCGGCCGCCCGGGCCCTTGCGGACGATGCGCACGCGCGTGCCGAGGGCGAGCCGAAGGCGCTCTTCCGCGGCGCGGGTGTTCGGCTCGACGCGGCGCGGCGGCGGCGGGAGCGGCGGGTTGGCTTCGCGCCGCACGAGCGCCTCGGTTTCGCGCACCGACAGCCCGCGCGAGACGATTTCGCGCGCCACGCGGCGCTGCGCGCGATCGTCGGTCAGTCCCGCGAGCGCGCGCGCGTGGCCCATCGACAGCGCGCGGCTGGCGAGATCCTGGTGAATCTCGAGCGGAAGCCGCAGCAATCGCATGTAGTTGGCGACCGTCGCGCGATCCTTGCCGACCGCCGTCGCGACGTCTTCCTGCGAGAGGTGGAACTCGTCCGTCAGGCGCTTGTACGCCTGCGCTTCCTCGATCGGATTGAGATCCTCGCGCTGGATGTTTTCGATCAGGGCGACTTCCAGGAGCTTGTCGTCCGGGACGTCGCGATAGACGACGGGCACCTTGAGGAGGCCGGCGCGCTGCGCGGCGCGCCAGCGCCGCTCGCCCGCGATGATTTCGTAACTCTCGCCGGCGCGGCGCACGAGGATCGGCTGGATCACGCCGTGGCTGCGGATCGACTGCGCGAGCGCGTCGAGCGCGGCGTCGTCCATCACCTGGCGCGGCTGCAGCGGGTTCGGCTTCAGCAGATCGATGTCGAGCTCGGCGGCCCGGCGATCGGGCGTGGCCTGCGGCGGCGCCGCCGGTTCCGGCATCAGCGGCGGCGGTGGCGTCATCGGAATCAACGCGCTCAGGCCTCGGCCCAGCGCGGGGCGTTTGTCAGCCATTGGCGGCCTCCCGTCAAGTCAAGTGGTTTCCGGAACTAGTCGCGGCGCTGCGCCTGCGGCCCATGAATTCGTGCGCGAACGTGACGTAGGCTTCGGCCCCGCGCGATCGGGCGTCGTAGAGGATGACGGGAACGCCGTGGCTTGGCGCTTCCCCCAGTTTGATGTTGCGCGGGATTGTCGTCTTGTACACCTGATCCCCGAAGAACTCGCGGATGTTCGCGCTCACCTGCTGGCCGAGATTCGTGCGCTCGTCGGCCATCGTGAGCAGCACGCCTTCGATCGCGAGCGGCGGATTGAGGCTCGCGCGGATGCGCTGCAGGGTGGACATCAGCTCGGCGATGCCCTCGAGCGCGAAGTACTCGCAGTTGAGCGGGATGAGCACGGAGTCGGCCGCGACGAGCGCGTTGACCGTGAGCAAGCCGAGTGACGGCGGCGAGTCCACGAAGATGAAGTCGAAGTCCGCGCGCAGCGGATCGAGGAGGCGTTTGAGCTGGTGCTCGCGCGCGAGCATCGGCACCAGCTCGATCTCGGCGCCGGTGAGCTGGCGATCGGCCGGAATCAGCGAGAGGTGATCGATGCCGGTCGGAAGGATGAAGGCTTTCGCGTTGGCGGCGGGCGCGGTGATCGCGTCGTAGATCGTGCCGGCTTCGGTCGCCTGCCCTTTCTGGCCGATGCCGCTGGTGAGGTTGCCCTGCGGGTCGAGGTCGACGAGCAGGACGCGCTGATTGGCGATGGCGAGGGAGGCGGCGAGGTTGATGGCCGTGGTGGTCTTGGCGACGCCGCCTTTCTGGTTGGCGATGGTGATGATGTTGCTACGATTGGTCATACAACCACAAAACTTGCTGATGGGACCCGAAGTTGGCCGATATTGTGGGCGCGGTACGCGTGCGCGTCAACTGAAATCAGGCTCGGGAACATGTTCCACGTGGAACATCGGGTCTCGAACAACGAGGTCGGGACTAGTTTTAGAGAAAACGAGTCCCGACCTCTTAGATTCAGGTGCGCCTGGCGAGCGTGACGACGGCTGTCGTACCCGGAACGTGAACTGACGAAGTGGCCTCGAACCCCGGCGGCAACGAAGGCGGCGAAGTGGCCGTCGCAAAGAGCAGCAAGCCCCCGTCAGGCTTCAGAACCGCGGCCGACGACGTCCAGAAGTCGTTGTCGAGCCTCACGGCCCTTACCGTCACGAGGTCCGCCTTCCCCTTGAACTCCGGCCGGCTCGCGACTTCGTCAAACCTGCCAGTCACGACCTCCACGCCCTCGAGCTCCAGGTGACGGACCGCCTCACGCAAGAAGGCGGCTTTCCGAGCCTTCGACTCGAGGAGGACGAAGTGAATGTCCGGCCGGGCCAGCTTGAGTGGAATCGCCGGCGAGCCTCCGCCGGACCCAACGTCGATCAGGACTCCGACCTGAGCGGGAATCAGCGGAGCGGCTGCGATCGGCTCGATGAGCAGCCGCTTCAAAGCCTCCTCGCTCGGTGGATCCAGCGCGAAGCCAGTTAGGTTGAGCCTCGCGTCCCATTTGGCTAAAAGACCTATGAAAGACGCCAACCTCTCGGCGACAGCCTCGCCCACCGCCAAACCGGCGCGGTCCGCGAGGCGCACGACTTGCTCGGCAACCGTCGTCACGGCTGCCTATTCTCAACCCAGGAAGGGAAAAAGGCTCAAGAAACGGCAGATTCGCACGCGAACGAGCTTGAGCGAGTGAGCCGCGCGAGCCGGAGCGGGGCGAGGGGCCCCCGCGAGCGAGCGCGTAAGCGGGGTGCGGCGGGGACGAAGTCCCCCCGCGTCAAATTGAACGGGCGACCCGCGCCGCGACAATCGCCACGGCCGCCGGCGTCACGCCGGGAACGCGCGACGCCTGACCAATCGTGGCGGGGCGAACTTCGGTCAGCCGTTGCACGACCTCTCGCGACAAGCCGGGGATGCCGGCGTACTCGAAGGCCACGGGGATGGCGCGCCCCTCCTGTGTCCGCAGCCGCGCGAGCCGCGCAGTTTCGCGCCGAAGGTAGCCTTCGTACTTCGTCTCCGCCGTGAGCGTGGCCGCGTCGAAGGCGTCCTCGGTGGGGAGGTCCAGGTCGCGGCGACCCGCTTCGACCCTCCGCAGGCGCGCCTCAAACCGTGTCCACCGGTCGTCGTCGACCAGGCCGGCCGCGCGGCCAATCGGCGTCAGCCGCAGATCCGCGTTGTCGATCCGCAGCGCGAGGCGATGCTCGGCCCGCGACGTGAACATGCGGTACGGCTCGAGACAACCCTGCGTGACCAGGTCATCCACCAGAATCCCGATGTAGGCCTGATCGCGGCCGAGAATCACGGGCGATTCGCCGCGGACGTACCTCGCCGCGTTCAGGCCCGCCATCAACCCTTGCGCCGCGGCCTCCTCGTAGCCGGACGTGCCGTTGATCTGGCCGGCGAGAAACAAGCCGCGCAGCCGCTTCGTCTCGAGCGATCGATCGAGCTCGGTCGGCTGAATGAAGTCGTATTCGACGGCGTACGCGTGTCGCAGGAGGCGGGCCCGTTCGAGTCCCGGCAACGCGCGGACGATCGTCTCCTGCACGTCGCGTGGCAGGCTCATCGACAGCCCGTTGACGTAGATCTCGTCCACATCCACGCCTTCCGGCTCGAGGAAGAGCTGGTGCCGCTCGCGCGCCGGAAAGCGCATAACTTTGTCTTCGAGCGACGGGCAATAGCGCGGTCCGACCCCGGAGATTCGGCCGTTGTAGAGCGGCGATCGATCGATGTTGGCGCGGATCAAGTCATGCACGCCGGCCGTCGTGTGCAGCACGTAGCACGGGACGCGCCGATCGGTGAGTGCACGTCGATCGGTCAGAAACGAGAAGGGTTCTGGTACCGGATCGCCGCGTTCTTCGGGGAACTGCGTGAAGTCGATGCTGTTGCGGTCGAGGCGCGGCGGCGTCCCGGTCTTCAGGCGACCCATCGAGAATCCAAATCCCGCCAGCGACTCGGCGAGCCTCATCGTCGGCAGCTCGCCGGCGCGCCCCGCGGGCCGCTGCTCGTCGCCGATGTGGATCAGGCCGTTGAGGAAGGTGCCGGTCGTGACCACCAGCGCCCGGGTCGTGACGGCGCCGGCGTCCTCGAACGCGAGGCCGGTGACGGCGCCCGTGTCATGGAGCAGGCCGCCCGCACGCTGAAAAAGCCACGAAATCCCCGGTGTTTCCGCGAGTTTCTGCCGCATCCACGCGCCGTACCGGCGCTTGTCCGCCTGGGCGCGCGGCGACCAGACCGCAGGGCCGCGGCTGCGATTGAGCAGCTTGAACTGGATGCCGGTCGCGTCCGCCGCGAGGCCCATGAGCCCGCCGAGCGCGTCGATCTCGCGGACCAGATGGCCCTTGGCGGTACCGCCGATCGCCGGATTGCACGGCATCAGCGCGACGGTATCGGGCGAGAGCGTGCAGAGACCGACCCGGCACCCGAGCCGCGCCGCCGCCCACGCCGCCTCGCAGCCGGCATGACCCGCGCCGATGACGACGACGTCGAAATCAGACAAGTGAGAAGAACTCTACCGCATTGGTTCCGAAGTTCTGGCGTTTCGGAACCGACGCAGTCCTACTTGCCTATACAGAATCGCGCGAACACGTGTCGCAGCAGATCGTCGGCCGTGCGGCGGCCCGCGATCTCTTCCAGCGCACGGCGCGCGTCGTTCAGATCGATCAACACCAGTTCTTCCGTCGCGTCCGAGGCGATGGCGGTCCGCGCGCGCGCGACGGCATCGCGCGCGTGTTCAACCAGCGCGAGATGACGCACGTTGGAAATCACCGGGGGATCGCGAAGGTCCTCTCGCGCGCAGAGATGCGCGGCGATCTGATGCCGGAGCTCGGTCAGGCCGGTCCCCGCAAGCGCGGACACTTCGACCGGTTGGGCGGCCGACTCCGCCAGCGTGGTGGCCAGCCAGGCGCGCGGCAGATCGACCTTGCTCACCACGACGACGCTCGGCGAGGGCAGCTGAAGCAGCGCGTGGTCCTCGGCGGCGAGCGGCACTGACGCATCGAGGACCACGAGCGAGAGCGCGGCCACCTGGTGCGCCTGCTTCGCGCGGGCGACGCCTTCCGCTTCAATCGGATCCTGGGACTCGCGAATGCCGGCGGTGTCCACGAACGTCACGGGGACCCCGGCGACATCGACGCGCTCGGTGATCAGATCGCGGGTGGTGCCCGGCACGTCCGTGACGATGGCGCGCGCCGCGCCGACGAGCGCGTTGAACAGACTCGACTTGCCCGCGTTCGGCCGGCCGAGGATGGTGACGGTGCGGCCCTCGCGGATGACGCGTCCGGTGCGGCCGCTCTCGAGCAGCGCGTCGAGCTCCGCGCCGATCCGTCCGGCTTCACGCGCGGCTTCGTCGCGGGTGATGAAGTGAAATCCCTCGTCGGGGAAGTCGAGTGAGGCTTCGAGGCGCGCGGCCAGATCGAACAGGGCCGCATCGAGCCGCGCGATGGCCGTGGTCAGGGTGCCCTCGAGCTGGTCCATCGCGGCGCGCGCCTGGAGCGGCGTGACGGCCTCCACCAGGTCCGCGACCGCTTCGGCCTGGATCAGATCGAGCCGTCCGTTCAGGTACGCGCGCAGCGTGAACTCGCCGGGTTCGGCGAGCCGCGCGCCGGCCGCCATCGCCAGACGCACCAGCCGCTCGAGCACCGGCGGGCTGCCGTGCGCGCTGATCTCCACGACGTCGTCGCCGGTGTACGAGTGAGGGGCCGCGAACCAGGTCGCGACAACCTGATCAACAGGGCGCGCGTCGCCGGCGGCTCGATCGAGGATCCGCGCAAACGTCGCGTGCCTGGGTTGGAGGGGTTCCGTGCGATCGATCAGCGCGCCGGCGATGGCGACGGCGTTGGGCCCCGCGATCCGGACGACTCCGATGCCGCCGCGCCCCTGCGGAGTCGCGATGGCGACGATCGAGTCGAGGGGGTCGTACCTGTTTTCCACAGGTCCTTACGCTTTGCGGGAAATCACCACCGTCTTCAGGAACGCGTCGCCGCTGCTTTCGGATGTGAGCGCCGTGTCCTCGGCCACCGTGAGGTGGACGATGCGGCGCGCATACGGATTGAGCGGCCCGATCAACTGCAGCTCGCCGGACTCGCGCACCTTGTCCATCAGGGCCTGCGCCATCTGCCGGAGCTCGGCGTCCTTGCCTTTGCGGAAGCCGAGCGCATCGACGACGTAGTGCCGGTCGCCGCGCGTGTCGCGCCGGAACGCGGTGTTGACGATCACCTGCAGCGCGTCGAGCACCTCGCCCTTGCGCCGGAGCAGGGCGTCGGCGCCCTCGCCGGACAGATCCAGGCGAAGGTGGTCGGGCGTTTCTTCCACGGCCACGTCGAGGTCGAGGCCCATCGCACCGGTGATCTGCGTGACGAAGTCGATGACCTGGGAATCCATGTCGCTCATGGCTGGGCCTTTCGGGGCAGACGGGCCGGCTTCGCGGGCGCGGCAATCAGCCGGTTGGTCAGGGTCTGCTGGCCAATCGCCAGCAGATTGCTCGCCGTCCAGTACAGCACGAGGCCGCTCGGCATCGTGAGAAACATGAACGTGAAGATGAGCGGCAGGAACAGAAACACGCGTTGCTGCACAGGGTCCGCCGTCGACGGCATCATGCGCTGCTGCCAGAACATGGTGCCGCCCATGATGATGGGCGTGATGTACAGCGGGTCTTTCGCGGCCAGATCGTGGATCCAGCCGCCGAACGGCGCGCCGCGCAGCTCGATCGCCACCGCCAGCATCGCGTAGAACGCAAACAGGATCGGCAGCGTCAGCAGCATCGGCACGCAGCCGCTGGCGGGATTCACGCCGTGCTGCTTGTAGAGCGCCATCATCTCCGAGTTCATTTTCTGGCGATCGGGATCGGTGAACTTCAGGCTCTTGTAGCGATCCTGGATGGCCTTGACCTGCGGCTGCAGCGTCTGCATCTTCCGCATCGAGACCATCGACTTGTGCCGCAGCGGGAAGATCAGGACGTTGATGACGACCGTGAGGAGGATGATCGACCAGCCGTAGTTGTGGACGAATTGGTTGATCCACTTCAGCGACCGCAGCAGCGGCCGCACGAGCCAGCCGAACATGCCGAAGTCGATCGCGTTCATCATGGGCGGGTCGACCTCGACGAGCCGGTCGATCTCCTTCGGACCGAGGTAGAACGGCACCGTGACGGTGCTGGACGGCGAGCCTTCCATCTTCGGCCGCACCGTGAACCCGATCAGCGTTCGCCCCGTGCCCTGCAGCGCCGCGTAGTCCACACGCGAGGGCGCGCCGCGCGGGACGGCCGCGATCACGAAGTAATGATCCTCGATGCCCGCAAAGTGGATGGCCCCTTCGTACGTCGGCGGCTGCAGCGACGTCGCCGCAATCCGCTCGACGGACTGATCGCGGAACTGCACGACCCGCGGCGGCGTGGTCGAGCTTCCCCCGGCCGGGTCGAACACGCCAATGCCGACCCCGCCCGAAATGGCGACGGGCTTCGGCGCACCGCCGGCATCCACCGAGGCCTCCACGGTGACTTCAAACGGGTGCCCGTTCGGCTGGAAGAGGAATGTCTTTTGCGACGCGAGCCCCGACGCGTCCTGGTACTGGAACCGCAGCGTCCCCGCCGAGGACCCCAGCGTCAGACGCTCGGTGCTCGGCCGGTACAACGCGGACGCGAGGACCTTGGTTTGCGCCGGATCATCCGTCTGGATGGTGAACATCGCCGGATACAGCCCGGGCGGCGCATCGGGCGCCACGAGCTCGAGCGGCTCGCCCTCGTGGAGATAGTGCTTCAGCCGCCAGCTCTTCAGCGTCGCCCCGGCGGACGTGAACGTCGCCACAAACGCATCCGCGTCCACGACGATGTCGCGCGCGGCGGTGTCGCCGACGACGAGCGCCACCGGCGGGGCGGACACAACCGGCGCCGCGGCCGGCGCGGGCGAGGCGGGCGCACTTGGCGCCGGCGTGGCCGGCTTCGATGGCCCCGCTTTATCGCCCTGGGTGGCGGGATTTGCCGCCGTGTCTTGTGCGGTGGTTGGCGGCTGCTGTGGCGGCGGACCTATCAGGATCTGGTAGGTCACCAGCACGACAAGCGACAACAGCATCGCGAGAATGACGCGTTTTTCCATGCTGTTTTAGAACTCAGGCCCGCGGGGCGGGCGGAACGGGATCGATGCCGGGCTGCGCCAGAGGATGGCAGCGCGCGACGCGCCGCAGCGCGAGCCACGCGCCGCGCGCCAGGCCGTGGCGCTCGATCGCTTCGATGGCGTACTGCGAGCACGACGGCTGGAACCGGCACGCGCCGCCGGCAAACGGCGACAGCAGCAGCTGATAGCCGCGCACCACCACCAGGCCAATCCGGACGCTCGGCTTCACCTGGAATTACCTCGCGCCACGCAGCTTGCCGAGCGCGGCGACAAAATCCGCTTCGGCCGCGGCAAACGGCGCGTCCACCAGTTCGCGGCGCGCGATCGCGACCACGTCGAGCGACCGCGCTGCGTGGGGGCGAGACGGCTGATCGCGTCGAAAGATTTCCCGCAGGCGCCGCTTCGCGCGATTCCGCACGACCGCGCCGCCCACGCGCTTCGACGCCACGACGCCGAGGCGATCGGTGCCAAGTGTGTTGGGAAGTCCAATGAGCGTCACGAACCGGCCGGACACGCGGCGGCCGCCACTCTGCACGCCCACGAACTCCGCGCGCGCGCGCAGACGAGCGCTCCGGCGGAAAGCGCGGGCCTTCAGACGCGTGACCTCGGAGGCGCTAGTCAACGGTAAGTCGTTTGCGCCCCTTGGCGCGCCGGCGCTTGAGCACGATGCGCCCGTTCTTGGTGCGCATGCGAACGAGAAAGCCGTGCGTGCGACGGCGACGGCGGCGATTCGGCTGAAAGGTACGTTTCACTTTGGGAACTCCCGACCCGGGCGGCGACGCCCTGGAGAATCACGGATCGTAGCGGAGCGTTGAAAAGGGTGTCAAACCCATCCGACTGTGGTAGATTCGCCAACCTTCCACGGGCGACCCCCGCTGGCAGAGTTTTCCACACCTGTGGAAAAACCTGTGGAAATCCGGGCTTTTCGAGGGGTCTACCGTGCAAGTCCTTGCCTGTGAGTAGTTTACAGGCGGCCCCCAGGACCACTAATCCTCGAGTCTCGCGCGTATGGCCGGCACTATCTGGGACGCGGTTCTTGGACGCATCGAGACGAAAGTCAACCGCCACAGCTACCTGAGTTGGTTCCAGCACACCTCGCTTCTGCGGGATGACGGCGGTTCCATCGCGGTTCGGGTCCCGGACCCCATGGCCGTCGAGTGGATCAGCCGGCATTACACCGGGGTCATCGAGGAAGCGCTGCTGGAGGTCGGCCGGCAGGGCACGGGTTTCAAGCTTGTGCCGGAATCCGATCGCACGCTTGATGCACTGCCCCCTTCGGCGCCGGCCCAGGCGACGTCGGTTGCTTCCGTCGACTCCACCGATGCCGCAGGACTCAGCTCCCGCTACTCGTTCGACACGTTTATCGTCGGCGCGTCGAATCAGTTTGCGCACGCGGCCTGCCGCGCGGTCGCGGAAGCGCCGTCCCGCTCGTATAACCCGTTGTTTCTCTACGGCGGCGTGGGGCTCGGCAAGACGCACCTCATGCACGCCATCGGCCACTACGTGCTCACGCACAGTCCGACGCTGAAGCTCACCTACATCTCGGCCGAGCGGTTCATGAACGAAGTCATCAACGCGATCCGGTACGACCGCATCCTGGAATTCCGCGAGCGGTACCGCGGCGTCGATGTGCTTCTGGTGGACGACATCCAGTTCATTGTCGGCAAGGAGCGGACGCAGACGGAGTTCTTCCATACGTTCAACGCCCTGCACGACGCGCAGAAGCAGATCATCCTCAGCAGCGACTGCCCGCCGCACCAGATCAGCGAGCTCGAAGAACGCCTCAGAAGCCGCTTTGAATGGGGCTTGATCGCCGATATCCAGGCCCCTGATTTAGAGACGAAAATCGCGATTTTGAAGCGAAAAGCCGATGCCGAAGGCGTGTACCTGCCGGACGACGTGGCGCTGTTCATTGCCGGCCGGATCAAGTCGAACATCCGTGAGCTGGAAGGATCGCTGATCCGGCTGCTCGCGTATGCGTCGCTCAAGGGCCAGGATTTGTCGATGGGGCTGGCCACCGAAGTGCTGCGGGATGCGCTCCGTCACGACGACCGGGCGGTCACGATCGACTCCATTCAGAAGTTCGTGGCCGACTACTACCAGCTCAAGCTCGTCGAGTTGAAGTCGCGGAACAACTCGAAGTCGATCGCGATTCCGCGCCAGGTCGCGATGTACCTCTGCAAGTCACTCACGAACGCGTCGTTGCCGGAGATCGGCAAGAGCTTCGGCGGCAAGCATCACTCGACGGTCATTCACTCGATCCGCAAGATCGAGGACCTGCGCAAGAAAGACACGGCTTTCAACAGCCTCGTCAACACCCTGATTGAGTCGATTCGTCCGTGAATCCGGTCGATCCGGGCGATCCCCGGACTACCGGTCCGCATTGCCGCCTGTGCACGGCTGTGGAAGGGTCCACGGGGGGCCGTTTTTGCACAGGAAACGGGGTCCCGGCCGCGCCGGTTATCCACAGAAACGTGCACAATCTAAATATCTGATTTAGAAGGACTTATAGGCCAAGATTCCCGGCTCAACAGCCCCTTTCTCTTGTTATAATTTCACTCTCTTGTTCCGATCCCGTTTAAAGAATAAAAAAGCCCGCTTTCGCACGTCGCGGTTGAGGTCGCCCCAGCCATGGAACTAGTGGTGAAGAAGAACGATCTGCTCAAGGAACTCTCGCTCCTCCAGGGTATCGTGGAGCGGAAGAACACCATTCCGATCCTGGCGAACGTCCTGCTGGACGCGGGGAAAAGTCATCTCGCGCTCCTCGCGACGGACCTCGATGTCGGCTTGCGGAGCCGGTGCGACGCGACGGTCACAAAGGGCGGCACGCTGACGCTGCCGGCGAAGAAGCTGTTTGAAATCGTGGCGGCGCTGCCCGACACGGACATCAAAATCAGCGAGGACAAGGGCGGCAAGAGCGTCACGATTTCCGCGGATCGATTCGAGTCGCGCATTCAGACGCTGCCGGCCAGCGAGTTTCCAACGCCGCCGCAGGATGCCGGCGATGTCGAGGCCTCGCTGCCAGGCGCCGCGTTGAAGCGCATGATCTCGCACACGCGATTTGCCATCACCAGCGAGGACACCCGCTACTTTCTGAACGGCGCGCAGCTCGTGCTGCGCCCGGACTCCATGAGCATGGTGGCGACTGACGGGCACCGGCTGGCGTTCATCAGCGTGCAGCAATCGCCGGGAAAAGGCGTGAAAACCGACGTCCTGCTCCCGCGAAAGACGCTCAACGAAGTGGCGCGGCTGATCGACGGCGGCGATACCGTGGAGTTCTCCCAGGGCGAGAACCACTTGTTTTTCAAGGTCGGACAGCGGCTGCTGATCTCCCGGAAGATCGACGCGAACTTCCCGGCGTACGAGCGCGTGATTCCGAAGACGAACGACAAGAAGATTGAGTTCGATCGCGATCGGCTTGCCGCCGCGATTCGGCGCGTCCGGCTCCTCTCCAACGAGCGGTCCAAGGCGGTGAAGTTCGTGCTCGGCAAGGATCAGGTCGAGATTCAGTCGAATACGCCTGAAGTCGGCGAGGCCCATGAGGTCATCCCGGTCGAGTACTCCGGCGCGTCGCTGCAAATCTGCTTCAACGCCGACTACGTGGACAACTTCCTGAGCGTCGTCGAGACCGAAGCGGTGCAGCTCGAGTTCAAGGACGAGATGAGCCAGGCCGTGGTGAAGCCGCTGTCGCCTGAAGGCTACGAGTACACGTACGTGATCATGCCGATGAGAGTGTGATCGAACGGAATGGCCAAGACTGACACTCGCAATCCGGATCGCGCCGCAGGCGCCGGAGTCGCCGCCGTCGCGACCGGGGCCGACGACTACCGCGCGGACAAAATCAAGGTCCTCGAGGGCCTGGAAGCCGTCCGCAAGCGGCCCGCGATGTACATCGGCTCCACCGGGCCGACCGGGCTGCACCACCTCGTGTACGAAGTCGTCGACAACTCCATCGACGAAGCGCTCGCCGGATTCTGCAAGAACGTCGGCGTCACGATCCATATCGACGGGTCCATCACGATCGTGGACGACGGCCGCGGTATTCCGGTGGACCTGCACGAAAGCGGCAAGTCGGCCGCGGAAGTCGTCCTCACGGTGCTGCACGCCGGCGGCAAGTTCGAGAACACGGCCTACAAGGTGTCCGGCGGTCTTCACGGCGTCGGCGTCTCGGTCGTCAACGCGCTGTCGGAATGGCTCGAGCTCGAAATCTGGCGCAACGGCCAGGTGCACCAGCAGCGGTACGAGCGCGGCGCGGCGCTCGGCACGCTGTACATCACCGGCACCACGGAAAAGCGCGGGACCAAGGTCACGTTCAAGCCGGATACGCAGATCTTCGAAACCATCGACTTCAGTTTCGAGACGCTGTCGCAGCGGCTGCGCGAGCTGGCCTTCCTCAACGCCGGCGTATCCATCACAATTGACGACGAGCGCGACGGCAAGAGCCACCGGTTCCTGTACGAAGGCGGGATTCGCGAGTTCGTCCAGTTCCTGAACAAGAACCGGACGCCGATCAACGAGAAGCCGATTGTCATGAACGGCGAGCGCGACGGCATCGCCGTCGAAATCGCCCTGCAGTGGAACGACGGCTATACGGAGACGACCTACAGTTTCGCGAACAACATCAACACGGCGGAAGGCGGCACGCACCTCTCCGGGTTCAGGGCCGCGCTGACGCGCACGATCAACTACTACGCCAGCAAGAGCAACCTGGCGGACAAGCTCACCGAGAGCGTGAGCGGCGACGACATCCGCGAAGGGATGACGGCCGTCATCTCGGTCAAGATTCCGCAGCCGCAGTTCGAAGGACAGACCAAGACGAAGCTCGGCAATACCGAGGTCAAAGGCATCGTCGAGGGCATCGTCAACGACCGGCTGGGCGCGTTCCTCGAGGAAACTCCCGCGGTCTCACGCAAGATCCTGGCGAAGGCTGTTGAAGCCGCCCTCGCCCGCGAGGCGGCGCGCAAGGCGCGCGATCTCGTCCGCCGCAAGGGCGCGCTCGACAACATGTCGCTTCCCGGCAAACTGGCCGACTGCCAGGAAACGGATCCGGCGCAGAGCGAGCTGTACATCGTCGAGGGCGAGTCGGCCGGCGGCTCGGCCAAACAGGGCCGCGATCGCCGCTTCCAGGCGGTGCTGCCGATCAAGGGCAAGATCCTGAACGTCGAGAAGGCGCGCTTCGACAAGATGCTGTCGCACGAGGAAATCCGGACGCTGATTGCGGCGCTCGGGTGCGGCATCGGCGAGGACGAATTCGACGCCGGCAAGGTCCGCTATCACCGCATCATCATCATGACGGACGCGGACGTGGACGGATCGCACATCCGGACGCTGCTGCTCACGTTCTTCTACCGGCAGATGCGCGAGCTCGTCGATCGCGGGCACATCTACATAGCGCAGCCGCCGCTGTTCCGCGCCAAGCGCGGCCGGCAGGAGACGTTCATCAAGGACGAGCGCCAGCTCGAGGTGTTCCTGATCAAACGGGCGGCCGAGTCGCGAACGCTGATTCTGCCGAACCGCGCGGAGCTCTCGGGCGACGGCCTCGAGCAGCGCCTCGAGCAGCTGATGGGCTTCCGCAAGCTGCTTCAGGTCGTGGAGCGCCGCGGGCCCGCGCGCCGGGTGATCTTCGCGCTCCTCGAAGGCGAGGCGCGCGATAAGGCCTTCTGGTCCAACACGCCCGCCGTCGAGGCGCTGGCCGCGCACCTGCGCGTGCCCGGCGTCGAGACTTCGATCGTCGAGGACTCGGAACATCAGGCCCTCGCAGTGCTGATCGAGGACAAGTCGGCCGGTTACAGCCGGAAGCATCGGCTTGATGTGGATTACGTGACGACCGGTGAATTCCGCACGCTCGCCGCCTCCTATCAGGAGGTTCGAGAGCTGCTCTCGGGCGCTGTCACGATCCGTACTGGCGCCGTCACCGAGGTCGAGCCCGAGGAGACCGAAGGCACCGAGGTCACGGAGGAAACGGGGGCCACGGAGAAGAGCGCGGCGCCGGCGGCCGCGAAGGCCAACGGCGATCAGCGCGTCGAGTCGCTCGATGAACTGGTCGAGTACTTCGTCGCCGCGGGCCGCCGCGGGCTGTCCATCCAGCGCTACAAGGGCCTCGGCGAGATGAATCCCGACACGCTCTGGGCCACGACGATGGACCCGAGCGTGCGGACGCTGCTGCAGGTCAAGGCGGAGGACCACACCGAAGCGGACCTGATGTTCACCACGCTCATGGGCGACCAGGTGGAGCCGCGGCGCAAGTTCATCGAGGACAACGCGATCTACGTGAAGAATCTCGACATCTAAATGGATCAGAATCCGCTCGCTCGCGTTCCCGTCAATATCGAAGACGAGATGAAGCGCTCGTACATGGATTACGCGATGAGCGTAATCATCGGGCGAGCGCTGCCTGACGTCCGCGACGGCCTGAAGCCCGCCAACCGGCGCGTGCTCTACGCGATGCGGCACATGGGGCTCGCGTCGAATCGCGCCCACCGCAAGTGCGCGGCCATCGTCGGCGAAGTGCTCGGCAAGTTCCATCCGCATGGCGACGCGCCGGCGTACGACACGCTCGTGCGCCTCGCGCAGGACTTCAACATGCGGTACCCGCTCGTGGACGGGCAGGGCAACTTCGGATCGATCGACGGCGATCCGCCCGCGGCGATGCGGTACACGGAAGCCCGGCCGGAGTCGCTGGCCGAGCTGATGATGGCCGACCTCGACAGGGAGACCGTCGACTACGTTCCGAACTACGACGAGACGACGACGGAGCCGACGGTCCTGCCGGCGCCGTTTCCGAATCTGCTCGTCAACGGATCGACCGGCATCGCCGTCGGCATGGCGACGAGCATCCCGCCGCACAACATGCGCGAGGTGATCGACGGCGTCCTGGCTGTGATCGACAAGCGGACGGCCTCAAAGGACGAGAAGTTCCGCGCCCTCATGCAGCTGATCCCGGGTCCGGATTTCCCGTCCGGCGGGACCATCGTCGGCCGCGAGGGCATCTACCGGGCCTACAAGGACGGCCGTGGCGGCGTCACGGTCCGCGGCAAGGCGACGTTCGAGGAGAAGAAGGGCGACCGCATCTCGATCGTCATCACCGAAATCCCGTACATGGTGAACAAGGCGGCGCTCGTCACCGAGATCGCCGAGCTCGTGCGGGACAAGAAGATCGAAGGCATCTCGGACCTGCGCGACGAGTCGGACCGCGACGGCATGCGGGTCGTGATCGAGCTGCGGCGCGGCGAGCTGCCCGACGTCGTGCTGAACAACCTCTACAAGCATACGAAGCTGCAGATGGGCTACGGCATCACGCTGCTGGCGATCGTCGGGGGGCAGCCGAAGGTGCTGGGGCTCGTCGATCTCGTCGAGCACTTCATCGAGTTCCGGCGCGAGATCGTCCGCCGGCGCACGGAGTTCGAGCTGCGCAAGGCCGAGGCGCGCGCGCACGTGCTCGAAGGGCTGCGGATCGCGCTCGACCATCTCGACGCCGTCATCAAGCTCATCCGCGGATCGAAGACGCCGCCGGAAGCGCGGATCGGCCTCGTCACGAACTTCGGCCTGACGCTCATCCAGGCGCAGGCCATCCTGGACATGCAGCTGCAGCGGCTCACGGGCCTCGAGCGCCAGAAGATTCTGGACGAGCTGGCCGAGCTGATGAAGGCGATCGAGCGGCTGCGCGCGATCCTGTCGAGCGACGACCTGCTCATGGGGCTGATCGTCGACGAGCTGAAGGCCGCGCGCGAGAAGTACGGCGACGACCGCCGCACGGACATCATCGAGCAAAGCGGCGAGTTCCGGGTCGAGGACCTCATCGCCGACGAAGACGTCGTCATCACGGCGACGAACACGGGCTACATCAAGCGGACCGCGCTCGACGCGTACCGCAAGCAGCGGCGTGGCGGCAAGGGCCTGATCGGCATGCAGACCCGCGAGGAGGATGCCGTCCGGCATCTGTTCATCGCCAACACGCACGCCTACATCCTGATCTTCACGGACCGCGGCCGCTGCTACTGGCTGCGCGTCTACGACGTGCCCGAGGTCGGGCGCAGCAGCAAGGGCAAGTCGATCGCGAACCTGGTCCACATGGCGGAGGGCGAGAAGCTCGCGGCGCTGCTGCGCGTGCAGGCGTTCCCCGAGGCCGAGGGCCAGCGCTTCATCGTCATGGGCACGCGCAAGGGCACCATCAAGAAGACCGACCTCTCGGCCTTCTCGAATCCGCGATCGGCGGGCATCATCGCGATTCAGATTGACGACGACGATCGGTTGATCGCCGTGGCGGAAACCGACGGCGCGCACGATCTCGTGATCGGATCGCGCAACGGCATGGCGATCCGCTTCCCCGAGGCGGATGCGCGGCCGATGGGCCGCGCCGCCTACGGCGTCCGCGGCATCCAGCTCCGCGAAAGCGACGAAGCGGTCGCGATGGAAGTCATGATCGACGGCGCGACGCTGCTGACCGCTTGTGAGAACGGCTACGGCAAGCGCACGCCGGTCGAGGACTACCGCCGGCAGTCGCGCGGCGGCATCGGCCTGAAGAACGTCCAGACGTCCGAGCGGAACGGGCTCGTCGTCGGCATCGCCTGCGTCACCGATCGCGACGAGCTCCTGCTCGTCACCGAGCAGGGCCAGATCATCCGCATGAAGACCGGCGACCTCCGGCCCATGGGCCGCGATACGCAGGGCGTGAAGCTGATGGATCTCGCAGAAGGCGACCGCTTGGTGTCAATGGCGAAGCTGACAGAGATTGAGTAGATCTCACCACGAAGGCCACGAAGATCACGAAGGGCCCGGCGTCAACGGCGGGCAAAGCCCGCCGTTGGCCGTAGGCCACACAGGAACTCAGGAATGAGCCTGAAACGAACGACGCCTTATCGGCTTCGGATGTGCGTCGTTCGTTTCCGGCTCATTCCTGAGTTCCTATGACGCCGGGCCTTTGGAAACCCAGTTGAGCCTTGCCCCTTCGTGAGCTTCGTGCGCTTCGTGGTGAGGTTTTCTAGTCCTTCTCCAGCCCCGCGTACTTCGCCATCAGCTTCTTCGTTCCGACGCTGAGGAACTTCACGGTGACCTTGAAGTCGTCGCCCTGGTCCTCGACGTTCACGATCGTGCCGACGCCGAACTGGCGATGGCGGACGCGCATGCCGGCGCGCACGCCGCTCGCCGACTGATCTTCGTCCTCGTACTTGAACGACTTGGTCTGGCTGGCGGCCGGACGGCCTGAGCTGCCGCGATGCGCGTACGGGTTGCGCCGCTCGTAGCGCGGCGACCAGCGCGGCGGCGAGACCGGCTCGAGCCGATCCACCAGGTGCGGCGGAATTTCGTCCAGGAATCGCGAGGGCTGGGTGGGCTGGTATTCGCCGAAGACGCGGCGGCGGGCCGCGCTCGTCAGCACGAGCTGCTCGCGTGCCCGTGTGAGGCACACATAGCAGAGGCGCCGCTCTTCTTCCACCTCGTGCTCGTCTTCGGAGGCGCGTGAGTGCGGGAAGAGGCCCTCTTCGAGCCCCGCGACGACGACCAGAGGAAACTCCAGGCCTTTCGCCGCGTGCATCGTCATCAGCCAGACGCGCGCCTCGCGCGCGCCGTCTTCTTCGTCCGCCTCGGACAGGAGCGAGAGGCGATCGACAAAGCTTTCGAGCGACGGCTCGGCGTCGGACGACTCGTACTCGCGCGCGGCGGAGACGAGCTCCTCGAGGTTCTCGATGCGCGCCTCGGCTTCTTCGTTGCGTTCGTCGCGAAGGGCCTGCAAGTATCCGCTCCGGTCGAGCACGAGCGCGATGGCGCCCGTCACGCCCGTGCGCTCCGCCTCGGCCGTCATGGCCGTGAGCAGGTCGCGGAACGCCGTGACCGACTGGAGGGCGCGGGCCGGCATCTGCCGCGCCTCGAGGGCGATGTGGACGCGCGACCACAGCGACCGGGGCGGCGGCGCGGCCGGCTGAGTGGCCGCCAGCAGGGGCGGCTCCTCGTGGTCGTCCGGCACGATGGCGTCGAGCGCTTCGATGACCGCCTTGCCGATGCCACGGGCGGGCACGTTCACCACGCGCCGGAAGCTCACGTCGTCGTGCGGGTTGATGAGCAGGCGGAGGTACGCCAGCGTGTCCTTGATTTCCTTCCGCTCGTAGAAGCGGACGCCGCCGATGATGCGATAGGGCAGGCCCTCGCGCATCAGCGCGTCTTCAATCGCGCGTGACTGCGCGTTGGTGCGATAGAGGACGGCGCTCAACGCGTCCGGCTTCCTGATCTGGGTCTCGCGGAGCGTCCGCGTGATGAAGTCGGCCTCTTCGATCTCGTCGCCGGCGCGCATCACGCGCACGAGCGATCCGCCGCGCTGGTCGGTCCAGAGCCGCTTGTCCTTGCGATGCCGGTTCTGGCTGATCACCGCCGAGGCCGCGTCGAGGATCACCTGCGTCGAGCGGTAATTCTGCTCGAGCTTGACGACTTTGACGTCCTGGTAGTCGCGCTCGAAATCGAGGATGTTCCGGAGGTCGGCGCCGCGCCACCGGTAGATGGACTGATCCGGATCGCCAACGACGCAGAGATTGCGGTGCACTTCGGACACGAACCGGATGAGCAGGTACTGCGCCCGGTTGGTGTCCTGGTATTCGTCCACGAGCACGTGTTTGAAGCGGCGCGCGTACTGGTCCTTGATGTGCGGGTTCTTCTCGAAGAGCTCGACCGTCCGGAGCAGCAGGTCGTCGAAATCGAGGGCGCCCGCGTCGGCGAGCGCGCGCTCGTAGCGTTCGAACACCTTTCCAATCTGCTGATCGCGAAGGCTCCACCCGGCCGCGCGCAGATCGGCCGGCGTTTCCATCTTGTTCTTGGCCTGGCTGATTCGGCTGAGCGCCGCGCGAGGCTGAATCTGCTTCTCGTCGTACCCGAGCGCCTTGATCGCCTGCCGGACCACTGAAATCTGATCGGACGAGTCGTAGATGACGAAGTCGCGCGCCAGGCCGAGCGCGGGCGCCTCGCGGCGCAACAGCCGCGCCGAGAGTGCGTGGAACGTCGACAACCATATCTGCCGGCAATCCTCGCCCACCAGCCGCGCCACCCGATCGCGCATCTCGTCCGAGGCCTTGTTCGTGAACGTGACCGCGAGGATTTCGTACGGCGCGGCCTTCTTCTCGGTGATGAGATGCGCCATCCGGTGCGCGATGACGCGCGTCTTGCCGGACCCGGCGCCGGCCAGGATGAGCAGCGGCCCGTTCTCGTGCAGTACGGCTTCACGCTGAGACGGATTGAGTGAGGCGAGCAGATCCAGACCGCCAGAATAACAGACCCTTGCCGCGCCGAAGCCGCTTGGGACCGGCGCGCGAAGGCGGGTGATACGATCGCCTCGTCTCATGGCACGCACGCTGTTTCAGAAAGTGTGGGACCAGCACGCGGTACGGCCCCTCCCCAACGGCCAGACGCAGCTCTACATCGGGCTGCATCTCGTCCACGAAGTGACGAGCCCGCAGGCATTTGCCGATCTCGCGGCCCGCGGATGGCGTGTCCGGGCGCCGCAACGCACGTTTGCCACCGTGGACCACATCGTCCCGACCGGCGTACAGGTACGGCCCTTCGGCGACGCGATGGCGGAGACGATGACGGCGGCCCTCGAACGCAATTGCCGGGCGCACGGGATCCCGCTGTTCGATCTCGCGAGCGGATTGCAGGGGATCGTCCACGTCATCGGGCCTGAGCTGGGCCTCACCCGGCCCGGGATGACGATTTGCTGCGGCGACAGCCACACGTCCACCCACGGCGCCTTCGGCGCGCTGGCGTTCGGCATCGGCACCTCGCAGGTTCGCGACGTGCTGGCATCCCAGACGCTCGCGATGTCCCCGCTCAAGGTACGGCGTATCGAGGTGACGGGCCGGCTCGGCCCGGGCGTCTACGCCAAGGACGTGATTCTCACGATCATCGGGCGGCTCGGCGTGAAGGCCGGCGCGGGGTTCGCGTACGAGTACGCCGGCGACGCCGTCGATCGCATGTCGATGGACGAGCGCATGACGCTCTGCAACATGTCGATCGAAGGCGGCGCGCGCGCGGGGTACGTGAACCCGGACGAGACGACCGTCGAGTATCTCCGCGGCCGGCGGTTTGCGCCGGCGGGCGACGCGTTCGACACG
>Ga0137326_1000029_pt1 | contig 56308 bp, 46 predicted proteins | sample EasRivERMZT500_2_FD_102292 | JGI IMG/M metagenome (GOLD analysis project Ga0137326, IMG submission 102292) | Soil microbial communities from meander-bound floodplain in the East River, Colorado, USA - East River MetaG ERMZT500_2 | ecosystem: Environmental > Terrestrial > Soil > Floodplain ... | reverse complement strand
TCGTCGCCGGCCACGAGGTCGAGGCCGTTCTGGACGATCTGCAGCGACTCGCTCGCGTTGCGCGTCATCGCCATCTCTTCCACGTCGCAGCCGAATTCGTCGGCGAGGCCGCGCCGGACCGTCTCCATGTTGCCCCGCAGCTGGCCCTGGTAGTAGACCGGCGCCAGATTCTGCATGTCGAGATAGCGCTTGACGGCCTCCATCACGACGCGCGGCTGCGAGCAGTGGTTGCCGCTGTTGAGGTTGATCACCTGGCGATCCAGATCGAACTGCATCTGGATTTGCCCCCAATAGAGCTCGTCTTTCGCGACGTCGGCGGCCGACTGCCCGGCGACGGACGCTCCCGCCGCGAGGACGTCATTCAGGCCGCGAGATTTGAGGGCGAACGCCGCCGTTCCCAACACGCCGGTGCGACGGAGAAAGGCTCGACGACTCCACATAAGACCCTCCACGGGTGCCGACAGCATACTCCCGACGGGACCCAGGACTTGGGACGCGGGACCCAGGACTTGGGACCCGGGACCGGGGACCTTGAGTTACTCTCTTTCCATGACCCGCCGAAGGTTCCTTCTTCGGCTGGCGCCCGGCGCCGGCCTTCTCGCGCTGTGCCTGCTCGCGCCGCGCCTCGGCGCGTTTCAACTCGAGCTGCCCGCCTCGCTCTCGGACAGGGAATTCTGGGAGCTGTCCGAGCGGATGTCGGAGCCGAACGGCGTGTTTCAGTCGGACAACCTGCTCTCGAACGAAACCTCGCTCTCGAGCGTGGCGGCCGCGCTCGCCGGGCGCGTGAAGCCGGGCGGCGTCTATCTCGGCGTGGGTCCCGAGCAGAACTTCACGTACATCGCCGCCATCCGTCCGCGGATCGCGTTCATCAACGACATCCGGCGCGGCAATCTCCACATGCACCTGATGTACAAGGCGCTCTTCGAGCTGTCCGCGGATCGCGCGGAGTTTGTCAGCCGGCTCTTCACGAAAAAGCGTCCTGAAGGGTTGACGCCCGCATCGAGCGGAGCCGACCTGATGAACGCCTATTGGGACATCCTGACGAGCGACGAGGCGACGTATCGGAAGAACCTCCAGGACATCCACGATCTGCTCGTGAAGAAGCACGGCCTGCCGCTCTCGAAGGAAGACCTCGACGGCGTCGCGACCGTGTACCACGCGTTCTATTACTACGGACCACGGATCAGCTACGGGTCGAGCAGGGGCGGCCCCAATATCAGCGGCGTGTCGTACGCGGACCTGATGATGACGCGGGACTCGGTGAGCGGGGCCGAGCGCAGCTATCTCGCGAGCGAGGACTCTTTTGCGTTCCTCAAGATGATGCAGAGCAGGAACCTCGTCGTGCCGCTCGTCGGCGACTTCGCGGGGCCGAAAGCGCTTCGGGCCGTGGGCGCGTACGTCCGGGAACGCGGCGCGACCATCACCGCGTTCTATGTCTCGAATGTCGAGAGCTACCTCTACCGGAACGGCGTATGGCCGAACTTCTGCGCCAACGTCGCGACGTTTCCGCTGGAGGAGAGCAGCGTCTTCATCCGGCCGATGGGCGCCATGGGCGCCACGGTGATGATGACCGTGACGGCGACCTCGAGCGGCTTCCCGGTGAGAAATCCCATTCTGATTGGTGGCGCGGTCGTGACGCCGAACCCCATCAGCACGCCGGTGCCGACGGGCCGCGGCGCCCCGTTCGGCGCGATGGTGGCGGAGACCGCCGGCTGCAAGTGAACGGCGTTTGACACCCACTTATACATAGTGTGTAAAATGTCGGCCGTGACACAGGCCGACTACCAGAGCGCGCTCTCCGCGGCGGTGGCGGAGTACGAAGCGCTCGGCGCCGATCGGCGGCGCATCGACGACCGGCTGGCCCAGCTGGCGCAGACCATTGGAACGCTCTCGCGCCTCCTCGGCCTCGAGCCGACCGTGCCGCTCGGGCTGACGGACGCCTGCCGCCTGGTGCTGCGGGGCGGCCTCCCCATGACGCCGGTGGACATCCGCGATCGGCTGCACAGCATCGGCGTCGATCTCTCGGTCTACACGAACGAGCTCGCCGCCATCCACACGATCCTGAAGCGTTTGAACGAGGCGGGCGAGATCCGGTTGGTGCCACATGCCTCGGGCAAGCACAGCTATTTGTGGCAGCGGCCCGCGAAGGCGGCCAATCTGAGCCCGGCCATTGCGCAGTTCATCAGACAAGGTCCCGGGTCCCAGGTCCCGGGTCCGCGGTCTGGCGGAAAGCGGACACGCAAATGACCGAGCTAGACGCACGCCGCCGCTTCTATGCCGAAGACATTCAGATTCTGGCGAATCTGCAGACGGCCTCGCTCGTGGAGGCGCTGGCGGAGGTGCCGCGCGAGCGGTTTCTGCCGCCCGGACCCTGGACGTACCGGGCCGAGTCGGACATGTCGCGCGTGCCGCGCGTGACGCCAGACGCGGAGCCTCGCCGGCTGTATCACAACGTCGCCATCGCGATTGATCCCGCACGCCAGCTCTTCAACGGCGCGCCCAGCATCCTCGGCCTCGCGATCGACGCGCTCGCGCTCGAACCCGGCGCGCGTGTGCTGCACCTCGGCACCGGCCCCGGCTATTACACGGCGCTCATGGCGCACTGCGCCGGTCGCGGCGGCCGCGTCCTCGGCATCGAGGTCGATCCGGCCCTGGCCGCAAGCGCTCGGACGCACCTGGCCGACTGGCCGTCAGTGGAAGTGTTCGAAGGCGATGGCCGCGACCTCCGCGGCGGCACGTTCGACGCCATCCTGATCAATGCCGGCGTCACGCACCCGCTGCCGGTCTGGCTCGACGCGCTCGCGCCGGGCGGACGCCTGGTGTTGCCGCTCACGGCCTCGATGCCCGCCATGGGACCCATTGGCAAAGGGCTCCTGGTCCTTATTTCAGGTACGCCGGGTACGCCTGGTACGCCGGGTCCAAGGAACGTGGATCCTGGCCCACGGTCATTTGATGTGCGCGTGCTGACGTTCGTCGCGATCTACTCGGCGGTCGGGCTGCGCGACGACGCGCGCAATGGGGCGCTCGGGCAGGCCATGCAGAAACAGCCGTTTCCGCCGATCAAGTCGCTGCGCAGAGACGCGCACGAACCCGCACCGACGTGTTGGCTGCACGCGGCGGACGCGTGCTGGTCGCTGTAGGCCCTTCACAACCCGAAGGGCCCTACGACTTCACTGTGGAGCGGCGTCAGCGTCCCGCTTCCCGCCGCATGCCATCTGTCACCAAGCCGACGCGCACGACGCCGGCGCCCGTCGCGGCGTCGATGATGACGCTTGTTCACCGTGAGCTGACGGTCGGCCGTGTACTCCGCGACGACCTGGCCAGGGTCGGCGTTACCGAAACTTCCGGTACGTCGCTTTCGATGTGGTGGGGCTCAGAACGAACCGGGTCGTTTGGATCAGTAAGTCGCCATTCGTGTCGAGTGACCAGCTCTGGATCGTGAACACACGTGGCTCCGATCCTTTGGTGACCCGCGGGTCCCGTGGTCCAGTCGTTGTCACGGCCAGCCGCGTGCCGACCCAGGCCACCTTCGCAACGTATTCAAGTTCAGGCCCGCCCGTGTTCGCGAGGAATCCAGGTGTGCCGATCTGTAGCCGCAGCTCATCGCCATTTAGCGGAAGGGCGGTTTCGCGATAAACGGGATCGTTGCCCGTCACCAGCGTGAGCGTCTTTTCGTCCTGACGGACTTCAAACGCAGCCCCAAGTCCGCCCAGGCCTGGCGTCCAGGCCGGACCGCCTTCCGGCGCACCGACGATCGTCCACCGGCCGGTAAAGTCCGGTCGGGGCTGTGCCACCACTTGGCCGGACTGGATCCCGACTGCGAGTGCAATCAGAACAGCAACCGCTGGCGCCATCTGACCTCCTCAGGAAGGCTGAGACTTCTTGTACTGAGCCCTCGTCGCCGTCGCGGTACCGGTGAAATTGTTCGTGGATTCCACCGTCAAGGTGCCGCCGGCGTCGAGCGACCACACCTGCGTCGTCTCGGCCGCATTGCCCTGGAAGTTGGTGGTGGACGTAATGATGAGCTTGGCGCCGTCCCACTTGACCTTCGACGTCCGCTCGACCGTCTGTCCGCCGAACGTGATCGGGTTCTTCGTCTCCGACCCGTCGAGGTTGTAGACCGCCTTGATGTCGCCCACCTGCGGGTTGCTGGTGACGACGGTCAGCGTTTTCTCATCCTGAGCGGCGGTGAAAACCTGGCCCAGTCCGCCCCCGCGGCCGCGGCCGGCCGGGGCGGCGGCGTTCGGATCGGGCACGAGCGTCCACTTGCCGGCGAAGTTCGGCCGGGTCTGCGCCAGCACGGCGAGGGACGAGGTCACGATCGCCGCCGTGACCACGAGAGCGAGCATGCGCTTCATGAAGGGTCTCCTCCGTCAGTGTTCCCAGGTGGCGTCGTGCGCCGCCTGCTTGGCAAACAGCTCGGACTTGTAGAACTTCTTGTAGTACTCCATCTCCAGATGCGAGAACTGCACCCAGATGCCCGGCACGTGGAACGCATCGACATGTGCCGGGAACCGTCCGTACGTGTCCCAGAGATAGTTGCAGATGTCCTTCACGTACTCAACCGACTGGGCGGAGAACGGCGGCTGATGCCGCAGGTACTCGTCGGCGCTCGCGGGATTCGCGTACGGCGCAGCGAACCTCGCCGGATCGCCGTACATGCTGCCGGGGCCGTACTTCTCGTTGAGGAACCGATCGACCGCTTTGTCCATCGATTCCACGTACGGCGGGCAGAGCCCTTCGAGCACGCCGTCGATGCCGACCGGATTCGGCTGCGACGCCGGCACGGGCGGCCAGTGCGCGTGCTGCTTGTCGGGGACCATCACGCGGAAGCCAAGCCCCAGTTCGGCCTTCGCTTCATCGCGCTGCAGCACCCACGGCGCCGAGATGGCCGAATGGACCCACGCGCCCAGGCCCAGGGCCTGGCCGACGAGCATGAGGTTCTGGAGCAGAAAGAACGACTCATAGTCCGTTCTGAGGGTCTTTTGCATGCCGAGCGGCAGGCTGAGGTCGCGATTGCAAAAGCCGTTACGCACCCACTTCGTGCCGCCGATCGGGTGATACGGGATCTTCTTGGGAATGCCGAACTGCGCGCCCACCCAGAGCGCGGCCTCGGCGACGTTCGCCGGATGGAACTGGCGCCAGTCGTCGATCACCACCGGCCGCTGGCCGTCCGGTTCGGAGAGGACGATGAACAACGCGTTGAGGTACTGCCGGGTGCAGTCCACGACAGGGAACAGAATCGTCGAGCCCGGCACGTTGGACGTCTGCTTGTTCCAGCCGAGGTAGTACGGAAACCGCCGGGGAAAGTCGAGGCGCCGATCCGAAATCTGCACCTTGACCGCGGACGCCACGCGCAGCCAATCCGCCTCCTGCCAGTCGGCCCACTTCGGCGGCAGGGATCCGAGGAGCTGTTTCGCCTCGTGGTCCTTCGGTGTGCGAATCAGAAAAATGCCGTCGTCGTTGATCAGGAAGAACGACGTCGCGTGGCAGTTGTCGGGGCTGCTCGCGGTTCTCCCGACGACGTTCATGAACGGCGATCCCAGCTCGTCACCGCCGTCCGGCCGCTTCAGCGGGCCGTCATGCAGCACCGGCGCGGTCACGCCCGTCGCGACGATCAGCACCGCTTCCTCGAGCGGCGTCAGCGGCTTCGGCTGGTTGCTGCTCGTGTGACTCAAGCCTGCCGCTGAGATCGACACGCCCTGCGCGATGCGCCGCGTGCGCCGCTCGGCCAGCGCCGACAGCAGCGGATAGCTCAACAGGTCCTTCAGGCCGGCATGGTCTGGCACGGCGTGCTCCTTTCGTTCGCCTCCATGTGCCTCAGTTGTGGCGGTCGAGCTCGGCGATGATGGTGGGGAACACATCCACGGCCGCGCTCTTCCCCATGTACAGGTCCATGTGCGCGTAGTGGCCGATCTGGACGCACTGGTACAGCTGAGCGCCATTCGCGGCCGAGAGCGTCTGCAGCGTCTTCAACGGACCCTCCGGCAGGAACAGGTTGTTCTCCTTACCGGTGAGCAACAGGATCGGAATGGCGAGCTTGCCAACGTTCGGCAGGTAGGTATCGCCGCCGTCCTTGTCCACGATCTGTCCCTTGCGCACCATGAGGCTGAGGTGGTTGAACGTCGCCATGTTGGCGACGCCGAACATCTCGTGGATCGCGGCGTGGGTCGCCTCGTTCAGGTTGGCGTGCTTGTAGACGTCGCCGTAGATGCCGAGAATGCGCCGGCACACGGCGCTCGTGCATTGCTCGGTGGACGGGACCATCTTCAGCGCGGCATCCACGAACCGGTCCATGAAGTCCTGGCTGTCGAAATCCGTGGTGACGGTCTTCAGCCCGGCTTTGGCGGCGGCGGTGCCGAGATCGAGTTGCGCGCGGATTCGGTTGGCGAGTGGCGTGATCGGATAGAACGTCAGCGCCGAGCAGACCGCCGATCGAACGCCTTGCAGGCCCGCCATCATCGCCATCAGGAACGTCATCGACCCGACACAGTGCGCGTCGACCTGCACGGTCGCGGCGCCAGAGATTTCGCGCACTTTCGCGATCGCGGCCGGGTAGTCGCGCCTGGCCACGTCGTCCAATGTGAATTGGGTTGACGCCGACGGAAGGTCAGGGCTGGCGCGGTAGTCGAAGAGCCAGACGTCGTAGCCCGCTTCGCACAGGGCTTCCGGCAGGTTCGTGTCGACGGTGTCGATGGAAAACGCGAGGGTGGACGTCCCGAAGCCGGGCGCGAGCACGACCGGGCCCTTGCGGCCGCCGTTGAAGCGTGTCAGGCGCACGTCGACGCCGTCGTCCGTTTCGGCGAAGTGGACCTCGGGTGGCGGCGTGCGGAGCGGCCGCCGCCGTCGCGGCGGGCCGTCTGGCCGCAGCTCGTTCGAGCGCTGGAACACGCCGCCGTAGGTGTCGAACACCGCGCCGGCGAAGAACTTGCCGAAGGAGACCAGCCCGGTGAGCTGCTCGATGGGATTCGTGCTGCCCGTCACCTCCATCGTCGTCATCTGCTTCAGGAAGTCGGCCGGCAGGATGTGAACGATGCCCTTCCCGATCGTGGACTCGGCGGCGCCGCCAGTCGCCTCGCGTGTCAGCGTCACGAACAGCGTGGTCGTGTCCGCCCAGACATCCAGCTGTCGATCGTCCTGGACCAGCTTGAACCCATCGAGCCGGTACTGGTTGCCGTCGGCCGCCTGGCCGGTCATGCGGTAGATCATCTGGCGCGCGTTCACGCGCGTCGGGTCCGTGCTCAGGAGGTTGAACGACCCGTTGGTCACGGCGATCGGCTGCGGCGAGAGATCCGGACAGGTGATCGACCCATCGAGGCGCGCCGGGTGCGTCGGGTCGGCGAGCATCGCGTTGAGGTCCGCGGTGCTGACCGTTACCGTGAACTCGAGCTTCTGCTTTTTCTGCTTGCCGTCGTCTTCGGCGCGGCGATAGTCGTCGAGGATGGTCCGGGACCAGTGCCCACGCATGGTCTCCGTGAATCGGATGCCAACGGCCACAGGAACCTCCAGCGCGGATTCTGGGAAGAGAAACATTCTACGCGATCGTGGATTGACATCCACTGGGGGGCGATGCCAGCATCGGGTTCTTCACAATGGACGCCGACGTCACCGTCATCGGGAGCGGGTTCGGCGGAGCTGTCACCAGCGCGAGGCTTGCCGAGGCCGGCTATCGCGTGGTCGTGCTCGAGCGCGGGCGGCGGTGGACTCCGGAGACGTTCCCGGCCAGGTCGGGCGCGTGGATTTTCGATCGCGAACAGCCCGAGCGGCGCAACGGCTGGTTCGATCTTCGCCGGTTCCCGAACATGACTGTCGTCCAGGGCGCGGGCGTCGGCGGCGGATCGCTCGTGTACGCGAACGTCTCGGTTGAAGCGAAACCGGACACATTTGCCAGCGGGTGGCCTTCCGAGATCAAGGCCGGCACGCTCGACCCGTTCTACGCGCGCGTCGGCTCGACGATGCAGGTCAGTAAGGTGCCGAAGACGCCGATCGATCAGCGGCCGGCCCGGACGAAGCTGCTCGAAGAGGCCGCCGGCAAGCTCGGGTACGGCGACCGGTTCCGGCAGCTCGATCTGGCCGTGATGTTCGATCTCGAGTGGACCTACAACCAGCCGGACCCGCACGATCCCGCGAAATCCAAGCTGCGCGACAACGCTCACGGGAAGCGGCAGGGCACCTGCGTCCACATCGGCGACTGCGACATCGGGTGCCCTGTCAACGCGAGAAACACGCTGGACCTGAACTACCTCGCGATCGCGGAAACGCACGGCGCCGTCGTCAAGCCCCTGCACCTCGTGCGCAGTGTCAGGCCCATTCAGGGCGGGTACAAGGTCACCTACGACGAGATTGCCAATGGGGTCCTGACGCCGGGATCTGTCACGTCGCGCCTGGTCATCGTCGCCGCCGGATCGATGGGATCGACGGAGCTCCTGCTCCAGTGCCGGAAGGCGGGGATGCTGCCGGGCCTCAGCGACAAGCTGGGCTCGGGGTGGAGCAGCAACGGCGACTTCCTGACACCAGCCATCCAGTTCGGCCGGGCCGTGAACCCGACGCGCGGACCCACGATCACCGCGGCGGTCGATTTGCTGGACGGCGCGTTTCGCGGCGAGCCGATCTTCATCGAAGACGGCGGGCTGCCCGACATCGGCGGCGCCGGGCTGCGAAGCCTGCTCGATCGGGGCGGCGTCGATCCGTTCGAGCGTGCCCTGATCGCGAGCGTGGACTTGATCTTCCGCCTCGGCGTGCTCGGCGGCGTCATGCCGTGGTTTGCGCAGAGCCGCGACGCGAGCGACGGCGAGATGTCGTTGAAGGACGGCAAGTTGTTTCTGGCGTGGGACGTGACGAAGTCGAAGCGGACGATTGACGCCGTGGTCGCGATGCATCAACAGATGGCCGTGCGCACCGGCGGCATGCCGCTGACACCGCTGACCTGGACGAAGGATCAGGACCTGATTACGCCGCATCCGCTCGGTGGCTGCCGCATGGCGGCCTCCAAGGCCGATGGCGTCGTCGATCACAAAGGCGAAGTCTTCGGACACCGCAACCTGTACGTCGCCGACGGCGCGATCGTCCCCAAGGCGATCGGCCTGAATCCGTCACGGACGATTGCGGCGCTGGCCGAGCGGATCGCCGGCGAGATTATCCGGGAACAGCGATAGCGATGGTGGCCCGTGGCTGACAAACCAATTCTCAAGCTGCAGCTGCTGGATGCGTTTGACGAGCCCATCCAGGAGGCGGCGGTGGTGATGTTCCGCCATCTCCGTCTCGACGAGGTGTTGAAAGCCACCAGCGAGGCCGGCCGCCCGCTCGCCGTCAAAGGACTGCGCGGCGCGCCGAACGGCTTGTACCGTGTCGAGGCGGATCCGGCCTGCTATCTGGCTTCGTCTCGCTTTGTGGACATGGCCGGCGACGGCACCACCGACGTGGTGATGCACTTCGCCGTCGATCCCACCAAGGTCACGAAGGTGAAGTTCCCTGCGTTCAAGGCTCTGGCAACCGATGCGCAAAAGGTTCTGAAGTCCAGTAAGAAGGTGACCGGATTCGAAGGACTTTCGGGCCAGGGTCTCTACAACAAGCTCGACGACATCCGCCGGGCGGGGCTGCTCAACATCGTGACCAAGTGCGGCGCGACGCTCCTCTCAGGCGGGCGAACGGTCCTCTCGTTCATTGAAGAACTGCGGGATCTTCGCGGAGACCGTTTCTTCTGCGCGGTGGCGCAGCAGCTGCGAGACGAAGTCAAGCAGGCCGCGCTGGAAGGGCGGTTTGACGTCGTGTCAGGTGCGCTGCACCGTCCTCCCGACGGGACCGAGCCGGCCGGCAGTTTCAAGTCACGCGATGACTACGGCAACCTGCAGCTCACGTTTTTCGCGGGCGCGAACGGGTGGGTGGCGGACATCGACATCGACGATGCGAACGGCCTCGGCCATGTCTTTCAGGTGCTGCGCAACGAGCTCACCGGCCGCCCGACGCATCCGTACGACATCCAGCAGATTCTGAGGCGCCATCAGCAGCTGGACACCGGATATCGGCTCGGATTCGCGTGATCGCCTCCTCGCCTCTCTACCAACTTAGCCGGCGCAGAGGCTGTATTCGGTATCGGAGGCATCCATGACGCCAGCGGCGTCAACCAAGCCCAAGAACATCGTCCTGCTTTCCGACGGCACGGGCAACAGCGCGGCCAAGATCCGCCGCACCAATGTCTGGCGCCTCTACGAGGCGCTCGACCTGCGGTCCGGCGATCAGGTGGCGCTGTACGACGACGGCGTCGGCACGTCGTCGGTCAAGCCAATTGCGTGGCTTGGGGGCGCGCTGGGGTATGGGCTGAAGCGCAACGTGCGGGACCTGTACACGTTTGCGTGCCGGAACTTCGTCCCGGCCGGCGATGGCCGGGATGCCGATCGGCTGTACGTGTTTGGCTTCAGCCGTGGCGCGTTCACCGCGCGCGTCCTGGTGGCGTTGATCGAAGAGCAGGGTCTTATCCAGGGCGCCCAGGGCGCGGAGCTGGATCGGCTCGCGCGGTGGGCGTACCGGGAGTACCGGAAAAAGTTCAACGTGACCGGCGGATTGGTGACGCCGCTGCGTGCCGTACGCGACTGGCTGTTTCGGCGGTGGCAGGACTTGAGAGGCAAGCGCCGGTACAGGCCGAGTGACCTCAAGCCTGAGATTGAGTTCGTCGGCCTGTGGGACACGGTTGACGCGTACGGCATGCCGATCGACGAGATGAAGCGCGGGTGGGATGAGTGGGTCTGGCCGTTGTCGATGGTGAAGCCCAGGCCGCCGGCGAACGTCAAGAAGCTCTGCCACGCACTGGCGCTCGACGATGAGCGGCAGACGTTCCATCCGTTGCTGATCGATGAGGGCGACGAGCCGGAGCTGGACCACACCGACGGCGAGCGCGTGACGCAGGTGTGGTTTGCCGGGGCGCACTCCGACGTCGGTGGCGGCTATCCGGACGACTCGCTGTCGCACGTCGCCATGCTCTGGATGGCAAACGAGGCGTCCAAGAGGCAGCTGCGCGTCCACCCGTCGATGCTGGCCGACTGGCAGGCGCGCGCCGATCCCAACGGCCCATTGCACGACTCCCGCCGCGGCTTCGGCAGTTACTATCGCTACCAACCCCGGAGCATCACGCGGCTCAGCCGCGACAAAGTCGCCCGCGTCCGCGTGTCCAGGCCGAAGGTGCACGAGAGCGTGTTCACACGCATCAAGTCGGCCCGGCAGGAATACGCGCCGGTCGTCCTGCCCGACAGCTACGTCGTGGTGAAGAACGGAGGCACCATCGTCGAGCCGGACGTCGAGCACCCGTCTCAGTCGAAGGCGCGGGCCGTGAGGCAGGAGTCCGTCTGGGACCTCGTCTGGCACCGGCGGATTACGTATTTCCTGACGGTCCTGGTCACGCTCATGATTCTCGTGCCGTCCCTGGTCGGTGATCGGTACGGCGCGATCGATCAGGAGGTGCTGGGGCTGTCCGGCGTGATCCAGTGGACCACGCAATGGCTGCCGGAGCAGGCCACGCCGCTGGCCGCCCACTACCAGAATCACCCGGTCGTGCTCATGGTGCTGTTAGTGGGGTTCACCTTCCTGTATTCCCGCAGCGTGAGCCTGCAGAACCGGATTCGGGATGAGATGCGCAAGGAGTGGGACGACGTGCTCGGGCCGGGTCGGAAGGAAGTCGGGCGGGCCCAGCCGCCTCGCAGCCTGGCGTACCGGATCAGAACTCATCCGATCTATCAGGGGACGTTCTGGTTTCTGACGCAGCACGTGTTTCCCCTCGTCTTCGGCGTGGCGTCGCTGGCGGTGGTCATCCTGGTCCTCGCGGGCACGGTCAACCGCGGCGTCTTCGCCGTCGCCAGCGCGAGCGGCCGCGTCTGCGCGAACGTGCCGTTGCCCGCCGTGTCGGCGGAGGCGTGGACCGCCACGTTCGACAACCGGCTCCTCTGTAACGCAACCGGGATCCCGATGGAGCAGGGCAACCGGTACGAAGTGCGCGTGGCGCTCGACGCGCCATGGCGCGACGGGGAGCTGTCCGCGTGGCTGAACGGTTTCAGCAGCATGGCCCGTCCCGGCCTGTTCCTGCCGGCGCTGCCGTTCCGCCGGGTGCTCACGGCCGACTGGTTCGTCCCGGTGGCGCGCGTGGGATCGACCGGCGCCGAGTACTACCTCTTTACGCCGGTCGATCAGGCCGAGCAGAAAGGCGCGGCGCAGGTGCGCCAGTACAAGCAGGCGGTGGCGGAAATCACGCCGAGACGGACGGGTGAGCTGTTCCTGTTCGTGAACGACGCGCTCGCGCCCTGGGCGCGGGACTACTTCTATGGCAACAACCAGGGCGGCCCGGCAACGGTAACCGTCCGCAAGCTCGCCGGAACGGGCCAGTAGACGCGCCGGCGCTAGGCGCGCTGTCGGGCGGGATCGCCGACGCATTCGTGGTGGACGCCGCGCACCAGCGCCGTGCGCGGCGTCTTGTTGTACTCGTCCAGCGCGAACGGACATTCAAACCGGCTCCCGTCCATTTTGAAGAACGGACAGAACCGGGGGCCGCGCGCCGGATCCCAGGTCGCGACGACCCTGGCGATCCTCCCGTCTTTCGTGAGGCTGTCGACGGCGCGTGTCGTCAGCAGCTTGTGGCTGGTGCCGAGCTCCGCGTGGGCCGTCTGGGCCCTGGCCTGGTGTTCCGCGACCGTGCGGAGTGTCTGGTAACAGCCGTCGGCGATCGACTTCTGAACCCGGCGGCGCTTCAGGCCCGTGGACGCACAGAAGGCGAACGTGCCGTTCAGATGGTCGCGCGACGCGGGGAAGACCGCCATCACCCCGGCGTTGACGACATCGTCCAGGATGGTGGGCCCTGTCTCTTGCAGCCACGCCGGGGGATTCGCCTGGAGCGTCAGCAGCTGGCTGTAGACGCGCCGGGTGGCGAACTCGACCTCCCGGATCTTCACGTTGTGCTTCAGCGACGCGGCTCTTTGATGAATCTGGCCGATGGAGTTGATGGGCGCGCGCTCGTCCAGCTCTTCTTCGGCACGCGGGTCCAGCGCGCCGGCGATCAGCAGGTCGGGATGCGCCAGGCGCCGGGCGAGCGAGGCTCCCGCGGTCTCCCTGCCCTCCGTCAGCCGGTATCCCAGCTGCGCGTGCGCGAGGATTTCAATCGCCGGCAGGAACGGCAGATTGTCGAACATCCCGCCGTCGGCGAAGAGTACATCCGCGTGACCGGCGCCGGGGAACACGAGGCTCTCTGCGCGGGGCCCGAAGACCGCGGGGAACGCGCTCGACGACAGCGCCGCCTCGACGAAGTCGTAGGACTCGCCGGGATGAAGGCCTGTGCCGCCGAGCACCAGCGACGATTGCGTCCGCAGGTCCGTCGTCGTGCAGTAGAACGCGATGTCCTTCTGCTGGAACGGCTGCCGATTGAGCCGGCCCGCCGTCGTACCGTCCGTGAGGAGCTCAATCGCCTGGCCCTCGAGCAGGGACGAGCCGAGCACCGCCGTCTCGATGCCGAGGCGCCGAATCGTCTCGGTACGCAGCCGCCCAATCAGCCTCGTGACTGCGCTCGTGCCGTGGCCGGCGACGAACTCGGCGGCAATCTCCCGTGTGTCGGCGTGGGGGATCAGCAGGAGATCCGACATCGCGTCGATGAGGGCAGACGGCGCGCCGGTCGCCGCGTAGCCCGGGTCGCCGCGAGCGCCTCGCCGCACCAGGTGCCGGATCCGGCGGGGCGAGAGCCGGAACGACCGGCCTCGAATGCCGAGCTCGCGCGCGGCATTCTTGAGCGTGCGCGTGAGCGCGACCTTCTCATCCACCTTGAGGAACAGCTCGACGAGCTTCGCGAGCATGTCGACGTCGGGCCGGCACCACATGGCGCCCAGCGCCCCGCCCATGAGCGTGCCGACCGACGCGCCGACAATCAGATCCGGCTTCACGTTGAGCGACTTGAGCGACGCCAGCAGCCCGATGTGGAACGCGCCTCGAAACACCCCGCCGCTGGCCACAAAGACGATGCGCGGGTCCTTGCCCGACAGCTGCTTGTGGTCCTCGTAGTGATCCACCGGAGGCGCGAGGAACTTGACGACGGTCGCCGTTGAGCCGAGGGGTCCGGTCCGTTCGGGCGGTTTCAGCCGGCCCGTGCAGCGGCCGCACACCTCGGGCAGCCCCGGCCGGCCCGTGGCCGGCGCGCCCCGGTCCAGCGACCGCACGAACTGCTCGCAGGCGATGGCGCCGGCGTCGTCGGGCGCTCCCCGATGGATCCGGAGCCGGTGCGCGTACAGCGTCTGCATGGATCGCCGGCATCCGGCGGCCACACCATCCAGCAATTCGCCGTGGTTGGGGCTCACGTGGTTGCTGAACACGACGTCCTGCTCGGGTGCAATCTCGTCCACGAACAGCGCGCGCGTCTGAGACGCCCCGCTGGTGCCCGCGATGACGGCCTGGAGACGGGCGATGTCGTTGCTCTGCAGGACCTCGAGCTGCGTGTCACGCCGCTGCGAGAGACGAAGGCTCGCGAGGCCGACGTCGACGATCGTGTTCGGGAGGTCTTGCGAACCGTCCGCCCCTCCCGGCCGGCCCTCGACCGGGACGCCGTAGACCACATGAATGGCCGGACGCCCTTCGTCGTTCATGGTCTCCATGTCGGCGGCCGTGACCGGCGTCTGTCGCAGGAACGTGAACAGCGCCGGCAGAGGGTTCTGGCGGATGACGCTGCCGTCCACGAGATCGATCGGCGGAGCGGGCCGCCGTCCCCTGCCGCGCTGGCGATCCTCCTCCTCGTCGTCCCGCTCCTTCTCGAGTGACTCGTCCCTCAGCCAGTAGTCGCGTTCATCCTGCTCGAGCCGCACGGGGCTCAGCAGCGGCGGGACGGACAGCGCGCAGCGGAGGGCGTGCAACACCGGCGTGCCCGGCTTGGCGTAGAGCTGGTCGGCCGGGCGTCGCTCGTCTTTCTTCTTGTGGGACGGGACCTGGAGCGGCGCCGCCACCAGCACGGCGGCTGGAAACCCGCGGCCGCCGCTCACGAGCGGCTCCTCTTCGGCTGAGGCCCGGGCATCCTCCGGACCAAACAGGCGGGCGAGGACGATCCGGAGGTACAGGTCTGGAATGAGGCCGTGCCTGATGCCGAGGTGGTCGAGCGTTCGCTCCACGAACCATCGCCGCGGCAGCGGCTGTGTGACGACGGCGGCGAACGCAAACCACGTCAGCATCAGCCCGAGCGACGCCATCACGTAGAGTCGCCACCAGACGTTGGTGGGATCGGCGATGTGCAGGAGCTCGACACGGAAGAACACCAGCAGCCAGTAGAACAGCGGCAGCGCCGCCATGAAGAGCGCCAGCACCATGAGGAACTGCAGGACGCCGGCGATCAGTTTGTGGGGGCCGCCTCCCCGGGTCAGCCACCCCGGAAGCGTCCAGACAAAGGTGAGCAGAAACGGAGACAGCGGAACCACGGGCACCGCGATCACGAGCGCCACGGTCGCCAGGAGGTGGCCGAAATGCGAGGCCTCGCGCGTCTCCCATCCCTGGACGACGAGCACGACGGCAAGTCCGAGGCTGGCGAGGACCATCGTCAGATTGGCCCACGCGGCGATGAACGGCACCCATCCGAAGAGCGGGCGCGAAAACGCCTGAGGCCACTCGACGAACAGCCCCTTCTCGATCAGCCAGGACCGGACCTCGCGAAGGGCAAGGGCGGCCGTGAACGGCCCTGTAAAAAGGACCCAGATGGCGAGCGGCAGCTCGAACTGCAAGTCCGACTCAACCGGCGCGCGCCGCACGACCGCCGGGAGGATGGCGGCCGCGATCATCGCCAGCGTCGTGAGATTGACCAGGGAGTAGAGCACGCCGAGCACCGCGACGATCGGCACCCAGATCATCCGGACGACCTTCGCCTGAACGGCCTGCGCGCGAATGTGCTGGGTCAGCCGGACCGCCACGCCGATGGCCATGAGGATGCCCAGCCAGGTGCCATACATGCCCCACGCTTCGCGGAACGTCGTCGGCAGCTTGGTGAAGAGCGCGAGGGCGAGGAACGGCACGAGCAGCACCAGCAGAGCAGAGGCGCTGAACAGATTGAGCCACCCGAAGATGCGAAGCCAGCGGACGTAGGCGGGCACCCGGGACCGACTTTGGATGTTGCGCGGCGTCGGGAACCGGCGCTCGGGAAAGAACTGCGGGGAAACCGCCACTCGGCAGGTCAACAGAAAGCCCAGCCACAAGAGATTCGCGGTCAGCCGGACTCCACTCCAGACCCGTTCGCTCGGAGGATATTTCTCGCGCATCCGGACGTAGTTGACGAGCGCGCTCGCGCAGAGCCGGACGCTCACCGGAAGCTGGGAGAGCCAGCGGCCCAGCTTGACCTTCAGGTAGCGCGCGCGCCGCGACGCCGGTTCGTCGGGCTGCAGCTTCTCGGGGACCGCCGGATCGGACATCGGCTCCATGTCGGCGAAGAAGTCCGATTGATCCGGGACGGCATTCCAGAAGGCTTCCTGAGGCCCCTCGACAAAGGCGGCCAGGTACTTGCGAAACCACGCCCAGCGGGCGGCATTCTTCGTGTTCTGACCGGTCTGCTGATCGCTGGCCTCGGCCCGGGCCAGGTTGCGGTACACGCGCTGCAGGGCAGCGGCATTCGCCGCGCCGAGCGAGATGCCCGCCGTGACCTTTGGCGATTTGCGCCGGGACGCGAGGTACGCGTGGATCGTCCCGGCGCCGACGATGGCCGATTTGGGACCGGCCGTGAAGCACACCGCGTCGTGTCCTTCCGGCGCGCCGTCAGGAAGCGGCTGAGGCGAGGTCGACATTGCGGACTCGAGTGAGGCGATTGTGCGCCGATTTCACTCGAGCCGGTAGGCGTTTTTCTGCACGACCTGAGGCCCGGCGTTCGGCGATTGAGTGACAATGGGGACGGGAGTGTGCGCGAATGGGTGACGCGGGCGAAGGGCTGGTCGATTCGGAGGCGCGGATTCAGGAGCGGCTGGACGAGCTGGCGCGCGAGCGCGCCGAACGCCGCGCGGGCCCGCCGCCCGATCCCGGCGTCGCGCGCGAGGCGGAATCCCTGCGTCTCGCCCGGACGGAGCTGCAGCGCCAGCTCGACGCCACGACACACGAACGGCGCCGGGCGCAGCTCACGCAGGCGGTGGAAGAACTCGATCGCCGGTTGAAGGCGCTGGCTTAAGCGCGTCCGGCGAACTCACGCGTCTCGGTGTGCACGTTCACGCGCTCGCCTTCCTTGATGAACAGGGGCACGCGGATGGTGAGCCCGCTCTCGAGCGTGGCCTGCTTCGTCACGCCGCCGCTGGCCGTGTCGCCGCGCACGCCTGGCTCGCAGGCCGCGACCGCCATCTGAATGATCGGCGGAAAGACGAGGCCAATCGGCTTGCCGTTGTAATTCTGGACCTGCAGCACGAGGTTGTCACCGAGCAGCAGCCGGTCGTCGCCGACGAGGTCCGGGCCCAGCGTCAACGTATCGAAGGTCTCGTTGTCCATGAAGTGGTACCCCATCGCGTCGGAGTACTGATAGGACACCTCGACCTTTTCCAGATCGGGCTCGCCGAACTTCTCGCCGGCCTTGAAGGTCTTGTCGAAGACGCCGCGGGTCAGCAGGTTCCGCATCTTGATGCGGACGAGCGTCTGCCCGCCGCGCGCCGTCGGTTTGGAGACTTCGACATCGAGGCAGTGATAGGGCGCCCCCTCGTGCTCGAAGTACATCTTGCGCTTGATCTCGATCGCTTCCAGGACAGTGGCCACGGGAACAATTGTAGTTCGTTGCGGTAGACTCCGACGCGTCACCATGCGCAACAGGCCTGTGATCGCGATCCTCCTGGCGTCAACCCTGCTCGCGCCGCTCGCGGCGACGCAGGCGTTGCAGCCGCATCAGCAGCTCGCGCGCGACATCTACCGCGAGCTCATCGAGATCAACACGACCCCGAGCGGCAGCACGACGGTCGCCGCCGAGGCGATGGCGGCGCGCTTCCGGGCGGCCGGTTTTCCGGCCGCCGACGTCTTTGTCGGCGGGCCGCAGCCGACAAAGGGCAATCTCGTCGTCCGGTACCGGGGGCGCGCCGGGTCGACCCGCAAGCCCATCCTGCTCCTGGCCCATCTCGACGTCGTCGAGGCGAAGAAGGAAGACTGGTCGGCCGGCCTCGACCCGTTCCGCTTCACCGAAAAGGACGGATACTTCTACGGCCGCGGCACGTCGGACGACAAGGCCATGGCGGCGATCTTTGTCGCCAATCTCCTGCGCCTCAAGCAGCAGGGCGCCGTGCCCGAGCGCGACATCGTGCTCGCGCTGACGGCCGACGAGGAGGGCGGCGATCACAACGGCGTCGAGTGGCTGCTCGCGAATCACCGCGCGCGTGTGGACGCCGAGTACGGCCTCAACGAGGGCGGGGGAGGGCAGTCGCGCGGCGGCAAGCGCGTCGCCAACCGCGTCCAGGCGAGTGAGAAGGTGTACGTCGACTTCACGCTGGAGGCCACGAACAAGGGCGGCCACAGCTCGCAGCCGCAACCCGAGAACGCGATTTACGACCTGGCCGCGGCGCTCGGGCGCATCGAGAAGTTTCAGTTTCCCGCGGGGCTGAACGAAGTGACGCGCGCGTACTTCGCGCAGATGGCGAAAATCGAGCAGGGCGCGGTCGGCGCCGATTTCAAGGCGATCTCCGGCGCCACGCCGGACGCGGCCGCGCTCGCGCGTTTATCCGCGGTGCCGCTCTACAACGCGATGCTAAGGACGACCTGCGTGGCGACGATGGCGAGCGCGGGTCACGCGCCGAACGCGCTGCCGCAGCGCGCCACGGCCAACGTCAACTGCCGCATCCTCCCGGGCGAGGATCCCGCCGCCGTGCAGCAGACGCTCGCAAAGGCCATCAACAACCCGCGGGTCACGATCCGGCCCGTCGGCGACACGAACCCCAGCCCGCCGTCGCCCCTCACGCCGGAGATCATGCAGGCGATCACGCGCGTCACCGAAGAGATGTGGCCCGGCGTGCCCGTCGTCCCGTTCATGAGCACCGGCGCCACCGACGGCCTGTACTTCCGGCAGGCGGGGATCCCGATCTACGGCGTCTCCGGTCTCTTTGGCGACATGGACGACGTCCGCGCGCACGGCCGCGACGAACGCATGGGCGTGCGCGACTTCTTCGACGGCCAGGAGTTCCTGTGGTGGCTCGTGAACGCGTTGGCGGGAGTGAAGATGGGGCGGTAGCCGGACCGCCCCATCGGGATGCCTATCGCACCGCGACGATGATGAAGTCCACCGGCTTGCCACCGGTGTTCTTCGCTTCGTGCGGGATGCCGCGGCCGATGAACTGCACATCGCCACGGGCCCAGGACGTGCGCGCCGGCTTGCCATTGATCGACAGCGACATCTGAGCCGCGCCGAGCGCGATCACGACCTGGTCGAACTCGTGCTTGCTGCCGGTGGGTTCCGCGAAGTCCGGTGCGGCAGTCGACTTGTACGCGAGCCCGTGCGCGCCGTCAGCCAGCACGTCCATCTTGAGACCAGGCCGGGACGTCTGGATCTGCGCCTTGCCGGGCGCGGCGCCCTTGAACTCGACGACGATCACGTCACCGGCGGCGCCGAGGTTCGCTCCCGAGTGCGGGCCGGCGGGCGTGTACTGAGCCGAGTTGGCGGCCAGGTCGCTGTCCACCGACTTGCCGTCGGGCATCGTGAACCGGACCTTGGAGTTGGTGAGCGGGATGATGATGCTGTCCGGGTGCACGTGCATCGGCGTCTTCGCGCCAGCCGGCAGGCTGACCTTGAGCACGCGCACGCTCGCGTTTTCCAGGACCACTTTGTAGTGCGTGGGATCGACCTTGACGGGGTCCTGTGCGAGCACGGATCCGGACCAGCACACCACGGCCGAGACGACTGCGAGACTCTTGAATCGATTCATCAATGCTCCTTGTTATGAGGCTTATGAGGGAGGCTGAGTATGTGCTGCGCGAAGCTGCCGGTCAAGTAAGGCGGGAGGGTTGGGCGCGCCTGATGTTGAAGTAGCCGTCGAGAACACGCTCGTGTAGAAGCCGATGAATTATCTCCTTTGGCGAATGAGTCATTCTGGCGGCCCCTGGTTTCGGACGGGCCCACGCGCAAGCCAACTAGGTCCGGACCTAGTTGGCAAAGAGCGAAAGATTTTACAAACGTTTAGCACGCGCGTCGTGTGGTCTCGTCGTCGTCCTCATTATGACAATGACAAACCACGCTTCGCTTGCGTCGGCGGCCCGGCTGTCCGACCAAGACCTGCTCGACGCCACCGTGCGCGCCGCCGCTGACGAGCGGCGCACGACCACCGAACTCATCGCCCTGCTCGCCGAGGTCGATTCGCGCAAGCTCTATCTCGGCGAAGGCTGTTCATCGCTCTTCACATATTGCAGGCACCGCCTGCACCTGTCTGAATTCGCCGCCTACGGCCGCATCGAAGCCGCGCGCACGGTACGACGGTTCCCAATCGTGCTCGATCGGCTCGCGGAAGGTGCGGTCACGCTAACCAGCGTCGGCCTCCTCGCGCCACACCTGACCGACGAGAATCATGAAGCCCTCCTCGATGCGGTCCAATACGTGAGTAAGCGCGACGTCGAGCGGCTGGTCGCGAGTCTTTACGGGCAGCCCGACATTTCGGCGAGCGTGCGGCGGCTGCCCGAAGCCACCGAGTCCGCGAGTCCCGCCACGGCGCCCATGGTGCTTACCGCAGCCGTCGCGGCGGGCTTGGCTGATAGGTCGCCGGCGAGCTCGGCATCGGACTCGGATTCGGACTCGACGCCGACGGCTCTTGCGCCCAGTGTGTCGGCCTCACCAGCACCAGCACCAGCACCAGTATCTGTATCTGTATCTGTACCCGCGGCCACGTCGCCATCGCGCCGCGACGCGGTCGCGCCGCTGTCCGTCGGTCGCTACCTGCTGCGCGTGACCATCGGCGCCGAGACCCACGCGCGACTCGATCGGGCCCGCGATCTGCTCCGGCACGTCGTGCCCAACGGCGACCTTGCCCTCGTCCTGGACCGTGCCCTCGCGGTGCTTGTTGATCAACTTGAGCGTCGCAGGAATGGACGTGTCTTGCGCCCGCGTCAGACTCAGGCGCGTTCAGTTCAATCGCGCGGGCGACACATTCCTGCGGCTGTCAAGCGCGAGGTCTCGGCGCGCGACGAGGGCCGATGTGCATTCATCGGGCCGCACGGTCGGTGTCGCGAGAACGGCTTCCTCGAGTACCACCACGTCGTGCCGTACGCCAGGGGCGGCGCAAGTGACGCGACAAACATCCAACTTCGGTGCCGCGCCCACAATGCGTACGAGGCGGAACGAGAGTTCGGTGACGAAGAGCGAAGGGCTGGCGCGGGTGCATGAACGAAGCCCAGCGGCAAGCGCGGTATAGTCCCCGCGCGCATGGCTGAGGCCCCGGGCCGCTGGTTCGTCGAACGACGCGATTTCCTCCGGGTGTCGGCGGCGTCGCTCGCCGGCCTGGTCGCGTTCCGGGGTGCGGACTGGGCCGAGGCCGGCAGGTTCGCCGCGGGCGTCCGATTCGGCGTCCTCACTGATGCGCACCACGCCGATGGCCCTTCGCGGGGGACCCGTTTCTACCGCGAATCACGAACCAAGGTCCGGGAAGCGGTAACGCACCTCGAGGCCGCGCGTGTGACGTTCCTGGCGCAGCTCGGCGACATCAAGGACATGGTTGCGGGCGAGTCGCCGGCGCGGACGCTCGATCACCTGTCCCTCATCGCGCGCGAGACCGCACAGTTCAACGGTCCGGTCTACCACGTGCTCGGCAACCACGACATGGACAACGTGTCCAAGCCGCAGGCGCTCAGCCTTCTGCGAAGCACCGGCGTGGCCGAGGGCCGCTCCTTCTACTCGTGCCGTCACGGCGGCGTGCGTTTCATCACGCTCGATGCCTGTTCCACGAAGGCCGGCGACGACTACGACCGCGGAAACTTCGACTGGCGCGACGCGAATGTGCCTGCCGCGCAGCTGGCCTGGCTGCGCGGCGAGCTGGCCGCGTCGGCCGAGCCGGTTGTCGTGCTGGCCCATCAGCGGCTCGATGGCACGGGCGACGTGTACGTCACGAACAGCCTCGCCGTGCGCGAAGCCCTCGAGGCGTCCGGCAAAGTGCTGGCCGTGTTCCAGGGACACGACCACGCCGGCGCCCGCTCCATGCTTGGGGGCATCCACTACTACACGCTCAAAGCGATCGTCGAAGGGTCCGGGCAGGAGAACAACGCGTACGCCGTCGTCGAGGTCCACCCTGACCTCAGCATCAGCGTCCGCGGGTACCGGAAAGCTGAGTCTGCCGAGATCGCGCGGGCGACGAAGTGAGCTTCGCGTGACCGAGTACGATCGCACCGACATTCCTTCGGCCTATGATCGAGGCCGCGATCACGGTCCGCACCTGCTCGAAATCTGGACGCACGCGCTCGAGGCCCAGCTGGTGCGTCCGCCGGCACAGATCCTCGACCTCGGCTGCGGGACAGGCCGTTTTTCCGACGCGCTGTCCGTGCACTTCGGCGCGGACGTCGTCGGCCTGGATCCATCGATCAAGATGCTGAGTCAGGCCCTGGCGAAGCCGCATGGCGAGCGTGTGCGCTACGCACGGGCCTGCGCGGAGGCGATGCCGCTGCGCTCGGGCTCGATCGACATGATTTACATGTCGATGAGCCTGCATCACTTCACGAACCACGATCAGGCGGCCGAGGAATGCCGGCGCGTGCTGCGGGCCGATGGACGCGTGTTCATCCGGAATGGCACGCGCGAGCAGATACTGGCGTATCCGTACTACCCGTTTTTCCCGGCCAGCCATCCGATTCTCGAGGAGGTGCTTCCGTCGAGCGCTCGGATTCGGCAGACGTACGAGGCGGCGGGATTCGAGCTGGTCGCGCAGGACCTCATCCCTCAGGAAATCGCGCCGGACTGGACGACCTACGCGGACAAACTCACGACCCGATCCGATTCGGTGCTCGCGCGGCTGTCTGACGCCGACTTCGACAATGGGATCGCGGCGATCCGGCGCCACGCCCAGCGCGCCGACCCTGAGGCCGTGGTCGAGCCGATCGACCTGTTCGTGTTTCGCTGTGCGTGAAACGCCGGGCGCGATTGCCGTCGCGGGCTACCTGACCACCCGCAGCGTCTGCTCCTTGCGCTCACCCTCGGCGAGCACCACGGACATCGAGCCCGCGAGCAGTTCCTTCAGGAACGCCGGATCGAACCACTGGCCCGACTCGACGTCGGTGACCGCCACCAGCCGGTACTCGCCGCCGGGCAGATTGCGGACGCTGAAGCGGCCGTCGATCGCCGGACGCACGGCCTGAATCCGTCGCGCCTGCGGCGTCCAGTACTGCTGATCAGCCGGGAAGACAATGACGGTAAAGCCCGTGGCGGGCCGGCTGGCGTCGTGCTGGAGCTGGCCGGCGATCTCCGCGAGGCGAGGCACGACCGTCACGACGAGATCCGAGACGGGCTCACCCATCCGGACCTCGAGAGGGAAGTCGAGCGTGTCGCGTCCGTTCGCGACAGACGACCGGATGTTGTTGATGCCCGGCGAGCTCGGGTACGCGGTGATGCGATAGCGCCCAGGCACGACGCCGACGAGCGCGAATCGACCGCTGGCATCGGGACTCGCGAGCACGGGCGCGATGTCTGCTTCGACCGAGCCTCCGTGACTCGCCATGATGCGCATCTTCGTGATGTCCACCGGCGCTGCGCCTTCCGCCACGACCCGCCCGGATATCGTCACGCCGGTCCCGAGCGACAAAGCGAGGTCCGCGATCGGCTGGCCCGATACGACGATCTCGGTGGACGCCCACAGCATGCTGCCGGAACCGTCAATACGGGGCGCCGCCGCATGCGCCCGCAGCGTGTACGTGCCCGGCGGTACATTGAGAATCGAGAACTGACCGTTGGCCGGGACATGCATGCCGTACGAGGCGCCGCCCGGGATCGCGTCACGCGTGGTCAGCGCCACGTACGTGTCGTCAGCCGTGTTGCCGACAGGCAGCTTGCCGCCGCTCCACGTCACCGTGCCCGACACGCGCGCGATCGGCACGAGCTGGAGCTGCACATCCACGCCTGCGCGGTCTTCGCCGACGTCGAGCGACACGGGAGCGGCGGCGGAGAGCTGCGTGCTGCCCGGCGCGCACACCGGCACGTAGGCCTGCTTCGGCACCTCAGGCACCGCGTTCGCGTTCATGCGCTCCATCATCTGTTTCTGTTCCGGTGTCTGCGTGCCTCGGGCCGCCGCGGCCGCCTGCACTTCCTCCATGCGGCGACGGAGGCCTTCGGCGCTCATTGCGGCCTGCAGAAGATCGTCGCGGGGTGCCGCGCAGATCACGTAGTCGCCGGGCGGCAGGCCAAACGCGCGATACTGCCCCCGGTCGTCAGTCACCGCCGACGTGGTCGTCGCGATCGACTGCCATTCGCGGACGCCGTTGCGCCACGCGGCTCTGAGCGGACGGATAGGCACGCCCGAGACGCGATCGCCCACCTCGTCTGTGACGACCCCGCTGATCACGCCGCCACGCGGCATCGTTAGCGCGAGCTTCTCGACGCGCTGTCCTTCGACCAGCGGAATCGACGTCCCGGCCCGGCCCGATCCCGGCTTCCGCTGGCCGTAGATCACTTCCAGGAAGCCGGCGCGCGCCGCTTTTAATGTGTAGGTGCCCGCGCGCAAGCCGCTGATCGTGAAACGGCCCTGCTCATCCGTCACCGCGTACGCGGCGATGAGGCTGCGGCTGTCGTCCTCGAGGGTGATGCGCACGCGGCGAAGCGGGCGGCCCGTGTCGCCTTCCGTGACAGTGCCGGAGATCACGCCGGTGCTCGGCACCGGTGGCTGCGCCTGCGCGTCACGCGGCACGCCGGCTGCGCCCTGGTGGTGAGCCGTGACGACGGCGCCGAGAATCGCGACGCCGACGAACGAGGCGACGGTGACCGCTCGTGGCATCACGGACTCCTGCGGAAACCTGGAACTGTGAACTGAGAACTCAGAACTTAGATCAAAAGCGCGGGCTGCGGAAGGGCAAACGGATCCAGGTCATCACTGCCGAGCGGCGGCGCTCTTGAGGGCCCGCCCGGCATGCTCGCGGACGTGCTGGTGGGTGTCCTTTGAGGCCTGTTCGAGCAGCGGTACGGCGGCGGTGCCGAGTTTCGAGAGCGAGTCGACCGCGAGATAGCGAAGGTCCCAGTGCGGCGACTGCAGCGCCTGGGCCAGATGCGGGAGCGCAACGGCGGCGGCCGACGGTCCGACGTCTCCAAAGCCCATGAGGGCGCCGCGCCTGAGCGAGTCGTCGCTCGCCTCGGCCCACTCGGCATACGCCTGCATGGCGGTCCCGTGTTCGCCGAGGGTGACGAGGGCCGAGGCCGCGCACACGCGCACGCTGCTCGACCGGGCCGATGACATCGCGTCGGCGATCGCGGCCACGTGAGCGCGGGCGCCCATCCTGCCGAGTTCCAGCGCAGCCTCACACTGTGTCATCGGGTGGTTGGACGCGAGCCGCTCCAGCGCCCGCGCGCTACGCTGCTCGAGGCGGGCATCACGTTCCGAGTTGCCGGCCGCTCGCGCTGCGGCCGATTCGATCCGTACCTGGTCCGCACGGGCCTGGTCGGCAGCCGCCAGTTGCGCCCCCGCGAGGGCGCTGGCCTGTCGCGCGGCTTCGGACTCCTGCCACCAGTAGCCGCCCACCGCAACGGCGGCGATGATGGCGATCGCCCATCCGATGACCGAGGTGCTCTTATCCGCGTGTGCCGACATGCCGATAGACTCCGCTGGTGAACTGACCATGAGGCGACCGGCACGACTCTGCGTCTCCGCAGCGATCCTGGCTGCCGTCGCGTGCTCCAGCGGCAGCGGCAGCATCTTCCCCGAGACGATCACATTCGAGCAGCAAACGCTGACCAAGGGGACGTCGTGGACCCGGCAGGGCATGACCGCGGCGGTATACGTCGGCCCCGGCGAAAAAATGCCGTCCGCCGCGCTTCAGGTGGGCGCCATCATGAGCACCGACCACGTGACGGGCGACGCGCTCCATAGGTGGATTGGCGACCAGATAGCCCGGTCGAACACTCACCACTTTCACGACTCCAACCAGGCTGAGGAATCGTGTCGCGTCGCGAAGACGCCGACGCGGCTCTACCTCGCGCTCGAAGTCTGCAAGACGGGTGTCGCGCGCGCGATCTGTGTCGAGGCTGATGAGGCTCTTACGGACCGCGAGTTCGGGCCGTGCATCTCCAACAGCAGATGTTTCGAGGATCTGTGTGACGCGCGCTGGCGCGTGCGGCGTGAAGCGCTCGACGGACTCGCCGCCGATCTGCTGACGAAGCGATAGGCCGGCCATCGTCATTGCGGCAGTGCCCGCATCTGATCCCGGGCGCCGGTGCGGCGACGTTCCTGGAGCTGGCCAATCGCTGCTTCCACCGCCGCCTTGAGGTCGCCGCCCTCGACGGTCTCACCGAACGCACTCAGCTCGCGCAGCGCGCCAACTTCGCCGAGCGTCGCCAGGTGGCGGGCGGCAGCAACACGCCGCGGCTCCGCGGCCGCGGTCGAGCGCACAATTTCAACGAGCGCCGCCGACACGTCATGGAGCAGGCCTTCCCGCGAGCGCGCCAGCTGCGCGTACCGGGTATCGAGCGGTTGATCGGCCCAGACGCCGGCCAGGACGCGGGCGCCATTCGGGTGTGGATTGGTACGGAGATCCTCGGCGACGACGCCGATCAGGGCGGGATCGCGGAGCGCCCGATCGACGAGCGCGCTGTCGTAGCGAATCGCGCCAAGCGCCATCGCGGCGGCGACCGCGCCTTCGTGCAAGGGTTGTCCCGGCTCGCGTCCGAGGCCGGCCAGCTCGGCGGGGAGGCTCGGCAGGTCAACCAGACGAAACGCCTGGACCACTTTGTGCCGCGCCGTTCGGTCGCGGGAGTAGATGACCGGCAGAAGTGCCGTCGTGACACGCGCGGGATCGTCTGCGATGCGCTCCACGAGGGCGTCGAGCACGCACGAGACGTCGACGCTCAGGCGCCGGTCGAATCCTTCTCGCGTGCCCGGAAACCGCGTCAGCAGATACTCGAGGGTGCCCGGCCCTTCAAACCGCGATTTGACGCAGACGAGCAGGGCCTCCACTTGCGGGTCTGGCCGCGTCCGGAGCTTCGCTTCGACGGTCGCCACGAGATCCGGCGTGAGGGCGCGTGCGAGCAGCGTCTCGGCGGCCTTGATCTGCAAACTGACATCCCGCGCGTCGAGGAGCGCCAGCTCCTCGGGCATCGCCGCCGGCAGCGCCCGCGGCTGACGTCCGCGTGGTGATATCGGTGACGGCGGGCGGGTCGAGGCGGCGATGGCGCTGGTGCGATCCATCTCCCGGAACGGGTCGAAGTACCACTGAAGCGCGCGGACGAACCCGGCCAGGCCGACGAGCACCATCACGAACACGAGCCCCCACCGGACGGGTGCCCTGGGAGGTTTCGCGGATGACCTCACAACAACATTTTTGAGTGCAAGAACACCGCCGGATGCTGGCGGTGCAGACGCATGCAGCAACAGGCATCCGCACGCACGCCGGCGGTGCCTGCCACACAGGTCGGGCGGAGCCGATCACGGTGATGTAACGACGGCTTCGGCCACCGCGAGCGCGAGCGCGAAACCGCCGAGCACGCCGGTCCGCAATGTAGGGAGCTAGGCACCGACGGTCAACCCGGCAGCCACGTTGACATCTGATGCGTGATGCGTGATGCTGGCGCCATGCGCACCACACTCGACCTCGACATGGACGTGCTCCTGGCGGCCAAGGAACTCGCGGCGACGCGGGGCACGACGGCGGGCAAGATCGTCTCGGATCTCGTCCGCAAGGCGCTGACCCCGACGTCGTCCGCACGTGTGCGCAACGGGGTGCCCCTGCTGCCGCGGCGGCCGCCGGGCTCGCCGCGCCCTACGATGAAACTCGTGAACGCCTTGCGCGACGACGGATAGCGACGGCTGAGTCATGGCCGCCGTCGCGCTCCTCGACGTCAATGTGCTCGTCGCGCTCTTCGACCCCGACCATGTGCATCACGAGGTCGCGCACGACTGGTTCACGGACCATCGCCGTCACGGATGGGCCACGTGCGCGGTCACGGAGACGGGCCTGCTGCGCGTGATCTCACGGCCGGGGTACGGCAACGACATCCATCGTCCGGCCGACCTGGTCCCACTGCTTCGCAAGTTCTGCGGGAGCCCGGGCCATCACTTCTGGGAGGGAAGTGTCTCGTTGCGCGACGAGGCGCTCTTCGATCCGGCGCTGATTCGCGGGCACGCGCAACTGACGGATATCTATCTGTTAGGGATGGCCAAACGGCACAAGGGCCGCCTCGCGACGTTCGACCGCACGATTCCGTATGCTGCGGTGAAGGGCGCTAAGCGGGAACTCTTGCAGGTTATCGCCGCTGCATCACCATGAGTTCCCCGGGGTCTGAAGACCCCGGGCGTCTTACTTCCTGCTCATCTTCCAGAACGCGATCCCGCTGGCCTGCTGGCCCGTGTCGACCGTGCCGACTCGCGCGAGCGCCTGCAGGTCGAACACGTCCACCTTGCCTGGCGCCGATCCGACGCCTTCGCTCGTGACGAACGCGTAGCGCGAGTCGGTGCTGACGGCAACGCCATGGGCGAGCGTCGTCGAGGTCTTGAGCCGCGCGAGGCTTTTGCCGGACTTGAGATCGAAGATCTCGAACATGTGTCCCTGCTTGAGCGTGGCGACGAGCAGGCGCCCGTCGGGCGTCACCGCGAGGTTGTAGACGCCGCGTCCCGTCGGCAGCCGCCGGGTGAGCGCCCACGCGTCGCGATCGATCTCGAGGATCTCGTCGGCCTTATTGCAGGCGACGAAGATCTTCCTGCCGTCGGCCGACGGCTGCGCCCAGGTCGGCGAGCACGTCGCCGGCGTCATCTCGTGCTTGTTGCCGGCGTATCCCACTTCCGCCGGGTCGACGACCGGCTTCGCTCCCGCCTTCGGCATCGCGTGGCCGGCGTGCTCATCAGCGACAGGTCCCTCCTTGCCCTTGGCGACCGAGAAACGCCGCGCGACCTCGAACTTCACCGTGTCGATCTCGACGAGCTGGTCGTCCATCATGCACGTCGAGTACTGCCGCCGCCCGGTCGCGTCCACGCGGCTGCCGTGCGGCATCGTGCAGGTGACGATACGCGCGACTTCGGTGAGGTCGGGCGTGTAGACGACGGACACCGTGGACGGCACCATGTCGCCGTGCAGGTTGAAGTTCACCGAGAGCGAGTAGAGTCCGTCCGGCGTGACGTCGACCGAGGCGGGGAAGTAGCCGAGCGAGAGTCCTTCGCCGACGAGCACGTCCCTGGCGCCGCTGATGTCGAACTTCCACAGCTTGCCGTCCGGCCGGCCGTGGCCGGTGGTCATGTAGAGGAACTTCTGGTCCGCCGAAATCACGAGCCCGTGCGGCCCTTCCATTTCGTTGGGCAGCTCGCCGATGCTCGTCGTTCGTTCGACGACGGTGCCGTCAGGACCGAAGCGCACGCGATGGATGAAGTCCGCGGACTCCGCGCCGGCGTAGACCCAGTAGGTGGCCGCGGGTTTGGCCGGCTTTCCCTGATCAGCATGTAGGCCGCCGCGGGTTTCAGCGGCGGCAGAAATCAGGCCCAAAACGAGCGCCAGCGCGGCGACGATCGCCGCGCGCCGCGTCTTGCCGGGGCCTGACGTGTCTGGCATCATGGCGTTCATGAAATTAACACGTACGGCGGCAGTGGCGGCATGCGTGACGGCAGCAGCGCTGTCGCTTGGCGGCTTTCTCTCGGCCCAGGGTCAGGCCCAGGGTCAGACCCCGGCGACGCCGGTCGCGAAGCTGGTGGCCGAGCCCGGCACGCTCACCGTGAAGACGGGCGAGGCCATGGATCTGAAAGTGACGGCCTTCGACGCGGCGGGCAAGCCGATTCCAGATGCCGTCGTGCGCGTCAACGTGCCTCGCGGCGCGGGCGCGTACTCGGACGGACGGTTCACGGCGTTCCGCGCCGGCAAGTTCACCGTGACGGCGGTCGCGGCCGGCGCGATGGGCGCCGCCCCGGTGACGATCGAGATTCCGGTGACCGTCGCGTGGCCGACACTCACGTCGATTGAGGTCTCCGCGGAGCCCGGCCGGCTCTACACCGGCGTCACGCTGGCCCATCGCGCGCGCGGCCTGCACGCCGATGGCACCGAGCGCGCCGGTCTCGTCGCCGAATGGCGCAGCTCGGATGCGTCCATCGCCAGCGTCAATCGCTTCGGCCACGTCACGGCGCTCAAGCCCGGCAGCGTGACGATCACCGCGACGGCGGACGGCGTGAAAGCGGACAAGACGTACGCCGTCGTGGCGAACCCCGTCGCGACACTCGAACTCGGCATCAAGGAGACATCGATTCGGACCGGTGACGTCATCCGGCTCGTCGGCACGCCGCGCCGCGCCGATGGCGGCACAGTGAACGACGCGCCGATCACCTGGAGCTACACGTTCACCGCGCCCGACGGCAACTTCACGCCGAAGGCGCCCGGCGGCGCGGGCATCATCGATCAGGATCTGTTCGTCGCGAACTATCCGGGGCTCTACACGATCCTGGCCTCGACCGGTTCCGCCCACGCGCGGGCGTCGATCGAAGTCACCCAGCGCAACGTGCGCCAGCGCATCTCGGTGGTCGGCCGCGGCATCATCCGCGACACGCACACGTCGGACCTCTGGCCGTACACCGGCAAGGACGGCCGCGACTACTGCATCGTCGGCACCTGGGGCGGCGACGGCTACGCGCACGTCTTCGATATCACCGACCTCTCGAACATCGTCCGCACGCATTCGATCAAAGTGGACGCCCGGACGATCAACGATGTGACGGTCTCGCCAGACGCGCGCTATGCCGTGATGTCGCGCGAAGGCGCGTCGAACCGCGTCAACGGCGTCGTGTTCCTCGACCTCGCGGATCCGGCGCACCCGAAGGTCTCGTCGAGCTTCGACACCGAGCTGACCGGCGGCGTGCACAACATGTTCGCGACGAAGGACCACCTGTTCGCCGTGTCCGGCGGATCGAAGTACGTGATCATCAACGCCGAAGACATCTACAAGCCGGCCTACGTCGGCGAGTACCGCCACCCGAACGCGCGGCTGCACGACCTGTGGGTGAACGACGGCATCGCGTACTCCGCGCAGGGCGGCGTCGGGACCGTCGTCGTTGATGTCGGCAACGGCAAGTACGGCGGCTCGCTCAAGGCGCCGAAGCTCATCAACACGGTGCCCATCAACAGCGGCCACGAGATCTATCCGTACGTGCAGAGCGCGACCGGCAAGACGTACCTCTTCATCGGCGACGAGGAGATGAGCCGGCCCGGACGCGCGTGGGCGGGGACGAACTATCAGCTTTCCGGACCGGGCGGCGTGCCGCCGAAGGGCGGCATCGCGCAGACGTCGGGCGGCTATACGCACATCGTGGACTTCACCGATCCGATGAATCCGCGGAAGGTGGGCCGTTATCAGCTCGACGACTACGGCTCGCACGACATCATCGTCGAGAACGACATCCTCTACCAGGCGTACTACGACGGCGGCGTCCGCGTCGTCGATGTGTCCGGGATGCTGCTGGGCAACCTGTACGACCAGGGCCGCGAGATCGCGGTGTTCAAGCCGTACGACCCGGAGGGCTACACCGCGAACGCGCCGTTCGTCATGAACGCGATGCCGTGGAAGGGGCACATCCTCTTTACGTGCTTCAACAGCGGCCTGTGGGCGGCGAAGCTCGAACCCGTGCCTGCGGGCGGACGGTGACAGCTGACGTACGTAGTCGCAGGGCTTCAGCCCTGCGGGCGGCGCTGGTCTCCTTGCTTGTCGCCGGCTGCGGCAATCCGCCGCCTCCGGCGCCCGCGCCAGCCGCTGCGCCCGCGACCGCGGTCGCCGACACTCCGGTCCAGGAGACTGAAAAGTGGCGCGCCAAGCATGACGCGGATTACCGCCGCGATTGGGTGTCGATCGCCGGGCTCCATCCGCTCAAGCCAGGCGCCAACACGGTCGGCAGCGCCAAGTCCAACGCGATCGTCGTAGAGCACGTGCCGGCGTCGCTCGGTCGATTCGTCGTGATCGGCGACAAGGTGCGGTTCGAGCCGGCCAAGGGCGCGAACGTCGTGCAGCGCGACCAGCCCGTCACGCGTCCGGTGGATTTCAACGCCGGCGCGGATCAACTGTCGATCGGCGACGTCCGGCTGGTCACCCATCTCAGCGGCACGCATCGATCGGTCCGCGTCCGCGATCCGAACGGTCCGCTCGCCAAGGGCTTCCTCGGCTTCTCGTGGTTTCCGATCGACCTGCAGTATCGCGTCGTCGGCAAGTTCATTCCGGATGCCGAGCCGAAGCCGCTCAAGGTTCCCAACACGCTGGGCGACGATGACGAGTACAAGACGGAAGGCGTCGTCGAGTTTCAGTTGCTGGGCCAGACGTTGAGGCTCCGCCCGTTTACGACGCGGCCGAAGCGGTTCTACATCGTCTTCCGCGATGCGTCGAGCGGCCAGGAGACGTACGAGACCGCGCGCTTCCTGTACGCCGACTTGCGCGATGACGGGACGGCGGTGCTCGACTTCAATCAGGCGTACAACCCGCCGTGCGCCTTCAATCCGTTCACGACGTGCCCGATTCCGCTGCGCGAGAATCGCCTGCCCGTGAAGATCCTGGCGGGCGAGAAGGCCTATCCGGTCAAGGTGGAACAGAAGGGCAAGTAGGACGGCGTCGAACTATCCAACAAACAGTCCGGTCAGTGCGGCGCGCTGCAGGAGATCCGACGACGGCGTGGTGCCGGCGAGCTCGCGGAACTCGTGCACGAAGTGCGACTGGTCGGCGTACCCGCACATCGTGGCGGCGGTCAGGCCGGCGCTGCGCGCGCCCGAGGCCTGCGCCTGCTCGAGCGTGGCCAGCGCCCGCTGAAATCGCCGGATGCGGCTCAGCCGCTTCGGCGTGAGACCGACCTGATCGAGGAAGAGGCGCTCGAGATGGCGCCGCGTGCACCCCGCTCGGATCGCCAGATCGTCGATCCGCGCGCCGCCATGTGTCTCGATCACGAGCGTGACGGCGCTGTTGATCCGCGGGTCCAGGCGCTGCAGCGCAATCAAATTACTCAGTCCGTCCGCGACGTGCGGGGCCGCCGCTTCAGCCGATTCGTAGCTGTCACGCAGGCCCGACAGCCATCGCCCGAGCGGCCTCGACAGCGCCGTCGGATCGATGACCTGTCCGGTCAGCTCGTGCTGCGGCTCCCGCCACAGCGCGACTGCGCCTTCCGGCTTCAGACGGATGCCGAGTACCGAGACCCGATTCGCCGGCCGAAGCAGGATCGCTTCCGTCAGCTGCCCGACGACCAGTGTGGACGCCTGCCGGTCGAACGTTCCGTTGACCAGCCGGTCGAAGGGATCGCCGAAGTGCACGATGATTTCCGCCCGGCCGTCGGGGATCACGGGGTCGGCCACCGCCGCCGGGGCGGATGGACCCTCGCCCTCGAGGGTCCAGATGGTCTCGACGACGGCGTGGAGGCCGCGGGATTCGGCGACGGGGTATTCGCGGTATTGCATAGCTTGCCGGGCCTAAAGACCCGGCCTCCTTGTCGCATTTCTCCAAGCCATCGACGGGTGCGCCAGAGTAGCGTACGCTCCGCGTCACTTTCTTCTGGAGGCATTCGTGACCCGATCACTCGTGGGATTAGCCGGAATTGCCGTGGCGGTCGCGGCACTGTCCGGAATGGCGCAGCAGAAGCCGGACTTCACGGGGATTTGGGCGGCCACCAAGGACACGCCCTCCAACCTGCCCATATCGCCGAGCGCGATTATGGGCGGCCGGTTCGAGGTGCGGCAGAAGGGCACCACACTGACCGTCCTGCGGGGTGTCCGTGACTTCTCGTTCGAAGGCACCTACGAGATCGGCGGACCCGAAGTGTCCTCGCGGATTCGCGGGGCCCTGTGCATGGGCGACTCCGTTCGATTCGAGTCGGCGGCGTGGGAGGGCGAAGCGCTGGCGCTCTCCCTTTCGGGCATGCAGCCCCCCGGTGGCGGGCCGCGAACGAAGTTCAACGTGAAATACCTGTTCCACCTGCAGTCGCCGGACACGCTGGTCGTCGAGTCCACCATGACGCAGGCCGGCAAGCCCCAGCAGGTCGGGGCGGTCTACAAGCGCACCACTGAAGCGATGGCGCCTCTGGCCGCGCCGCTGCCGTCCAACAAGGCGGCGGCGACCATCGCGGACGCCGCCTGGGTTGGCGGTTTGTGGGTGAGCGAAGGCGCCTCGACCGTTGAGGAGCGATGGACGCCGCAGGCCGGCGGCTCGATGCTCGCGATCGGGCGGACGCTGCGCGGTACCTCCATGAGCGCGTTCGAGTACCTCTGCATCGTCGAACGCGACGGCAGCCTCGTCTACAGCGCGATGCCGAACGGCCGATCGCCGGCGACCGACTTCGTGCTGACGCAGCTCGCGCCGGACTCCCTGACGTTCGAGAATCCGCAGCACGACTTCCCGAAGGTGATCAAGTACTCGAAGAAGGCCGACGGCACGCTCGAGACCGCGATCAGCGGCGCCCCCGGCTCGCGCGTTATCACGGTGACGCTGACGAAGAAATAACTACTCCACGCGCAGCGCCCGCACCGGATCCACGCGGCTCGCGCAAAGCGCCGGCACCAGCGCGCCGAACGCGATCGTGCCCATGACGACGAGCAATGCGGCGCCCCAGGCGAGCGGATCGAATCGGCTCGTGCTGTAGAGGAATGATCCGACGCCATGCGCGAGCCAGGCGCCGAGCATGGCGCCGATCGCGATGCCCGCCCAGGCGCCCGCCAGGTGCTGGCGGATCATCAGCCGCGCGATTCCGCCCGGCCGCGCGCCGAGCGCCATACGCAGGCCGACTTCCCGCGTCCGCCGGCTCGCAAGCGTGGCGGCGAGACCCAGGATGCCCGCGCCCGCGATCGTCACCGCGGCGACGCCGAACACGGCGAAGAGCAGCGCCTGAAAGGTGCGCCCCTTGACCGAATCCGCGAGCGTGGAGGTGAGCGGCTGCGCGCGACGCACGCGAAACACCGGATGCTGCGTGGTGATGGCCGTGGTGATGTCCTTCAGCGCGTCCGAGGGCCGGCGATCGAAGGCGACGAACAGGCTGATGAGCGACGGCTGCTGGTTGGCGGACAGCGGGAAGTAGATGGCGCCGTCAGGCTCGAGGTCGAGCGAGAGGTACCTGGCATCAGGTACGACCCCGACCACGTCGTAGGGCCGGGCCTCCCGGAGGAGCACTCGTCCGACGGCGGGCTGTCCCGGCCAGAACTCGCGTGCGACACGCTGGCTGACGACCGCGACGGGCGCACCTGTCGTGAGCTCAGCATGCGTCAGCCATCGTCCCTCGACCGGCGCGAGGCCGGTGGTCTCGAGGAAGCCCGTCGTGACCCCGAAGCTCTCGACGTTGCTCGTCACTTTCACACCGGCGGGTTCCGCGAAGGTGTTGCCACGCACCGCACGCTGCAGCAGCCACATATCACTGCCTCCGGCTGCCCGGACACCGGGAATATTTCGAACGGTGTTCAACAGACTATCGATGTCGGTCCACGTGGTGGCCGACCGAGCGTTCATCCACACATGTACCGTCGAGCCGACCTCATAGCCGGTGTTCTGCTGCCAGACGCGAGCCCAGCTTCCGACGAGCAGCGCGCCGCCGATGGCCATCGCCAGCGCGAGCGCGACTTGAAGCGAGACGAGGACCCGGCGGCCGAGGCCCATTCGCCGCGGTGTCGTGGACGCGCCATCGGTGAGCACCGGGCGAAGCTCTCCCGCGAGTGTCACCCGCGCGGGCCAGAACGCGGTGACGCCGACACAGGCGGCCGCGGCCGCCACGGCGAATGCGACCACGCGCATGTCGATGGCCAACGGCTTGAGCACCGCAATGTCGGGCGGGAGCAGCGCGGCCACGAACGGCAGAAGCAGCGACGCGGCGCCGACGCCGACCGACGCGCCTGCGGCGATGAGGATCGCGTTCTCGACGACGAGCAGGCGAATCAACTGGCCGCCGCCGGCCCCAAGCGCACGGCGCAGGGCCAGCTCGCGCCGGCGATCCTGCGCGCGCGCGGCAGCCAGGCCGGTCACATTGACGCACGCCAGCAGCACGAGCGCGGCCGCAAGGGCGAACACGATGGAGAACGGCAGGCGAGCCGAGGATCGAAGGGCCGTGTCGAATGGGATCGCACGGACGAGGTCGAATGGTCCTGCGCCCGGCTGGTTCGGACGTTTCGGAAATCGCCGCGCGACGTCGGCCGTCGCGGCCTGGAGCCGCGCTTCGAATCCCCGCCGGTCTACGCCGGCCGGCACTCGCGCGATCACGAGCAGCCCGCGTCCCCGGTCGTCGGCGGCGTTCGGCCGCTCGACGAGCGGCGTGAGCACCTCGGGAACAAATCGACCCAACGAGGTCGGAAACAGAAACGACGGCGGCAGGATGCCGACCACTCGAATCGCCCGCCCAGAGTCGCCAGGAAGCACACGACCGACCAGGGAGGGGTCGCCGCCGAATCGCCGCTGCCATGCGGCATAGGTGATGAGCGCCGGCTGAATCGATTGGGACGTCGTGAAGTGTTCCGGCGCGAAGCCGCCGAGGATCGGCCGTTGCTCAAGGACCTCGAGGAAGCCTGCGCCAATGTCGGCGCCGATGGCTCGGTCGCCTTCGTCGATCTGCTCAGCGCCGCCGAGGCTGAAGGCGGCGAATCGCACGTCCGGCGCGACGGTCCGCCACGCGACGAAATCCGACCCGGAAACGGTGAGGGCGCCGGCGAACGACGGCCGCGACGTCCATCCCGCTTGAATGGCGGCCAGCTCACCCGATCGCGGATAGGGCAGCGGCTTGAGCAGGACGCCGTCCACGACGGCAAAGACGAGCACCGCGAGCGTAAGACTGATCGCCAGCACGCCGGTCGTGGCGACGCCGTAGCCCGGCGCGCGCCGCAGGCCCCGCCACGCGGACTTCACTTCGAGCCACCCGCCGGTTGCGAGGCCGCCGCCCCGGATCGATCGCGCCTGTTCGCGCAGTCGCGTCCACGCGGCCTGAATGAGGATGGCCAGCAGCGCCCACCTCCACCAGAGTGCGGCGCCCGCGCGCGACCGCTGCGCCCGTCGCGAGCGCTGTTCTTCGAGGTCGCCGAGGATGCTCTCGGCGAGGTCCGCTCCGACGAGCCGGATGAGCAGCCGGGCCGGCATCAGTCCAACGCCTCGAGCCCATCCCACAAGCGGACCAGCGCGCGTCGAGAAGCCCGCAGGGCCGCGAGCGCCGGGCGCGTCGCGCGATAGCAGCGCCGGGCGCGCCCGCCGCGTTCGGCCGTCGGCGTCGTCTGGTACGAGGCGAGCAGCCCCTTCTGTTCAAGGCGATCGAGCGTCATGTACACCGCGCCACGCGACACGCGGCGTCCCGATCGCGCCGCAAGCGCGTCGAAGACGGTGACGCCGTAGGCGCCGGCGTCGCCCTGGCCGGCGCGCAGCACGGCCAGCAGGACCATCTGTTCGAATTCGCCCAGCGCGGGAACCTCAGGCATGGCTGGAACCATAAGCCAACAATGTTAGCCAAATCAACTAGGGGCAACTAGGGGGTCGTACCTCGACCTGTGGAAAAGTCAGGGGACTTCGATCAGTGATCCATGTCCTCTGACTTTTCCACAGGTCGAGGTACGACCCCGTCTTCCACAAGATCATCTAGTGGAGTACACTCGCGGCCATGGGCAAACGCGGCACGCCGACGCTCCAGGAAGACTTCCTGCAGGGCACGCTCGACGTCCTCATCCTCAGGACGCTCGTCCTCGGACCGGCGCACGGCCACACGATCGCGTCCGTCATCGAACACTCGTCCGAGGACGTGCTCCGCGTCGAGCACGGCTCGCTGTATCCCGCGCTCCACCGCCTCGAGGATCGCGGCTGGATTGCGTCCGAGTGGGGCGTGTCGGACAACAACCGCAAGGCGCGCTTCTACAAACTGACGCGCGCCGGCCGGCGCGAGCTCGCAGATCAGACGAGCCGCTGGGAGACGATGGCGCGCGCGGTGACGAGGATCCTCCGGCCCGCGGTGGGCGCGAAAGGCAGCCGGCCGTGAGCTGGCGCCGGTACTTCCGCCGCGCCGCCTGGGATGCGGAGCGCCGGGCCGAGCTCGACGCGCACATCGCTCACGAAATCGACGACAACATCGCCCGCGGCATGAGCCTCGCCGCCGCGCGGACCGCCGCCCATCGCAAGCTCGGTAATCCCGCCCTCATCCGCGAGGACATCTACCGCATGAACACGATTCGCTGGCTGGAGAGCGTGTGGCAGGACGCACGCTACGCGGCGCGGGTGCTGCGCCGCAGTCGCGCGTTTGCCGTTGTGGCGATCCTCTCGCTCACGCTCGGCATCGGCGCCAATACCGCGATCTTCGGGCTGATCGAGGCCGTGCGGCTGCGCACGCTGCCCGTGCCGCATCCCGAGACGCTCGTCGCCGTCAACGTGGACAGCCACGGGTGGGGCCGGACCGGCGAGTTCGTCGGCCGCTTCGGCCGCATGACGAACCCGCTCTGGGAACGGTTGCGCACCGAGCGCGATCTCCTCCCGCAGCCATTCGCGTGGGGAGTCCAACAATTCGATCTCGCCGACGGCGGCGAGTCACAGCCCGTCGACGGGCTGTGGGTGAGCGGAGAGTTCTTCGACACGCTCGGCGTCAGGCCCGCCGCGGGCCGGCTGATCCGGCATGACGATGACAGCCGCGGCTGTCCCACGCCCGTCGCCGTCCTCAGCCACGGCTTCTGGCAGCGCCAGTACGGCGGCGCGCCCGACGCCGTCGGCCGCACGCTCCGCGTGTACGGCGTGCCGATGACGATCGCCGGCGTCAGTGAGCCGCGATTCACCGGCCTCGACGTAGGCCGGAACTTCGATGTGGCCATCCCGCTCTGTGCCGAAGCCGTGGTCCGGGGCAACCGCAGCCGTCTCAATCGCGCGGATTCCTGGTGGCTCGTCGTCATGGCCCGGCTCGCGCCAGGCGTTACGGCTGAAGCGCTGTCGCCGAAGTTGGCCGCGCGGTCTGCCACGGTGTTCGCTGCGACGGCTCCAGCCACCTACACGACGACGGACAAGGAGCACTATCTGCAGTTCACGCTGACGGCCGCCGGGGCCGCGCGCGGGGTGTCAGGTCTGCGCACCAACTACGAGCAGCCGCTCTGGCTCCTGCTCGGCATCGCGGGCGCGGTCCTCGTGATTGCCTGCGGGAACCTCGCGAATCTCATGCTCGCGCGAGCTCGGGCCCGCGAACGCGAGATCGCCGTTCGGCTCGCCATCGGCGCGTCACGGGGCCGTGTGCTTCGACAGCTCGTCGTCGAAAGCGTGTTGCTGTCGGCGGTGGGCGCAGTGCTTGGCGCGGCGCTCGCCGGCGTCCTTGGCCGCGCGTTGGTGGCCCTCATCGGCACGCCCGGCACGACGTACTTCGTCGACCTGGAGCTCAACTGGCGCGTGCTCGGATTTGTCGGCCTGCTGGCGCTGGTCACGAGCGCGTTGTTCGGCGTGCTGCCCGCGGTGCGGGCGGCTCGCACGCCCCCGCGCGCGATGCTGTCAGGCGGACGCGGCACGTCGGAAGGGCGCGAGCGCGTCCTCGCGCGACGCCTGCTCGTCGTCGGACAGGTCGCGCTTTCGCTCGTGCTGCTCGTCGGCGCGCTGCTATTCGTCGTCACGCTTCGCAATCTCCAGGCGGCCGATACCGGAATGCAGACTGCCGGCGTGGTCGTCGCCGAGTTCGACAGCCGAAGATCGCAGATTGCAGACGAGCGACGGCCGGAATTCGAACGGCAGTTCATGCAGCGGCTGGCGGCGATACCTGGCGTCGAGGCGGTGTCACCCGTCGCCATCGTGCCGATGAACGGCAACACCTGGAACGACGCGATCGTCGTGGACGGCAAGCCGAGCCAGATCTACCCGAACATCAATCGCGTGGGGCCGGCCTTCTTCGACGTGCTCGGGATCCCGTTGGTCGCGGGCCGCCTGTTCACGGTACAAGACACGCCTTCCGCGCCTCGAGTCGCGATTGTCAACGAGGCATTCGGGCGCGCGTTCTACAACACGCCCACGCCGCTCAATCAGGAGTTCCGCTTCGACGTGCCTGCGGGCGAGCCCAATCCGCCCTACCAGATCGTCGGCGTGGTGCGGAACACCAAGTACTCGGACTCGCGCGACGAGTTCGGGCCGCTCGTGTTCCTGGCGGACAGCCAGGCGACGCGTTGGACGGTGTTCCTCTCGACGGTTCTGCGGACCAGGCCTGGCGCGGCGCTGACGCCGGCGCTCATCGCGGCGACGCGCGAAGTGGATCCGCGCATCGTCGTGTCGGTTCAGACCATCGAGAGCCAGATGCAAGGCGCGCTCGTGCGCGAGCGGCTGATGGCGACGTTGTCGGGCTTCTTCGGCGCGCTGGCCAGCCTGCTCGCCGCGGTCGGACTGTACGGGTTGATGGCCTATCTCGTCGCGCGGCGCCGATTCGAGATCGGGCTCCGCCTGGCTCTGGGCGCCGAGCCTCGCCGCGTGCTGTCGATGATGATTCGCGAGTCCGCCGTCCTGGTGGTCATCGGTCTGGTCATCGGCGCCGGGTTGGCGTGGCTGACGACGGGATGGGCGGCGACACTGCTGTTCGGCCTGGAGCCCAAAGATCCGGTGCTGTTTGCGAGTGCCGCACTGGCACTGGCCGCGATGGCGCTCGCCGCGAGTTTCATTCCGGCGCTCCGCGCCTCGCGGCTCGATCCAACGACGGCGCTCAGAGCTGAATAGCGCGGCCGTACGTAGGCCGCCCTGGGTCCGTACGTAGGCCGCTCCGGGTTTTGGAGCGGCAAATCGTGTCTACGACGGTCCCAGCCCCAGCTTCTGCACTCGATCGAACGGCTCGTCCTCGAACTCCAGCGGGTCGCGGGCCCAGGATCGCTTGCGTGCCCAGCGCAAGACCGCAGCAACGGTGGCGAGCAGCACGGACAGTCCCACGATGCCTCGCGGCGTGCGTGTAATCGTGGCGGCCGTGAAACCGGCGACCGCTGCGGTCACTAAGTACACGAGGACCACCGTCAAGAGGGCAAAGGGCAGCGGCCGCTTGCCCGGCAGCCAGGTGCAGGTGAAGGGCACGCGCCGCCAGCCGATCAGCACGAACTCCAGCAGCACGGCCGCCGACAGCGTGGCCACCATCAGGGCCAGAAGCCCAGGTCCCGCGCCGAGCGCCCAAATCTGCACGGGCGCGGCAATCGCCAGCGCGGGCAGGATCGCAAGGCGGATGAAGGCCTGCTCGACGGCGTCGAGTCGCTCCGCGCGCGCCCTGGGAAAGTCGGTCACACGGAACATCCAGTTCGCCGAGAGCGAGATGGGCAGCAGGAATGCCGCGCGCAGTCCTGCGACCGACAGCACCATCAGGACAAAGGGCATGTCGACTGCAGCGCCCTTCATGGGCCACTCGGCGTTGCTGTCGGGGAGCGCCATGTGGCGGAGACCGTTCTGCAGGCTATTGGCGACGAAGGCGAGCCCGACGGCCCAGGCGATGAGAAAGATCAGTTGCGGCAGCCGATTTCGCGCAAGCGTAGACGTGAGAAAGATCCACACGGCCGTCCAGGCGCCGCCGTGTAAGGATTCGCCGGGTCTGAAGACCCGGCTTCCATTGGCGTCAGGCGCCTGCACTCGTGTGAGACCCGCCGTTTCCGGTGACTTCGGGGGCAGCGACGCGAGTCGTTCAGGCTTGCGGTACAACCAGCCGTAACAGGCGATCGTAATACTCACGGCGACGGCTGGTCCGATGAGCCCGATCCGGCCGAGCGTGACGATCCACGCCTGCTCGCGCCCGAGCAGCATCTGCTCGACGCCGAGAAACCAGGCGGGCGGGAACAGCAGCCACTCCGGCTGCCAGCCACGCTGCCAGGCTTGTGGCGACGCCAGACTGAACACGATCGGCGCCATCAGAATCAATCCGGCGATCGCGGCACTCTGCAGGAGCATCGAGGCGCGCGCCACCCATCCCCTCGGCAGGACCGTGAGGATGAGCCCCTGCGCGGCCATCACGGCGAGGAACGCGAAGGCCGAGCCGGCGGCGGTGGCCACCGCCAGGCTGCCGATCCGCGCGAGCTCCGCGTCTTCCGACCAGCGGCTGTGAGTGAAGAGTGGGAACGACACGGCAAAGAAGAACACCACGGCCAGGATCACCGTGCCGGCAAAGACGAGCACCGCCGCCACCTTGGCGGCAAAGATCCGGCGGCGCGAGATCGGCAACGGCGTGAGCGTGACGTAGTCCACTTCGGTCGGAAACATCGCCGGCGCCGCGAGCGCGGCGATGAACCCTGCCAGCATCACGATCAGACAGATCATGAGGAACGTGTCGCTGATGATCGCCTGGCGATACGGCTCGGGCCCGACGAGCGCGTCGAGATCCGCGTACTTCTTGTGAAGGATTCGCGGGATGTACAGCGCGAGCGAGACGGCGCCGGTGGCGGCGAAGATCAGCACCCGCCGCAGCCCCATGATGCCTTCCTCGTCGAGGAGCTGGCGGCCGAAGAGATTGTCCAGGAAGTACCGCGTCAGAATCCACACGGCATCACCACGTCCGGACCACCTTCACGATGTGCGCGGCCGTCGCCGACGCGTCTTCCTGACGCGTGACTTCCGCAAACACTTCTTCGAGCGACGCGCTGCGATGCGACCGCAGCGTCGCGATGTCGTCATCGGCGACGACATGTCCCCGGTGCAGGATGACGACACGCCGGCAGACTTTCTCGACGACGTCGAGGCGATGGGAGCTGAAGAGGATGGCGCGGCCTTCGTCCGCGAGCGCGCGCAGGAAGGTGCGGAAGAGCACGTCCGCCGAGACGTCGAGGCCGGAGAACGGCTCGTCGAGCACGAGGAGCTCCGGATCGTGCAGCAGCGCCGCGGCGAGCAGCACGCGTTGCCGCATCCCCTTCGAATACGCCGACATCGTCGCGTAGCGCGCGTCGTGCAGCTCGAAGAGGCGGAGCAGCTCCTCGGATTTCGCGGCGACGCGGGCGCCATCGAGGCCGCGCAGGCGGCCGACGAGCATCAGATATTCAGTTGCCGTGAGATGCGTGTACAGATGCGGCTCTTCCGGCACGTACCCGAGCTTGCTCTTGAACGTGACTGGATCATCGGTCACGTCACGGCCGTCCAGGAAGATCGCGCCCGTCGTGGGCTCGAGCAGACCGACGATCATCTTGATCGTCGTGCTCTTGCCGGATCCGTTGGGGCCGAGGTAGCCGAGGATCTCGCCGCGCGAGATGGTGAAGCTCACGTCTCGGACGACGGTCAGCCCGCCGAACTGCTTGGTCAGCCGGCGCGCCTCAAGCATGGGACGTCAGGTGCATGCGGCAATCTTAGACAACGGACCGGCGACTGCGGTTCCCTTGCTTATCTCTCACGAAGGCACGAAGGGACACGAAGGGCGCGAAGTTAATAACGTTGGGAGAGACCAAGTGTGACACTTCGTGCCTTCGCGGCCCTTCGCGTCTTCGTGCGAAGTGACCAGCGGTTCTGCGGCTTACAACGACTTGAGGAACGCGAGCAGTTGCTGGCGGCTCGCCGCCGGCAACGCAAGGAAGCGGGTGCGGGCGCCGGATGCCTCCCGATCGTGCGCGAGGATGGCGTCCTCGATGGTCACGGCGCGCCCGTCGTGCAGGAGCGGCCGGCGGAGGCGAAGACCCCACAGGGCTGGCGTGCGCACCTCGTTGGCCGCTGCGCTCGCCTGGACGATGCCGTCTCCCGTGCCGATGTCGTGGAGCAGGAAGTCCGAGAAGGCCGGCACGGGTCGTCGATCGAAGAGCGGATTGTCGCTGGGCGGTGTCTGGAAGAGCGGCACGTGGCAGGCGGCGCAGCCCACCGCCGCAAACACCGCTTCACCGGCCGCGGCATCGGCGTCGATGGAACCGCGTGCCAGCGGCGCCAGCAGGCGCATGAACGAGGCAAAGTTGTCGATGCCGCGGCGGCCCGTGCGCCGATCCCGCACGTCTTCGGGATCGCGGCTGACGTCGCAGCGCCTCATGGCGTCGTCGCCGATGCCGAAGCCGGCTTCGTCAGGAAAGACGTCGTTGGTAATGCCCATTTCGTTGCGGTATGCGTCGGCGCCGAAGGTCAGCAACGAGAAGTGCTGCGCCTTCCAGCCAAAGCGTCCCACGCGAACGGCGCCGTTGCCATCCACGAGCCGCGCGGCGCGGCCGCTGACGCCGTCCCCGTTGGCGTCGGCGGGATCCTCGAGCGCCAGGAGATCCCCGTCCGGGATCAGCTCGACGAGGCCGGCGCCGAAGACCGGAATCGGCGAGCGACGGGCAATGATCGTGGCGCTCGCCGGAATCGCCGGCTGGCAGCCGTGCGTCGGTACGGAGAAGAGATGCATCAGCGTCTCGCCCGTCGCGTCGAGCGTGATGAAATTCCCCTGGCCGTCGCGCGTGCCGACGCGGGTTTCGAGAATCGCGCTCGTGCCGCCGACCGCCGGCACGTTGTGGCAGACGGCGCAGCTCGTGCCGTTGAAGGCGGGCCCGAGTCCCTCCGCCGCCGTTTCCACTTCCAGAAAATCGTCGAGGCCGAGCCGGAACTCGGTGAACTCCCGCGCCGTAAGGCCCGGGAGCGGGTCCCCAGGACGCGGCGTCTGATCGAGATTCGCCGCGCCGAGGCGCGGCACCGCGAATCCAAACCGTTGCGCGAAGACGACGGCGCCGACCCAGAGGATGGCCGCCGCAACCACAGAGACGGCGATGCCGCGCTTCATTCTTTACGCTCCTTCACCACGATTACCCCGCGCATGAACGAATGGCCGGCGCCGCAGAGATGACTGCACTCGAATTCGTACCGCCCCGCCTTGGCCGGCTTGAAGGGGACCGCGACCTCACCCTGGCCCCGCTTGGGGATCGTGACGTCCACGTCCTGGCCGACCACCTTGAAGCCGTGCGACGTGTCGTCGCTCTTGAGGCGGATTTCGATTTCCTCGCCGACGACCATCGAGATCTCGGACGGTGTGAAGGAAAACCGCTCCGCCCTGATCTTCACGACGCGGCGATCAGCCGGCGCCTGGGCGGAGAGGGTCGCCACCAGTGCGACGAGCAGCACCACGCTGGCGGCGCGTGTTGAACGGTATCGTGCAGGCATCAGAACCACCAGCCCAGGCCGACGTTGAACGACGCCGGCGCTTTGATGATCGAGCTCTTGTTGCGGAGCCAGACGTAGTCCACTTTGACGGCGATGTCGGGCTCCGGAAAGTACGTCGCGCCGAAGACCCACTGGTTGCGCTGGAACTCCTCGAGCGGGAGCCAGCCCGCCGGCATGCGGTGCTGCGTGTCGGCGAATTCGTATCGGACGAACGCGACGAGGTCGCGCGGCGATCCCCTGGCCAGGATGCGATACGCCGCTTCGCCGTAGACGCCGAACAGGCGTTCGGCGATGTTCGGATCGACGCCCGATTCCACCAGGAGGGTGTCGTTCAGCTCCGAGGCGTCGGGGATCGCGACGCGCGCGATCTGGCCGCGCAACTCCAGGCGATCGCGTTGGAATCTGGCGTCCGCTTCGAGCACGCGCACGCCGGTTTCGAGCAGCGTGCCGAACGCATGACCGCGGCCGTTCCAGAACGACGCGCCGATCGTGAGGTCGGGCACGCCGAGATACTCGACGCGGCCCGTGACGGACGCGCTCGGCGCGCGCGACCGGGATCCTTTCTGCCGGCCTTCCCGAATGCCCTCATCGGCCGAGAACTCGAGGGCATTGAGCGGGGCAGTGACGTAGGCGCGGTATCGCCAGCCGCCGCTGAACTCGCCGTGCACGCCGGCGCCCGTCTCGAACCAGGTCGTCGGAATGATCACGGTGTCGACGAGCGGGCGTTCGACGCCGTTGTACACCGGAGGCTCGTGACGCTCGTTGATGATGCCGACCGGCATGAGGAGCATGCCGGCCCGGATGTTGAAGCGCCGGTGGATCAGGAAGTCGAGATAGGCCTGCTCGAGCTCCAGCTCACCCGACGGTTCCGCGCCCTCGACGAAGGCGTGTTCGAGCTCGAGCTCGCCGACGAACCGGATGCGCGGCGTGAAGCTGTGGCTGAAGAGCAGGACGAACCGGTGGAAGTCGATGACCGTGTCTTCGCCGCTGATCTTGTTGACGTGGAAGTCCATGTAACCGGAGAGCGGACCGGTCGAGGACTTCTTCGCCGCGGGGACCGGGTCGGGTGCCTGGGGTGTCTGCCCGGCGGCCGCCGGCCCCGCAGAGAGGGCAAGGGCCAGCCAGGCCCCTGAAATGTGATTAATCGAAATCATGTCTTTGACCGTTCAAAATCTACACCAAGACCTACGAGGGCCGGTAGGAAAAAGACGTTCTTACCGTCGCTCGACGAAGAGGTCGGGCAGGAGGGCCTGAAGCTTCTTGATCTTAGGGGCGTCGTTGAACATCACGTAGGGCTCGCCGGGATGATTGGCGACGTAGTCCTGGTGGTAATCCTCGCCCGGATAGAACGCGGGCAGGGGGGCGACGACCGTCGCAATCTTCTTCCCGAAGACACGCGCCTCGTCGAGTTGGGCGATGTACGCCTTGGCGATGCGCTCCTGGTCCTTGTCAGAAAAGAAGATGGCGGATCGGTATTGCGGACCGACGTCGGGCCCCTGTCGATTGAGCTCGGTGGGGTCGTGCGCGACCGAGAAGAAGACGCGCAGGATCTGGCCGTAGGTCACCTTCGACGCGTCGTAAGTGACCTCGACCGACTCGGCATGCGCCGTCCGGCCGGTGGAGACGATCTCGTAGTGGGCGGTCGCGCCGGCGCCGCCGGCGTAGCCCGACACCGCGCGCGTGACGCCCTTCACCTGCCGGTAGACGGCTTCCACGCCCCAGAAACACCCGGCGGCGACAACGGCTTTCTGTGACGAGCGGCCGGTCGAGAGCGGCGCGTCCTCCTTCGGCGGAGGCACCGGCTGGCCCTGAGCCCACACCGCGGCGCCCGCCGCGATCGCCATCGTCAAAACGCTGATCGGGAATCGCTGGCTCACGGCGGACAGTATAAGGCCCGCACTTGACATCATCATTAATGCGTGCATGATGAATGCATGCCGTTCCGCTCCTCCGACGCGTCGCTGCCGCTCACGCCCATCTCGTTCGAGATTCTGCTCGCGCTCCTGACCGAGGATCGGCATGGCTACGCCATTTTGCAGACCGTCGAGAGCCGGCTGCGCGGCCACCTGCCGATGCGGACCGGCACGATGTACCGCGCGCTGGCCCGCCTCGTGGATGAGGGTCTGATTGTCGCGGCGGCGGCGCCGGCGGTGAAGCGCGGCGGCGCCGAGACCGATGAGCGGCGTCGCTACTACCGAATCACGCCGCAGGGCCGCCGCATCGCGCGCGCCGAGGCCGAGCGGCTCGCCGACCAGGTCGCCGCCGCCCGCGCGCATCGTTTGTTGACACGGAAAGTCACTTGACATGATCGACTTCTCCCGCCGGCTGCTGCGTGGCGCGATCGCCGCGTACCCGCGCAGCTTCCGCGACGACTTCGCCGCCGATCTCGAAGAGACCATGATCGCGCGCGTGCGCCGCGCGCGCGCCCGCTCCGTTCTCCACGGCGCGGCGATGACGGCCTTCTGCCTGTTCGACACGATGATCTCCGGCCTCGCCGAGCGCCGCCGCCTGCGCCGCGTCGACTCGGCACTCGACCGAAGGAGTCTGCTGATGACCTGGGAATCGATCCTGGCCGACACCCGGCTGGCCGTGCGGCAGAGCCGCCGGCGCCCGTTGTTCGCCATTCTCACCGTCGCCTGTCTGGCGATCGGCATCGGCGCCAACAGCGCGATCTTCAGCGTCGTCTACGCCGTGTTGCTGCGGCCATTGCCCTACAACGCGCCCGATCGCCTGATGGCGATCTGGAGCGACAACACGAAGGCCGGCGAGCCGAGTAATCCGGTGTCGCCCGCGAACTACGAGGCGATTCGGGCGTTGCCTGAGTTCTCGGGCGTCGAGGCGATGTACTCGTTCCTCATCACGGCCCAGGTCATCATCGACGCGGACCCGGAAGTCGTCAACATCTCGACCGTGACGCCGGGGATGTTCGCGTTGCTCGGGCGGCAGGCGCTCCACGGCCGTCCGCTGCAGCCTGGCGATCCTCAGTCCATCGCGGTGATCAGTCATCAGTACTGGATGCGCCGCTTTGGCGGGGACCCGAACGTCGTCGGCCGGAAGGTCCGGGCGAGCGGGGCAGCGGTGCCGATTGAAATTGCCGGCGTGATGCCCGAAGGCTTCGTGTTTCCGTACCGGTCCATGCTGGGACCGTCCGGCTTCACGCGCGCGTCGCAGCCCGACGTCTGGCTGCCGCTCACGCGCGCCGGCGAGGCGAGGCTCGTGGACGCCTCAGGCCAGCCCCATCGGAGCATCCATTTCCTCGCGGTGATCGGACGGTTGGCGCCGGGGGTGACGCGCGAGGAGGCGGCGAGGGCGGTGACCGCGCTGGCGCGACAGCGCGAGCAGGAGTTTCCCGATACCAACGCCGGCTGGGGCATTACGGTGCGGCCGCTCCACGAGCAGACGGTCGGCGCGCTGCGACCGGCGCTCGTGACGCTGCTGTTCGGCGTCGGCGTGGTGCTGCTCATCACCTGCATCAACGTCGCCAACGTGCTGCTGTCTCGAGCCGCGGGCCATCGCCGCGATCTCGCGGTGCGGGCGGCGCTCGGGGCGTCGCGCGGGCGCCTGGCCCAGCAGACACTGGTCGAAACCACCGTGCTCGCGGTCGCCGGCGGCGCTGCCGGTCTCGGCGTGATGGCGCTCGGAGTGCGGGGCATTCTCGCCGTGGCGCCGTTGAGCCTGCCGCGTCTGGGCGAGGTGTCGCCGGGCTGGATGGTCGCCTCGTTCGCGTTGCTGCTCTCCGTCATCACCGGGATCGCCGTCGGTCTGCTGCCGGCGTGGCAGGCGGGTCGATCGCGGATGTCCGATGCGCTCGCGGACAACCCGCGCACGACGACGTCCCGGAATGCGCGCCGCCTCCGCTCGGGACTCATCGTGAGCGAGGTCGCGCTCGCGATGGCGTTGACGGTCGGCGCCGGTCTGCTGCTGCGCAGTTTCGTGGCGGTGCTGGGCGTGGACGAGGGATTCAATTCGCAGGGCCTGTTGACGATGCAGATCAGCGTGCCGCTGCGGTACGGCGATGCGCCCTCTCGTGTGGCGTTCTACGACGATCTCGAGGCGCGCCTGCGCGCAGTCCCCGGTGTCACCGGTGTCGGCGGGACGACGAGGCTGCCGCTGGGCAGCACCAACGTCTCGACGTATGTCGAGGTGGAGGGGCGGTCGATTCCGCGATCGGAGTTCCCTGAAGTCGAGTTCCGCCGATCCGTCTTCGACTACTTCGGCGCGATGGACGTCCCTCTCGTGCGAGGTCGCTACTTCACGCCGGACGACACGACCTCGACGGAAGGCGTTGTCGTGGTCAACACGGCTTTTGCCTCACGTGTTTTTCCCGGCGAGGAAGCCCTGGGCCGCAAAGTCCGGATGGGTAGCGGCACCAGTCCGTGGCTGACGATTGTCGGCATCGTCGGCAGTATCCGCCACGGAAGCCTCGAGGAGACGCCGCGACCCGAGCTCTACGTGTCGTACAGACAGGGCGGGGGCCCGCCGGTCTCGCCGTATCTCGTCATCAGGACGTCCGGCGATGCGGAGTCGCTCGCGCCGGTCGTCCGCGAGACGCTGCGTCGACTCGGCGTCAACCCGCCGACCGATGTCCGGACGATGTCGCAGATCCGGAGCGCGTCGGTCGGTCCGCGCCGGTTCGTGCTGCTGCTCGTCACGCTGTTTGGCGGCGTCGCGCTCGCCCTGGCCGCCGTCGGCGTCTATGGCGTCGTCGCGCTGGCGGTCGGGGAGCGCACGACGGAAGTCGGCCTGCGGCTCGCGCTTGGGGCGCGGCCGTCGCAGATTCTCGGGCTCGTCTTCGGCCAGGCGATGGTGCTCGCCGGCGTCGGCATCGCGGCGGGTGTGGCGCTCGCGGCGGCCGGCACGCCGCTGGTCGCCTCGCAGCTCTTCGGCGTGACGGTCGCCGATCCGATCACGTACGCGGGCGTCGCGGCGATTCTCGCGGGCGTGGCGGCGATCGCGGCGATCGTGCCGGCGCGCCGCGCGCTGCGCGTCGATCCCGCCAGCACCCTGCGGGGCACCGCCTGACCCCGCTCCTCTTGACTAACTAGAAGAACGCCGCTACCGTCTTACCTCTAGCCAGGCAAGAGGAGGACGAATCGTGGCGGAATCGGGATTCCAGGTGCCGCCGGGCACGCTCGAGATGCTCGTGCTGAAAGTGCTGTCGCGCGAGCCGGAGCACGGCTGGGGCATCGGTCACCGGCTGCAGCAGCTCTCGCGCGGCCGGTTCGACGTCAATCAGGGCTCGCTCTATCCGGCGCTGCAGCGTCTGCTGGCCAAGGGCTGGATCCGATCCGCGTGGCAGGTGACCGACAGCGGGCGCCGCGCGCGGTACTACCACCTGACCAAATCGGGCGAGGCGCAGCTCGCCCGCGAGTACGAGAGCTGGTCGCGGCAGGTGGATGCCGTGCGGTGGGTCCTGCGCCGTTCGTAGAGGAACCACATGGCCTGGATCGATCGCGCGCGCGACGTGTTTCGACGCTGGTTCCGGCGCGGCGCCGAAGAGCGCGCCCTCAAGGAAGAGTTCTCGTTCCATCTCGAGCGCGAGATCGAGCGCCACGTGGCGGCGGGGCAGAGCCGCGCGGATGCCGAGCGGGCGGCCCGTCTGAGCTTCGGATCGCAGGAGACGTACCGCGAGGAGGTGCGCGACACCTGGACGCCGCTGGTTGACGGTCTGGCGGCCGATCTGCGGTGGAGCTTGCGGCGGCTGCGCGGTCACGCCGGCTTCACCACGACCGCGGTGCTGACGCTCGGGCTCGGCATCGGCGCCAGCACCGCCATCTTCGGGCTGGTGCGCGGCGTGCTGCTTCAGCCGCTGCCGTACTCGGCGCCCGATCGCCTCGTGATGTTCTGGCAGCGGACCGCGGATGTGGCCGATGACACCTGGCACAGCCTGCGCGAGCTGGTCGAGTACCGCAAGGCCACGCCGAGCCTGTCCGATCTGGCGGGCTACACCACCGCCGCCGTGAACCTCGCGGAGGGCGAGCCGGAACGCGTGCGCTCCGCGATCGTCTCGCCGAATTTCTTCACCACGCTTGGCGTCACCGCCGAGCTGGGTCGCACCTTCGTGCCGACGGACGGGGACGACGCCGTCAACCAGGTAATCCTCAGCCACGGCTTATGGCAGCGTCAGTTCGGCGCCGCCCCGGACGTCGTCGGCCGGCCGATCCGGATCGGCGGCCGGCCCTTCACCGTGCTCGGCGTCATGCCGGCGTCGTTTCGCATGCCGCTCGACTACCGCGAGGAACGGCCGACCGAGTTGTTCCGATTGCTCGTGTTCACACCGCGGGACGCCGAAGCCTGGGGCGATCGGTCCTACTACCTGGTGGGCCGCCTCCAGCCGGGCGCGACGCCTGGCGCGGTACAGGGGGATCTCGATCGCGTGCACAAGCATTGGGTTGAAACCGTGGCCGAGCTCCGCGACGACGCGTTGTCGGAGCGGGCGGCGTTGCCGCTAGGCCGGTTGTTGTTCCGGGACGTGAGGACCGCTCTCTTTATCCTGTTGGGCGCCGTCGGCCTGCTCCTGACCGTGGCGTGCGCGAACGTCGCCCATCTCCTCCTCGCCCGCGGAGACGCGCGGCGCCGTGAGATTGCGACACAGGCCGTGTTGGGTGCCGGGCGGCTGCGTCTTGTCCGGCAGCTCCTCGTGGAAAGCGGCCTGCTGGCCCTGGCCGGTGCGGCCGCCGGCGTCGCGATGGCGTATGGCACCGTCGCCGCGGTCCTGGCGTTTGCGCCCGTGAATGCGATCCGCATGCGAAGCGTCGCTATCGATGGCGGTGTGCTCCTCTTTGCCTGCGGCATCGCGTTGATCGCCACGCTGCTGGCCGGGCTGCTGCCCGCGCTGCGCCTCTCGCGCACCGGCGCCACGGACGCGTTGTCGGGCGCACGCGGCGAAGGCGCGGCGGTGCGGCCGGGCACGCGGCGCTTCCTGGTGGCCGCGGAGATGGCGCTCTCACTGGTGCTGATCCTGTGCGCGTCGCTGCTCGCCCGCAGTTATGCCGAGCTGCGGCGCGTGGACCTCGGCTTTGATCCGAGCAACGCCCTGGCCGTTCGCGTGGATCTCGCGGCTGCTGACTATCCCAACCCCGCCGATGTCATCCGCGTGCATCGCGATGTCGTGACACGTGTGGCGGCCCTGCCCGGCGTGCGCGCGGCCGGCTCGGTCCGCATCCTGCCGCTCACGGCGACAATCGGGGACTGGAGCATCATGCTCGAACACCGCGAGCGTAAAGAGGGCGAGAACCCAAACGGCGACTGGCAGGTCGTGACGCCCGGCTACTTCGAGGCGCTGGGTGTGCGCATGGCTCGCGGCCGCGCGATTGCCGCTCGAGACGACGAGGCGGCGCCGCTGGTGGCCGTGATCAACGAGACCATGGCCGCGCGGTACTGGCCGGGCGAGGACGCCCTCGGCAAGCGATTCCACCTCGGCACCTCGGATCAGCCCTGGATCGAGATCGTCGGTGTCTCCCGCGACGTGCACCACAACGCCGTCATCGAGCACAACCGCGCGGAAATGTACGTGGCGCACGCGCAATGGCCACGCGCCACGCGCGGCTCGGCGCGCGTCGGCATGACGCTGGTCGTGAAGACCGACGGCGATCCGCTGGCGCTCGTGCCGCGCATCCGTGAGGAGATCCGCGCGATCGACCGGCGCGTGCCCCTGACCGACGTGCGCACGCTGGAGAATGTCGCGTCGGCGGCGCTCGCGGAGCCCCGCTTCACGACGCTGGTGCTGACCGTGTTTGCGGGACTCGCCTTGCTCCTCGCGGCGGTGGGTCTCTACGGCGTCGTCTCGTTTGTCGCGTCCAGACGCTCGCGCGAAATCGGCGTCCGAATCGCGCTCGGCGCGCGCGCGTCCCAGGTCCGCTGGCTGGTCGTCCGCGACGGGCTCATGACGAGCGGCGCCGGCGTCATCGCCGGTCTCGTCGTGTCCGTTCTCGCCACCGGCGTGGTCGCCAGTCAGCTGTACGGCATCTCCCGCCTGGATCCGGCGGCGTTTGCAGTCGCGCCGCTCGTGCTGCTCGTCGTCACGGCGCTTGCGTCGTACCTTCCGGCCAGACGGGCAGCCAGGCTCAATCCGGTGACGGCTCTGCGAAACGACTAGGTTCTGTACCTGAACGCCTCGTACGCGGCGGCGTACCATGAGCCATGCCGCCGCACTCCTTTTCACTGTCCGAAACCCGCCACGTCCTGGCAAACACGCCCGCGTCGCTCGACGCTCTGATTCGGCCGCTGCCCGGCGCGCTGCTCGACGCGACGGAAGGGCCGGGAACGTGGAGTCCGAGGCAGGTCGTGGCGCACCTCGCCTGGGCCGAGGTCGATGACTGGATGCCGCGCGTGCGGCGCGTGATCTCCGGTGAGGCCTTCACACCTTTCGATCGGGAAGCGGGCTCTATGCGCTACGCCGGCTGGCCGATCGAAAAGATGCTCGACGAATTCCGGTCCCTGCGCGCCTCGAGCCTGGCCGAGCTCGACGCGCTCGCGCTGCAGCCGGCATCACTGCAGTTGCGCGGCGTCCATCCTGAGTTCGGATCCGTGACGCTCGAACAGCTGCTGGCGACGTGGATGACGCACGACTTCGCCCACGTCACGCAGATCGCCCGCGTGCTCACGCGGCACTACGGTCAGTGGGTGGGACCGTGGAAGGCGTACTTCAGCGCGTTGAGGGCGGGTTGAGGTGCGTGACGAACCAGTCGGCCGAGAGCTCCGCCACTTCTGACAGCGCGCCAGGCTCCTCGAACAGGTGCGTCGCGCCTTCGACAATTTCGAGCGCGGCCGGTCCGCGCATCTGCGCCATCGCCGTGCGGTTCATCTGCAGCACGGTCGTATCGAGGCTGCCGACGATGAGCAGCGTCGGGGCAGTGACGCGGGGCAGCGCATGGCCGGCCAGATCGGGACGGCCGCCCCGCGAGACGACCGCCATGATCGAGTGAGGGCGATCGGCCGCCGTGATGAGCGCCGCCGCTGCGCCGGTGCTCGCCCCGAACACGCCGACGCGCAGCCGTGCGGTTTCCCGCAGCGCGCGCAGCCAGTCCACGACATCGGTGAGGCGCTGGGCCAGCATCGGAATGTCGAAGCGCAGGCCGGCCGTGACGCGATCGACCTGTTCCTCGTCCGGCGTCAGCAGATCGACGAGCAGCGTGCCGAACCCGCGTCGTTCGAGCGTGTGCGCCACGAACTTGTTGCGCGCGCTGTGGCGGCTGCTGCCGCTGCCGTGCGCGAAGAGCACGAGGCCCTCGCACGCGGGTGTGATCGCGAGGTCGCCGTCCAGCTGAACGCCGCCGGCCGGGACTCGGACCACCCTCGCTTCGAGAGGCTCGGATCGCGTCATCGCACACCGGCCTGGTCCACGAGCGCCTTCACTTCGTCGTCGGACGTCTGCCCGAAGTCCTGGTACCACTGGCCGACGGCCATGAAGGACGCGGGAATCAGCGCGCAGATAACCTCGTCGGCCACCTGGCTGAGCCGCTCGCACGATTCCCGCGCCCCGACCGGCGCCGCGACGACGATCCGCGCCGGGTGATGCTCGCGGAGCGCCATCACCGCCGCTTCCATCGTCGCGCCGGTGGCGAGCCCGTCGTCGATCAGGATCACGACCTTGTCGCGAACGGACGGACGCTCGCGCCCGCCGCGGTACTGGACGTCGCGACGCTCGAGCTCGAGACGCTCGCGTGCGGCGACCTGATCCAGCGCCGTTCTCGGGATGCCGAGGTCGGCGAGGATGGCGCTGCTCACGACCATCACGCCGCCTTCGGCGATCGCGCCCATCGCGAGCTCCGGATGACCGGGCACGCCGAGCTTCCGCACGAGGAACACGTCGAGAGGGGCGCCGAGGCGCGCGGCAACTTCGGCGGCGACAGGGACGCCTCCGCGGGGCAGCGCCAGCACGACCACATCAGCGCGGCCGGCGTACGCCGAGAGCCAGCCCGCCAGCTGCCGGCCCGCGTCGGCGCGGTTCGTGAAGACCGTCATGCTCGTCTCTTACGCGGAAAGTCGCTTGACTTGACGTGGTATTCGCCGCCTTCGGCGGTTGCCGGGCACGCTACCACGTCAAGTCAAGTGCTTTCCGGGATTAGGTTCCCACACTGAGGTAGCTTTTGCACATGCCGGGGCCCGTCGGGCGATCGCGTGTCGCCGCCATCGTCGCGATCGCCGCGGCCGCCCTCGTTTTGAGCCTGAGGCCCACCTACGAGCCGGATCTCTGGTGGCATCTCGCGCAGGGGCGCGAGACGGCGGGCGGGCACCTCGTCCGGTCGAACGCCTTCAGTGCCACGCATCCGGATGATCGCCAGTCGTACACGCCCTGGCTGTTCGACCTCGGCGTCTATGGCGCGTGGCAGGCCGGCGGCGCCACGGCCGTGCAGGTCATGCAGGCGTCGCTCCTGGCACTCGCGCTCGGGCTGGCGTGTCTCTCCGCTCGGCGTCGCGCGCCGCCGGCCGCGGTTGCGGCATGGTGCGCGCTCGCGTTCTTTGCGATCGAGCCGCGTGCGATTCCGCGGCCGCATCTTGTGTCATTTGCTGGACTTGCGGCCGTGCTCTGGCTCATCGAGCGCGCGCGCGCGACCGGCCGAGCCAAGCCGCTCGTCTGGGCGATCCCGATCGTCGCACTCTGGAGCAACCTGCACGTCGAGTGCGTCCTCGGCGTTGCGCTGCTGGCGCTCTTCGCGGTCGTCGAGCTCGTGCGTCCGGCCTCGCTCGGTCGCCGTCAGTCGCTGCGTGCCGCGGGTATCGCCGGTGTGGCCGCGCTGGCGATCCTGGCCAATCCGTACGGCTGGGGCCTGATCGAGTACCTGCTCGAAAACACGCGCGTGCCGGCGATGCTGGACATCGCCGAGCTGGCGCCGCCGTACTGGCCGGCGTATCGCGGGTTCTTTGTGTTTGTCGGCGCCGCCGGCGTACTGTTGCTCGCGCAACCGAAGCGGCTCACGCTCTGGGACACCGTGCTGGTTGCGGGCGCCGCGGCGCTCGGGTGGCGGTACATCCGCCTGACGCCGATCGTCGCGTTCGTCGCCGCGCCGGTGGTGGCCGCGCGCATCGGCGCGATTATCGAACGCGGCGTCGACGCGCGCGCGGTCGTCGCGACCGCGATCGCGCTGGCCATCGCCGCCTCACCGGTGCCCGTCACACATCTCGTCACGGATCTCGATGCCGGCCCGCGCGCCCTGGAGCCGCCCACGGTGTTCTCGCGTGGCGCGATGACGTTCATCCAGACGTTCATCAAGGACGACAAACTCGACGGCG
>Ga0137326_1000020_pt1 | contig 62568 bp, 76 predicted proteins | sample EasRivERMZT500_2_FD_102292 | JGI IMG/M metagenome (GOLD analysis project Ga0137326, IMG submission 102292) | Soil microbial communities from meander-bound floodplain in the East River, Colorado, USA - East River MetaG ERMZT500_2 | ecosystem: Environmental > Terrestrial > Soil > Floodplain ... | reverse complement strand
TGGTGCGCGATGGCCTCGACCGTGCGACGCTCGTTGAACTTTGCCTGGTGACCGAACTTCTCCACGAACTTCCTCATGCGGATGGCCGCGATGGCCTCTCCGTGGTACTGGTTGCGCAGCCAGCGGATCAGTGCGTCCGGGTCGTTCTTCACGCCATTCCACCACTCCTTGGACGTCCGCATGTTCAGCCCTCCTGGCCGTTGGTCTTGGCGTCGATGTAGACGACCTTGGTCTTGCCGTGGTGGCCGTGAAGCTCCTCGACGGTCTTCATGCTGCCGTAGTTGTTCACGGCCTCCTGGTGGGTCAGCCAGGTGAACGAGCAGCGCCCGTTCGAGTACTCGACGCCCTCGGCGACGACGCCCGTGCCCGAGATGCCAGTCTCGTCCTCGTCCCGCTTCAACACGAAGCGGCGCATGGCGGTGCGGATCTTCTTCGACTTCGCCACTACTTATCCAGTTGCTGGCGAACGAACGGTAGGTCCTTCATCTGCCACTTACAGACGCAGTAGAAGTTACCCTTGTCCTCGATGCTTGACAGATGCGCCATGGCACCCAGCCGCTCGCAGTGCTCCACGCAGCGGGCGACACCGACGTTGTTGCAGGAGTTGTTGCAGCCAGAGACCAGCAGCGCGAGAAGGAAGAGTCGCCTCACTTGGTCTTCCTGTCCGCGATCTGCTGGACGAGCCGAGCACGCTCCTTGGCGGCGCCCACACCCTTACCCAGCTTGTGGTCCAGCAGCGCCAGCTGGTCCTCGGCCGAGCGCTTCGCGCGCTCCTCGACGAGGTCCTTCGCCGTCTGCCTCCGCTCTTCGGCTCGATCCGCTCTCAGCATCATCTCGAACTCCTCACTATCTCTATAGCGAATCTTACGCTACGGATCCTCTTGAGTCAAGGGAAAGAGGTCGAACTCGTCCATCTCCTGGGCGCGCTTCGCGACGAAGCCGGAGGCGCGGGCGACCAGGATACTGGATGGGTGGCTGTAGTCGATCCAGCTGTAGTCGCGGTCTATCTTCTCCACCACGTCGAACAAACTCAGGCCGGGCGAAACGGGGATGTCGCGGACTTGCCGCCACGCGTCGAAACTGGGATCGGCTATGTAAGCCAGGATACGGTTCCGCGGTCTAGGCGGAAGCTTCTTGAACAGCACGTGACCAGCCTACCAAGCTGGGGATCGGCTGTCAAGCGGTTACTGCGCCGGGACCCAGCAACTAGACTGCACGACCCACTGAGTCGAGCTGAAGATCAGGTCGACGGCCTTGGCAGCTTGCGCACTGACGACCGGCAGCAGGTAGAGGTTTGTCCCCGCCCCGTCCTTGATTTGCAGGGTGTGGGTCGACGAGAAGTTGACGAAGCGGACGACGTCCTTGTCGACGGCACTCGTAGTCGCCGTAGTGATGTTGCGATTCCCCGTCGTGACGAGCCGCATGTGGTACTCGCTGGCCTTGTCCGTGCCGGGCGCGACCGTCTGGTCAGAGTCAGAGAGGAACGTCGCCAACTTATTCTGGGCTACGAAGAGGAGTACGTCGTCGACGGAGACGTAGTTCCAAGAGTTGTCCACTGCACCACCACCGCGGCTGATGAGGGTCGCCCAGCTTGAGGCCTGGCTCTGAACGCCGATGATGGTTGCGAAGCCACCTTCAGGAGGCGGCGTTGCAGACCTGATAGAGATGAGCGTGTCCTTCGGGAAGACGCCGCTCGCGACGCCGCCGTTGTGCAGGTCGATGAAGAAGAAGCCCTTCGTCACTCCGTCGTACGGGAACAGAAGTGTCGTGTTGCCCTGGGCGTTGCCGAGGTTCACGAAGTTCCTCGCGCCGAGGATCGTAATTGCGGTCTGGCCGTTGAACTCCCCCTGACCGCAGCCGATCGAGCAGAAGCCGTTGAGCACGATACCACCTGCGAGCGTACGGGCCACGACGGTAGGGGAAGCGCCAGTACTTCCCCACGTGATCGCCGGGCACTGAGAGAATGACGCGTTCCCAGACCCTGTCACACACCCGTTCCCGAGAGACACGAACGGGCACTGAGCAAAGCTAGAGCTTGTCCCACTTGTAATTCCAATGGCAGCAACGAACGAACGATTAACGGTGAGTGAAGTCCCAGATCGCGAACCGCTCGCCGTAATGGTCCCGTGCACGGGGTGCGCGTACGACCTATTGAGTGAGACCACGCAGTCCGAGAAGCTCATGCTCGTGCCCGACTGGCAGAACGAGACACTGTTGACGTTGGCGTTGAAGATATTCAAGGTCGTGGCAGAGCCGACACCCGCCAGGTTTAGCAGGCCGCCACCCAAGCCTCGGAACGCTGCAGTGCCGGACCACGTGACGCCAGCCTTCTCGATGTAGAAGACGTCTCCACCGACACCAGCGACTGGAGCGGCTGGAGCAGCTGCCAGCGCTGCTACCAGAGTGAGTGTACTGCCCGTTACTTTGCAGAAGTAAGAGGTGGCGTTCCGGAGAGCGACCGTCTGAGTGTTGGCGTCGAACCGGATTCGGTAACCGTGTCCCGAGACGGTCGGCTCCGCCGCGAAGCCAGCCGCCGAGAGGTCGAACTTCGTGCACGGGACCGAGGTCGTGGTGCCGCCCTCGGTCGGCTTGTACCCAGCCGAGTTCATACTGGGGGCAGTCGTGGCACCCAAGTACAAGCAGTCCGCAACCGACCCGTCGAAGGCAGTGCAGCCAGCGGTCGTGTTCGTACCGGTACCGCGGACCGTGATCGATAGGTACCCCGTGCACCCCGCCAGTAGAGTCGTGAGGTCGCCCGCGTACGACGACACATCACCCTCGATGACAATCTCCGCCGTGCGACCCGCGCCCTCACGTGGGAGGATGGCGCCCAGGCCGGAGAACGTTTTCTTCGCTACGAGGCCGGCAGCCGCGCAACCAATGGCGTATGCGGCGGTGCCGGTGGTCGTGGGGTCAGCGTAACCCAAGAACAGGTCGCTGCCGGTGGCGTTGCTGATGGCGTAGACACGACACACGTCGATGGTCCAGTCAGCGCTACCGATCGACGTGCTGATGCCGAGGTTGTCCCTAGCCTCAGCGGCGTCGACGATGTCGGAGAGGTTGTTCGCAGCCTGTAGGAGGTCTCCCGAGTCGAGGACCGCGGCGGTCCCGAGACCGAGGTTGATCCTGGCTGTCGGCACGTCGGTGAGGTCGTTGAGGTTGTTCGTACGGACCAGGGCACCATCGAGACCCCCGGAGATGAGGATGATCTCGGCGAGGATCTCTCGGGCGTTCGCCTCCGAGAGCCTGGCAGCCATCGCAGCCGCGCGAGCCAGCGCCTGCGCTGTCTGGACGGCCCTGACTGCTGCGTTGAGGTCTTCGTTCGCCATGCTTAGTAACCTTCCACGGTGACAGAGAGCGTGAGGGAGTTGCCAGCGTCAGCTCCCGCGACGTCTACGCGGACGTCGTACTGGTCGGTGTGGCTGAAGTTGACGATCGTGGAGCCGACGACCTGAACCGTGCTACCAGCCGGGATCGAGATCGGAGTCGAAGCGGCGCTGCCGTTCCTGTAGAGGGTGACGGTGCAGGCGTTGGCCATGTTGTTGGCCATGGGCGTGATGTAGATAAAGACAGCAGCAAAGCCAAGGGTCCCGTACCTGAACGGGAGCGTGTTGTTCACAGTAGCTTCGATGCTGTCGGCGATATACGTGAATGCCGCGCCAGCACCACCGAACAGCTTACCGGCAAACTTCAGCTTGGTGAGCGCCGGCTGTCGGTAACCAAGCGAAGTCGCGGTGCTGGGAATGATGCGATTGCCGGCCTGGTCGACGACGCCGGCCCCGCTGTTCACGCACTGGGTCCACGTGAGCAGACGACCGTCCGCCATGACGACATTGCCGAGCGTACCAGTCAGCGTAGGAGGGTTTGTGACGTTGATGAAGATCGTGCAGTTCTTAGCCTCGGACAGGTCAAGACCGTAGTTGGCGTTTCCAGAACCAGTGATCGAGCTTGAGGTCGTCGCCTGCGCACCGAGGTCGAGAACGAGACCTTCTGCGCGGAGGAAGATGCCGGGGAGTGGTGAGTTGTTGACCGAGAGCTGCTGAATCGAGTAGTAGCCACCAGTGAGGCCGCCGTTAGATCCGAACGCGATCGAGTTATTGACCAGCCTGGCCGTCGTGCCAACGACTGCGCCAGTACCACCCATGGCCCCGGCAAGTGGCGTCGAAACGACAATCGTGCCAGAACACGCAAAGCCGTTACCCATGGTGAAGGTCGACACGTTGGTCGCGGTGACGCTACCCGTGGACACCAGGTTGGTCACGGAGCACGTGCGGGCGGTGATGAAGATGCAGGAGCCGCTGCTCCTGTTACCCCCGACGGTGAGGTTTCCATAGACTGGGTGGTTGAACGTCTGAATGAGCGTGCAGTCCAGGTCGTTCGTCGAGGTGATGCCCGCCAGCTGACACGCGGTGAAGTTGATCCGCATGTTGTCGGTAGTGACGGTGCTGCTGAAAGCCCCGCCGCTGACCTGCATGTTTGAGCTGCGGGCGTTCGAGTTAGATCCGAGAGCGAAGCCACCGGAGGTGTAGCCCGCCTGCTCGATGTAGAAGACGTCGGAGCTAGTCGGCGTTGCAGGAAGGGCGGTCGTCCAGGTAAGCGTGTCACCGCCACTGACCTGGCAGACGTGGCGGCAGACGTTCCTCAGGGCCACCGTCGCGGTGTTGGCGTCGAAGCGCACGCGGAGGCCGGAGGGGATCGCTAGCTCAGTCGCGAAGCTGGGCGAACCACCAGCAAATAGGACGCACTGAACGACGCTGGTCGTGGGGGTACCCGTCGGCTTGTACCCAGCCGAGTTCATGCCGGTGCCGGTGATGGCACCCTGGTAGGTGACGTCAGCGGACGACCCATCGAACGCGACGCAACCAGCGGTCGTGTTCGTACCGGTACCCCTGACGGTGGGGCAGCTGCCGCTGTAACCGCTGCTGCCGCCGAGGAAGTCGGAGATCGCGCCGCTGTAGGTCTGGCTGATGTTGACGCCACCGTTCGCCACGACGATCTCGACTTGGCGACCGTTACCGTAGCGCGGAAAGATCGCGGCCAGGCCAGCGAAGGTCTTGAGGGCGCGGGTCCCGGCCAGCTGACACGCGATTGCGTAGTCAACGCTCGACGACGACGCCGGGTCAGCGTAGCCAAGGTTGCTGTCGTTGCCGTTCACAAAATCGATGGCGTAGATGCGGCAGATACCGACGGTCCAGTCGGCCCCGCCACTTCCGCCAGAGTTGTCGTCAACGTATTGCTTCGTGGCAACCTCCAGCAAGTCCACCGGGTCGTCACTGACGATGACCCTGCCACCCTCGATGAAGACGGAATCGGCGTCCTGGACGCCCATGGTACCGATGCCCAGGGCTCCACGAGCCAGCGCCTCATCGGTGATGTCCGAGAGGTTGTTGTCCGACTGGAGGAACGCCGTATCCGGCTGCAAGGCCGCGGACCCGAGACCGAGGTTGGTCCTGGCCGCCACCACATCGTCGAGGTCGGAGAGGTTATTCGAAGCCTCCAGGAACTCGCTATCGAGCCCCTGAGTGAGGCGGATGATCTCAGCGAGGATGTCCCGGGCCTGCGTTTCCGACAGCTTGGCAGAGGCGGCCGAGGCTCGGGCCTGGGCCTGGGCCAGCTGGGCAGCGCGAATCGCCGCGTTCGAATCCTCATTCGCCATACCCCAAAGATTGGGGCTTAGTAGGTGACCCGACCGCTGGCGGTCGTCATCCTAATCGTGAAGCGAATCAAGGCCTCAGAGAGGATGTACCACCCGTCGTACATGTCCTGCCCAATCGCGGACTGGAGCAGCAGGTAGGGGTCGAGCGCGTAGATCGCCATCGCCAGGTCCTGGGTCCCGGGAGTGGTCAAGACCGGCTCGTCACCGAACGTAACACCGCTGTACTTCCACATGGAGGCGACGGCGTTGGCGAACTCAAGGGCCACCACATTGAGGTACGGGCCTGACTGGCCAAGGACGCGACCAAGCTCGCGGGACAAGTAGAGGTATCCGGTCGTGGTCAGGCCCTTCGGGTAGGCACCTAGCTGGCTCCGACACATCATCGCCCAGTCGCAGTAGGAGGCTGCAAGGCTGCGACCAGCAGTAGAAGTGTTCTTGGGAGATGGTCCGCACGTTATGATGTCGTTGATGGCCGTCGTGAGCACCACGGTGGGTGGCTCCGGGACTGGCGGGGAGAGGGTACCACCGAGGGCGGTGGATACCAACCCGGTGAGCACGATCGAGAAGCGCGGGGCCACGACGCCAGGCACGGAGACGACCTCGACACCGCTGAGGACTAGGTCATGTGCGGGGAGGATGATCCCGGCAGAAGTGACGCCACCGACGCCAGTGAGAGCGACGATGATATGGGCACCGACGTTGCCGGCGCTGGAGGGTGCCTCGACACCGACGGTCTGGAGGCCTGGACTCACGTCACCGGGCGAGGCGGAGGCTCCCGCACCCTCCAGCTCCGAGGAGGTGACGGGACTGACGGTACCGGGCGTAGCGGTGGCGGAGGCACCGACCAGCGGCACCGACGACGCGGGGCCTACGGAGCCTGCGCTCGACGACGCACCTACACCCGTGACGTCCACGCCACCGGGCGGGGTCACGTTGCCGGCGCTGACGGTAGCCTCGGAACCGCTCAGCGCTACGCTGAGCGCGACTCCCACCGTGCCGGCCGAGGCTGCGGCCTGCTCACCAGTGAGCGGGACGGACGACTGCGGGGACACGTTACCGGCGCTCGCATCTGCACCTGCTCCGGTGAGCGCGACGGCGCTGGACGGGAGCACGGTACCAATCGCCGAGTCGGCCTCGGCACCGCTGAGTGGTACGGCCGACGACGGAGCTACGGAGCCCAGTGACGCGGTGGAGGACGAGCCGGTGGCAGCGACTGACGACGCGGGGCCTACGCTACCTGCCGCACTGGCGCCCTGGACGCCCGAGGTCTCCGTCACGGGGGCCACCGAACCAGGCGATCCCGCGGCCTGACTGCCGGTCAACGCAGCGCTCGGGGCGGCCGTGACCGACCCGGGTGAAGCGGTGGAGGACGAGCCGGTGGTGGCAACGGTCTCGCCCGCGGTGACCGTACCTGGAGAGCCAGTAGCTGCGGTGCCTACGACGGGTACGGCCGACGACTGAGTGACGCTGCCGACAACAGCTGAAACTTGGCTGCCGGTCATAGCGACGCTGCTGACGGGGGCGAACGCGCCCGCGCTGGCTGTAGCCTGATTGCCAGTAAGTTCTACGCTCGTGCTGGCTGTTACGGAACCAGAAGATCCGGTTGCGGAATTACCGGTCGGAGCCACGCCCGAGCTGGGAGAAAGGGTCCCGAGCGAGGAAGTGGTGGTGATACCGGTGGGGAAACCAGCAGAAGCGACAGACCCAGGTAAAGCCGTCGCAGCGGTTCCAATCAGAGCCAGTGCGCTGAAGGGAGAGACGCTACCATGCGATCCGGTCACAGCTGACCCAGCAAGAGCTAGGTTGAAGGTCCCAACTAGGGTCCCGGGAGCAGCGGTCGCGGACGACCCGGACAGCGCAAGCGTCGAACTGGGAGTCAGCGTGCCGATGTTCGCGGTCGCGGCTGACCCAGCAAGAGCAATGCTCGACGACGGAGTTAGCGTACCAAGCGAACCGGTCGCGGCTGACCCAGCAAGAGCTAGGTTGAAGCTAGCTACGACCACGCCGGGCGCGGCTGTAGATACGATGCCAGAGAGCGCAGCTGCATTAGCAGGTGAGAGCGTACCGGCAGATACGACAGCCTGAACGCCCGTTATGGGTAGCGTTAGATCACCGCCACCACCCTGCTGACTAAGCAACAGCGACATGCGCTGCCTCTATATCTCGACTTAGTAGGCGGCCATCTCGGTCCAGTGCACCGTGACGCCTGCTGACCATGTGCCAGTCGCAGGGACCGCTGCCCGGATCACGAAACCCTCGTTCTGGACCAGAATGAGCGGGTGCCCGCCCGCATAGACGTCCATGAAGGGCTGGGGAGGAATCGACACCCCCGCCACGGCCGTGAACGAGCCGACCGCAGCGCCGACGTCCTGCGAGTCGAGCGTCTTGGTGCCGGCGCCGAGAGCCGCGGTGGTAGCGCACCTGGCCTCGCCGAGAATAGTCGTGCCCATCGACGTGCGTAGCTTCTGGTTGTTGCCAGTGATCGTAGCAGCAGTGCCGCCCGAGCCGGCAGCCGAGAACGCGCGCGCGACGGTGGCGCGGAAGATTGCCGTCCCCGCCGCGAACGCGACGATGGAGCCCGCGCCGTCAAACTGGATCTTCTCGATCACGCAGATCCTGGTCGCGTCCGTCCAGCGAAACTGGAAGATCTCGCTATTGGCCGCGAGACCAGCAGCCATGACGCCGGTCTGCATCGCGATCCGGTAGGCACCAAGGGACCCGACGTCGAGCGGACGATTCTCCACGCGAAGGGCGCGGTAGGCGGTCCCGCTGACCTCGGAAATTATCCCGCTGAAGCCCTGAATCTGAAGTCCCATCGCTTATCTCCTTAGTTCCAAACCCACGCGATCGTCCAGGCGCCCCAGATCCTCGTCCCCATCCCGCCGGCCGTTGGTTGCTGGTCGCCCTGCGGGGCCGAGAGCCCACCGGCCAGCGTGCCGGTCGCGCCCTTGACGGGCGCGAGCGGTTCGTTGAGCTGGCTGGTATTGAAGCCGTCGATCGAGAAGCCGTTGCCTGCAACGATGCTGTGCGCGAACACCTTGAGCGTCTCGACCATGTGCTCGTCCGCGGTATGGTCGGCGGTCGCCACCGGCCTGAGCCACGCCTCGACAAGTGACCCCGAGACGATCCCGGACTGCCCAGTAACCGCTACCGTCGCGTGCGACGCGCCTGGGAACGCTCCGAAGTCGAGGATCGCGGTACCTTGAGCGCCCATGACTACGCGATGCGAATGAGCGCGTTGGACGAGTCGTTCGTCGGCATCGTCAGTGTGAACGTGCCAGCGGTGATCGTCTGCGCACCGAACGTGTGAACGCTGACGGCCTTGTCGCCCTGCGTACTGTTGTAAAGCAGGACGGCGTCGAAAGCGGTCGTCAGCGTGACGGCCGAGAACACCAGCGAAGCGCTCGGAGTCCAGAACGCAGTCGTGCCGGTCGCGGACGGGGCGTTGCCGTTCGTGACAGCGATGCCGCCTGCCGTATAGCCCGTACCCGTGACCTCACCAGTCGTGTCGTACACGGTAGTGGTGGAGTTCTTCGTGGCGGAAGCCAGGAAGAGCGCAGCCTTGAAGGAGTCCTTCGTGGTCGCGCCGCGAACGACGGTGGTGCCGAAGGCGTGGATGCCGTTGAGCAACTCCGTCTTGAAAGAGGTGCAGATTGCTTGCGTGTTTGCCATTAGAAGTGTCCTGGGGTGCAGAGAACGGGGGGTGGAACAACCTTGAGCCGCGTGTGGGCCGAGCGATGAACGATCTCCTCCTCGCCTACCGGGCGATACTCCACCCAGCAGCTGTACTCCCGAGCATCGTCGTTAACGCCGGTCTTCTTCTCCAGCTTTTCGAGCGACATCTCGCCGCGGGAGGTGAGGACGACGGCAGGCGATTCGAGGAAATCGTTCTTCTTCTGCCACTTGACGTCGTGGTAGCGGGCGACGACCTCGCCCTGTCCCGCCACACGATACTGACGCTCAAACGCGTAGTAGTCCGGCCCGTCGAAAGCTACCGTCTCGCAGACGAGGTCTTTCTCCTCCATGAGGCCCAAGATCGTGTCGATCATGGGGTAAAGATTATGGTTCAGCTGATGGGGCCAACGATGGGAGGGCCGGGGACGGAGATCAGGTGCGTCACGATTACCGTGCGTGTGAACGTGTCCAAGACCGAGGCCAGCTTCGTCATCGCCACACTGTCGGGGGCTCGGGCGGCGAAGTTCGACGCCCACGCGGCCAGGAGGAGCCCGGGTAGGGCAGCCGAGCCACCCACCACGGTCACGATCCCGGGCAGGACAGGTGGTGGCAGGGGTGTACCGACGGGCGTGAGCGGGAAGGCCACTGGCGGCGAGAACCAGAACGCAGTGAACGCCGCCGCGTATACCTGTGCGGTCTGGGGCGGCAAGCTGTTCGGGTTGGAGAACACCACCGTCAGGGCCGCAGCCAGGGACGCCTCGTTCGGCGTCAGTGGGACGGGAGCGGCACCACCGAGGGACATGGCGTCGGCGGCGTAACTGGCGTAGGCACGAGCCCAGCGCTTGGCGGCCTCCAAGGGGGTCTTGGGGAAGTTCTTGCCGCTACCGTTGACATCGACCAGCCCCTGCTTGAGCTTTGCTGGATTCAGGGCCATGTTACATCTTCACGAACACGACCTTGGACAAGATCTGCTGGAGCGTGGCCTTGATCTTGGTGAACTGGGGGGTGTTGATGGGAGGGCCCGAGGGCCCAACCGCGGTGGGGTGAGTCTCGGCCATGATGGCGTCGATCAGGTCCGACAAGACCTGCTTCAGCTCGTTGCCGCCGACTGCCGGGTCCGTCGTCTCGGTGTCACCGAGGCGGACCTTCGGCGACTTGAGGTCGATCTCCGTCTTTGTGAACACCTGCATCTTGCCGTTCACGTGGTCGAGGAAGATCTTGTTCTCCCCGTTCTTGTCGGAGAGGGTGACGTTCCCCTCCTTGTCGAAGGTGACGAACGTGCCGGTCGAGTCCTCGTTGACCCCGTCGGCGAGCTTGCCGTCAAGCTTGTTGGCCCCGCCACGCGTGAGCGTGAACTCGCCGTCCCTGTTGACGTTGACGTCGACGCCGTTGAACGAGGAGTGGTGATGGTGGCCCAGGTCCTTCTGGTCCTTCGCGCCGATCATCGGGTTGCGGATGCCGCCGAGGATGACGGCGCTCTGCGACTCGCCGTTGATGCACAACATGATCACGCGCGCGCCGAGGCCGGGCTTGCGGAACTTACCCTCGACCCTGGTCGCGGCGTTGTCAGCGCGGAAGGTGGAGTACGAGAAGTCCGCCACGCCAGCGAGGTGGTCGATCGCGAGGCAGTGGTCGTACATCTTCGTGACGGCCGTGCCGTTCGCGCGGTGCTGGACGAGGACCTGGTACTCGATGAACAGCTTCGATACGTTCTCCTTGTCCTGCGGGTAGTAGATGTTCTGCACCTCGCCGATGCGGAGGGCGTAGTTCCCCGACAGCCCGGTGTCGGGCATGTAGCCACCCTCGGCGTGACCTGGAAGTACGTTGAGACCCATGTGCGTTCCTTAGCGAGTCGGGGTCGTGCCGTTGTTCGACGTGCGGTACTGGCTGCTTGGACCGGGGTCGGAACCATCGCTGGGGTCCAGCGGCGACTCCGTCGGGAGTTCCTTGGGGTCGTCACCCCACGAGGTGCTGTCGCCAGTCGTGCCCTCGTGCTCCACCGTGAGACCGGGGTCGAGGAATGAATTGTCACGGACGTTGATGCCCGGATAGATCGGCTGGGCCCCGCCGCGGACGTCCTTCTTGGTGAACGCCGGCTCGATGGTGTTGCTGATGTCGCGCATGCCGTTCGTGACCTGCAGCGTGGTGCCCCAGGTCTTGTTGCCGCCCGGATCAATGCTGGCGTGGTGGTCGACACCCATGACGTGGTAGACGACGCCGTCGAACGACACATTATCGCCCTCCGCGATCGGCGCCTGGATGCCGAAGCAGTCGATGGTGCCGCTGAAGGTGAGGTGCGAGCCCATCATCCAGTCAGCAATTAGGGCCATCCACTTGCCGGGAGCCTTGCCGACGGTGTCGTCGACCCAGCAGTCCACGGTGGTCATGTACGAGCGAATGCCAGAGCGGAAGATGTCGACGTCGTCGCGCACGGGCGGGTTCGTCAGCATCTGGTACTGGATCGGGATGCCACCGTTCTGCGTGTAGGTGGTGGAACCGTAGACGTGGACGAAGTTCGTGCGGGTCGCGTTGCTGCGTCCGACGTGAGCGCGCTTCACGATCGCGGCCGGGATGTGCCAGCGGGGCAGGTCGAGGAACTTGGTGACCTTGACCGCCGAGTTTTCAGGCTTGACGAACTCGTCCGCGGCGCCAGGCTGGAGAGGCCCGAACTGGCCCGTCTCCTTGGAGTCGGTCGGTAGCATGAGCGCGTCGGTCGTAAATGGGATCTGGCGGAACACGACCGTCGGGACAATGCGACCCTGATCGTTCACCTTGAGCGCGGTGTACAGCTCGTTGATGGCCGGATTCACGTACTGCTGGAAGATGCTCCACAGCGGTCGGTTCGCGAAGTCCAGCGTGAACGGCAGGAAGGTGCCCAGTAGCTCTCCAGCCGAGGTGATCTTCCGGTTCTGCTGATCGCTCCCCTTGAACGTCGGCGTGAACATCGTCTTCCCACTCTTCGACTCGTAACTCTGGACGCCGGTCCAAAGCTCCATGATGTCGGCGTAGGACGTCACGCCCTTGCTGGACTGACTCTTCTTGAGGATGTTAGCTACGCTGACCGGCACCAGGTACGAGAACCCAGGGTCGTTGCTCGCGCGAGCACGAGCCCCAGCTTGGGGGTTCTGGTCGAGCTTCCCGACCGAGATGTTGGACGAGGCCGGAGGGCCGTGACCGACGATCAGGTCCAGCAGGGTGGGGATGATCTGGTTGATGTTATTCTCCTTCACACCCCTGGCAGCGTCGCTGCCGAAGAGCGCGTCGGTAGAGACGCCGAAGCGAGCCATCCAGCCGAAGTTGCCGCCCTGGGCGTCGCTCGTAGCGAGCGCGGGGTCGTAGAACATCTGCGTGTCCAGCTCGCGGAAGCCGGTGCAGCTGATGTTGTACACGGAGGCCTTGGTGCCCCTGTCTGGGTCCACCACCGAGGTGTCCTTGAACACGTCGTCGACGCGACCGACGAACTTCAGGCCGTCGTTGAAGTCGTTGACCGAGAGTTCGGTGCTCGGGTTCATAGAGATCTGGTCGATGTTGTTGACCACCCGCAGGTAGTCCTCGCGGTTGTTCATCATCCACGCAAAGACCCAATCGTCGGGCAAGACCTCAATGAAGTAGTTCACGTTCGTTGCGTGAAGCGTGAACGACAGCTTCTTCATGTGGTTGGACTTGTGGTTCGACACCGAGATGCGGAAGCAGTCGCTGGTGATAACGAGCGGGGTCTTCGCGCGCAGAAGTGCGCCGCCAGTGAGGTCGTTGCTGTCCGACGACATCGTCTTGCGGTTGAAGCTCAGCGGCTCACCGAGGCGGATGACAGCGATGGCCCAGTATGGGTCCATCGCATAGACGTTGTCGCGCGGGTCTGGCTGAGACGTCTCGTCGTTGGGGTCGACGGAGACCGGGTGATAGTCTCGCGCGAGCGAGTAGACTCCACAGCGAGGCATTAGCGCGACTTACCCACGGGACCGGGCTTGCCACTGCCAGCGCCCTTGACCACGTTCTGCAGCACCGTGACGAAGTTGTTCAACGCCTTGCTGACGTCCATGACTGCCTGGCCCATGTTCGAGCCGGACGCGAGTCCCTTCTGGGCTGCGTCCGCAGCCTTCTGCTCCTCGTCGGAGGTGTCGTGAGCTTTGTCGAAGGTCTTGCCGTACACGCCAGACTCGGACGCTTCCTTCTTGCCAACCTCGTGCTCGATGCGCCCGTGCGCCTTGTTCGCCTGTTCGGTGATACCTCTGACTGCATGACCAGCACCCCCACCCTTGGGCTTCGCCTTGAGGCCCGCAGCCGACAGCTCTAGCTCCAGCGCCCCACGGTGCTCCTTGAACGAACCACCCGCTCCCGCGCGAGCACCAGCCAGCTCATTGAGGATCTTGCTGACCTCCTTCGGCGACTTCCCTTTCAAGAAGCCCAGGCCTCCGGCCTTCGTGTACTGGTCGACGGCCGAGCGCTGACCAGCGGTGCCGTACTCGTTAGTGCGGCCGAAGCGCGCGAAACTCGTCGCGTTCTTCGCCTGCCAGTAGTCGCGCACCATCTCGAAACTGATGCCGTTGTCAAGCAGGGCCTGCGGCATCATCTTCGCGCCGCCCTTGACGATGTCCATCAGCTGGGTCTCGTCCATACCCAGCAGCATGTTACGAACGGCCCACGGAGCTTGCGGAGCCGCCTTCATCGCGGCGTTGATGTTGAGGGCTTTGTTCAGCTGGTCGACTCCACCACCGGCCTCAGCTTGGCGACGACCCATGCCGGCCTGGACCATGCCGGACTGGTACATGTCGGCGCCAGTACCGCCACCGCTGTACGCGGCCGTCATCAAGGTCTCCATCAGGCCGCTGCCACCCTGACCGGACATACCGCCGAGGAAGTTGCCGCGCATGGACTGCAAGCCCATGCCTGACATGTGCACGCCAGCGGTGATGTCGAGACCACCGCGACCGATCATGCTCTGGATGCCCTTGCCGCTCTTCGCCGAACCCATGAGGCCGCCGAACTTGCCGAACTGGCCGCTCATGCCCATGATCTCGGCTGCGTTCGTCAAGCCCCCCGCCTGAGGACTGAGGACGGAGCCGTAGTGCCCGAGGTACCCGCGGCCGAACTGCGTGAGCTGTCCGGCAGCCGAGGCGAAGTCACCCTCGGTGTAGCCGCGGGCTGCCGCGCGCGAGCGGATCTCGGTCGCGGCGTTCATGCGCTCGGTGGTCCCGTCAGCGAGCTTGCGTACGATATCTCGACCCGACATGCCGAGCGCGCGGTAGAGCTGCGAGTCGCCGGTCGCGCGGTTGTAAACGGAGTTAATACGGTCGTTGAACCCAGGGCGCGAGGCGATGTCCGCTTCGAGGTAACGTTGACGATCTTCCGCAGCTTGCGCCAGCGCGCGACCACGAGCCAACTCCTGCTGCGCCTCGTCCCCAGCAACGTTCGCGGTTCCCGGCCCAGCTCCGCCCCCACCGAACACACCACCAACCGGAGCACCCAACCTCGCAGCAACACCCCTGGCCTTACCAGCGAGCCTACTGAGGACGCCACCACCCGCGCCCTCGATCTGCGTACCCGCGAGGTCGCTGCCGAGCTTCTTGCCGAGCCAGTTCTTGGCAGTGTTCCAAGTACCGCTGAAAACACCCTCCTTCGAGATGTGCTCACCGAGCGTCGAAGCGTTCTCCAGGCGCAACATCTGCTCGCGACGCATCAGCATCCGGTCGCCCGACATAGCCTGAAAATTCTTATCACTGGAGAGCGTCTGCAGCGCGTACGCGCGGGCCATGTCGCCGTGGCGGATGGCGAGGGAGTTCTGGCCCAGCGTTTGGCCGATGCGTCCGCGAGCCTCGACGCCGAAGAAGTTGCGCTCCATGTCGAGCTTCGCGTTCGCGTGCTCGTTCCCGTAAGACGCACCGATCGCTACACCCGCGAGCTTAGCTCCGCCGAGGACCGCACCGCCCATCCCGATCATGCCGGTGGGAACGCCGAACTGACCGGCGATCTGAGAGAGGAAACCGTTGTTGCCACCCGGGAGGGCCTGCCCGAACGTGGGTGGCCCCTTGCCGCCCCTGCCCCCACCGCTGGTCTCGGTCGGTGGGCTGCTCACGCCGGGGGCGCCACCACCCGTCGCTCCGGCCGCACCGCCGCCACCCTTGCCGGCGAAGATGCGACGCATGTGGCCACCGATCGAGTCGGCAGCACGCTTCCACATTCCCTCCAGGCGCTGGACGTCTTGCTGCTGCGCAGCCACCAAGCTCTTCAAGCCCTGCTTCTGCTTGTCGTAGCTCTCCATCGCAGCCTGAGTGCTGGTCCTGATCGCTGCGGCGCTCGCAGTGGCTCCACCCGCGAGGGCCTGAGTCACTCCACCCAGGGCTCCGCCACCGCCCGCGCGTGACTGAGTGACCTGGGTCATCGAGCTGGTGCCAGGCTGCGACGCCTGAGCCCCGACCTTCGTGAAGCCCGACCCGAGGAAGTTGCCGAGCTGCTGGGTCGACTTGACGAGGGCGTCGACCTGCTGCTTGATCTCCAGGATCGCGCGCTTGGCCTTGTCCGCCGCCGCCTGATCGACGACGATTGTTACCTTGATGGTTTTGTCTGCCGCGCCGGCCATGGGTTACCCCTAAGATTGCGGGCGAAAGCGCCTACTTAGAAGGCGGCTCGAAGGGCCCGAACGAGTCGGCGTCGAAGTCCACGTCCTCGAACTTCATAGTGATCTGCTCCACCGGCTTGGGGGCCGGGGACATGACCAGCTCCGCGTCTCGATCGCGGGGGACGAGAGGGGCTGCCACCTGCTTGAACTTCTGCAGGACCTCCTCCATCTTCTTCATGCTCTCCTGGAGCTTGCGCTCCTCCTCGATGAAAAGGTGTGTGTCGGCATCACGGGCGTCCTCGACCCTGCGCTCCTCGGCGAGGACGGCAGGGTCCTTGGTCATGCTCACGACCTCGGCACGGAGGTCAGCAACCTCCTGCGCCTCGTAGTACTCCTCCAGCCACGCCTGGAACACGAACTCCAGCGGCAGCTCGTGCACTACGTGCAGCGGAGTATGAAACTTCTGCGAGTACTCGCGGAAGATCCTCCGTAGGTGGAAGTCTGGTGAGACTCCCGGCTGCTTCAGCCTGTCTAGGTAGACGTCGCGAAGCGCAATGGCCTCGATCTCTGAGTATCCCATGTCGGCGTCTCACGCCGCGGGCGGGTTACTTGATCGAGACTTCGTCGACGACGGCGACCTCTTTGAGGTCTTCCTTGGCCTTGTCGGCCCTCTTCCGAACCTCTTCGAGAGCCTTGCGCTCGACGCCCAGGGCCTTCTCGTACACCTCGACGACCGCGTTCTCGTCTTCCAGGGTGCGCCCCTCGTCGTTGTCGGTCCACCAGCTCGGGGCGGTGGTCAGACGGACCAGAAGCTCGGAGAAGATCAGCGCCATCGACTCAGCGCGCTCGCTGGGCTTGCCAGGAGCGTCACCCAACATCTGCCGGCGAGCCTGGTCGCGACGGAGCTGGTCGTTGAAGGACAAGCGCTTCTTGGTCGTGAACTTGCCGGTCCACTCGGTACCCGTGGTATCACCGACGACGCGGACGATGAAGTCCTCGGTGTTCGGGACGGACTCTCTCTGAGACATGCGTACTCCTTAAGTTATTATCTAGCGAATCTAAGTGCTACAGTAAAACTAAGTGGACCTGCGCGGAGTCGAACCGCGGTCCTAGCGACTTCGTAACCAAGCTTTATACGTGCGTTTCTCGATTTCGGGGGCGGGAGGTCGAGAACCTCCACGATCCGTTTCCGGCGCCCTCCACCACTTGGTTTACGTCCAAGAACAAGCCAGATTCGCTCCGACTAGACGTTCCCTAGTTTTGAATCGACGAGGTACCTGGGACCTCTACTCGCCGATCTTCAATGGTTAGTTCCAAGCGCGAGCGCTGGGACCACCACCGAAACCCGCCGCGACCACCAGGTCGAACGGGACGTCGAACTCATCGTTCTTCGCTTTTGTGTTTTGGTCTTCTTTTTACGAGGCCTGATGACCAACCTCGGCACGCGTCTCAGTTCCTTGTTCACCAGTCGATACCGGTTCAGGCCCAGAAAACGATCTAGCGGTGGTTGTCGGCAGCCTCCCTCGCGCCCTGACGGATGAACGGATCGACGTCCTCCTTACGGAAGCCGCGTCCGGTCAGGTCCTCGCGCACGTTGTCGAGCGCCTTCTTGGTCGCTTCCTTCGCGTCATCGAAGACGCGCTTGGCGACCTTCTCGCCCACCTTCTCATGAATCTTCTCGTTCATTTCTTTTCCTCCTTGGCCGGGATGGCCGATCCGTCTAGAATCTTAAACGCATCGGGCAGAACCGTCAAGGACAACTCGTCGAGGTTGTCGTCGAATTTCCCCTGCTGCCAGCAGAATCTCCTGTCGAGGAGCAGTAGATTGCCACTCGTGCCAATGACGGTGCAGAGATCCGCGCGGCCAGTTGGCGCTCCGTTGAACTCGACCATCCAGAGGCGGTCTCCCGAGGCGAAGATGAGCGGGATGATGAGCCCGACCACATCCTTCCCCTTGGTGTAGGCGGCGACCTCAGTGGTCATCTTGATCTTGAAAACCTTCTCCACAACCGGCGTCTTCATGCGGTTTTGTTCCTTCCCAGCATCTTGATCGCCTCGTCGCGCTTCCGGCGAGTGAGGCCGCGGTACAAATCGGTGTGGACGTGACGGTCCTTGTGTGGGTGCATGTCGGAGTCGTCGTCGAGGATAATGAAGCTCTCGACATCGCCACGGTCCTCCTCGCGCTGGCGGAGCCAGTCGGCGATCTCGGAGCCACGGTGTGCAGCGTGGCACGGCAACGGGTCATGCGCCGCGCAGCCCAGCTGGTCTGTCTTGTCGATGATGTCGCCCTTGAGCCCGGCCTCGGCGAACATCTCACGCAGCTCGACGACCTTCTTGCCGATGCGCCAGGTAGAGGAAACAACGACCTTCGCGCCCGTCTGCTCGATGATGATGTTCAGGTGCTCCATGGCCTTGGGAAGCACCCAGTTCGGCAAGTAGAACTCGTAGTCGTCGCCGATCGGCCTGCTCTGGTTGAGCACGCCGTCGACGTCTAGGAATATAACCTTCACCCCTGAATTCTAACACAGCCCGAGGTCGGCATCAAGTACGGATCTCGTCTCCCGTGGCCAGGTACTCGGCCTTGTGGGTCCACACGTCCTGACTCGGGTCGGTGGGGTGGATCTTCCAGAAGCCCCAGTAGTCGTCCCCTGGCCGCTCGTGCGGTCCAGCGAACACCAGTGTCCAAGCTGGCTCGACGATCTGGACCATGTGCGTGTGACTCCAGTGGTTCCAGAGCACAGTGCCGGGCGTTGCCTGGCGACCCCAGTAGCGCTTCCCGATGATCGGGAAGTAGCGGTCGTCCACCTGGACCTCGTGTGGGATCTCGGACTGGTCCTGCGGGAACCACACGCGCTCCAGGTACTCGCCATCGAGGATGCGCGAGCAGAAGGACCACGGGTGGTCGTGCGGGTCGCGATCGTCGTCGGAGCGGAGGATCCAGTGCAAGAAGTAGCGTGACTGCAGCGCGAAGGCCGGCTTCGCCGGCAGCCGATCGAGCAGCCACGACGGCCAGTGGAATCTCGGCGTGAGGTACCAGCGGCGCAGGTACAGGCTGCCGTCCTTCACGATGTCCAACCGCTCCACGCAGGCATTCATCAGGGCCTCGAAGATCGGCCGCGACGTGTAGAACAGCGCGACGTGGAAGCCGAACACGAGTGGGAACACCGCGAGCGTACAGAGCGCCCAGAGACCGGCGCCAGCGAGGTAGTGCTCTGGGCTCATCCCCCAGGCGCGGCCAGCCGCGAGGGCGGCCACGCAGACGGACGCCCACATAAAGTTCCTGAAGTGGTTCGACGGCGTCTTGAAGAGCCGGTCTATGAACCCCAGGAGGCGGAAGTCGAGTACCAGGAGCGCGAGTGCGAGGACTACTTCCCCGAGCATGTCAGTTACCTCCCTGGTCTACAGGGCCCCCTGACGGCGTGGTTGCGGAAGCGGTGCGGACGGGGATCTCGATTTCGCCGCGCTGGACCAGCTCGGACAGAGCGAGCGGGTAGAGGCCGGCGAGCATGCTCTGGATGTGCAGCAAGTCCGCCATCTTCAGCTGCTCCTTCGGGAAGAAGGACAGCGCCACGAGCGATGCGTTCTCCAGCTCCCGGTGGGCGATCGCCATCGCCTCGTTCTCGATCAGGAAGAGACGCTTCTCGGACTCTGACTCAGAGCCCGTGAGCGGCTTGCGGTAGTTCTGGAGGAACGTCTTGAAGGAGGACTCGGGCATGGTCATGGACTCCATTGCTTTGGGGACTTGCCGTCCTGCAGATACCAGTGGTGCAGGAGGCACGACTCGTCGGGAGCGATGTCGGGGATCACGACCTCAGAGATGTGCAGCTTGCCGATCCCGATGGGGTTGATCGTCAAATGCTCCACACACTCGATGTACACCCAGACCGCCGCGCGGAATGGGTTTCGGATCCAGATGTGGCGTTCCCAGGTCGGGGACGCATCACGGTGAGTCACCATGTCGGTGGACTGGTGGGTGATGTACGGCTCCGTCTCTCGGACGCGATACTTCCGCTCGCCCGCATCGGCCGGCCGCCCGAGGAGGGCGGCCCCGAAAGCAACGAGCATGAAGAGCTTGTTCATGCCCTATTCTTAGCGAATCTCCGTGCTAGACCTCGATATCGGCCCCGCTCTCGATCGCCTTCCAGAGGGTCTGGAGCTTGAAGCCTGGGGCAGCCTTCGAGATCTTGGTGCAGTAGATCTTCAGGGCCTCCTGACGCTTGTCACCCGTGCACTGCCACTTCATGACCGTGCGGTGGATCAGGGCCTCGCGGGACCCCCTGTCCTTGACCAGGCCGTTGTTGAACACCAGGTCGGCCACGCGGAGGCAGTTGCTCCACAGCTGACCGACGTAGCCGTGCTTGGCGAACAGGTCGATGTAGAACCCGTCGGCCCCCAGCGACTTCTGGATCTCCTTCCAGAGGGCGACCGTCTTCTTCGAGCCGGGGCCGCCCTTGGCGACGACCTCCAGCTTCTGGCGGGTCGGCATGACCTCCGCAGTGTTGAGCAGCTGGTAGAGGAGGTCGGCGCGGGGGTCGGTCGAATCGAACGGCGCGATGCGGCAGACGGTGCCGACCTTCCCCAGCTCGGTCCCGACCTCGCGGCGGCGGTGGCCGTCGATGATCTCGAAGTCGGACGTCAGCACGGGCGCGTCCACGAAGCCGAACTCCGCGACGCTGGCCTTCAGCTCCTTCAGCTGCGCGCGGTTGTGGTCGACGCGCTTCTGGGGGTTGTACTTCTGCCCCCGCATCCGCCAGAACTCCACGAACTTCGTGGCGTAGGTGGTGGTGTCGAGGTCGGGGCGGGAGGGAACTTCGGGAATTGTGCGGACGACGGCGAGTGGCATGCGGGCTCCTTGGTTTCAGTGATGGACGTAGGATCGCACGCCGGATCCCCGAAGTCAAGCCCAAAAGAATGCTTGCGGAACCACCATGATTTTGATACTCTAAGACTTCGATGAAGACCTACGAGATCGCCCTGCTCGCATTCGCCGTGTCGCCAGCTATCGCAGTCTTGATCCAGCTCGTCAAGGACGCTCTCAAGTCCCTGCTGATACTTGTGGTCAACGCGGTGTTCGTCACTATGCAGTTCGATGAGGCGAGCAAACTCTCGGGGGTCGTGATCGGCTACCTCCGGAAGAAGTGCCGCTACGTCAGCCTCGGCGACGACTACTACGTGCGCCGAAACCGGCAGGTGGGGGTGCGGTCTAAGTCCGTCTTCTTCCGAAACGCAACCAGGTCGTTCAGCGTGTTCTTCTACAAGAAGGTACCGATCTTCGTCACCCCCTTCGTCGACAAGGGCGGCAAAAGCAGTGACAAGGCGTGCACTGTCCGCTTCCTACGCGGCACCGTCGACGTGAAGGGCCTGCTGAGGGCAGCCGGCGAGTTCTACGACGACTGGCGCTCCGACAGCGGGACGAGAAAGTTCTACGTCATGCGCGTAGCGGGCGGCGGAGACCACAAGGAAGACAAGATCACCCAGAAGTTCGACTCATTCTCCATCGGTAAGGAGTTCACCGAGGACGAGGAGCCCATCAGCGTCGAGGTCGAGGACCCGCAGATCCAAGAGCGCGAGTCTGCCTTCGCGCGGCTGTCCCAAACCGTCGCCCACAAGAAAGTCTACCACGACGTGAAGTTCTGGCTGGAGCACGGCACGTGGTACGCGAAGCGGAGCCTGCCGTGGAGGCGCGGCTACCTCCTGCACGGCAAGCCCGGAACCGGCAAGACGAGCATGATCCGCGCGCTGTGCGAGGATTTGGACATCCCCATCATCGTGATGGACCTCTCGCAGATGACCAACAACCAGTTCAACGCCGCCTGGGAATCAGTCCGCCACATCAACCCGCGGGTGGTGTTGCTGGAGGATTTCGACACCGTGTTCAAGGGCCGCGACAACTGCAGCAGGTTGGGAATGCTGGACTTCTCCATCGTACTGAACGCCCTCGACGGCATCGAGCAGGAGAACGGCCTGCTGTTGTTCGTGACCACCAACCACGCCGAGCACATCGACGAGGCGCTGGGAGCCCCTCTGCCCGACGGCTCGACGACTCGTCCGGGCCGACTAGACGTCTCGATCGAGATCCCTGAGCTGGACATGGAGGGCCGCAGCAAGATCGCGGAGCGCATCGTAGACAACCTGGTGGACGCCCACAGGCTCGCTCAGGATCACAACAAGGAGTCGCCAGCCAAGTTCATCGAGATCTGCAAGCAGCACGCCCTACAGGCCCTGTGGGAGCAGTACAAGGAGAAGGCAGCATGAGTTTCGACTGGTACGACAAAGAGTGGAAGGACTACCGCGGCAACCTGACCTGGCTCAGGGAGCGGACCATCTTCGTGACACGCCACGGGTCGCACGCCTACGGCACGAACATCGATGGCTCCGACGAAGACTTCAAGGGGATCTGCATCGCCCCGATGAACTACTACCTCGGGAACCTGCACCACTTCGAGCAGGCTGACAAGGGCTTCGGCGACAGCGACGCCTGCATCTACGACATCAAGAAGTTCTTCAAGCTCGCCGCGGACTGCAACCCGAACATCATCGAGGTGTTGCACACTGACCAGAGCGACTGGATCTATCCTAGGGAGCAGGACCGCAACTACCGCATCGCCGGCATGTGGAAACACCCCGAGGTCCGCGCGTTCGACAAGATCTACGCCAACCGCGACCTCTTCCTCTCGAAGAAAGCGAAGTTCACATTCTCCGGCTACGCGTTCGCGCAGCTGAAGCGCATCAAGTCGCACCGGCACTGGCTGCTGAACCCCATGGAGAAGCAGCCCGATCGGAAGGACTACGGCCTCCCAGACGCACCAACGCTGGACCGTGACCAACTGAACGCCATCGCGTCCGAGGTCGACAAACTGGCCGACAAGCTCGGGGGCGAGGGCTTCACGCGGGACCGGGTCGAGGACAAGGACCAAGAGCTTGTCGAGCAGGTCGCCAAGAAGCACGAGCTGTCGGCGAACCTGATCACGACCATCGTCAACGAGCGCCGGTTCCGGAACGCCATGTCGAACTGGCACCAGTACCAGACGTGGAAGTCCCAGCGGAACGAGAAGCGCGCCGCCATGGAGGCCAAGTACGGCTACGACACCAAGCACGCCATGCATCTGGTCCGCCTGATGCGCATGGCGACCGAGATCTTGGACGGCAAGGGCGTCATCGTCAAGCGCCCGGACGCGCAGGAGTTGCTGGCCATCCGGAACGGGGCGTGGAAGTTCGACGACCTGATGTACTGGGCCGAAGACATGGAGGCGGACCTCGACAACAAGTACATGGACTCGACGCTGCGCCACGACCCTGACCGGCAAGCCATCGACGACTTGCTGATCGACGTCATCGACGGCCACCGCGGTAGGTAGATTCGCTATACAATCAAAAGAGAGGCAGAATGCCAAAACCAGGGTACACTCGCCAGGGCGTCCGAGACCTGAACAACATCGGCGGCAAGCGCATCAACGGCAAGAGGCCGCAGTGCAAGCACCAGATCGACGACATCGTCGTGATCGGCCGCAAGTGGTACTCCGACGAGGGCGGAGACTTCTGTGTCAACGTCCTCGGCTGCGACCGCTGCGGCGAGAAGCTCGGTCCCGAGACCGAATTCGAAGAGCGCATCAAGTGAGCGACACGGACATCGTCCATCGCTACGCGATGCTGGGTCTCGTTGCGTACGTCGAGGAGCTGATCAGGGTCTTCATGGTCGAGAACGGCCGCAAGCCCACGATGGTCCTGCTGGGCGAGCTGGAGTGGGTTGCGATCATGGAGTGCGACCCGCTGGAGGAGTTCAGCATCGCCGGTATCGCGTGCGTCCCGAAGCTCGACATCCACCGGATGGCGAAGGTCCAGTGAGCGAGTACCAGCCCTGCTGGCGAGTACTGCTGGTCGGCGAGACGAACCCATACGGTTCGAGCCCCGCGTTCGCGCTGTTCCACCTGCCGCGACACGCGTCCGGCAACCGCCTGCGCGAGCACCTGGGCCTGAACGACGGGCACTACGAGCAGATCATGAAGGCGAACCTGTGCACCGGGAAGTGGGGCATGAGGGCCGCGCGAGTCGAGGCTGCGAAGCTAGAAGACCTCCAGCACCTGGAGACCATCGTCATGCTGGGCACCAAGGTCAAGACCGCCTTCGGCCTGAACAACCTCCCCTTTTTCCGGGCCGTCCAGATCTTGGAGCACACGTACGTCTCGCTCCCACACCCGAGCGGCCTCAACCGTCTCTGGAACGACCCACTGGCGCGATACCAGGCGCGCGACGTGCTCAAGCAGCACGTCCCCGAGGTTCCATGGGGCTCGACGACCTCCGACACCTGATCGCCCTGGCGCGCTGCTTCATCTGCGGCGTGTTCGTGCCTCCAGGAAGAGATCCCGTATGCATAAAATGCTTGCGAGATCTGGAAGAGTGGGATAAGGTGAACCCAACCTGACGGAAAGCGTTAGGAGGAGGAAAGAATGCCGCGGAAGCTCATCGACATCCGGGCGGACGGGTCGGTCGTACTATCGGACCCGAACAAGACAGGTAGGTGGAGGTACGAAGACTCTATGCTGGTCCAGGCCGGTGGCAGCATACCTCAGGTGGAGTGCCCCGAGCCCGACACGCTGGAGCACAACGTCATGCCGATGGCCGCGAGCGCGGTGGAAGCAGCCTACAGCGCTGCCACGGCCGAGGCACTGGGCGCCTACTTCGACGCGGTGCTGGAGGAGGGGTTCGAGTGGGGTCTGGCCCAGAAGATGCTGCGGAAAGCACTCAAGGGTCTAGAGGACAAGACCACCAAGCCCTTGAGGGCGATCCAGGACCTGTTCCGCTAGGGCCTCTGGCCGTCTTTGAGCGCCTTCAGTAGGGCGCTGGGCGTGCCCTTCCAGATGGTGTCCGCCAGACCGACCTTCAGGGCCTCGTCGGCGTTGATCCACCACTCCTTGCCGTCCGCGATGCGGGCGAGGTACTGGTCGATGGTGATATTCGCGCGGAGGACGACGTGACTGCCGTACGCTCGGTTGAGCGCCTTCAGCAGGTTGACCTTGTTCTGCAGGTCGTGCTCGTTCTCCATCGCCTCGGGCGTGCTCGTGAGCGCGCTGTGAGCCATCAAGATCCCACGCGTGGTGATGACCCTGCGGTCACACGACTGGAGGATGTAGAGGCCCATGGACGCTACCATGCTGTCGGCGACGCATACGACCGTGACGGGAGAGTTCTCGATCTGACGCGAGATGTCGTGGCCAGCGCCGTAGCTACCGCCCGGGGTCGTCATCTCGATCATGACAATCTCGGTGTGGTCCTGGCGAGCCCTCTCCAAGAACTCGGTGACCGCCCTGACGGCGCCAGCGTCGATCGGAGCTGAAAGACGGAATGCGCGAACGGTGCCTGGCGTCACCCCTGCCGGCGCGGCCCGCGCGGTGAAGGGCGCGACGGGAGGCGAGAGCATGGGGACGATGACGGGGTTGAACGGGGGAGGCTGGGTGAGCCCCGCCGCGTGCGCAGTCGAGAGGGTGAACAAAAACACGAGCGCGGCAAGGAGTGATTTCAAGGGGCCTCCCATGTATTTCCTAGCGAATCTATTGACAGATCGGGTCTACTCAAGTAGATTGTGAGTCTGATGGACACCACGGATCCACCGACGCGATGCTTCTGTTGTGGGGGTCCCTACCACCCCGCTTCGGGCGACTTCGACCGCCGATGGGGCGTGGCCTACTGCGGGCCGTGCGCGGAGCGCAGGAACACCTGGCACAAGGGCCAGCTGAACCGCGGCGTGGCCGGCGACGGGGATCGCGAGAAGTACGTCCTGAGCTTCTACCAGGCCGCGGAAACCTCGGTGAAGCCAGGATCGAAGGAGCCGACCGTGTTCCAGAGGTTTGTGCGCGTGCCCAACCCGAAGAGCCCCGACAAGCAGCACAAGCGTGCCGGGAGGTGGAGGGCGGGGGCTGACGGGGTGCGCAAGCCGCAGGGCCCGAGGCCCTGGCGACCGTTCGTGTGGGTGAGCACGCCGCACGAGTTCGCCGACTGCATCCAAGCCGATGGCGACAAGCCATGCCGCGACTGTACCGAGTACGCGCTCGAATCAGTAGGCGCTCCCGCGGCAGCGCGGGCGACCCCCACCAGAGACACTGAGGTCTCGGGGTCCTAACCCGCGCTGCCGCTCCTTTCAAAATGTTCCCCCGGCTCGATTCGAACGAGCATCGTCGGGAGTCAAAGGCCGACATCCTGCCGTTAGACGACAGGGGATCTTGTCCCCCGACCAGGAGTTGAACCCGGACTTCACCGTTCGAAGCGGAGCGTGGTGTCCATTCCACTATCAGGGGTTGGTCTCGCCGCCAGGAGTCGAACCTGGAATTCAGCCTTCGCAGGGCTACGTGATGTCCATTCCACCACGACGAGATGAGTACGCGAGTAGGGAATCGAACCCTCGTCAGCCGCTAATCGGGCGGCAGTTCTGCCACTGAACTATTCGCGTGTGGTTGCCTCGGATCGATTCGAACGATCGTCACCTGGGTCAGAGTCAGGCATCCTGCCGCTAGACGACAAGGCAATATTTTGGAGCCGGGGGAAGGAATTGAACCCTCATAGGCTGCTTACTGGGCAGCTGTCCTGCCGTTGAACGACGCCGGCACTGCTGAGCTGGAAGAAGGAATCGAACCCTCATTTCTACCGTACGAAGGGAGTGTCCTGCCATTGAACGACACCAGCATTGGTGGGGCCGGTAGGAGTTGCGCCTACGGAGCCGAGACGACAGGTTTACAATCTGCCCCGGCCCTCTACCGGTATACGTCCCCAAAGAACATGGTCAGCTATTTAATTTTCAAAGAAGGGTGACTGTCCGGTTACGATCCGGAACTTCCGTGTTCACAGCACGACGTGCACAGCCAGTACACTACGGCCACCATGGGTCTGGGCGGCAGGAATCGAACCTGCTTAACCGGCTTCCGGGACCGGGAGATACCCAATATCCTACGCCCAGCGATCGACGCGTTGGTGAGGATGTCTGGCCCCGCTGACGAGAGTTGAACTCGTCTCACTCCATAGACAGTGGAGCAGCCTCACCGGAAGCTTACAGCGGGAAGAGCAGTGACACCCCCTGGATTTGAACCAGGGACGCGCGCCTTTTCAGGGCGCCGCTCTACCAGACTGAGCTAGGGTGCCGTTCGATCTTTGCCGGGCGTCCCGGCTTTTTGCGCTTATTGATCCCTGGTGGGATCGAAGCGGTCGAACGCACCCTGTCGTGGGCGCTGGGTATGACGCTGAATATACGTCTGGCGTCGGGTTCGTTGACCCGTGCTGCCGACGTACGATGTGATCTCAGCGTTCATGGAACTTCTCTCAAGATTATGTCTAGCAAATCTCTCTGCAGCTTGTCAAGTACGCCCGGTCGGATTCGAACCGACAACACGAGGGGTTTGAAGCCTCTGCCTCTTCCAGTTGAGCTACGAGCGCATGGTACCACTGATGGGATTCGAACCCACACTGTCTCCGTTCTGAGCGGAGCGCCTCCTTCCGGTTGGGCTACAGTGGCAAGGGTGCGATCGACAGGACTCGAACCTGCACGGGCGTTAGCCCACGGGCACCTCAAGCCCGCGCGTCTACCAATTCCGCCACGATCGCCTATTTCTGTGCGCGCTGCGCGCGCGGGTGTGCTTGTACTCGCTTACGCGAGCAGCAACAGAGACAAAGGGGATAGCAACTGACGGAACATCGGGGTGATCCTAAGATTACCTCTAGCGAATCTCTACGTCAAGTGAATGGACAGGCCCAGGTTGATTGAACCCATGATTGAAGCGCCCCGACCCAAGGGTGTCCGCGCCCTGTCAAATTTTCTAGAGCAGGATCTTGCAGACCAGACCGATGACGCCACCGGCCACTGCCAGGATAGCGACGTAGTACCCAACGACAGCGAGGATTCCTCCATCGGAGTTCTTTGGGTTCGGAGCGTGGTCCTTGATGTAGCGAAACGGGTTCATTCTGACTCCTCGAAAATGTCGCGACGGTCTTCCTGACGAGCGGAGCGCTTGTCGTTGCGCCCCGACGCACGATCCTTGCGACGCGCGGGGAGGTGGTAGCGGGAGACCTTCTCCTCGCGCCACGTCCACGCAGCGTGCTTGATCTTGTTCTTGTAGCGGTCAACGGCCATGACGACCGGGATTCTACTCTACTTCGCCCAGGCGGGCAAGCCGTTCTCTTCGGCCTCTTGCTCGACGGCGTAGGCCTCTTGCTCGTACGGCACGTGGTAGTACGAGTCCATGAACCCATCGATGATGCCCATCTCGCGCTTGAAGACCTTCTTCCACGGCACGCCCGAGAACAGCCACCAGAGGTACTTCGCCCACGACACGAACCAGAAGCGGTCGAGCTGGTCCTGCGCGACGTGAGTGAACTCGTGCACGCGCACCAGCGGGTGAACCTCGCCGTCGGGCGCGTCCTCCGAACTCCAGTACATGATGAGCACGAAGAACGGGAACGGGATCGTCATCGCGCCCCAGTTGTGCTTGTGGAACCAGCGGCCGATGGGACCGCCAACCTCCACCTCGTCGACCCTCTTGTAGATCGTCGGGGGCTGGGTCTTGAGGATTCGCTTAATCGACTTCACGTTCTTTGTCCTTTTCTTCGTCGTTCTTCTTCGGCCTACGGCGCACGACACTGACCTCGTCGTCAGTCGTGTTGGGAGGAAATCCACCAAACTTCATGGCCGCGTTGTCGCTCCACGCACGACCGCCAACGAACGCAGTGAAGCATCCGACAATGCCCATGATGACCACGGAGGTCGTCGGCTCACTGTACTGAAACAACCCAGCGCAGAAGCACAGCGTGGTGCAGAAAATAAGGCCTGCGAACTTCTGCGATCGAAGATGTCCGAGGTTCCACTTCTTCTGGACGAGCTGTTTGATCTTGGTCTTGCCCACAGGCTTACTCCCCCAAGATGATCTTCAGTACGAGGCCGGCGACTGCGGCGGTCGCGGTGACGACAACGCCACCGATCTTAAAGAAGCGAACACGACGCTCGCGCGTTTGACTGCGGACCTCAGCATCGACATCGTGGTGCTGCAATAGGGCGTCCACGCGCGTCTTGACCTCGCCTACGTCATCCAACTTCTGGGACAGCATGTCGATCCCAGAGGCCAGCTGCGACTTCAACACGCCAAGCTCCACGCGACACTCGGTCACGTCCTCTTCGAGGCGGGTGATGCGGTCCTCGTGGACCCCGATCAGCGGGTGGGGGGTGGGCATCGGCAGGATCTCCCTTGGGTAAAGGGAAGATTGATACCCGTTTCGGGACAAAAGCGCAGAGTTTGCGGGGCTATCCCTCTGGCAAGCGGGTCAGGTGCCCGTCGACCTCGACCTCGTAGCCCAGGATGTACTTGATGCAGTGCTCGCAGCAGGGCATGTGGTCGGTCGGCGAGCGCTCTACGACCGCGACCAGGACCTTCCCAGGCTTCTTCCCGCAGGTGTAGCAGGGCTGGTTCGAGTTCTGGGCGATCCGCGGGTAGGTAGCGGTAGACGGGCGCCCCAGACCGGGCTGTGTAGGAGTGGCCTCCTCGTCGGTCCCGTAGCGGGTCATGCCAGCGGACACGGTGAACGGAAGCTCGACCCCTCCCGACATCGCCGGCATGACACCGACGACCGTGTCGGGCCTGATGGTCAGGCTCACAGCCCCGCGTCCTTGAGCGCGCGGTTCGCGCGAACGACGGCCCCATCTGGGTACGCCCATGCCGGGCCGGTGTGGTTCGAGTCGTCCCGCCCATTCATCGCGTCGACGGCGTGCCACAGCTCGTGCGCGTACGCCATATCCGAGATCGGGCGTCCAGGGCGGTAGGCGATACTGTGTGTGTGTGTGGTCGCCCACGACAGCCCAGCCACGCACCTGCCGTAAGAGTCCACCCAGCCGTCACCACTGGCGCAGTTGAGTCGATCCCCCATCACCCAGGTGATCCTCCAGGCTTTGGTGGGGTCCATGCCGTACTGCTCGACCCACACGATCTGGAACGCACGCTTGACCGATTCGAGGAACTCGGCAGGCGGAGTCTGCGACGCGACTTCACGCGCGGCCTTGAGCTTGAGCCGGCGAACCAGCAGGAAGACGCCACCGAAGACGCCAGCAGCGACGGAGGAGATGATGAAAAGTGCGTTCATTGAACCTTTGCTTGCGCCTTCTGGATGACCTTCTTGATCATGTCCGCGTGTATCTGGTACTCCGCTTCCAGGACCTCGTTCGTCGCGACCTCCAGGTCCTTCGTGAACCAGTCCTGCGCGCAGGTGTCGCAGCGCGGGATCACGAAGGTCCGGGGCATGTTGATCCACATGTTGCGGTGGATGTAGAACCGCCCGTCCATCGCGACGGGGAACACCTTACCATTGCAACCCTTGGCGGGACAGTCGAAGCTTGGAATCTCGTCCACGGTGCTACTTCTTCGAACAGTCCTCACGATTCTTGACCTCGATGATCGACTGCGTAGCCTCGATCATATCCTCCGAGTCCTCCTCGCCCGGGAGGGTAATCTGGATGTCGCACGTCTCCATCACGGAACTGAGGTGCGACTTGCTGATGACCCTGTCGAGGCGGCGCGTCGCCTTCTCGATCTCCTCGACCTCCTTCTCGGCGCGTGCGTCGCAGAGCGAGTCCTCGTACGGACCGCCGATGAAAGACTTGCTGAAGTCGAAGTGCGTCGCCCAGACCGTCACTGACACCGTGTTCTCCTCAGCACCCGCCTCGACGAAGACGTCCTCGACTGGGACGCCGCAGAGCTTGGCGATCTTGACCAGGTGCTTCGCCGTCAGGAGGAACCCAGCGAAGTGGTCGGGGTCCTGAGCGATGTCGAGGAAGACGGAGTGGTCAGCGGAGACACGGGCGTCGACGATGTGCGGGATCTTGGCCTGGCTCGCGATGAGGGCGACCAGCTCGGTGGGGGCCGCGGGGAAGTTGGCGTAGTAGCGCTTGCTCATGTATCTCCTTAATCCAGGTACGTCCGGACGTTGACCAAGCGGGCCAGCATCAGCTGGTCCTCTTCTCTCATAGCTTCAAGACCGTATTCTCGCACACTGGGATCCTCGCCGTCAAGATCTTTGAGGCGCTTGTCCCGCGCGAGCCACCAGGCGTACAGCGACCTGACCTCCGCCATGGCCGCCCAGTAGTTCTCGTACAGGGGATCGGCCGACTCGCTGGGAGGCGCCCAGACCTTCGCGTGGTTCTTCTCGACCCAGCTGGCCAGGGCCCGGAAGGGCCAGGTCAGGATCACGTCGCGGTGCGTCATCTTGGGGAGCTTCGCCAGACGGCGGCGCCGGGGCCAGTCGTACATCCTGGTGATGGCCCACCGGACGGGGTGAGCAAGCTCCATCAGGCGCTCCCAGTCGCTCCTAGTGAGGATGATGGCCCCCGAAGGGCTGTGGAGGGGCAGGCCGACGTCCTGGCGCAGCCTGAGGCGCCCCAAGAGCTTCCAGAGGGCCAGCACGACGAAGCCCCCCGGCACGACCAGGGCGGCGAGAGCTAGTGTGAGTGTACGGACCATCCTAAGCATGAGTCTAGCGAATCTCCGCCGATCCGTCAAGCCTTTCAATCCTAATCTTTTGAAAGTATGCCCACATGTATTAAGTGCCACGAATCCAAAGAGGCCGGAGCCTTTTCAGCTAGAAAGAAAAGCAAAAGCGGCCTTCAACCATTCTGTCGAGTGTGCCAAAAAGCCTACAAAGACGACCACTACCAACGAAATAAGCGCCAATATCGCACACAAAACAGAGAGCAGAAGAGGGCCGTAGCGCGATGGATTGATTCGATAAAGAATGGCCCTTGTACCGATTGTGGTGTGCAGTATCCGTCGTGGATCATGGACTTCGACCACCTACCAGGGTTTAAGAAGAACGGGAACGTCTCCTATCTGAGCCCCCGAGCCTCACGGGACAAAATCTTGAAAGAAATTGCAAAATGTCAGCTAGTTTGCGCGAACTGCCATCGCAATAGAACGTACTTCAGACAAAAAAAGAGCCGGGATCCCGATAAGGAGATCCCGGCTCTGTAAGGGCAGCTGGGTGAAAGGAGGAAGAAGTCCCAGGTGCCTCTTACGGCAGGTCCATCGCAGTCGGGTGCTCGACGTTGATGTTGTTCTCGTCGCTGACGAGAAGCCCAACGAAGGTCACCGTGACCTCTTCCAGGTTCCTGGCAGAGATCGTCGTGGAGTAGCCGGTCGGTCGTACACTTGTGAAGGTCGCGATGCGCCCGTCGCCACCCGTCGCCTCACGCTGGCGGTCAGTGATGACCAGCGTGATGTAGTCGGAGCGGAGCAGGTTCTGCAGCAGCGGAACCGCGGCCTCGGTGTGAGGGCCGTGGTCGATGACGCGGAACCCGGAGCACGTGATCGCGACGAGGTCCATGGACGTGTAGTCCACCTCGGCCGCCGAGTAGCGCCCGAGGATGTACGCCGGCTGCGTCTCGTACGTCATGTTGTACGAGACGTTGTTGAACATGCCGATGTACTTGGTCTGACCCGTGGTCGGGTTGTAGATGCCCATCTTGGCGCGGGCACCGTTCATTACTTTTGGAGCGGCCATTGATTTCCTCTTCTAGATTGATGCCGTCGGTGGATTACGAGCTGGCCGACTGCTGGATCTGAGACACCTGGAAGGTGATCGGGATGAAGTACAGCGCGGTGGCCGCCTTCACCTCGACCGAGACAACCATGGCCGGTCCGCTGATGCGGATGACCGCGTTCTTGAAGCCCTTGGGGGCGTCGTCCGAGAACGCGATCAGCTTCAGCCGACGCAGGTTCTCCATGATGCCTTCGAGGGTGCTCAGCGCGAGCGAGGCGCTCACGTCAGCGAGGGACTGGCCGACGAACGCCTGCTCCATCAGCTTCGCGGTGGTCAGCGCGATGGTGTCCGCCGCGTAGACCGCCTGGATGCTGTTGTAGACGAAGTTGTCGTCCTTGCCGTACGTCGTCTGGTCGGACACGTACTTGAATCCACCGTCCTCGGGGCGACGGACGATCAGGAGGCCGGCGTCGAGGCCTTCCTCGACCGCGTCGTCGTCCTGGTCGTTGAAGTCCGTCGCGGCCTGGATGGCGCCGCTGATGTTGATGCCCTTGTTGAAGATGGCCTTGTAGAAGCCCGCGGCCTGCATGCCCGCGGCCTTGCACGAGTTCATCCACGGCTGGAACTGGGTCACGTTGCCGTTGGTGTCGAGGTCGCGCACGTCCTGGAACGTGAGCGAGACACGTGCAGAGTTCAGGTCCGTCGCAGCGTCCTTCACGTCGTCGAAGTCGTCGCGCATCGAGAGGAACGCCTGGCGGTTGCGGCCCTTCTTGAACGTGCTCATCTGGAGTACGTGCGAGCGAGCGCCAGCGTGGACCGCAGCGATCGTGTAGGTCGAGGCCGCGTCGGTCTGACCGTCCGCGATGTCGTCAGCAGCGTCACGTGAGAACAGCGGGACGAGGAAGTTGCCGCGGACCATCTTGAGCGCGTCGTACCCGGCCTGGATGTCGGCGTTCGTCGTCGCGCCCTTGGCGCCGCCCGTGAGGAACGCGAGGCCCACCGACGGAGCCGGGAGACCCGAGTCCGCCTGCTCCGACAGCTCCGTGAGGAAGCCGTCGTTGGCCAGCGTGTTGAAGAGCTTGTACGCGTCCTGCTTGATGCGGCCCGGGGTCAGGTCGCTGAAGGTCGAGCAGATGCCGAACGTGCCCTGGTCGAGGCTGGTCGAGGGCTGCGAGCCCATGACGCCCGAGCCGGGGGTGCACGTGAAACCCGCGAACGAGTTGATGTAGGACGCGAGGTCGGCGATGCTGGGGAAGTCCGCGAGCGCCACAGCCAGCGTGCCCGGGGTCGAGCCACCAGTCGTGGTGATCGTGATGTCCGTCGAGTCGACCACGGCCGAGCCGGTGGTGCCCTCGTAGCCGAGCTTGAGCGCGATGGTACCGCCCGCCGAGATGTCGTTCGTGATGTTGTCGAGCTGGCGCGCCTCGGTCAGGGTGACCGAGTACTCCGACTCCGAAACGATCAGGTGAGGCTCCGCCGTCTTCGAGATCCAGTCGACCGCCACGGGCTCACCAGCGTCGCTGAGCGTGTAGCAGATCGACGCGAGGATGTCGGTGCCCGAGGTCAGCTGGTTGATCTGCAGGTTCTTGCCGTAGCCATCGAGGGGGTCGATGGACTCGACGAGGTGGATCGCGAGGGGGCTCCACGCGTTGACGTCGCTCGTGCCGACGATGGCCGTTGCGGCCTTGCTGGTCGGCGGGGTGATGGTAGCCACACCCGTCGCGTCCAGGACCTTGACGGCCTGGATCTGCGTCGAGCTGGCGCCCGTCACGATGTACGAACCGGCCGCGGCAGCGTTCGACGTCGCCATCGCCGAGGTCGTCGGGATGAACAGCGAGTCACCCGTCGATGGGAGGTTGTTGAACGCGATGCTGCGGTCGATCGTGACGTGGTTACCGACCGTGACCGTGATCGCGAGCGTACCGGTCGTGTTGGTGAGCACCGCGCGAGACACAGCGCCCGTAGTGTCGACGCCAGCGAGCGCGCCGATGGTGGCGGCCATCGTGGCGGGGCTGTCGAGCGCGGCGAGGGTGGCGGACAGAGCCGTACCGCCGTTCACGCGAACAGAGATGTTGGTGGACGAGGACGGGTGCGCGATGGCGAACTCGCCCGTGGTCGGGACCTCTTCCTCGGTGCGGGCCTCGATGAGGTACGAGATCAGGTTGCCGAGCTTGCCCCACGTGCGGTCTTCGAGCGTACCGTAGTCGGTGTCGTCGAACTTCGTGAGCGTCGCGTCGGCCTTGCTGCCCGCGTTCGTCTTCACGATGATGATGCCGGCAGGAGCACCCTGGATCTGGGGGTCGTTGGCGGGGACGGCGATGCCGTTGAACGCGTCGACGATGCGACCCGTGCCGTACTTGGCGCGGACCTCACCGATCTGGTTCGGGCCGAACAGGTTGTCCGCCAGGTCCTCTTCCTGCGTGAAGTCCGGACCCTGGTCCGCCTCACCGACGATCATGATGATGCCGGTCGTAGCGAGACCAGACGCCTGCTGGACCACGTTGATGGTCGAGCGAGCGCTGGGAATCTTCATCACGCCAGCTGGGGTTGCGAAACTCAGAGCCATTTTAAGCTATCTCCGTCGTTAGGAAAGATTGTGTCTTGTGGGGTTAGCGGGACTTCTTGCCGCGAGGATCAATCGAGAGCATCGTGCGGTTGTGATTCGACGAGTTCATGCCCTTGCACATACCGTTGTGCTCCGCCTTGCTGCACATGGCGCATTTGCCCATCTTGGAGAGGGCCATTTCACCCTTGCTCATGGGCTTGGGCTTCTTGTCGGAAGGGTGAAGAACTTTCGGCTCGGGGCCGAAGAGGGTGTCCATCTTGTCCCCCGTGTCGCGCACGTGGATCTTCGGTGCGACCGGCTTCTCGCTGCGTCGAAGCGGGAGAGCACCGTGGAAACGCTTGCTCGACGTCTGGCCCTGCTGCGAACGCTGAGGCGCAAGAGCACCGGCCATGTCGGGCTGAGGTCCGCGGAACTTCGCAATCAGGGCGTTCAGGAAGCCCACTCCGCCAGCTTTCTTGTCGGCAGCGAGGTTCGTGGCGTCGTGACGAGCGGCCTGAGGAGCGGCAACCGTGGCGCGGGCCTGAGCCGCGGGCGACTTGAGACGTGCGCTCATCGCGGCAGCAGGGCCTTTGCCCGCGGGGGCGTGCTGGGGCTGCGCGAGGTCTGACACGTCGACGTCGTAAGATTCCTGACCCGGTGCCGGCTTGACAGCACCGTGGAGCCCCGAGTTCCCACCCGGAGGCGGGAGCTTGCCGGGCTGCGTGGGAGCAACGCCCCTCATGCGACCGACCTCGGCGTTGCCAGCGGCCTTGAGCGCGTCCATTTTGGGAGGCGCGCCAGCAGCGGGAGCGAAGCGAGACTTTGCGGCAGGAGCAGGAGCGATCTTCTTCGCGTCACCACCGCCCTGACCAACAGGCTGCTTTCCGCCGACACCCTTGCCGGCCATCGCCTTGGGCTTCGACGCGCCCTTCGCCTTGGGCTTCGACGCGACCTCGTCCTTCTTGAGGATCTGGCCGCCCGAACCCGGAGCTGAAATCTTCGTGCCGGCCTTCGGCATCTTCGTGCCGGGCATCGACTTGTCGACGGCAGCCGGAGTCTGAGCGATCTCCTTCTCGGCCTTCGCGTTCGGGATCATGCCCGACACCGAGCGCTCTGGGTTGCCTACGCGACCCGCGGCGTGGATGCTGAACTTCTTCGGCATGACCAAGCTACCGCCAGGAGCGACCGGGCTGCGAGCGATCGACTTCGCACCGCCCAGCTCCGCGTTGACCTGGTGAATGGGAGTCGCCGGAGCGGGAGCCTTCGGAGCGAGCGCGGCAGCGCTCGAAGACGGCACGTGCTTCGAAAGCGCGCTCGTGTCGGCGAGGCCAGCGCCGTAGTCCTTCTTCATCGGCTTCTCGGCCTGCGCCATCGCGCCGCCACCGCCCATCTGGCCAAGGCCAGGTGTGGGAGGACTCTGGCCGCCCGAGCCGTAGCCCATCTGGGCATTCTTCTTCAGCGTCAGGCACTCACAAACGCCGTTCCGATCAGGTCCACCGCAGAGAGGGCAAAGCTCGTGCTTCGCCAGCCTCCCCTCCTTCGGCTGCAACTCGCGCATCTTGAGTTCCTGAACCTGACCCTCGAACTTCGTCAACGTCTCCTTGACAGTCACTGCGAGCTTCGCGATGACTTCCTGGGGCGTGTAGGTTTTTGTCTCGGCCACGGGTGTCTCCGGTTAGTGGGGGGAAGATTGAGGTGTCAAACGGAACAAAACCGCTTTACGATCCGTACTTATGAACCAGCTTCCGCAGCACCTCGGTGAGGTCCGCGGCGAACTTTCGCAGGGGCATGTCGTTGGGGGTCGCCTGGTGTTCCAGCGGCATCGTCCACTTGACGGGCGTATCGTGCATCTGATCCCCGAAGTGGAGACCTACGTACCCGACACCCGGCAGGTGCGTGTGAAAATCTTTGGGCTCCGTCTCGCCGAAATGGACCGACGGGAGTGAGCGGTGAGCCTTGCCTGCGTTCGGGCCATGCGTATAGAGCAGCTCGTGCTTACCATCCTGCGAGTAAACCACGGCCTCCTGACCGAACTTGCGGCCGAGGCGGTACATCTGCTCGCGAGTCGGGTTGTGAACGATGAAGCTCGACATGCGGTCACCAGCGTACGCACCGTGCGAGGGAGTGTGGTTCAGCCCCATGTTCTTCAGCTCCGCCTTCATGCCCTCGGTGCCGCCAGGCGCCGAGAGGTACTTGGGCTTCTCCGCCGAGACGATGCCGACGGTACCTCGCGAGAAGAGCGGGTGACCCTCCAACTGCGGAGGAGTGTTGGAGTACATGGCGTGGTCGTGGTTCTCGACCTCATCTTTTCGAAGTAGAAACATGTTAGATATCCAGCGGAATCACAGACCAGGGGTCGTCAGCGTGGGGAGTGCCACCATCTTCGTTCACCGACTCGTCCTCGCGGCCGGTAGTGTCGTCGCCGATGGCGGAAGCGATGAGACCGGTGCCGTCTTCCGCCTTCAGATTGACAACGCCGATCATCTCCTTGGTCGTCTTCGACCAGGACTGGCGAACGTACCCGGTGATGTTGATATAGCGCGAGTACACCAGCTCCATGTCGAACTCCTGGTTTCGACGGAAGTCGGTCGACGCGAGAACACTGCGCTCGAAGCCACGAGCCTCCAACAGGTCCTGCTTGTACTTCAGCAGCGCGAACTTCAAGATTGAGTGGAGCACGAGTAGGTTCATAGGCTCGTTCTGCACGTGGATGCCGATCTGGTACGACTCCCTGAACACGACACTCTCGATTGTCGTCACGTAGCGATCGGTCGTGCCCTTGATGACGGCATTCGTGAAGTCGTCACTCGTGTAGGGCGCGAGCGCGATCTCATTATCGCCCATGTTCTCCAAGATCGTGTACTCACGACCGGCGCGAGTCACGACCACCATCCCAGGCGCCACAACCGTGTCCCCCATGATGTCGTCGGGAAGGAGCATGATGCCCGACGTCGGCGAGTACGCCCTGGGCGAGAAAGGGTCCGTCAGCGCGGGCCAGTCACCTGCGGTGGGCTCCTGCGTGACGTAGTGGACGTCGCCGTGGGTCTGCTCCGCCTCGACCGAGTCCTGCAGCGAGATGGTGATGCACGGAACAGCTTCCTCGGCTGCGCGAAAGTTCATCACGACCGGGATGTGGGAGTTGATGAACCAGTCCTTCGCCATCTCGATCTGCTTCGCACCCAGCTGGTCCTTCGTGAGATCGTCCTCTTCGAGCGAGTGGAAGACCTGGTCGATGAGCCTCGGGTCGTTGTAGATGTTGTCGAGAGCTTGCAGGATTGCCGCGCGGATGATGACATCCGACTGCGCAATGCCTTTGATTTCCGTCTCGGCCACGATTCAAAGATTGTGCCCGCAATCTCAATAGTATGGGCGACCTCGACGAGATTCAGTTCACAGTCAAGACGTTCCACAAGGTGCTCGCCAGCGAGAAGAACCGGCTCGCCATCGGCATCAGGCTCCGGAACTACATCCACGAGGAAATCGAGGCCGGGAGAGAACCAGAGCACTACCGGATGGAGTGGCTGCACATCGGAATTCGCCACATCATCGCCGAGCTGGAGAAGATCGGCCGGGCTTTCAACGCCGCCAACCCTACGGACAAGTTCAGCACAGCCGACATGATCGACATCGCCCACTCGGCGACCCTGACACTGCGAAATCACATCGAGCGGGACACCGAAGACGACGAGGCCGCCGGCCGCTCCTAGCCCTCGTCCCTGATCGCCTTGTCGATGATGTCGGGGGCGATCTCCTTGGACCACATCTCGACAGCCTCTTCGGCTGCCTGCTCCAAGATGTTCGTGGGCGCGTTGCCGGGGTGCTCCCACTTCGCCTCAGAAGAGTGTCGGTCTGAGGCGATGCGGAAGGTAAGGATCGAGCGCTGGGTCTTCCCGTTCTTGCCCTTAGCCTGGTAGATGGTCACGCCCGTGAGGAATGGCGTGCCGGTGTTCCCCTGCATAACCTCGCCCGTGGGACCACGGCGCTGACCCGGGCCGGGGTCCCTCTTCTTGGGGGCGTTGGTGATGTTGAACGTGTGGAGGCGGCCCATGCGGTCATTCCCCTGGGCGTCCTTCTCGAATTTTCCGAACGGGATGCCGCGAGCCTTCAACTCCTTCTTGACGGCACCGACGAGGTCTTGCTGGGCTTGCGTCGAGGTGGCTGCGCCACCCGTACCCGGCCCCTTGTTGAACGGGATGACGACGTAGCGCGAGCCATCCTTCGCGCGCTTAGCTTTCTTGCTGCCCATCAAGTACGGGAGCATCTCCCAAGCCGGTTGCCCATCGTCAATCCAGCGCGCGCCCTTGCGGATGCCGACGAACCACGCGTCGTCGTCTACACGCTCGATGAACAACGCGTCGTTGTACATTTTGAGGCGTGAGTGCAGCTTCTGCGCAGCGATCTCCTGCGCCTTCGCCTTGATCATCGTGACGAGATCCTGCGCGGCCTCATCAGCGACCCTCTTCAGTGCCGGCGCAACTTCGAGCAGGTCGTTCAGCTCGGAGATGTCGACGTTGATGTTGAACATTTAGTTGGACGAGGGTTCGCGAGAGGAGACCGGGTGACTGTTCGCCCCATAGAGCGGGACGCCCGGGTCTTGGGCCTGGATCATGCCAGACTGAACCTGTTTCCAGCCAGCGGTGCCGTCAGAGTGCTTGACCTTGACCTTGCCGTCGACGAGGGCGCCCATCGGTAGCTTCAGGGCTCGCTTGTCCTCAGGAGAGCCAGCTGACGGAAGCTCCGCCGCAGCCATCTGCAGCTCGCCAGAGACGTCGCCCTTCGCCAAGCTGTAGTCCTTGAAGCAGCCCTTGCAGGTCTTGCTGCCGTCCTTGTGCGGGATGAACTCCTTGTGGCCGCACTTCGGGCACTCGTCGGACTCCGCGCTCATCTCCGATTTCATCGTAGGCGGCATCAGGTACTTTTCATCGACGGTCTGCGCAACCTCCTGGACGCGGCGGTGAGCGCGCTTGATGGCAGAGTCGAACGCCTGGGCCTGCTCGGGCGTGTTCTTGAAGTACGTGTGAAACGCCTGCCTCTCGCCTGGGTTGTTCAGGTAGTTGTGCAGCACGGCCAGCTTCTCCTCGTGGAGGTAGGGATGTGACGGGTGCATCGGCGAGCGCGCGCCCGTGAAGGTATCGACGGCCTTGCGATCCACATCCGGGATCGAGTGGTAGAGACCGCGAGCCAGAGTCTTACGCGCCTCAGGCCCGTATTTCTCCTGCACACGATTCATCATCATGTGGAAGTTCTCGTGCTCCTGCGTCGCCAGCGGTGCGTTGGGATGCTGGTGAATCATATTACTGAACTGACTCACGTGCGGACCCGACATGCCGTGCGCCTCCCTGAGGGAGTTGTCGAGCGAGTACGAAACGCGCGATCCCGGAACGGTACTCGTATATCCTGCTGCCGACTTACCAGCCTGCTCGGGCGTCATACGAGCAGCGGTGGGTTCCACGCGAGCAGCGTGGGCATTCATAGACGCCGTCTTCGTCTTCAGCTCCCCCTGAGTGCTGATAATCGGCGTCTCGCGACGGTTGTCGCCGAGACCCAGCTTGGGGAAGGTCGGCATACCTTGGGTCTTCTCCAGGGGCTCCTCAGCCTTGCCCAGAGCCTCCTTCATGTGCTGCGGCTCCTCGTCGGGCGTCGGGGCGCTCATGAACTGCTTCCCGAGCACGATAACACCCTGGACGAGACCGAGGATTGCCTTGTAGGCCTCCGGCGAGCGCTGCTGGATCTGCGCGATGAGCGGGAGGTTCTCACGGATCTTCTTCAGGGCGTCGGTGAGCTTCTTCTTGAGCTGGTCGTTGTCCGCCTTCGACGCGTCGGATGACTGCGCGTCCGTGACTGACTGACCCTGAGCCGCGTCGTGGAGCTGGCCCTCGAAGTCGGGACTCGAAGAGGACGAGCTGGACATCTGCGGGGCGGGTGCGCTCGGGTCGGAGGCACTTTCAGGCGCTCCAGCAGCCTGGGAGGGCTTCTGGTCGGTGAACCCTGGCTTGTGCTGGACCGAGAACCCCGCGTTCGGGCCGGTGAGCTTCTTAGTGTTGTGCGCGAGCACGAGGGAGACGTCCTCACCGCCTGCCGTCTGCGTCTTCGGCGCTGCGGTGCCGTTGGCGGCCTTCCCGAGGTACTCCTCGTGGAGCTTGTCCGTCTCCGTCTTCGTCGGGTTGGCGGCCTGGTCGTACTCGGGCTGCATCGACTTATCCCAGACGAGCGTATGGTTCCCACCGCGCAGCTTCGCGACCATCAGAGCCTGCGCGCTCTCGGAGAGCTTCATGCCGATACCCACGCTCACGGTCGCGCCCACGGTCTGAGCGTACTGGTCAGCGACCTGGGGGATACCGGCCAGCTTGGACGCATCAACAGAGATGCGACCCTCGTCGCCACCGATCTCGATGATCGAGCCGCCGTTGTTCACGGCGTAGTTGCGCCACAACTCGTTCCCGGCGTTGATGGCCTGGTCCACGCGGCGAACTTCGCCGACGTCGTTGCCCAAAACAGCGCGCCCGACCCTGCGGCCGATCTTGTCACCGTCCCAGCACACGTAAACGTCCATGATACCCTGAAGATTGCCGCTATCGGACGTAGTTGGGGCAGCTGAAGTTCGTGCACTCGACGGTGCGGAAGATGATCAGGGCTGGGTTCAGGCACCTGGGGCAGTCGTGGGGGTACCGGGGCGACCTGCTGGGCGAGCGCGTGTCCAGCAGGAACACGTCGATGGAGCAGAACGGACTGGACATGTCAAGGGCCCTCACCACTATGGTGAACACGTGACCACTGGGGTCGATCTCGTACTGGATGGGCGTCGTACCCGCCACCTCCACGAGGATCTGGGCCATGTCGTAGTAGTAGCCGACCACCCGCCCGAGCTTCTTGGCGCCCCCTTCGACCTCCTGGAACCATACGACCCGGCCGGCGAAGTATAACGCTTGATTCTTCGCGTAGTTCTTCTTGTCGAAGGAGATCACGTAAGGTAGATTACACTGGCGATCCGGAGTCGCCAGATTCGCTAAGAATGGGGCAAGGAGAGACCCATGCCCACGCCCATCATCATCGTTTCCGGCAAGGCCGGTTCTGGTAAGGACACCGCCGCAGCCCACATCGCCCAGACCTTCAACGGCGTCACCATCGCCCTGGCCGATCCCATGAAGCGCTTCGCCAAGGAACTCGTCGGGTTCACGACCGAACAGCTGTGGGGACCGAGCGCGGAGCGCAACAAGGTGATCCCAGCCTCAGAGCTGAAGGTGTTCAACCCGATGGACTCCTCTCACTACGGCCAGCGCGACCAGATTATGAGGGACTTCCTGCGTGACGTCGGCCTGCCCGATGGGGACCTTGGCCATCTGAGGACCTGGCTCAGGACATACGTCACGCAGGCCGTCGACCGCGACGGCGGCATCTCGGCCCGGACGGTCCTGCAGAGCCTCGGCACCGAGTGGGGCCGCCAGCAGTCTCCCTCGATGTGGATCAACTGCGCCCTGGGCCGCTGCCGCGCCCTCGTGGAGGGCGGGTACACCTACACGCGCGAGTTCGGCCTGAAGGCGACGCCCTCCGCTGCGTACGACTACGCAATCATCACGGACGGTCGCTTCCGGAACGAGATCTTGGGCGTGCGCTTCGCAGACGGGGCAGCGTTCCGTATCGACCGCCCCAACCAGGAGGAGATGAGGGCAGGGATCGCTGGGCACCGCAGCGAGAAAGAGCTTGACGGCATCCCGGATCACTTCTATACTGACACCATCATGAACGACTCGACGATCGACGACCTGTACAGCCGCGTGGAAGACGCGATGGCTGTCCAGTTCGGGGACGTCCGCGAGTGACACGCAAGGTCGTGCTTTACGGCCGTCTCATCGTCACCATTACAACGCTGGCCGTCCTTGCCGCGATACTGTTTGGCGGCTGCGCCCACAAGTACCCGTGCCAACCGCCCGAAGAGCGGGCCGCGAAGTTCGGCACCGTCCTGGAGTGCAACGACGACGAAGAGCGCGTTAGGTGCCTGATCTCGACCCCAAGCGGAGACATCACTCGTTTCTTCAAGGTGTGCAAATGAAGACCTTCCCGACCCTCTACCAGAAGACCAACACGGGCGCCATCCAACAGTGGACCATCTCTGTCGAGGCGATGCCACAAGCTTTCGGTGGTATCACCGCGGGGCGGATCAACACCCTTCACGGCCAGGTCGGAGGCAAGCTTCAATTCACTCATGATGTAGTCTCGGAGGGAAAAAACCCTGGCAAGGCGAACGAGACCTCCGCATACGAGCAGGCCGAGAAAGAAGCCGCCGCGAAATGGACCAAGCAGAAGAAGAAGGGCTACGTCGAGAGCCTGGCCGACGCCGAGGCTGGCAAGGTGGACGAGTCCATCATCAAGGGTGGGATCGAGCCGATGTTGGCTCCGAGCGATATCTATCCCCACTACAAGAAGGACCTGGTCTTCCCGGTATTCACCCAACCCAAGCTGGACGGCAACCGCTGCATCAGCAAGGACGGGGCACTCTGGACCCGCACGCGCAAGACCATCGGGTCGATGCCCCACATCGTGGCGGCCGTACGCGAGGCGTTCGGCGACAAGGCCCTGGTACTCGACGGCGAGATGTACAACCACAACTACCGCGACAACTTCGAGGACCTGATGTCCCTGATGCGCCCACCCGCACCAGTGCCCGGTCACGAGGTCGTGGAGTACTGGATCTACGACCTTCCGTCGAACAGGGGTCCATTCTCAGAGCGCTGGGGCGAGCTGGTGGAGTTGTTCGAGAAGGTCGACCACGCCAGCCCACTGAAACTCGTCCCCACGCGCATCGCGGTCGACGACACGGAGATCTGGAAGCACCACGAGGACAACCTCGCGGACGAGTTCGAGGGGACCATGGTCCGCAACGACGGTCCCTACGAGGAGGGGCGACGCTCGCGGCACCTGCAGAAGCTGAAGACCTGGAAGGACGGCGAGTACGTCATCATCGGGTTCTCGGACGGGCGCGGCAAGGACACCGGCACGGTCGCCAAGTTCATCTGCGCCATGCCAGGCGTGAATGTGGCGGACTGCGACAAGATCGTCGAGAACATCCTGGCCGGCAGGAATGACCCCCGCGGGTTCGGTGCGCGCCTGAAGGCGAGCTACGACTACCGACGCAAGTTGTTCGCGAAGAAAGACTTCATCGGCAAGGATTTGACTGTCAAGTACCAGAACCTGACCGCGGACGGCAAGCCCCGTTTTCCCATCGGGAAAGGTATCCGGGACTACGAGTAGAACTTGACTTCCGGGATCCCCGGGAGCAAGATGGTGGGTAGGAGGCTCTGCCCATGAACCCACTCGTGATACTCGCGTGTCTAGTTCAGACGGCTGAAGTAGGTCCGCAGCTCGACGCCCGGTGCAACACGCCGTACGTGCGTGAGCTAACCACCGCGTTCACCTACTGGGCGAAGCGCTATGGAATTCCAGCCTCCATCGAGGCCGCGAAGTGCTACCACGAGTCGCAATTCAGGAAGCACGCGCGTGGGACCCACGGTGAGATCGGCATCTGTCAGCCGAAACCCCACGGGGCCATCCAGGGGCGCGACCTGAGGCTCACCAGGCGACAGCTGGAGGACGTCAACACGAACATCCGGATCAGCACCGAATACCTGGCGACGTTCGTCCAGCAGTGCGAGCACCCGAGCGGGTGGCTCACGAAGTACAACCGGCCGGCGCGGGGCTGCCGCCCTAGTCGGTACAGCCTTGGAGTGCTGGCGGACCTACGGGCTGCGCGACGTATCCGTCTGCGCCAACCTTCGTCACCGTATATGGGGTCGCCGGATTCCTCACCAGCTCCGTCGTCACAGTCCAGTACGGTTGACTGGCGGATGCCTGACCGCACTTCCGACAAGCAGGAGGAGACACGCTCATCCATACCTCAGGGTACTCGTGCGCTCCTCCCTGCGGGCAGACGTCGAGGATCTGAAACGTCGGCACAAACACCGGAGGGTTCGGCAGAGACAGAGGACTCGTTAGCTGCACCGTTTCAAGAGCCTTGACAAACGCTGCACATTCCTCGGGCGTCCCCTCCACCTCGATATCCTGGAACAACCGCTTCAGCCTGAGCTTCACTAGACAGCCTTTGCTTCGAGCTGCTTGTCGCGGATGTCCTGCGCGTCGCGCTTGACGTCGGGCTCCAGCGAGCCGCGCGACTTCGGCTTCTCGTTGTCACCAAGCTCCGGCATCGAGTACATGTCGGCCTTGTGGGCCTTGAACTTCGCGATGTCGTCCGACGGCGTCTTCTTTGCGCGGTCAGCGACCTCGTCGGGCGGCGTGACCAGGTCCTTGTGGCCAAGCTGGTGCAGCGCGAACGCGTACATGGTCGCGTGCTTCTTCGCGTCTTCGAGCTTGCCCGCGGCGTGCGCCACTCGCATGCCAAGCAGGTGATGTGCGGCGGCCGTGATGACCTGGTCGCGACGGTAGTCCTCGTGCGCCTTCGCCTCAGCCTCGTGACGGGGCATGCGGTGGTGGTGCTCGTTGATCGCGGCGCGCATCTCCAGGTCGTCGGCGTGCTCGGGCTCGGTCATGGGGTACTTCCCCTGCCACTTGGGGGCGTCTACGTGTCCAGCACTCATTTAGCGCCTCCCGAACGCTTCGAGCAGCGTCAGAGTAGTCTCGCGATCCCAGCCATCGCCGAGACGGATCTCCACGTGGTCGTGGTCGTGGCCGATCACAGTGACTGACTTCGCGAGAGCGCGGAAGCACATGCACCCGACGAACGAGCCGCGGTGGAACTGCGGCTGCGAGCAAACAGTGCAGCGAGCGTTGGACTCGGAGCGCGTGAGCTTCATCGTGTTGCCGCCCATTGCTGGCTTCGGCGGCTTCGCGGAGCCCGGCGCCTGCTTAGGCTGCTGCGGAGTCGTGTGCTGCGGGGCGGAGGCGGTTGGGGCTGCGGGAGCCGCTGGGGCGACAGGGCCGGCAGTCTTGCCAGTGCCGCCAGCCATGCTGGTCGCCTTCTTCTCCAACTGTTTGGACTTGTCGTTCTTGCACTTCAGAACAATACCAGCGACGAGGCGGTCGTAGTGCCTACTCTTGGTACCACCACACTCAAGACACTTGGTGGAAGCTGGCTTCTCATCCTTGTGGATCTCACCCTTCGAGTGCTCGTCGTTCTGGTAGATCTCCTGACGAGAATACTCGCCACCGACGTCACCAGGACTCGACTCCTCGCGCCCGAGGATCTCCCTCTTCGAGAGCTGCGAGACGAGGTGAACCTTCGCCATCAGGTCGATGGACTTGCCGAGCCTCGTGAGTTCTGCGTTGCGAGCATTGCCGAACGACAGGGAATCCAGCTCCATCACGCTCGCGAGAGCACCCGCGACGTGAAAGATCGTGGCCTGCTGAAACTGGTAGTCACCGAGATTCCCAGAGAAGCCGTCCTCGCTCTTCGTGAACTTGATCGCGAAATCCGCGCCTGGGACCACGCCTTCAAACTCTGGGTTTGCCTCTAGCCACGCCAGGATCGTGCGCGGCACGACCATCTGCGCTAGGTACTCTGAGCGTGCAGCCGCTTTCGCGAGGGCGAGAGCGCCGTCAGGACCGAGTACCTCGATCAGGAACTGTGCGCGATTAAAAGACATCTACACCCTCAAAGATTACCGCGGTCCAAACGAACTTTGGCGCGGCCCCTTAACGGTACGTGGCTCCGAAGACATCGGGTCATCCGGATCCTTGTCGACCTTCTCGAAAATATACTCGCGCTGCATCTGCCACTGCTGGGGAAACCGTCTCACGACGCGACCGTCGACGGTGTCGACGCCAGCAACGCGAACCTGGTGCATCAACTGCTTCACGTACCAGTACGGGCGATACGTGTAGCGGATGGCGTAGATCATCCCCTTCTCGGTTTCGAGATTGTACGGGAGCGGGTTCGCCCACACGACCTGACCGGCTTCGACCGACACCTCGCCAGGATTGTGGTGCTTGCCGTTCGAGTCGATGATGTCGATGACCTCGACGACCGGGTGGTCGAGGCGATCGTGGCCCGTCGTGTGCGCCTCGACGAGCTGTGAGTGCGTCACAGTGACATTCTCCTGTTCGAGATAGAAGCGATCGAACGGGAGGACGTCGACTACGACGTCAGACTCGTCGTACGTGAACGGTGCAGTGACCTGCACCGTGCTGCCGTCCATCAAGCCCGTGTCGTACTGGTCCTGCTTGTTGTTGTTGCTGATGAACAAGCACGTGATCTCGCCGGCACGCGTGTAGATGTGCCCGTTCGAGCACCCAGAGTGGTCGTGGTCGGTCCGGCGCACATCATACTTGTCCGTGAGGCCGACGGGGCACCTCATCGCGCGCATGTGGACCAGCTTGACCCCCTGCGAGCGAATCGCGACGTCGAAAGCGTCAGGGTCGAAGCTGACAGTTGTGAGGGTCGTCTTGAGATCGACGTTGCCCTCTGCCTGCCTCCCCGCCATGGGTTACTTCCGGGGGTTGAGCGCGCAGAGCTGACCCAGCATCGCCTCGTACTGAGGAACCAGGTGCTGGAAGTGCTCGGGAGCTACGTCGTCGGCTTTCGACAGCTCCGTGAAGAGGATGTTGGGCTGGCGCTTCTTGGCCATGAACCGGGCGACCGCGCGGTGAGGTCCGACCCCCAGGTAGTCGATCTTGGGGCCGTGGGTGGTCAGCACCAGGTGCAGACCGCCCTTGAGACCAAGCTCGATGACGGGGCGACCGTCCAGGGTCCCGATGTCCTTCTTGTAGTCAATTTCTTGAGGGCGGATCTGCATCTTACCTAAAAGATTACCGTTGACACGGGTGGGGGATCATGCTACCTTACAAGAATGGAATCCACAACAGAACCAATCCACGTCCACAGCGGGAAGTGGGTGTACGACGACGGAGGCCGCAAGGCAGCCGGCTACGATGGCTCGACCGGGGACTGCGTGACGAGGGCCATCGCCATCGCCACAGGGCTCCCTTACCAGACCGTCTATGACGGCATCAACCAGCACGCCCAGAAAGAGCGTCCCGGCTCCAAGCGCAGGAGGGGTCGCCGCAGCAACGCCCGAACCGGCGTGTTCAAGGTCACCAAGAACCGCTACCTGGAGAGCCTAGGGTGGGTATGGACCCCCACCATGAAAATCGGCTCTGGCTGCAAGGTCCACCTGCGCTCGCACGAACTGCCGAAGGGCCGACTGGTGGTGTCCCTGTCGAAACACTCGTCCGCCGTCATCGACGGGGTCGTCCACGACACCTACGACCCCTCTCGCGGGGGCACCAGGTGCGTCTACGGGTACTGGAGGGCGCCATGAATATGGAGTACGACCTCTACCTTCGGGTAGTGTCGATGGGCGCCCCGAGCGCCAAGGCATTCATCGGAGAACAGCGCGAGCCCGTGGACCTGGGCCCCGCCGACCCCGAGCGCTACAAGCCGGGGGCTCGGGTCTGGGGATTCACGTCGCGCGAGGAGACCGCGGCCGAGAAAGCGCACCGCATCTGGACGGTTGCGCAAGGAGGACATGTATGACCTTCGCGGAAGAGGCGGAGCGGGCCGGGCGGGAGCTTCTGAAGGAGCCCCTGCCACCACTGGAGCCCGTCAAGAAGACCATCCGGTTCCGCGCGCGGGTACCGGCTCGGTTGGGCAAGGGCGGCAAGCCCCGCGACGCCATCGTCACCATCGACAAGGCCCTCACAATGCGCATCCGCCCCTTCCGTGGTAGAAAGACCTACGAGATGTCGATGGAGCAGGTCGTGTCGTGGCTAATGCAGAAGCTCGTCGTGGGCGACAAGGGAAAACCACGTCGGAGGCGCCTGTGATACCACGGGCACGTCGCTGGATCCACTTCCAGCAGACGTACGTCCTGCTGGAACTGTGGGAGGACGACTTCATCCCGGAGTGGCAGCCGGTCGGCTACGTCATGCTCCGAAAGGTCTACGAAGTCCACAATCCCATGTGGAACGTCTTCTGGACCGAGGATTCCCGGTACCTGACTGGCCAGCACGGCCTGCTTCGGGTCGCGAAGCTGGCGCTGGAGCAGACGCTGGACGCGAAGCGCGGCTACCTGCGCCCGATCAACGAACCCGCTTGACTTCGCAGCTGCCGTCGTCCTGAGTGAGGAGTAGGCGAGACACCGTGCGCGCGGGCACGTCGACGCGGAAGAAGTTGTTCTCGCAGTCGACGTCGAACGCGACCTCCCGGTAGAGCGGGTTCTTGAAGACCAGCACGTGGTGTGTCTCCCAGAAGACGTTTCGCGGGTTGTGCGAGTTCACGTGTCGATACGGCTCGTCCACGACGGTAGGCGTGAGAGAGTCCGGACCCGTGTAGGCTTCGGTGGTGGCGCAGCTGGTGAGAGCGAGCGCGAGGACAAAGGCGAGAAGGAACTTCATACCCAATTTCTAGCGAATCTCTAGGTCGTGACCCAAAGTTTATTGATCGCCAGGTCGGCTGGCTCGCTGGCGACGGCTACCTGGAGCTTGCCCAGGCGGGTGAGCGTGGGCTCGGGGTTGATACCGTAGCGCTTGCAGATCTCGGTGAGCTTGTCAGCCTTGATGGAGTCGATCCAGGCCGTGAGCTTGACCGCGACCTCCTCGTGCACGCGGGGGAGGCCCTTCAGCTTCTGGTCGGCCGGCAGCTGGTTGAACGAGCCTTCGAGGTGCCACGCGCGCAGGTAGTACGGCACGAACGAGTTCTGGTCGTGCGCGGGGTCGAACAAATAACCCGCGAACGCGGAGCCGTGGTCAATCAGCCGCACATCGTGCTTCGGGTTTACCATCACGTTCTGACCGTGACGGTCCGGGTTGCCGAGCACGTAGTCGATCACCGCCCATTGGTGGAGCGTCCCGTCGTGCAGCATCGGGTGCAGAATCCGGCGAGAGATGCCGTGGTCATCGTGCTCACGCTTGTCGAGCGTCTTGTAGTTGAGCGGGAGCAGGGCGAGAGCGGCGAACGGCTGCCCGTCGAGCAGTAGCAGCTCCGCGCGCGGGAACCACTTCTCAATCCCCCACTCCTTCGCGACGTAGTAGAATGCAGCCTCGCGTGCGTTGGGGTTGGAGGGGTCCTGCTTCGAGCCCGCGGCTCCGCCAGCGCCACCACTACCCGACTTGAGCAGCCAGGTTGTGTGCGTCTCGTCGTCGTAAGCGAGCATTGACCCGACTGAGTGCTTCCCACCGAGCGCGACTGGGAACACGAAGTTGTCCTTGACGGCGCGCTCGATCGCGTCACCGACGTCCTTACCCTCGGGGTGTGCGGTGACCGCGTTCGCAACGGGGACGGAGCCGTCCAGCGCGCTCTTCTTCACGTCGCGGACGTCCATGACGGCGCGGAGCGCAGCCAGGTTGTCGTCGGTGCAGGGCAGACCGTACGCTAGGAGCGCAGCTCGCTCCATGTCGCCGTCCTCGTGGTAGAGAGCCTGGCGCTGGTCTTCGTCGGTGAGGTCCTGACCCATCGCCAAGAACTTAGCCGCCTTAAACGCAGGATTGTTCGTCTCGTCGAACCCGAGCTGCGTCGAGACCACCGGGTGTTGCGCGAGCGCCTTGGCGTTCTCGTCGATCGACTTCGCGAACGTCTCCTCGGCGTGCTTCACCAGCAGCGCGAGGTGCTCGTTGCCGAAGTGCGGGCTCTCCATGGCCTTGGATAGCATGGCGGGGTCGCCCGAGGCGACCACAGCTCCGACCACATCAGTGCCCGCGTGCGGCGAGCCCACGATGTACTGCAGGGCCTGCGGCTGAAGGTGCTTCTGAGCTTCGTCGGCCAGCTCCTTTGTGCCGGACGGACCGGACAGAAGCGCGCCGAGCAGACGCGGGGCGGCCGACGTGGGTGACGCGATCGAGCGAGTCAAAAGGTACCTACCCACCTCGTCACCGACGGTGTTGTTGCTCAGCGCATGGAGCGCGATAGTGACCTCGTACTCATCGCCGCGGTCCGCTGCGCGGTGGACGATCCTAGCGAGCGAACTCTTGAGCACGTTCTTGTGCGCCGCCGCGCCCTTGGCGAACTCGGACGACTCCGGCGTGCGGACCATGAACCCCAAATCCAGGGCATGGTCGAGGATGTCGGCTGGGGCGTTCGGGTGGGCGACGGCCTGGAGACGCAACGCTGAGTCGACCTGACCGCTGTCGAGGTAGATCTTGCGCAAGATAGCGTCGGTCGTAGGCGTACCACGGTAGGTGAGCATCCCGACAGCCCACACGTACTCGTCGTGACCTGCAGTCCGAGCGGAGTTGAGGTACGCAGTCAGGTGGTAGGGCTTCACCCTGCCCCCACGCTGGAGAAACGTATTCTTCTGCTTGGCGGGAAACGCTCCGGTCTTATCCTGCGTCGCCTCCATGAGGTGTAGGCCCTGCAGCGGACCGAACTTGGCGTGGTCGATCGCGGCCGAGTACACCTTCGGGTCCGCGTCGAGCGCAGCGGCGTCAAGGTGCGACGGTTGGAGCGAGTCGAGCTTGAGCGCCATCGTGCGCTCAGCGACGTTGGGGTGGTCGAGTAGGCGGTAGACCTCGTCCTCGGCCTTCGCCATGTGCGCCTCGCGGATTTCTGGTGGCATCTCGTCAGGAATCAGCTCCACGGCGTCCATCTGGCCGCCACCTTCGGAGCGAACAGCGTGGACCTTGTGGTTCCCGTCGAGGACGCGATACCCAGAGCCAGTCTTCTCAACGACGATGGCCGGGAGGTGCTCGCCCGCGCGAAAGATGCGGCGATAGAGGTCGTGACGGTCGTGGTTGGACAACGGCAGCGTGGTCGTCAGCTGCTCGGTCCCGACCTTGAGCGGTCGCACGTCCATCTTGTAGGTCTTGCGGACCTCGTTCAGGTGGTTCTCGTCGTACGCAGGACGGTCCGGGTGCATCTCCGACGGGATGTGGATCTCATTCCCGTCCGAGTGCCACACGCGCTGCCCCATCTCCTCTGCCTTCTGCAGGTCGAAGAGCTGAGTAACGAGGTTGTCGTCGTCCTGGGGACCGTGTAGGTTGTTGAACACCTTCGGCGGAAGACCTTCCTCGACGTCGATGAACTCCCACTTGCTGACCTCGTGATCGGGGTCGTTCTTGCCGTGCGGCTCGCCCGTGACGAACGCACTGAAGCAGTGAAGCTCGACACCGGTCTTTGTCACGAAGTGCCTCAGGAAGGACAGGCTCTGCGCGTGCAGACCCGTCTCCTCGTACAGCTCGCGGAGAGCGCCCGCGGACGGGTCCTCCCCGCTTTCGATGTGGCCACCCGGCAGGGTGTACCGCTCATTGTCGTTTCGCTTGCCGACGAGGAGCTGGCCCTTGCCATTGTAGGCCGTGATGAGGGCTACCTGCGGCATGAGCTTACACGTTGTTCGAGAAGAACTTCAGGTGATACAGATTTTTCAGCTTGCCGATCAGGGTCGCGCGCTTGGCAGCGAGGTCCTTGAGGCGGGGCGTGAAAATCTCTGGGCCGGGAGTCGACACAGACTGCGACATGCCGTCGATGCCGAGTGACGAGCCGTTCGAGCGACCGTAGGTGCTCGCCAGCTGCGACAGTACCTCCATCGCGGCGATGCAGCCAATGAGGTCGTTGACGACCTTGGGAATCTGCCCGTCGGGGAAGCCGGCCGTGTAGTCGGCCCTCCAGAACGAGGCGACCCACTGCGACTTGCCCTGGAAGATCGAGAGCAGCAGGGCGCCGCCCGCGGTCGTCGGGATAGCAGTGACGTTACCCGACGTGAGCGCGATGGTCAGCGGGATGATGTTGAGCTGGCCCCACTGCAGGTTGCCGGTCTCGATCCAGTCGTTCGGCACCTCGTAGATGGTGTCGTTGTTCGAGAGATTGACAGTCATCCGCTCGATGCTCGCGATCGGACGTTTCTGAAGAATACAGTAACCGAACGAGTCGTACTCCTGGCGGTCCCAGGGCTTCTTCTCGCTGAACTTCGTCGGGAAGATAGTGAGACCAGTCTCCAGCTCAGCGAGGCCGACCGCTGTATCGATGTACTCTTTCAGGTCGTCGTCGGTGAGGCGGTCGTTACGGCCCGTGATGGGGTCCTTCATGCCGGAGACAAGCGGGATGCCGAAAAGGTGCTGACGCTTCAGCTGAATCGGAGTAATCAGCGGCTCAGTGCGCAGCCACGGAGACTCGCCACCCCCAATTGGGAAGACGTCGCCTACTACTGGCTTGCTGTCGGTGTAATCAGCCATTTTACTCGTCTTGAAGTTCGGGGTGGATCATCAACGTGAGGGTCTGTGCGAGCTGGGCGGCTTCGGAGACGACCTGCCACTGAACTTGGTCATAGTCGACGAAGAAGAACGCCTTCATGTCCTCGTGGAGGTTCATGAGCATCTGGCGCATCGCCTCGTCGTTCTTGTCTACTGCCTTGTCCGTCTCCATTTACTTCACGCGGACCAGAACACCCTTGGCGTTCTTGAAGTGAAGCGTGCGCGAGGGCTCCTCCAGCGTAGCCTCCATGGTCACAGTGCCAGAGAGCGGGTCGCTCGGGAGGAGCGTGATGTACCAGATCGATGCGTCCAGCGTGGGGTATGCCTGAGTGCAGACCCTGATCACCTTCTTCGCGTCATCGATGTTCTTGAGCAGCACCGTCAGCGTGGAGCTTGCAGGAGGACAATAACGACGGCCAGCAGGGAAGAACCCCTGGTCGGAGCGATCCAAACCGGACTCGACCAGCTGGATGTAGATGGTTGCGTCGTCGCCCTGGTAGATCTCGGCCTGGGCGGCGTACTCGAAGGAGTTGACGCCGGAGACGTCAGCGAGGAAACGACAGCTAAGGGGCATGCAGGTAAGATTGCCGCCCAAAACCGACACTTACCAGCTGCGACGGCCTCGTCTTAAGTATGAAATGCCTGCCTCCAAGCGGTCCGGGTCGTCATTCAGCTTGCCCAGAGCCTGGTTGCAGTTATGGCAGAGAAGCCCGCGAAAACACCTCCCACACGACCGAGACGACCCCGTAAGCGGGCAGCAAGTGTGGTCGTGGTCGACGCACAGTGACTGGCCCTTCCGGGGAGGGAGCTTACATATCGCGCACACACCGCCCTGCTCGTCCAAGACCAGCTGATGCTGTTCCTTCGTCAGTCCATGCCGTTCAAACTGACCGTGAGCCTGCTTCCAGGCTGCGGAAGTGGCCAGCCCCTTCGAAGACGTCCTATACCTATCGACCTGCGCCCGAACCTTCTCCCGGTTCTTCTGGTAATACGCCTTAGCGTATCGACGTCGCTCTTCAGGATCCGAAAGTGGCACGTTTTAGGCCTTGGCGACGGGAGTTTTTAGCAACATCGCCGACAACTCAACGTCGTCGTCAGAGATATCAGTGATGGTGGGGTCCAGCCAGGCTGCAACGGCGTGTGCCTTGCGCTTGAACTTGGGGTCCGCCTCCATCTGGGCGGGCATCCCGTGCTCGACGTAGTCCTCGCTCAGCTCGCAGATCAGGCTGACCGCGTCCTCGCGCCGACCTAGCAAGATCCAGCGAGCTGCAAGGTCGACGAGCGCCTTGTAGTAGTCGTACCCGTGGATCTCACCGGATTTCAGCATCGTGCGGAGAGCGACGTGAATCTTGTCCAGCGTCGCTGGATCGTCGAGCCTAAGTTCGCTCTTCGGGCTTTCGTCGGTAGGTTTCTTCCCAGTGAGCTTCCGCCTCATGGTCGCGATCCTCCATCTCAGTTCCGAGAAGCCGATCTAGCTCCCCTTGGAAAGAGATTGGGTCCGCACCAGCCTCGATCGCTTTCGCTATCTCGTCTAGGCGTTTCGCAAGTGCGTCCGCCTCAGCGTCGGGGCTCACGAATCTGGCCCCTTCCACCAGCCAAACCTCCGCTCCTCCTCGGTGGCCCTAGAATTGTCGTGATATGGGTTCATCTGCTGGGAGTCACAGTCGAGACAGGTGTACGGAGTTACCTGCTGAAAGCCAACGCCAATATCCACGTACTCAGCGTCAACTCGGGTGCTGTCACAGAAGGGGCAAGTGGTCATCTGGTTACCTTGGTGAAGTTCGTGTCCACCGTCTCGCGGAACTGGAGCCAGCCTCGGAGATTCCCAGACCAAACCCTCTCCGTCGCTACTGGGTGACCAGTCCACTGATTGTCACCCGTGGGAGGTACGACTCCAAAGAACGGCAGCGCCTGAGCGACGTGCTCGAAGGGGCTCCAGTGCCCCGACTGCATCAGCTTATTGGCGAGAGATACGTCCTCGCTCCAGTCGCGACGACCGTCGTGGGTAAGGTACGACACGCGAGCGCAGCGGCCCGCGGAGACCAAGCAATCGGTCCTCGGGTTGAGGTGCACCACATCGTGATGGTCAATCAGCGGCAAGTGCCACTCACCTGCATGAAGGCGGCGCGGCCTGTTCGCGAGGTACTGACGCTGCATCTCCTGCGCGACCCACCCGATCTCGGGCTGCGCGTCGGGGTGACAGCGAAGCTTGAACCAATTGTCCAACTCCGTGGCCGTCATGATGACCGTGATGAACATCCACGGCTCCAGGACGCGGTTCGCGATCTGCTTGTGGAACCCGAGAACGCCGAGCAGCCACGCCACCAGCAGAGCGCCCCAGCGAGCGGACAGCCACAGCCGGCGCACGAGCGCCAGGCGCCAACCGGTCAGCTCCTCACGCGCCTGCATGCCGGCCTGGTTCTTACCCCACCACACGGGCATGGCCGGGTCCTTCCGGATCTGGCGCATGAGCTTCTTCGTCGGGATGGCGCGCGAGCTGGCACTGTTCCGCGAGAACAGTCGGTGGGTCATCAGCTCCGCGTGGACGAAGCGCGGGTAGGTCAGCTCCCAGGTCGTGAGGCGGACACCGTTGGGGCCGACGCTGTCAGCCAGGATCTTTACTCTGTAGGCCATGGACCAGTCTTTCAAGTTTGTTGAGCCACTCGACGGTCTCGCACACGTCGCACAGACCACGACGGAAACGAAAACCGGTACGCTCTGAACAGAGCTGACATACTAGACCGTTGAGCACCCAGTCCAGAAAGAAACGCCAGTCGCTCACTGCTTGCCCTCCGGAGTCTTGCCAACGGGCACTCCGAGCCCCGTCTTCTCGGCCGCGTCCATGGCCGCAAGGTCGGCGGCAGCGGTCTTGTAATGCATCTCGAATAGCGTCTTCATCTCCTCGTAGGAGACGTCAGAAAGGGTTGCCGCGTAGCTGGCCGCCATGGTCAGGCACGCCACCATGAGCGTCGGATCGTCGCCCACGAGCTTGTTCACCCCCATGGAGAGGAGGAACGCCTGCTTCTGGACGTTCCGGAGCTGTTCGGGCGTGTAACCCATACCCTATTTCTAGCGAATCGGGTGGCCCCGCCACGCGGCGTTCTTACACTCCGAGCCATCCGGGGCCCCAGATACACGAAAGGCCCGCCAGATCGCTCTGTACGGGCCTTTCGTGCTACGCCCCGAGGGGCGCCGTCCTTACGACAGGTTGTCGACGAGGACGTTCTTGCGGGGCTGCATGACCGCGAGCGAGCAGAAGCGGAAGTGCGCCTCGGGCTGGCTGAGGTCCGTGACCGCGAGCTTCAGACGGCTGTAGGGAGCAAGCTCCTTCATCGCCATCGTGTCGCCCTGGATGAGGAACCCAGTGACGAAGCCCGGGATCTTGTTCCCGAGGTCCGTGAAGGTGACCGCGGAGGCGCCGTTGGCGACCACGCGACCGATGAACTTCTCCGTGCCCTGCGCGCCGCCTGCCAGCGTGCGGTACACATTGAAGTAGCGGGTCGTGCTCACCGGGGTGATGTCGAAGTGAACGTCATCACCGTCCGTGCTGATCGTGCCCGTCACGTAGGCCGAGCGCGGCGACTCGCCGATCTCGTTCACGGCGCAGGCCTTGTAGAAGTAGACCTCGCCCGCGAGGAACGGCGTGCCGTTCGCGGTGTAGGCCGCAGCGCCGACCGTGGGGGCCGTGGGACCCGTGGCGCGGGGCGCCTGGGGCTTGGCCTTGCCACGAAGGAACATCGAGCCTTCGACATCGACCGTGCCGCCGCTGACCCACTGCTTGCGCAGATCGCCACCGGTCGCGCCCTGGGGCGAACCAGCGAGGATGATCTTCTCCTTGCCGAAGACGATCTTGTTGTAGGCCGAGAGGACGACCGGATCGACGACGAGCTTGTCGGCCTTGCCGAAGCCCAACGACGAGCGGAGGCTCGCGTCCTCGACCGTGTCCTGCGTCAGAGGACCACCGCCCGAGATGACGACCGTGTCGTCCGAGCCGTACTCGCCGAACATCAGGTCGTGCGCCGCGCGCTGACCGTCCGACTGACGAATCTGCAGGTCGAGACCGTGCATGTTCGGCATGGAGGCCGTCGCGAGGGGGTTGCCGTCGAACTCACCAGCGTTCGAGAAGTCCGCGAGACCGCGGAAGCAATCGAACTCGATGTCGCCCGAGACCTTCTTCGCCGCGTCTTCCGCAGCGCGATCCTCGGCCTTCGTGCCGTCGAACGTCGCCACCATGTTCGCCTGCACCGTCACGCGACGCGTGTGGGCGTAGAAGCACATGGGGACCACGACACGGACGACGTCCGAAGTCTCTTCTTGACCAATGCCACCTTCCAGCACGGCCGATCCACCGAACTGCCCGTAGGACAGCTGACGGTTGAACTGCGCGAGCATGGACTTGCACGTCTCGACCTTCAGCAGCTTCTGCAGCTTGATGTGGGACTCATCCCAGGTCACGACCTGCATGACATTGCTCAGGTCCTCGGTCTGAAGCGCCGCGCCCTGAGTCAGCGTCGACGGTGCCGCGTTGTAACCCCCGGCTTCGAGGGCCTTCACAAGGCTCTGGAGTTCTGCGATAACGGACATGTGATTCTCCTATGTTCTTTCGATCTATTCGGGACAGGGGTTACTTGAGCAGGTGGGCGACGGCGTCGGCCTTCACCTTGCCCGTGTCGAAGTTGATCACGAGATCCTTCTCCGACTTGGACAGGTTGCCTGCCTTGATCTTCTCGCTCAGCTTCGCGCGAATCTGCTCGCGCGACAGGGTGGTCACGTCGACCGTCTCCGACTTGGGGAGGTCGGCGGCGAAGGCGATCGACTTGCGCATGGGCGACTCGACGATCAGCTTGACGGCCTTGACGATGGGACCGATGGCGCCCTCGACAGCGGCATCCACCGCAGCCTGAAACGCCTCGCTCTTGTGGAGCGGGTTCTCACCATTGGGGGGACCCGGGTTGGCCAGTTTGTCGCCAGACGGGATCTCCGCCTTCAGTGTGGGGCCAGTCTCGTCTGGCGGAGGCGGAGCCGAAGCAGCCGGGGGCGCTGCAGCGGGAGGCGGAGCCGAAGCCGCTGCGGGCGGGGGAGCCGCCGCAGCCGCCGAAGCGTCCGCACCAGGCGCCGGAGGCGCCGAACCGTCATCCGCACCCGCTGCGCCGAGGACCTGAACCAGGGCCTCCTTGCAAGCGAGGTAGTGGGCCTTCAGATCTTCCGGCGGAAGCTGGGCGTACTCCGCCATCAGCTGCTGCGGGTCGATCGGACCGGCTTCCGCGGCGGGGTCGGCCGGAGCCGAACCGTCGGGAGACGCCGAAGCGTCAGCCGGAGGGGCGGAGCCGTCCGCGGCCGGGGGAGCCGACGCCGAAGCGTCAGCAGCCGGGGACGAAGCATCAGATCCGCTTGCGTCCGGCGCGGCCGAAGCCGCGTCGGGCGATTCCGAAGCCGCGCTGGTGTTGTCGCCCGTCGGGTCGGTCTTGGAGGAGTCCTCCTGGCCTTCGCCAGTGGTCTCCTCGCCAGGACGCGCCTTGGCGAGCGTTGCCAGCTCGGACTTCATCATCGTATCCAGCTCGTTCTGGACTTCCGAGAGGATGTCAGTGAGCTGTTTCTCGTTGATGGACATGGTTTGTCTCTTTCAGGAAGCCAGAAGGCTTACTGCGACGACTGCATGTTCCAGTAGAGATCCTCGAAGGAGGCGAGCATCTTGGAAGCCGTGTTGAACGTCGTGGCCGAGGGCACCGTGCCGTTCGTCTCCGACCAGTACTCGACGCGCGTGCCACGGAGGCCGCAGGCGTTGAGGATGGCGAAGAGGTGAGCGACCGAGACGAAGCGGCCGAGGCCGACGCCCGAGGAGGGACCCTCGACGGCGATCTGGATCACACTGGGCGTGTAGACCGTCTGGGCCGTGCCCAGGACGTCCGTCGCGAGCGCCCACTCACGGGGGCGAACGCGGATGAAGACGTTGTCCTCGGTCGTGGCGGCCGAGTCGTCGTTCAGGCTGATGGTGGGGAAGTTGTTGGCGTTGAAGTTCTCGGTGAATGAGGCGTAGTTCGAAACGCGCTTGCGAAGCTCGTCGGCGAGTTCGGCGGCGAGAGCGAGGCACTTTTTGTTGGCGGCCATGGAAATTTTCTCCTTGAGATCCTGGGGGGACGTAGAAACGGTCCGTTTGCAGGTCTTAGATTGCCGGTCAACCGGAACAAAAAGTGTGGCAAGCAGCCACAACCTTAGAGAAAGGACATGCCACAGCTCTTCGAGTGCTCCGGATGCGGCCTCCTAAAGCCGCGTAGCGCCTACCATGAGGCGCACTACACCGACCGGAAACGACCAGTCACTTCCCGCTGCCAAGAGTGTCGCTCCGAGGACTACTTTTCGAAGCGCTACGAAACCGTGTGCGCCCAGTGCATGAGGCACCGGCCACTGAACTCGAACGGGTGCTGCAAGTACTGCAACGAGGAGCAGGCGCTGCGCGAGTGCAGCGCATGCGACGAGATCCTACCGCTCTTCCTGTGCTTCGACGGGAAGCGGACAACCTGCAAGAACTGCCGGAAGCTTAGGCAGCAGCCGACTTCGGAGCCGCAGGCGGGGCCGGAATCGGCTTCGGCGTAGCACTCGCGGGCGCCTTCATCGTCTGGTGCATCATCTCGCTCTCCGTGTCGTGCACGGGAAGCGGGCCCTCGTGGCCGGGCACCAGCGAATGCGCCATGTTCGGCGTCTGGCCGACACCGTAGAGAGCCTGCCCGGTGGTCGGGTGGACCTTCTGCTGCTTGGCCGCGAGAAGAGCATGGTTCGCCTGATGCAGGTCGGTACCGAAGCCGAACGAGAAACTGAGCTTGTGGGCGCCACCGATGGCTGGGACGTCCTGCAGCTTCTGGTGAACCGAGCGCATGAACTTCGCGGCGTGTTCGTGCGACGGGAAGTGCGCGACGAACTCGTCGCCACCGTTGCGGAACACCTTGCCCACGCCCGGGGTCGCCTCGTCGGACGCCGAGCGAAGCGCGCCGCCCATCGCGGTGATCGCCTGGTCACCGACGTGCTGGCCGAAGGCCTTGTTGACCTTGCCGAAGTCGTTGCCGTCCATCGAAACGTACACGCCCGGCTTCTGCTTCGTCAGGAAGTGGCCGGCCGCGGCCTTGTTACCAACGCCAGGTACGAGGGTGTCCTCGTGGAGCATCTTGTTCAGCGTGTCCGAGTAGCCCTTGGGAACGTGACCCATGGACTCCATCCGACGAGCGTGGTTCACCATCTCCTCGGTCGTGAACTCGCCCTCGGCCTTCCTCATCGGAAGAAACTGTGAGAAAGCTTCCTCCATTTTCCTAATCTGTTCCATCGGCGACTTCCCGCCAGACCTGTAGCGGATAGTTGCAGCACCAGATTTGTGGTTCTCCAAAATCGCCTGGACCTCTGGGTGGGACAAGTGCTCACCATCGAGCATATAGTGCCCGTCCTTGACCTCCAATGTGTGCGGGTGGTCGTGGCCGGCTCGGTGGTACTCGAACACCGACGGCGGTCGCACGGGCTGCGCATCGGCGACCTTCTGCTCGGGGGACCTAGTGGCCGGCTCCTGCTTCGGGGTCTCGACGGGCACGACCGAGACGCGCAGGTGTGGCGACATCTTCAGACCGTGGATGGCCGAGATGGTCTTCAGGGTCACCGGGCCCTCTGGCAACAGGTGCTCCAGTAGGCCACGGTGGTCCTCCAGGTGCTTGAGTCGGTTGTTGTGGATAACGAACCTACCTGCACGGTGCTCGTTCCCGTCGACGTGGTAGTGCACATCGTGAATAGTAGGCACCATCGCGTCGTTGTACAGGGATACGGCGGCTTCCTCAGCGCTCTTGCGGAGCGAGATGTCGAGTGTGTGGATGTGCGCAATCGACTTCGCGAAGTCCGCGAGGTCGTCGTGCTTCTGGCGGTGCTCCGCGGCCTCCCACAGGTGGGGAAGGATGTGCTGGAAGAACATCATCTGCGCCGGGATCTCGCCGTAGTCCTTCTGGTAGCGGTCGTGCAGCGCGATCATCTTCGCGACCATGCGCTCGTCCGGAGCCTCGCTCTTGACAAACTTCTGGATGCCGAGCCAGAACGGCTCATGGGTCGAGAACTCGTTCGCCGACTGGTTCGGCATGCCGCGGTTGCGCTCGTCCTGAGCGATCGAGCACCAGTGGCGCCAGAACGCGGGGAAGTTCGCCTGCTCCTTGTCGTCCTGGAAGTGCTTGCCCCACTGCTCGTGGTTCTGCATCAGCTGCGCAGCCGGGTGGTTCTTCGCGTACCACTTGTCCATGCCTTCGAGGACGTGGTGGTTATTCGGGTTCCACAACACGGACTTCATGTACGCGAGGGTGTCGCTGTCCTTCTTATTGTCCATGCCGAACAGGTGGCGGATGATGTGCGTGTCGGGGACGAAGCTGTTGCCGCCACCGAGCATCGTGAACGTGAAGCGCCCCGTCTTTGGGGCGAGCCCCGGGACCTCGGTGCCCTTGTAGTCACCGATTTTGCTCTGGGTCGCCTTCTCGGCGTAGTCGTCGAGGTCGTTCTTCAAACCCTTCTTCTTGGCCTCGGCCTCGAAGCGCTTCTTGATAGCGGAGTCGCCCGTCTTGGACTCACCCTTCTTACCCATCAGGCCTGCGGCGCGAGCCTTCTCGACGGCCTTGCCGACGAAGTCGGAGAAGTGGTTCTTGAGCCCCATCTTTTCGACCGCGAGCTGCTTCACCTTGGACTTGAAGACCTGGCGACGGGTCTTCCACTTCCCGTGCTCCTGCTTCATCTTCATCAGCTCCGCCGTCGCGGAGCGCGCGTCGTGACCGTGCTTGCGCACCAGGTCCGTCAGCGTGCTGTGGAGCTTGTGGTACTTCGAGATGTTCGCGAACTTGTTCTCGCCGAGCATGAACGACATCAGGTCGCCCTTCTCGCGGCCCTTACCCTCACTGGCGTTGCCCAGGTGGACGTCCTCGTGGGTCTTGAAGTAGTCGGTCGCGAGGCGCGGGTAGCCCTTCGGCTGGTCCTTGTTCAACCAGTGCTTCTTCGCCTTCTTGAAGTGCTCGTCGCGCGGGTCGATGCCGAGATCCTCCCACGTGTCGACCATGTGTGAGTACATCAGCTCGTGCGGGCGCACGGGAGTGTTCGGCGAGAGCATCGAGAATACCGCCGCGTGCATGATGACCTCGTCGGGCGTCTTCCCGCTCTTCGCCAGCTCGTGATTGCGCACCCAGTTCGGCATGACCTTGCCCGAGTGAAAATCCTCGATCGGCTTCGAGTTGTAGATCTCGCGGAAACCAGGGCTTGGACCGTTGTGGAAGCCAGACGTGTCGGTGCCCTTAGCAACGTGGAGCACGCCGTTCTCGTAGTGCGGAGTGCCCGCACCGTCCTCCTTCATCTGGAACCCCTTGTCAGGGTTGTAGAGCGGGAACGAGCCCTTCTGCGTGTGCAGGATGCCCTTCTCCTCGTCGAAGTGGACGCCCTTGATCTTGTTCGGCATGCAGGCGACACCGCGAATGGTGCCGTGCGAGATGTTCACCGGGCCGGCGTC
>Ga0137326_1000013_pt1 | contig 68535 bp, 53 predicted proteins | sample EasRivERMZT500_2_FD_102292 | JGI IMG/M metagenome (GOLD analysis project Ga0137326, IMG submission 102292) | Soil microbial communities from meander-bound floodplain in the East River, Colorado, USA - East River MetaG ERMZT500_2 | ecosystem: Environmental > Terrestrial > Soil > Floodplain ... | reverse complement strand
GCCAATGGGTCGGGTGGGGCGACCGCACCGTGGACGAGATGGCGCACGCCTGGGTGGATGTGACCTACCTCGAGCAGGCGGAGTTCGATCGGCTGGCGGCGGCGAGGAAGCCGGCCGCAGGCGGGCGCGGACGCGGGGGCGGACAGACCCCGGCCGGCGGCGGACAAACTCCAGCCGGCGGCGAACAGACCCCGGGTGCCGGCACCGACTCACCGCAGCCCTTTCTGATCGACGCCGGCGGCGGCTCGACGTTCTCGGAGACCGGCGCCGCCGTGACCCCTGCCTTCTTCAAGGACGGGAAAGTTCCGCCGCTCATCGGCCGCCACCTGATGGACGCGGACGCGCCGATGTCCGTCATGGTCATCAGCCACGTCGTGTGGTCACAGCGCTTCAAGAGCGATCACGCTGTGATCGGCCGCGTCGTGACCGTTGAAAAACGGCCCGTCACGATTGTCGGTGTGATGCCGGCGTCGTTTCAGGCACCCGGGGGCGCAAGGCTCTGGATCAAGAGATAGGGGCAAGCCGGGGCTAAAGGCCCGGCCTCTGTTTTGCCGAGAACCCTTGATGATGGTGGCCAAAAGCCTGGTTCTCGTGCTGGCGCTCGTGGCGGGCGCCGCGTGTGACTTTCCGACGACCAAATCGACGGGCGGCGGCCAGCCGTCCGTCGCGTCCTACACACCCCGGCGGTTCATGGTGAATCTTGGCGCCGGGATGATCTCGTCGGAGTTTGGCGCCGCGGTGACCGGAGCGTTTTTCAAGGATGCAAAGGTGCCTGCGCTCCTCGGCCGGGAGCTGAACGCCGAGGACCTGTCCCAGGCGACCGTTGTCCTCAGCCATGCGCTCTGGACGCAACGGTTCCAGTCGTCGCCCGCCCTCATCGGCGAGGAGCTGTACATCGATGATCGCCGGATGATCGTCGTCGGGATCATGCCGGAGTCGTTTGCGTTCCCCGAAGGCGCACGGCTGTGGGTAAAGCGATAAGAACACTTGACGAATAGGTTCTGAGGTTCCGGGGTGCCCAGTTCCGGGTTCAGAACCGGAACCGCGGAACTCCGGAACCTACGCTGTTCTTATCGTCCCAGTATCATAGCGGGCCATGAACGAGCTCGCGCGCGATCTGTCGGTCCTGCTGGTCAGAGAAGTGGAAGGCGTCCGCCGGGAAATCGAATTGTTTTCCGACGACGCGTCCCTGTGGCGCACGCTGCCGGGCGTGACGAACTCCGCCGGCAACCTGGCGATGCACCTCGCGGGGAACCTGCAGCACTACGTCGGCGCAGTGCTCGGCGGCACGGGATACGTCCGCAACCGCGACGCCGAGTTCAGCCGGCGCTCGGGCTCGAAGGCCGAGATCCTCGCGGAGCTCGACGCGGCGATCAAGGCCGTGCGGGGCGTGCTGCCGGGCCTCCCGGCCGATCGGATCGACGCGCCCTATCCGGAACTCGTCAACGGCTCGCCCATCCGCACGGGCCTCTTTCTCTGCCACCTGGCCACGCATGCCGCGTTTCACCTCGGCCAGCTCGGCTACCTCCGGCGCGTGCTCACGGGCGACACGCGCACGAGCGGCCCCATTCCGGTCCGGGTGCTGACGGAATAGCCTTGGCGCCGAATCGTCTCCGCCGATATGCGCTCATCTCCGTTGCCGCGATTGTCCTCGCCGCGGGCGGCTGGCTCGTCCTCAAGACGCGCGCCGAAGCCCATCGGCTCATCACGAACCCGCGCGAGACGCGTCTCATGCCGCGCGAGACGCCGGGCGATCGTGGGCTGGCGTTCGAAGACGTCGGCGTCAGGACCTCCGACGGATTGAGGCTCGTGGGCTGGTTTCTCCCGTCTCCAGGGCAGCCCACGATCATCGTGCAGCACGGCTACAAGGACAGCCGCGGCACGATGCTTGGCGTCGCGGCGATGCTGAGGCGGAACGGCTACGCCGTGCTGGTCCAGACGGTCCGGGCGCACGACTCGAGCGACGGCGAGGTCGTGGGCCTCGGCTCGCGCGAGATGGACGACCTCGCCGCGTGGTGGCAGTGGCTGATCGCCCGCGCCGACGTGGATCCGCAGCGAGTCGGCATCTTCGGCGTGTCGATGGGCGGATCGCTGGTCCTGCAATACGCCGCGCAGAATCAGCAGCTCAAGGCGGTCGTGGCCGACTGCGCCTTCTCGTCGATCACCGACACGGTCGAGACCAGTGTGAGGTTCTTCACCGGTCTGCCTCCGTTTCCGTTCGCGCCGTTGATTCTCTTCTGGGTCGAGCGCGATCTCGGCGTCGACGCGTCGAGCATCGACGCGAAGCAGTGGGTCGGCCGCATCAGTCCGCGACCGGTCTTCCTCCTCCAGGGCGGCGCCGACGTCGTCGTCTCACCCGCGAGCGGAACCCGTCTGTTCGAAGCCGCCAAAGAGCCCAAGGATCTCTGGGTCGAGCCCGAGCTTGGTCATGCGCAGTTTCTCGAGAAGCGCCCTGCGGAGTTCGAGCGAAGGGTGATCGCGTTTTACGACAGGTACCTTCGCTAAAGGGGCCGGGGCTAGTTTTACGTGATTCGTAAAACTAGCCCCGGCCCCTTTTTCAGCGGATCGTAAACCCCAGTTCCCGCTCGACGCGGCCGGCGGCGCCGGTAACGGTCACACGCAGCACGTAGGTGCCGGCTGAAAGGCCAGAGAGAGGCAGCACGACATCGACCGCGTCGTCGCCCTCCGGGAGCTGCATGCTCTGATCGAAAGCCGTCTTGCCGTCCGCGGTGCGAGCAGACACCGTCGCCTTGAGCGGCCCGGCCTCGCGCCGGACGACCGACGCGAACAAGCGCACTTCGTCGCTCGCGGCGAACACGCGATCGAGCGACGGCTCCATCGGCAACCGCACCGAGTCCTCGACGGTGAGCGTCTTGTCGCGCGCGACGGCCGTCTGAGGTCCCTTCACGTAGCCAAGCACAGGGTCGGAGAGATCCAGCGTCCGGCGGCTCGAGTCGGCGACGATGAGCGGCAGGAAGACGCTGCCGCCGGCGGCGAGCGTGTCGCTCATCGCGGACGCGCGGACCTGATACGTGCCGGGCGGCAGGCTCATCGCCGCGAGAATCTGATAGCGGACGGTGTCCGGCGCCTGGCCGGCCGATCCCTCCGTCTTGAACGACACCTGCGCGGTATTGGCGAACTGGTGGGTGACCTTGCCGCTCTTCACGTCGACGACGAACAGGCCGTAGCGGATGTCGTCGAGCAGGCGGACGTCAGCAGCCTGCCGCGCGCGCGACGGCACGCTGAACTCCAGCGCGAACGCGACGCGCGTTTCCTTCTTGAGCGACGGCATCTGGATCGCGTGCAGCCGCATCGGCACGTCGCTCGACGGCAGCGCCGCGGTGATGAGCTGCGCCAGCGGATCCGTACCTTGTTTCGGAGGGTCCGGCGGTCCGATTTCGGAGTACGCGCGGCGGAAGCGCAGCGTCAGGCCGGGCTTGCCCGCCTTCACTTCCAGCGGACGGTACTGAGGCCCATCCGGGTCGGCGGGATAGAAGCCGAGCAGGTAGTAGTGGTCGAGGTCTTCGATGATGCGCGTCAGCCCGCCCGCCAGGTTGTCGTCGTCGGTCACCGCAAACCCGCCGGACTCTTCGGCCATAAGGCGCAGGCCGTCCTGCGCCATTCGCACGGGATTGCTCCAGCGGAACGCCTGATCTTCCTGACTCGCGGAGCCGCCGGCCGTGCCGAGCAACCCGGCTGGCGACGGATGCATCTCGATCGCCAGCTGCTGGGTGGTCACGTGGCCGCGCGGGTCGAGCACGTACGTCGCGACGTTCGATCGCCGCATGGACCGCATCATGTCCTGGAGCGCCCGGCCGTGGTAGCTCACGATGTCGGGCAACGGCTCCTCGTAGATGCCTGTCGGATTGAGGCCGATGCCTTCGGTCACCAGGACGAACGCCTTCCGGCGCGCCGCGCTCAGGCGCAACATGCGCGCCGCGTCCTCGAGCGTCTTGTACTTCGTCATGTTGTCGAAGAATTCCTGGACCTTGACGCTCTGCGACCTGTTCACTTTGTCCAGGGCAGCGAGGCCGTCGTCTTCAGGTCTGATCGCTTCCGGCGTCTGACCGTCGATCGCCGGATTCGGCCGCCGAAACGACTGGCGTCCGTTCAGCGTCTCGACCGCCGCCACGAGCCGGGAGGAGTCGTCGGTGATTTCCGTGCTGCGGTCGCCGCTCGTGAACAGCACCGCCATGAACGCGCCGGGGGCGAGCTTCGCGACGGCATCGCGCGCCACGGTCTTGGCGCGATCCGTTCGCCCCCGATAGATGTGCAGGTCGTCGATGACCAGCACGACCAGCCGATCCAGCTCGTTGACCTGGTTGCTGGCCACGTCGCGCCGGACCTGGGCGGGCGGACGCGGCGCCGCCGCGGCGCGCTTGCGTTCGGCGCCGATTTCCTGAAAAGCCGCGATCTTCTGCGGCCTGCCCCGGTCGAGCAGCGTGAAATCGGCCTCGGTCAGGCCGTAGATGTGCTCTCCGGCCTCGTTGACGGCGACGACGTTGACCTGGATGAGATCGACGCGGGAGCGGAACGTCGGCTGCTGGGCCTGGGGCGGCAGAGCCAGTACCCCGATCGCGGAGAATGCCAGGAGCCGGACCAGGATCACTCGGTGAGCATATCCCCAGTTCCCCAGTTCGTCAGTTTCAGCCTAGAATCCCGTCACCCCGGAGGATCCTCCATGCGCAGGCGCCTTGTTCTCGTCCTTGCTCTCGGTCTGCTCTGGTCGCCGACGCTGCTGCTTCAGCGGGGCCAGACCACGGCGAAGCCCGCGGCCGCGCCGGAATACGGCCCGCCCAACGGCACGCTGGTCATCGTCGGCGGCGGCTCGACCGATGGCACCACCATCATGGAGAAGTTCATCGAGCTGGCCGGCGGCGTGGACAAGAAGTTCATCATCGTGCCGACGGCGGGCGGCAACATGCAGGACGGCAAGCCGCGCGTGTATCAGGAAGAGCAGACGATCGCGGGCTGGCTCAAGCGCGGCGTCAAGAACGTCAAGATGCTGCACACGCACGATCCGAAGGTCGCCAACACCGAAGCCTTCGTCAAGGACCTGCGCGAAGCCAACGCGGTGTGGTTCAACGGCGGCCGCCAGTGGAACATCGTGGACTCGTACGCGGGCACGCTGACCTACAAGGAATTCCACAAGGTGCTGGAACGTGGCGGGGTCATCGGCGGCAGCTCGGCCGGCGCGACGATCCAGGGGCACTACCTCGTCAGAGGCGACACGTCGGGCCCGAACGTCATGATGACCGAGGAGCCCAACCATCAGCACGCGTTCGGGTTTCTGCGGAAGTCGGCGATCGACCAGCACATCAACGCGCGCAATCGCTGGGACGACTTGACTAAAGTCATCGAGAAGTACCCGGAGCTCCTCGGGATCGGTCTCTCCGAGGGCACGGCGATCGTCGTCAAAGGCGACTCATTCGAAGTCATGGGGAAGTGGAAGGTCGCCATCCATGACAACACGCGGCTGTACCAGCCGTGGGAGAAGCCGTACTTCGTGCTTGGCGCCGGCGACGTCTACGACATGAAACTGCGAAAGGTCACCAAGTACGCCGACGGCACATCCGGCCGGCGAGGCGGTGGCGGCGGTGGTGGTGGCAGCCTCGGAGGGCTGCGCTGATGGTGCCGATACTCGACCTCTGGCTGCCGATTGTCGTCTCGTCGGTCTTCGTGTTTGTCGCCAGCTCGATCCTCCACATGGTGCTGGGCTATCACCACTCCGACTTCAAGCAGTTGGCGTCCGAGTCGGAGGTGATGGAGGCGCTGCGCAAGTTCGGCATCAAGCCAGGCGACTACATCGTGCCGCACCCGGGTGGGCCCAAAGGCATGAAGTCGCCCGCGTTTCAGGAGAAGCTCGTTCGCGGCCCGGTGTTCTACGGCACGTTCGTCCCGCCCGGACCGCTCACGATGGGCAAACAGCTCGTCCAGTGGTTCCTGTTCTGCGTCGTTGTCGGCATTCTGTCGGCGTACGTCACCGGCCGCGCCGCCGGTCCGGGTACTGAATACCTGGTCATCTTCCGCTTTGCCGGCACGACCGCCTTCATCGCCTACGCCGTGGCGCAGTGGTCGGACACGATCTGGTACAAGCGCTCGTGGGTGACGACGGCGAAGAACACGTTTGACGGATTGATTTACTCGCTGCTCACGGCGGGGACGTTTGGGTGGCTCTGGCCCACTGACTAAGGAGCCGCGTATTGGTTAACCATTACGCATGCGCGTTCTTGGTCTCCTCTTTCTCTTCGAGTCTTTTCTCGCCGCGCTGTACCTCTCGCAATTGATCTCCGCCCTGCCTGGCCACGACGCGTCGGTCATCGCGGTCATCCTCGCGCGTGGCGGCGTCGGGGCGCTGCAGTTCACGGCCGGGTGGCTGCTGTCGGCCCGCCGCGCGACCGGGATCGTCGTCGCTCGCTGGGCGATTGTCGGCGCGACGGCCTGGGTGCTGCTGGCGGTCGGGTTCAACCTCGCGCCGACGGACATTTATCCGTGGTGGCGGTGGCAGGCGACGGGCGCGTACGCACTCTACGCCGCGGTGATGTGGCTGCTCATTCAGCGTCTGGAGAAGAAGCTCTCACCATGAAGAACATGAAGAGCTCTTTCACTGCAGCAGTCTCGGCGACGCCAGCAGCGTGCCGAATTCCTTCCAGCGTTTCTCGTGCTGATCGGCCGTGGCGCCGCGCGAGTCGAGGTAGCGGCGCGCGAGATCCACGCCGAGGTTGTAGTTGATCACGTAGCTCCGGTACTGATCGAAGAACCTCGTGCGCTGGAGCGCGCGCTCCGCGGGCATCATGGCGAACTTCTCGAGCCAGGCGGCGGTCGAGGTTCGATCGACTTCGCCGGCGAGATACCGGCGCGCCGCCTCGTTGCCGGCGTAGCTCAGCCGGTCGATCAGGCGCAGGACGCTCGCGTACGACTCGGCGGTGGACGGCTTCAGGCCCGCGATCGGGTACAGGGTCTCGCGCTCGAACGCCGTCCGCGCGGCGCCGGGGAACGCGATCTCGATCCCGAGGTTGGCCGTGCCTTCCGCCACGAGCGACTGCGGCGAGAAGAGCGGGTAGATCGTGAACTCCTTCCACCCGCGGCCGTGCACGAGCGTGTGCTCGAGCAGGACGTTGTACACGTGATGCCCGGGGTACCCTTCGTGGCAGGCCAGATCGAGCGCGCGGTCGATCGTGATCGGCAGGCTCGTGTTGACCTGGATCACGCTGGCATAGCCGCCCTTGTACCAGTTGTAGCCGCTCCAGGGCTTGTCCTTCACGTATTCGAGCGTGAACGTCTCACCGGGAGGCAGGGTGAGATGCGCGATGGTCCGGCTCCGGCAGCCTTCGATAGCGGCGCGAAACACGGCATCCACCCGATTCGGCGGAACCACAAAGCCTTTGCGGAATTCGGCGTACCGGTGCTCGAGGGGACCGCGGCCCGGCAGCACCTTCTCCAGTTCGGCCAGCACCGCGCGGAACTCGTCCTCCGTGTTCCTCGGGGCCACCGCGCCGTACAGCTGCGCGGATTCCGCGTCGAACGGCAACTGCACGCCGGTGAGCATGGCGAGCCGCGTCTGGACCGCGACGAGCTGTTTGTCCAGATAGATGCCCCGCAGGCGGACGATCTCTTCCGTGTCGGGCGGGAGGCTGAGCACCGCCAGCTCGCCCCTCAGCGCGCCCGCTTGCGCGGCGAGCGTCGCGATCGGGACGGGATCGCCTGTCGGCTTCCAGGACGGATCGCCGTAATAGGCGTCCACGAAATCGGCGTCGTGCTGACCCGCGAGGAGCGCGAGCTTCACATAGCGTTCGGCGATGGTGTTCATGTCTGGAGCGGGCGCTGGTGCGCAGGCGGCGAGCGCCAGCAAAAACCAAGGGGTCGTACCTCGAACTGTGGAAAACTTAGGGGACCGCATCGCAGTGATGTCCCCTAAGTTTTCCACAGTTCGAGGTACGACCCCTTTGCCCCCTTTTAGGGGACCGCATCGTAGTGATGTCCCCTAAGTTTTCCACAATTCGAGGTACGACCCCTTAACCATGGATCTTGCGGTGCAATCGACGGGCCTGCGCAAGGCGTTCGGCGACCTCGTCGCCGTCGCCGGCATCGATCTCGCGGTGCCGCGCGGAAGTTTCTACGGATTTCTCGGGCCTAACGGCGCCGGCAAGTCCACCACCATCAAGTGCCTCACCGGCCTCCTCTCGCCGACGGGCGGCACGTACCGGATTCTCGACATGGATCCGGTGGCCGATCCCGTGGCCGTCAAGCTCAAGACGGGCGTCGTCCCCGAGGATCTCGCGCTCTTCGATCGCCTGACCGGCGCGGAGACCCTCGCCTTTGTCGGGCAGGTGTACGGCCTGGACAAGGCGAGCGTGCGCGCCCGGTCGTCCGAGCTGTTCGAGCTGATGGACCTGCGCGGCGCGGCCAACGACCTCGTCGCCGACTATTCGCACGGCATGCGCAAGAAAATCGCGCTCTCGGCCGCGCTGCTGCCCGCGCCCAGGCTGTTGTTCCTCGACGAGCCGTTCGAGGGCATCGACGCCATCGCGTCCCGTCAGATCAAGGACCTGCTGCTGCACTTCGTGCACGGCGGCGGCACGGTGTTCCTGACGTCGCACATCCTCGAGATCGTCGAGCGGCTCTGCGATCACATCGGGATCATCCACAAGGGCCGGATGGTCGCGCAGGGGTCGCTGGCCGAGCTGCGCGCGCAGGGCGCCGCCGGCCGCTCGCTCGAGGAGATCTTCCTGACGACCATCGGCGCCGGCGTCTCGACCGTGCCTTCGCTCGACTGGATGGGGTCGTCCGTACGATGATCCGCGCGCTCCGCGCCATGGGCTGGCTCCGGTGGCGCCTGCTGCTGAACACATTGCGCGGCGGACGGCGACGCGACGCGATGGAGCGCGTCTCGCGGGCGATGGCCCTGATGGTGCCGTTCATCATGGCCGCCCTCTTCGTCGGCTCGACCGCCGTCATGACGGTCGCCGGCTTTCTCGGCGGGCAGGCGGTCGCCGACGCGTCGATCTATCCGCCCACCATCATCCTGATCGCCCGCGGCGCCATCAGCGTCCTCTGCGTCGTCGTCATCATGCTGGCGGCGGGCGCGCCAGGCCAGACGACGCTGTCGCGCTACACGCGCCTGCTGGTGATGCCGATTCCCCGCCAGGCCCTGCACCTCGTGGAAGTGGTGTCGAACCTGGCCGATCCCTGGCAGGTGCTCCTGGCCGCGGGCCTGGTGGCGTTCTCAGCCGGAATGCTCGTGGGTGGAGAGCCTCTTGCCGCGGCGATCGCGCTCCTGGCCGGCGCGCTCGTGATGGGCGTCCTGGCCTCGCTGTCCGCGGCGTTCAGCTTTCTGGTGGCCTGGCTCTTCCGCAGCCGGCGTCGCGGAGAGCTTTTCACGCTGATTTTCGTGATGGCGCTCTCGGGGCTGTCGCTGATTCCGGCATTCCTGTCCAAGTCGTTCGACAGCACCCCCCGCGAAGGGCGTCCGGAGGAAGTGAACCGACCATTTTCGGTGGACGAGTTCAACGCGAGCCTGCCCGCGTGGTCGCGCGTGCTGCCGTCGGAAGCGTACGGCCTGACGATCAATCAGGCCGTGGCGGGTCGTCCGGCGGGGATCGCTGCGGGCCTGCTGCTGCTCGTCGGTCAGGTCGGCCTGCTGTTCCTGGCTTCGTCGGCCGTGCACAGCCGTGTCATTCAGTCGCTCGAAGGCGACGGCCGCCGGCGAAAGCAGAAGGAGATCGCGGCGAGTGCGCCACGGCTCCCGTTTGTCGGCGCGGCCGCCTCGGCCGTGGCGTGGGCGCAGTACCGAACCGCGATCCGATCCGTGCGCGGCCGGCTCATCGTGCTGTTTCCAGGTCCGCTCCTCGCCCTGATGATGGTCATCTTCCGTCAGCTACCGGGCGACGAGGGCCGCTGGGCCGCCAGCGCCGCCGGCCAGGGCTACCTTCTGCTCGGCGCGGGCGTGATCTTCGGCTTCTATTCCATGCAGGCGTTCACGATGAACATGTTCGGCTCGGATCGCTCGGGCCTCACGCTGCAGCTCCTCGCGCCCGTGAGCGACCGGCACCTGGCCTGGGGCAAGGTCTACGGCTGCTGGCTGGTCCTGTGCGCGGGCCTGGTCGTCACATTCGCCGCCAGCGTGGCGGTGGCGCCGAGCGGATCGCCGTACTACTGGCTCGCGGTGTTCGTCGCCGCGTTCGCGATGTACATGTCGCTCAGTCCAATCACCGTCTGGCTGTCCGCGCTGTTCCCGCAGGCGTCGGACCTCAGCAAGACCGGATCGGGAGGCAACCCGCATCCGCTGCCCATGTTCGTCGGGACGTTTCTCGTCATGCTGGCCGCGCTGCCCAACGCGCTCATCATCCTGATCGTGGACGTCTGGTGGAAGCAGCAGCCGATCCTCTCGCTGGCGGGTGTCACCATCTGGGCGATCGTGATCTCGGCGATCGCGATTCCGCTGGTCAACTTGTCGTCGCGGGCCGTCGGCGCTCGTCGCGAGAATCTCGCGCTCGTTGCTCAGGGCAAGTGAACCGCAGGGCTGAAGCCCTGCGGCTACGTACGTCTAGCCAAGGAACTTGTAGCCCAGCCCGTGCGACGTGACGATGTACTGCGGATTCTTCGGGTTAGGTTCGATCTTCTGCCGCAGCCACGCCACATGCACGTCCACCGTGCGCGTGTTGGGCATCGTCTGGTAGCCCCAGACGTTGTTGAGGAGCACCTCGCGTGAGAGCGTGGCCTCGCGGTTCTCGACGAAGTACTTGAGCAGCAGGAACTCGCGGGCGGACACCTCCAGCTCTCGACCGTTCTTGGTGACCACGGCTTTGCGGAAGTCGATGGTGACGTCGCCGAAGCTGTACTGCGTCGCCACGGCGCCGTCCGGCCCCGCGCGCCGAAGCTGAACCTCGATGCGCGCCGCCAGCTCCATCAGATCGAAGGGTTTCGTGAGGTAGTCGTCGGCGCCGAGCTTCAGGCCGAGCACCTTGTCCACCACCTGGCCGCGCGCCGTCAGCATGATGACGGGTGTCGTGACGCCGCGCTGCCGAAGGTCGCGGCACACGTCGAACCCGCTCTTGCCGGGCAGCATGACGTCCAGCAGGATCACGTCCCAGGCTTCGCGGCTGGCGCGCTCGAGGCCGGACGGACCGTCCGCGGCCGACGCCACCTCGTAGCCCTCGGCGCGCAGGCGATCGGAAATCGTGAGCACGAGGCCCGGCTCGTCCTCGACGAGAAGCACGCGGCGCATTAATGTGCGGAACCGCCGGCCTCGGCGGGCGTGTCCAGCGGCTGGACCGATGCGTGCGCGGCCGCCGCCGGCAGGTGCAGGGTGAACGTCGCGCCGGCGCCCGGCGCCGACCTCACGGTGACGCGCCCGCCATACGCTTCCGCGATGCGCTGGACGAGGCTCAATCCGAGGCCGTTGCCGTGAATCTGCTGCTCGGTGGCGTGCCGGCCCCGATAGAACGGCTCGAAGATATGACTGAGGTCTTCTGCCGCAATTCCGGGCCCTTTGTCCGTCACGGCAATCTCGACGGTCGGTCCGGATGTGGACGACGCGGCGCGGACGTCAACGGCGACGGACCGGCCGGACGCGGCATGCTTGAGCGCGTTCATCAGCAGGTTCGAGACCGCGCTACGTAGTGCGCCCTCGTCGGCGGCCACGGCAGGGAGGTTCGGCGCGACGGCGACGCTGACGTCGAAGCCCTCCGCGTCGAAGAGCGCCGAGCAGGACGATACGGTATCGGACACGAGCGCGCCCGCATCCACCACGGGCGCGAGAGGAGCCCGCCGGTTCGCGTCGAGACCTGCGTACTCGAGCACCTGCTCGACCATCTCCGTGAGGCGGCGCCCCTCCGTCTCGATCAATTCGCCGTACCGGCGAGCCTGTCCGGCCTCGTGCACGACGCCGGCCGAGAGGTTCTGCGCGGCCGATCGAATCACCGCGAGCGGCGTGCGAAGCTCATGCGACACCGCCGCGACGAAGTCCATCTGCTGGGCCGCCAGCCGTTCCGATCGCCGGGCGTTGACCACGATGAGCCCGACGCTTGCGGCCAGCACGGCGAGAATGCCGAAGCTCAGCCAGAGGTTCCGCCGCCGCGCGGCAGCCACCGCGGCATCGAGCGACCCGGCCGAGTGCTGCACGAGCAGGCGCCACGGCCCGCCGGCTCGCAACGTCACCGGCGTCGTCATGAATGCGGTCCCGGCCGTCTTGCCGGCCGCATCGGGCGGCAGAGGCCCGACGGTTACCGCGGTGACCTGGCTGGTGACCGACGACATCGGCCTCACGACCGCGCCCTTGGCGCCTGCAGGATCAAGCGGCGCCGTCCAGGTGAGCATTGTGCTTCTCGCGCTGTCCGGCCGCACCGCGAAGAACGGCCACGTCACGTCGGCGCGGGCCGGGTCGATCCGATCGCCGTCAGCGACATTGCGCGAGGCGATCGCCTTCGACGACGCGTCCACGATGGCGACGCGATACGGCACGCTGCCTGACTGGCTGAAGTGACGCGTGATGAGCGCAGGCAGCACGTCAGTTGCAAGGTGTGTCGAGTCGAGCTCCACGATGATGTGGTTGTGGCTCAAGTGAAGGGCCATCAGGATGTCATGGCCCTTGCGCGCGCCCGAGCTGCCGGGGCTCATCCGGGGCAGCATGACGTCGTCCGGGATCGGCAGTGAGATGACCAGCGCCGGCACCTCCGGCACGACGGTCGTGCTCGAGAACGCGATGATCTTGGCGGTCCCCGGCCCGGGTCCCGGCACCGGCTTCTCTTCGACGGTGCCAACCAGGCGGCGCCGGATCACGTCCAGCGGGGCCGGCCATTCGACGGCCGAAAACGCGCGCGTGGCCGGATCGTACCGATGCAGGGTGAATCCCGGTGGCGCCGCCTTTGCGAAGTAGACCGCCTTCACGAGCGCGGGCGCGGCGGTCGCTGCGAGCCAGTGATCGTACTTCTGCGCAAACGGCTCCGCCTGCGCGAGATCGAACGTCCCCGCCGGCTGCAGGCCCTGATACAGCCGCGTCACCTCACGATCGAATTCGTCGGCGAACTCGCGCGCGCGACGGTCGAGCGACTGCTTGAGCTGTTCGCGTTCGGCTTCGCTCACCTGGCCGAGCCAGCGGTACTGCAGCGTGCCGAGCGTGGCGACGAGCGCCAGCAGCGCCACTGGCGGCAGCAGACCGCGTGCGAGACCGCGACCGGGCATACACCGGCGAGTCTAGCACGCACGATCGCGCCGAATTTGCGCCAACTCGTTGTGTGTGAAGTCTTTACGTTCTTAACAAACTCTTAGCTAACTCTTAACTGCTCACGACACCGATTGCGTCGTCCAATCAATTGCAACGGAGAAGTACGTAGGCCGCCGCGGGTTTCGCGGCGGCGGATCTGGCTGGGGAGAGGAACCAATGTTCATGAGATTTCTGAAGCGCACCGTTCAGACCGCTGTCGTCGTCAGCTTTGCCGTGCCCGCGCTCGTCGTCGGGCAAGGCCACGACATCGCGAAGATACTCGGCGACGTCCGGAAGGCGCTTGGCGCCGACAAGGGCGAGGTCAAAACGCTCGCGGTCGTCGGGCGGTCACAGCGGAACCGGTCGGACGGCTCGTCCTCGGAATCCGATTTCGAGATGTTCATGGAACTGCCCGACAAGTTCATGAAGCGCGACGTCGTGATGGCGATGGGGCCGACCAGCGTCTATCGCATGTCCGGCTTCAATGGCGACGGACTTATCAATGAAGTGGACGCGCCGCCGTCGCTCTCCACGGGCGGCGGAATGATCCGGATGATCTCCTCCGGCGGTCCCGCTCAGGGCGCCCAGCAGACCCCTGAACAGGCGGCCGAAGCGCGCAAGCGGCAGCTCACCACGGCCAAACAGGACTTCGCGAGGCTGGCCCTCGGCATGTTCGCGACGTCGTCCGCGGCGTACCCGGTCGAGCTGACGTACGGCGGCGAAGCCGAGTCGGCCGACGGCAAGGCCTACGTGATCCTCGTGAAGGGTGAGGGCAACTTCGCCGCGAAGCTCTTTGTGGACACCAAGACGAATCTCCCGCTGATGCTCAGCTGGATGGACAAGGAACCGCTGCAGGTCACGATGGGACCGGGAGGCGGCCGGGCGGGCGGCGGCGGCGCCGGTGGCGGCGGCGCTGGCGGCGGGGCGTTTGTCGTGGGTGGCGGCGGTCATCCGGGGATGACCGGGGCGCCTGGCGACCTCGAGAAGATGCAGAAGGAGATGGAAGAAAAGATCAAGGAAGCCGAGGCCAGGCGCCGGACGGTCGAGTTCCGCGTCTTCTACGGCGACTACAAGACGTTCAACGGCGTGAAGCTGCCGACGCGCATCCAGCGGATGGTGGACGGCACGCCGAGCGACGAGATGACGTTCGACCGCGTGCAGGTCAACGGCAAGATCGATCCGAAGAAGTTCGAACCGACGAAGGAAAAGAAGTAGTCATGCGACTTTTGCATCTTGCGGCAGTAGGCGGCGGGCTTCAGCCCGCCGCGGCGCCCGCAGGGCTAAAGCCCTGCGGCTACGTACTCTTGGCGCTCCTCGTTCCTGGCATGGCGTCAGCCCAGACACCGCCCGCGCGCGGCAAACTTCAGGTGACGGTGGCCGATCCCAGCGGCGCGGTGATTCCAGGCGCGAAGGTCACCATCCTGAGCCAGGAGCCCGCGAACAAAGCGCCCGATCCGCTGCAGACCAGCCAGCAGGGCGTCGCGGAGGTTGACGGGCTCGCGCCCGGACGCTACACGATCCAGGCGGAGTTCCCGGGCTTCGAGACGGTACAGGTTCGCGATTTCCGCGTGCGCGCGGGCGACAACAAGCGGGCGATCAGCCTGCCGCTCAAGAAAGTCGAACAGGAAGTGACCGTCGGCCGCGACAACCGGACGATCGGCCTCGATCCCGGCGGCGCCGCGTTCTCCACGATCCTGACGCGCGCGCAGATCGAAGCGCTGCCTGACGACCCCGAGCAGATGGCGCAGGTGCTCCAGGCGATGGCGCCCCCGGGCGCCACGATCCGCATCGACGGGTTCACGGGCGGCCGGCTGCCGCCCAAGTCGCAGATTCGGTCGATCCGGCTCCCGCGCATGGACCAGTACGCGGCCCAGAACCACGGCGGCATGGGCGGCATGCTGTTCATCGACATCATGACGCAGCCGGGCAACGGGCCTTTGCGCGGGTCGGCGGACTTCACGTTCCGCGACGAGTCGATGAACGCGCAGAATCCCTTCACGCCGACCAAGGGCATCGAGGAGCTGAAGCAGGGCGGCCTCTCGCTGTCCGGCACCATCGTCCCGAACCGGTCGTCGTTCTCCTTCAACGCGCAGTCGGCGCGGCAGCTCGACTCCGGCAACCTGCTGGCGACGCTTCCCAATTCGACGGAGGCGCGTGCCACCGTCCAGCCGACCCAGCGGATGAATCTCATGGCCCGGTTCGACCAGGCGACGACGAAAGATCGGATGCTGCGGGCGAGCTACCAGCGCACGGCTGCCGATCGCGGCAACCTGGGCGTTGGCGCGTACGACCTGACGGAGCGCGCCTACAGCAACTCCATGTCGGACAACATCATCCGGATCTCCGAGAACGGGCCCGTCGGCCGGACGCAGTTCCTCGAGTCACGGCTTCAGATCCGCTGGCTGGACTCCGACGATCGCTCGAGCGTCGAGCTGCCGACGGTGCGCGTGCTCGATGCCTTCACGCGCGGGGGCGCCCAGCGCGCGGGCGGCCGCAGGAACATCGACTTCGAGGCCGCGTCGGATCTGGACTTCGTCCGCGGCGCGCACTCGTATCGCGTCGGCGTGCTCGCCGAGGGCGGCAACTACCGCACCGACGAGAACACGAACTACTTCGGGACGTACACGTTTGCCAGCCTCGACGAGTTCGACGCCGGCCGGCCGCTGAGCTTCACCCGACGGACGGGCGATCCGAACATCCAGTACCGCAACTTCCAGTTCGGCGCGTACGTGCAGGACGACTACCGGTTGTCCCGAAGCGTGCTCGTCTCCTACGGCGTCCGGTACGAGGCGCAGACGCTCCTCGACGACCAGCTCAACTTCCAACCGCGCGCCAGCGTCGCGTGGTCGCCGATGAAGAGCGGCAAGACCACGGTCCGGGCCAACTGGGGCATGTTCAACGACTGGCTGCCGGGTTCGACGTACGAGCAGACGCTGCGCTTTGACGGATTCCGGCAGCAGGAAGTGAACATCCTCAACCCGTCGTATCCGGATCCCGGTGCCGCCGGCACGATTCCGCCGACCAACCGGTACTTCCTGACAGACGGGCTGATTCTGCCCGAGAGCATGAGCGTGGGCGTCGGCGTGGATCATGCGATCACGCAGGCGTTTCGCGTGACGACGACCTACACCTATCGCCGGGGGTCGCGCGTGCTGCGCGGCAACAACCTCAATCCGCTCGTCGACGGCACCCGTCCGGATCCGCAGTTCACGAACGTGATCGAGGTCGTGGGCGACGCGGACGCGCGGCTGCACCAGCTCGGCCTGAACTTCTCGTACATCAACCTCGCCTGGCGCAACATTTTTCTGCACGGCAACTACACGCTCTCATCGAGCTCGTCGAACACGACCGGCGCGTTCTCGCCGCCGCCGTCCGGCGATCTCTCCGCGGAGTGGGGCCAGCTCGCGCCGCGGCATCGCGCGGGCGGCATGGTCAGCCTCGCGCCGATCCGCAACCTGACGTTCAGCGTCAACGCCCGCGCGCAATCGGGGATGCCCTACAACATCACGACCGGCTTCGATGAGAACGGCGACGGCCTGTTCACGGACCGGCCGGATGACGTGGCGCGGAACAGCGCCCGCACCGCCGTGCAGTTCGACATGGGCATGCGCGTGGCTTACGCGATCGGCCTCGGCAGGCCGCGGGCCGCCGGCGGCGGTGGCGGCGGCGGGGCGACGGTCGTCATCGGTGGAGGCGGCGGCGGGATGCCCGGCGGCGGCTTCGGCGGCGCCAGCGCCGACAAGCGCTACCGCGTCGAGTTCTACGCGTCGGCGCAGAACATCACGAACTACAAGAACTACACCGGCTACAGCGGCGTGATGACGTCGGAGTTCTTCCAGCAGCCGACGAGCGTCCTGAACCCGCGCAAGGTCGAGCTCGGCGTGCGCTTCGGGTTCTAAGCCGGGCCGTACGTAGGCCGCTCCGAGTTTTGGAGCGGCATGCGCTGCTCATTACTTCTGCCACCCGCGCACGACCTCGGCGAAGAAGGCGGGTAGGTCCCACGCGGACATTTCGGTGTACCGTCCGCCGGTGCCTTCCGCGAGTTTCTTCAGCCGTTCCGCGGGATCGCCGGCGCGGTTGGCATTCAGCGTCATGGGCGGACGACTCGTGCGCCACAACTCGGTGCGGGCCAACCCGATGTTGATACGCACGCCGCCTTGCTTCGACCGCTCGAGTGCCTCCTGGAATCCGTGCACGTTGGCTGAGCTCTTGCCGTCGGTCACCATCAGGATCGCTCGCGGGCCTGGCCTCTCTTCGAGCACTTCGACGCCACGGTAGACCGCGTCCCAGATCGGAGAGGGGCCGTTCAGGGTATCGCCGCAGTCCATTGCCACGGCGAGCTCGCTTCGCGTGCGCAGCCACCCCGGCGAGAGCCGCAGGCCTGTGCCGAAACTCAGGACGCGGATTTCCGTACCTGGCCCCGCGTTGTCCGCGACGGCCTGCACAAGCGGCTCGATCGGGCGTGACCTGACGCCGAATTGCTCCAGTGACGGCGGCGCAAGACTGCTGTAATGGCTCTGGCTGCAGTCGTAAATCCAGATGACGCTCGTCTTGCCGGATGGCTGACCTGGAGTCGAAATGGCGACCATCGACGTCAACACGAAGAGCGGGAGCAGCCTCACGGTGATGCCTATCTGGGCGGGTCGGCGACGTACCCGCGACGCGATCGGACCTTCGCTCCAAGAACCCTGGTGCGAACCGTCAGCGCGTGAAGTTTGCCGTCCGAGACGTCAGTCGTAAACCCAAGCAGATACTGGTGATGCAGCTCGACCATCACGGCCTCGATCTCGCGGTCGAGATCCGGCCCGCCCTTGAGAACGGCATGTCCTCCGCCGCTCTGTTCCGCCACCGCGCGGATGTCGCCGGCGAGCCCTGCGCCGTCCAGGCCCAGCGCGTAGATCATCGTGTCTGCCCGGTGCACGGCCATGAGCACGTCGTTCTCCGATCGGGGATCCGTCGTGGGTCTGCCATCGGTCAGCGTGATGACCACACGCCGGCCGCCTTCCTGTGACACGAGCGAGAGCGACCGCTCGAGGACGCCCCACAACCGCGTGCTGCCGCCGAACCACAGCTCCTCGGTGACGATGCGCTCGAGCGTGGGCTTGTCGCCAGTCATCAGCGGACTGAACGCGATTTCCTGGCCGAAGCTGCCGAAGCGGAGGCGATCGCCGGGCCGAAGCGCCCGCACCAGGGAGAGGGCCGCCGCGCGGGACTCGAGGGCAAACGGCTCGAGGCTCGTGCTCACGTCCCACGCCGCCACGCTGACGATCGGTTCGGTCTGATTCGAAAAGCTCGTGATGATCTGGGGCTTTCCGTTGTCCAGGATTTCGAAGTCGTTTTTCTGAAGGTTGACGAGCAGACGGCCATCAGGGCCCTGTACGGTCGCGTAAACCGGGACGACTCTCGTGCCGCTTCGAAAGGTCGGCTGTTGCTGCGCGGTCACGCCCGCAGCCGCGAGACACAAGCCGGCTATCAACCGCACACCCATTGTCGATGACCCAGAGACATTGTCACATCTCTCCGTTGCCTCCGTTCCTCGGTACGATTGCGCCCGCTATAATCACAAGTTCCGTCTAGCGGGAGGGTGTTCGTGATCGAAGTGGGTGTGCTTGGCGCGACCGGGATGGTGGGGCAGCAGTTCATCGCCCGCCTGGCGCGTCATCCGTGGTTCAAGGTGACCTGGCTGGCCGCGAGCGAGCGGTCGGAAGGGAAGCGGTACGCGGACGCCGCGCCGTGGCGCCTGGCGGCGCCGATGCCGGACGCGGTGGCGGGGCTGACCGTCAACGCCTGCGAGCCGGGCAAGGGTCCGAAGATTGTCTTCTCGGCGCTCGATGCCAAGGCCGCCGACCAGCTCGAGCACGTCTTTGCCGCTGCCGGCCACGTCGTGCTAAGCAACGCGCGCACGCACAGGATGGACCCGCTCGTGCCGCTGCTCATTCCCGAGGTAAACGCCGATCACTTGAAACTGCTGGCCGATCAGCGGCGCAGCAAGGGTTGGTCCGGCGCCGTGGTCACCAATCCCAATTGCGCGGTGATCGTGCTGGCCATGGCGCTCGCGCCATTGCGCCAATTCGGCATCCGCCTCGTACAGGTGACGACGCTGCAGGCGGTGTCGGGGGCGGGCTACCCGGGCGTGGCGTCGCTGGACATCCTCGGAAACGTCATTCCGTTCATCGGCGGCGGCGAGGAAGAAAAAATCGAAACCGAAACGCTGAAGATTCTCGGGCGCGCCGACGCGCCGCTCGACGCGATCGTGAGCGCGCAGGTCACGCGTGTCGGCGTCATCGACGGGCACACGACGGCGGCGTCGGTCGAGCTGGAGTCGCGGCCGTCGGTGGACGACGTGCTTCGGGCGATGCGCGAGTTCCGCGGCCGCCCGCAGGAGCTGAAGCTGCCGACCGCGCCCGATCCGCCGATCGTCGTGATGGACGCGGAGAACCGGCCGCAGCCTCGCCTCGACGTCGATCGCGGCGACGGCATGGCCGTCTCCGTTGGCCGCGTGCGTCCGTGTCCGGTGCTGACGCATCGCTTCGTCGCGCTTGGCCACAACACCATCCGCGGCGCGGCGGGTGCGTCGATCCTGAATGCCGAGCTGATGAAGGCCGAGGAACTTCTTTGATCTCACCACGAAGCTCACGAAGCTCACGAAGGCCCGGCGCTGCCGCGGGCTTCGCCCGCGGGCGGCCGGAGGCCGCCCTGGATGGATTGAGAGACCCAGTCGCTCGAAAGCCAGCCAAGCGAGCGACACGATCTGGCTTTCGGACGACTGGGTCTCTCAATCCATCCGCAGCGCCGGGCTCTCTGATTTGTGATCTTCGAGATCTTCGTGGTCTTCGTGGTGAAGGAGTGTCGCTGCCGTGATCGTCATGAAATTCGGCGGCACGTCCGTCGCCGATGCCGCCGCCATCGAGCGCCTGATCGCCATCCTCCGCGCCGCGCGGCAGGCGTCGATCCAGCCGGAAGCCGTTGACTGGCGCGGGCCGGTGGTGGTCGTCTCGGCGCTCGGCGGCGCGACCGATCGCTTGTTCGGCCTGGCGGCGGAAGCCGGCGCCGGTGACGTCGCGGGAGCACGGGAGCACCTGCGCGCGCTCGAGGCGCGCCATCTCGAAGTGTCCTCAGTCGTGACGGACAGCGATCTGCGCAAGGACGTGGACGCGACGATTCGATCCGAGTTCGCGCAGCTCGAGCGGGTCACGGGCGCGCTCGGCGTCCTCGGAGACGTGACCCCGCGCTGGCTGGATGCGATCGCGGCCACGGGCGAAATTCTCAGCAGCCGCATCGTCGCCGCGGCGCTGGCGTCGCGCCGCTTGTCCGCCACCTGGGTGGACGCGCGAAAGGCCGTCGTCACGACCGCGGATCACGGCCGGGCCACGCCGCTCTGGCCCGAGACCACGTCCGCGCTGATGAAAGCCGTCGATCCGGCGCTGGCCTCGCGGTTGATTCCTGTCATTGGCGGCTACGTTGGCGCCACGCGCGAGGGCGTCACGACTACGCTGGGCCGCGGCGGCTCGGATTATTCGGCAGCGAACATCGGCGCGTGCCTGGGCGCGTCGGAAATCCAGATCTGGACGGACGTGGACGGCATGCTCACGGCCGATCCGCGACTGGTTCCCAAGCCGCGCGTCGTCTCGCGGCTGTCGTTCGGCGAGGCGTCCGAGCTGGCGTACTTCGGCGCCAAGGTTCTGCATCCGGCCACCATCCAACCGGCGGTCGCCCGCAACATCCCGGTTCGCATTCTGAACGCCAAGCACCCGGAAGATCTGGGCGGGACCCTGATCACCGCCGATCGGCCGCCAGGCCCTGGCCCGCTCACGGCCGTCGCGTCGAAGTCCGGCGTCGTCGTCGTGGACGTGACGTCCACGCGGATGCTCATGGCGCACGGCTTCCTGAAGCGCATCTTCGAAGTGTTCGAACAGCACCGTACCTCGGTGGATGTCGTGACGACGTCCGAAGTCAGCGTGTCGGTGACGGTGGACGATACGGTGCGCCTGCCGGCCATCATGAAGACCCTGTCCGAGGTCGCCGAAGTCACGCGTGAGGACGGGATGGCGATCATCTGCGCGGTCGGAGACGGCCTGCGCGGCGATCCCGGCTTTGTCGGCGACCTGCTCCGCGCCGCGGCGCCCGTGCCGATCCGCATGCTCTCCCAGGCGGCCGGCCGTCGCAATGTGACGATCGTGATCCCGGAATCCGAGCTTGCGGCCACGCTCACCCGCGTGCACGATCGGTTCTTCGGCGTATGAGACTCCTGCTGCTCGGGCATGGCCGGATGGGACAGCTCGTCGAGAGCCTGGCGCCGGCGCACGGGTGTCAGATCGCGGGCATCGTGACGAGCGGTGGCGGCACGGATGCGTTCGGAGCGGAGGCCGACGTGGCGATCGACTTCTCGATCGGCCCCGCGGTGCGCGCCAACGTCGTGCGGCTGGCCGATCGAAAGCTGAACGTGGTCATCGGCACCACCGGTTGGGCCGAGGACGAGGCCGCCTGCCGTGAGATCGCGGCCAAGGCCGGCATCGGCGTGATCGCGTCGCCGAACTTCGCGCTCGGCATGCACGTGTTCCGCGCGGCCGTCGAGCACGCGGCGAGGCTGTTTGCGGCGCAGGGCGACGTCGGCGCGTGGATCCACGAGCTGCACCACGCCGCCAAGAAAGACGCGCCGTCGGGCACGGCGCTGATGCTGCAGCGGGCGATGGCGGCGCGCGGCTACAGCCGGCCGATCGACGTGTCGTCCACGCGCGCCGGCGCGATGCCCGGCACGCACGTCGTCGGCTTCGACGGACCGGCCGAGAGCGTGACGTTCTCGCACGAGGTGCGGGACCGCGCCGTTTTCGCGCACGGCGCGATCGAAGCGGCCAAGTGGCTCAAGGGCCGGCGTGGCTGGTTTGCGATGGCGGATTTAGTCGGAGAGTAGGGAGGCTATATGCGTTCGGAATTCACAGGCGTCGGTACCGCGCTCGTCACGCCGTTTCAGCCGGGCGGCGCGCTCGACGAAGCGGGCGTCCGCCGGCTCGCGCGGCGCCAGATCGACGCGGGCGTCCACTTCCTCGTGCCGTGCGGCACGACCGGCGAGTCGCCGACGCTCAGCGACGCCGAGCGGCGTCGCGTCGTCGAGATCGTCGTGGAAGAGGCCAAAGGCCGGGCGCTCGTGCTGGCCGGCGCCGGCGGCTACGACACGCGCGAGGTCGCGCACGCCGCGGCGACGATGGAGAAGGCAGGCGCGAACGGCATCCTTTCGGTGACGCCGTACTACAACAAGCCCACGCCGGAAGGCCTGTTCCAACACTACAAGGCCATTGCCGACGCCACGTCGCTGCCGATCATCGTCTACAACGTGCCGGGCCGCACCGGCTGCAACGTGGACGCGGCCACGCTCGCGCGTCTCGCCACGATCCCGACCGTCGTCGGCGTCAAGGAAGCGTCTGGCAACATGACCCAGATGGCCGAAGTCTGCAAGGCCGTGCCGGACTCCTTCATCGTGCTGTCGGGCGATGACGCGCTGACGCTGCCGCTGATGGCGATCGGCGGGCGCGGGATTATCTCGGTCGCGTCGAACGAGGTGCCGGCGGAGATGGCGCAGATGGTCGAGGCGGCCGAGCGCGGCGACTTCGCGACGGCGCGCCGCTGGCACGCGAAGTTGATGGGCGTCATGCAGATCAACTTCGTCGAGTCGAATCCCGGCCCGGTGAAGTTCGCGATGGCCGCCATGGGGCTCTGCGCCGAGCAGTACCGGCTGCCGATGGTGCCGCCGCGACCGGCAGCGAAGGAAAAGATCCTCGGCGTGCTGCGCGAGTTCGGGCTGCCGGTGGTTGCGGAAAGTACTGTCAGTACGTAGGCCGGTCCGGAAGGTCGTAGGCCGGTCCGGGCTTTGGACCGGCAAACCAAATGAAACTTTCAGAAACGATCACGGATCTTTTCGCCCAGGCCGATCGCGCCGACAAGGCGGCGGCCCGCGCGGCGTTTCTCGAACTGCAGCAGCAGCTCGGGCGCGGTGAGGCGCGTGCGGCCGAGCCTGACGCGGCGTCGCCCACCGGCTGGCGCGTCAACGCCTGGGTGAAACAGGGCATCCTGCTCGGCTTCCGCTTCGGCGACGTCGTGGACGTCTCGGCGGATCACGGCCGCTGGCCCTTTTACGACAAGGACACGATGCCGCTGAAGAAGCCGGGGCTCGCCGCCGGCGTGCGCATCGTGCCGGGTGGCTCCACGATCCGGGAGGGCGCCTTCGTCGCCAAGAGCGTCGTCTGCATGCCGCCGATGTTCGTCAACATCGGCGCGTACGTCGGCGAAGGCACGATGGTCGATTCGCACGCGCTGGTCGGCTCCTGCGCGCAGATCGGCCGGCGCGTGCACCTCAGCGCCGGCGCGCAGGTCGGCGGCGTCATCGAGCCCGTCGGCGCCATGCCAGTCATCGTCGAAGACGACGTGCTGGTGGGCGGGAATACGGGGATTTACGAGGGCGCGGTCATCAAAGCGCGTGCGGTCATCGCCGCGGGTGTCGTGCTCACGGGTTCCACTCCGATCTACGACCTGCCGCGAGGCGTCATCATCCGGCCCGCTGAAGGGCAGCCGCTGGTGGTGCCCGAGGGCGCCGTGGTCGTGCCAGGCGCGCGCGCGGTCACGGTCGGCGCCGGCAAGGACTGGCAGCTCTCGCTCGCCACCCCGGTCATCGTGAAATACCGTGACGACCGCACGGATACCCGGACGGAGCTGGAGACGTGGATTCGCTGACGCAGGTCCGGCTCACCCGCGACCTCATCGACATCGACTCGACGACCGGCCTCGAAGCGGAGGCGGGCGAGTTCATCAGCCGCACGCTCGAGATGCTCGGCTTCGACGTGTCGCGGCAGCCGCTCGGCGACGGTCGGTTCAACGTGCTGGCCGGAATGGAGCAGCCGGCGGTCGTGCTGTCCACGCATTTCGACTGCGTGCCGCCGTTCTTTCCGAGCCGCGAGGAGAACGGGCTGATTTACGGGCGCGGATCGTGCGACGCCAAGGGCACGCTGGTGGCGCAGATCGCGGCGGCCCAGCGGATTTGGGACTCGGGCGAGCGTCGCGTCGGCCTCCTGTTCGTCGTCGGCGAAGAGCGGGGCAGTGATGGCGCCAGGCTCGCGAATACGGCGCCGCGAGGCTCGCGGTTTCTGATCAACGGCGAGCCGACCGGCAATAAGCTTGGCGCCGCCACGCGCGGCGTCTATCGCGCGAAGCTCCGCGCGTCCGGACGGGCGGCGCACACCAGCCGGCCCGAGCTTGGCGAGTCCGCGATCGACAAACTCGTGGACGCAATCATGGCGCTGCGCGGCGGCCAGTGGCCCGCGGCCGACGATCTGGGCCGGACGTTCTACACCGTGGGCCTCATCAGCGGCGGCGTGGCGCCGAACGTCGTTCCGCCGTCGGCCGAGGCCGAGCTGATGTTCAGAACCGTCGGCGATCACGCGCCGCTCCGCCGCGAAATCGAAGCGCGGACGGGCGGGCTCGTGGCCGTCGAGGACGTGCTCGTCGTGCCGCCCGTGCGTCTGAAGACGCTCGACGGCTACGACAGCGAGGTGTTCTCCTTCACCACCGACATCCCGTTTCTCGACCGGTGGGGCACCCCGCTCCTCCTCGGCCCGGGCTCGGTCACCGTCGCGCACACGGACGAGGAACACGTCGCGACGAGCGACCTGGTTCGGGCGACGGACCTGTACGAACAACTCGCCAGAACGCTTCTCTCCAGCCTGTAGAAAAGCTTCTCACCACGAAGGACACGAAGAATGCCAGCGGTCTGCTAGAGCCGGCGCCACCCGCGGGCTACGCCCGCGGGCGGCCGAAGGCCGCCTGGTCGGTGACTGAAGCCAGCCAAGGATGAGCGTCCGTTTGTGCTTTCGAGTCGACGTTCATCCTTAGCTGGCTTCAGTCACCGACATGGCGCCGGCTCTGATCCGTCTTCGTGAGCTTCGTGGTGAAAGCTCTTGATGGTAGGGTTGTGTGCGCATGCCGGGTTACGGATCCAGATACTGGGAAGAGCGCACCGCCGATAACCGGCGCCGCGCGTACCCGAAGTTCAAGGGAAAGCGCACCGCCGACATGGTGATCATCGGCGGCGGACTCACCGGCGCGACGGCGGCGTACGTGCTCGCGTCCGGAGGCCTGGACGTCGTGCTGCTCGAGCGCGAGCGCATGGCGTCGGGATCGACGGCCGGCGGCGTCGGCGCGATCATCCCCGAGCCCTCGAGCTCGTTTCGCAGCGTGGAAGCCGCCGTCGGAAAGCGCGACGCCCGGAACGCCTGGGCCGAGACGCAGAAGGCCGCCGCTGATTTCGCGGTTGCGCTGAAGAAGTTGAAGGCGTCAAGCGACGTCGCCGCGTCGGCGCTCATCATCAACGCGTCGCGGCCCGACGACGTCGCGGCGCTTCGCAAGGAACAGGCCGCGCGCCGGGCCGCGGGCGTCGCCACGCCGTGGGCCAACGGCCCGGCCGTCCAGGCGGAGACCGGCACCGAATCCGCGGGCGCGATTCGTCCGACCAGCGCGAGCCTGTTCGACCCGGTGCGCGCGGCGCTGGCGCTGACCGGCGCGGCCGACAAGGCCGGTGCGCGACTGTTCGAGCAGTCAACGGTCCGCCGCGTGACCTTCACGAGAAAGTACGCCGATGTCTTTCTCGCCGGCGGATCGATCCGCACGAAGGGCGTCTACGTGGCGACCGGTGAACCCGGCTCGCTGTACGGCCAGCTCCGGCGCCACGTGCGGATGGAAACGGCGTATGCCGTGGTGACGGAGCCGCTGAACGCCGCCATGCGGCGCGAGAGCGGCCGCCGGACCGCGGTGCTCACCGAAGGGCGTGAGGACCGGCTGTGGATCCGATGGCTGACCGAGGATCGGGTGCTGGCGTCGGGCCTCGCTTCTCGCCCGGTGAAGGACCGGTTGCGCGACAAGACTGTAATTCAGCGGACCTCGGAGCTGATGTACCAACTTTCACTTCGCTACCCTCCGATTTCGGGATTGCCAGCGCGGTGGGGCTGGGATGTCCCCGTCTGCACGACGCAGGACGGTTTGCCGTGGGTTGGGCCCCATCGGAACTACCCGTTTCACTTCTTTGCGTTGGCATTCGGCTGGCATGGAGATGCATTGGCCTGGCTGGCTGCCCGAATGGCGCTCAGACAATTCCGTGGGGACCTGCGGGCCGAGGACGCGGCGTTCGGGTTCGTTCGCCACCTGTAACGCTTTGATGCGCGGCCCGGTCTAACCACGGCGCTCGGGCAGCCGGCTGGCCAATCCCGCCTTCGATACGTAACCGCCGCCTGCCTGCGCCTTTCGGAGTAGGCTATGCCCTCAGGCCCCCGGCCCCGATCCTCGTAGGGAGACGCTATGGCGAAGCCCACGCCACTGATGGAGCACCTGCTGCGCCGCGCCGGTTTCGGCATGACGCCGGCGGAGCGCGACAAATGGTCGCGGTATCCCTACTCGCTGGCGGTCCTCGCGCTCACCAGTTTCAATCCGGAAAAGACGGACATCGATCAATACATCGGCACGCCGGGCTACGTCGGTATCACGACGCGCGGATCGTTCCAGCCCAACAGCGTCATCAACGACGCGCGGCAGCGCTGGCTCTTCCGGATGGTGCATTCGCCGGCGCCGCTCCAGGAGAAGATGGCGTTCTTCTGGCACCATCACTTCGCCACCGCGCAATCGAAGATCGCCGGCATCCTCGGCAGCAGTGCCGACGCCACGCGCACGATGGCCGCGAAGCCGCAGAGTGATCCGGCCGGCGCCAAGGGCCAGATCGAGCTGTTCCGCGAGATGGCGCTGCCCAAGTTCCGCGATCTCCTGGTCGCGGTGGCGAAGGACGTCGCCATGCTCTACTGGCTCGACGGCTACCTCAATCGCCGCGGCCAGCCGCAGGAGAACTTCGGCCGCGAGCTGATGGAGCTCTTCACGTTCGGCGTCGAGAACTACATCGAAACGGACGTCTACGCGGCGGCGCGCGTGTTTACCGGCTGGAACCTGGTCTCGACCGGCACGCGCGGGACGCCGCAGGGGTACTGGGCCTTCAACTACAACGCGAATCAGCACGACACGGGGGTCAAGGAATTCAGCTTCGCGATCTATCCCGACGGCAGCCATCGCATCGAGGCGCGCAGCGCCGCCCAGGGCATGCAGGACGGGATCGATTTGATCAACGCGCTCGCGATCCATCCGGAGACGGCGCGCCGGCTGGCCCGGCGCCTCTGGGTGTGGTTCGTCAGCGAAACGGACGCGCCCGACGCCGACTTCGTCAACCAGATCGCCGACACCTACCTCAAGTCCGACACCGACATGCGCGTCGTCGTCCGGGCCGTGCTGCTCTCGTCGCACTTCACGAATCCCTCGCGGTACTACCAGCGCTACAGCTGGCCGGGGGAGTTCGTGGCGCGCGCGATGAAGGAAGTCGGCCACATCGGGTTCTCCGTGGACACGGCCATTCCCGCCATGCTCAACATGGGCCAGCAGCTCTTCGAGCCGCCGGACGTCAATGGCTGGGACCTGGGGCCGTCGTGGTTCACCACCGGCGGCATGCTCGCGCGCATGAACTTTGCCTCTCAGCTCGCTCAGAACCAGCGATTTGCGCTGCGCGACGCCGCCCGCTCGTCGGCCGGCACGCCCGAATCGCTCGTGACCTTCGTGACCGAGCGGCTCTCGCTGCCGCAGCTCTCGGGCGGCGAGCGCGGGACGCTCACCGACTACGTGCGCGCGGGCGGCGCCTGGACGGCGTCCGACGCGCAGATCCTCAACAAAGCCGGCGGCCTCGCCCACCTACTGACCGGATCGGGTGAATACCAGTTTGTCTGAGGTGAACGCATGAAGGTCACTCGACGAGAGTTCGTTCGCGGCGGCGTGACGGCGTTCACCGTCAGTTTCGCGGCGCCCGCCTTCCTCTCCGAGCTCGCCCGCGCGCAGGGCGCGTCGCGGCGCAATCTGGTCGTGCTCTACCTCAACGGCGGCAACGACGCGCTGAGCACGCTCGTCCCCTACACGGACGGCTTCTACTACTCGCGGCGGCCCACGCAGGCGATCCTGGCCGGTAGTGTGATTCAGATCGGCACGGACACCGCCGGCAACCAGCTCGGCCTGCACCCGCGCCTCACCGGCCTGAAGCAAATCTGGGATCAGGGCGATCTCGCGATCATCCAGCGCACGGGCTATCAGAACTCGAGCCGGTCGCACTTCCAGGGCACGGACATCTGGTCCACCGCCAACACGCAGAACTACACGGGCACCGGCTGGCTCGGACGCTACCTCGACACGCTCCCGTCGCCCGTCGATCCGCTCGCCGGATGGGCGACGACGCGCGAGGTGCCGCGCATGCTGATGGGCAACCGGGTCAGCGTGCCGGCGATCCCGATTCCCGTGTCGAACTACGCGTTCCAGAGCCCGAACGGCACCGGCACGGAGGGCACGTACTCCCGCACGGCCATGGCCCAGCTCGCGTCGCATCTGCCGCCGGACCGACCGCACGTCTCGTTCGTCAACGGCACGATGCAGGCCGCGCTCAACACGCTGGACAAAGTGGGCGCAGTGGCGGCGTACAAGGCGTCCGTGACCTACGGCAACGACGGCCTGTCGCAGGCGCTCAGCGCCGTCGCCGGCGCCATCTACAACCAGCTCGGCACCAAGGTGTTCTGGGTGACGACGGGCGGGTACGACACGCACGCCAACCAGAACGCGAACTCGGCCAACGCCGGCTACTCGAACCTGATGGGCGTCCTGAACAACGGCGTGACGACGTTCTACAACGACCTGCGCAACCAGGGCCTGCTGCAGGACACGCTCATCGTGCAGTTCTCGGAGTTCGGCCGCCGGATCAGCGAAAACGGCAGCACCGGCACCGACCACGGCGCCGGCGGTCTGATGATGGCGATCGGCGGCGCCGTCAACGGCCAGCAGCTCTTCGGCACGGCCGCCCGTCTGCAGCCCGGCCACCCGACGCTCGAGAACAACAGCGCCGACGTGCGGTTCGAAACGGACTTCCGCTCCGTCTACGCGCGCATCCTCGACAATTGGCTCGGCGTGGATTCGGTACCGATACTGAACGGTAACTTCAGGAATCCGGCTCTGACGTTTATCTGAGGCTGCGCTACGTCGGGTTCATTGGTTCATGAGTTCATAGGTTCTGGTTCATAGGTTCATCGGTTCGGGGCGCCAGAACCCATGAACCCATGAACCAGAACCCATGAACCTATGAACCCATGAACCTATGAACCCATGAACCCATGAACCCATGAACCCATGAACCCATGAACCCATGAACCCAGAATCTATTTCACCCTTTTCTTGATAGTGAAAGTCTCGTCCGCGTCTTTCCACTGCTCGCGCAGCGCGTCGTACTGCGCCTTCGCGGCGGCGGCGTTGCCCTGTTTCTCCTGGAGCTCGGCGAGCATCAGGCGGGTGATGGGGACGACCGGCGCCAGGCCGAAGTAGCTCTGCGCCTTGATGACCGTCTCGTAGTTGGCGATCGCGCCCTTGGCGTCCCCCGAGAGCTCGCGGATGCGGCCGATGGCCGCGTTGAGATCCTGCGCGCGCGGCTGCTCGCGCAACGCCGCCTCGATGAGGGCGACGGCCTCCGTCGGCTTGCCGTCGGCGGCCATGACGTAGGCCTGCGCGACCGACGTCGCCAGCCAGACGCCCTGGTTGGATTTGCCCTCCTTGAGCAGGCGCGGCAGGATCGATCGCACGGTGCCAAGGTCGCCGATCAAGGCGAGCGCCGACGCGCTCTGGGCGAGCCGCGGCGCGTTGGTCTCCTTGAGCGCCGCGGTCCTGAGCGCGTTCGCGGCCGGACCGCCCACGAAGATCGCCTGCACCACCCGGGTGCCGTGCTCGATATTCTGCAGCGTTTCCTGATCGTTGGCGGCCCGGGCTCTCGCCATCGCCTGTTCCTGCAGGCCGAGGAAGGCCTGGAGCTGGCCGCGCCACAGCGCGATGTTCGCGCGCACGCCGAGGATCTGATCCGCGGGTGTCGCCTTGATGGCGGCGTCCTCGAATTCGGCGGTCCGTGGATGGCCGGCGACGACGGCCGACGTCCAGCGCGCGATCCCGAGAGCGGGGTTGGGCCGGAGCTTCAGCGCCTGGTCGACTTCCGCATACGCCTCGTCGAGCCGGCCGAGGAACAGGAGCACGAACGCGGCGTTGCTGTGCGGCAGCGGCTCGTCCGGCGCCAGCGCCATCGCCGCCCGATACGACTCGAGCGACTTCTCGAACTCGCCGCGTCCGTTGTAGTACACGCCGAGGTTGTTGTGCGCGGCGAAGTCGCGCGGGTACGACGCCGTCAGCAGCTGCAGCGTTTCGAGCACCTTGGCCTGATCGTTCAGCACGCGTGAGGCGTGGTTCCAGTTGATGTAGAGCTTCTCGTACTCGCTGACGCGATCGCGCAGCTCGTACGCTTTGGTCGCGTTCGCCTTCGCGTCATCCGTGCGGCCCAGGTTGCCGTAGACCACGCCGAGCTTGGCGTAGGCGATGGCGAAGTTCGGATCGAGCTCGACGGCCTGTTTGAAGAACGGAATCGCCGCCTCGTCGCCCTTGGTCGCCCGGGTCCGGGTCCCCGCGCCGTAAGCCCGCAACGCGTCGAGCGATCCGGTGGTGGCGTCGGTCACGGGCACGTCGTACTTCTGAATCGTCGCGAGGGACTCGCCGATCTGCCCGCGCAGCGCCGTGACCGCCAGCCCGAGCTCCTTGAGCACCGATTCCTTGTTGGGCGCCTGCGTCTGCTGCTCGGCCAGCGCCGCGCCGGTCTGGCAGTTGTGCGCGCCGAGGGAGATCACGAACGCCGATCCGAGCGGCGCGATCGATCCTTCGATCGTCGCCTTGGCGCCGGCGCGCTGGCACGCCTCGCGCGCGACCTGGCCCACCACCGCCGCCTCGGGCGGCTGCTGCATCATCCGCATCGTGCGCTGAATCCGCTGATCGGGCATCAGGGACAGGAAGGGCGACTGCTGCAGCTGCACAGCGACGGCCTGCCGCAACGCGTCGTCGAACACCGGGTCGCCCGTCGTGTTGACGAAATCGGCGATCAGGATCGTGTCGCGCTCGGTCAGGGCGGAGGCCCGGCCCGGATTCCACACGAAGAAGTAGGCGGCAAGAGCGGCGGCCGCCACTGCCAAGCCGCCGTAGATCAGCCAGCGCGGACGAACGCGCGAGGCGACCGCCGGCGTGGCCGAGCCGCTCGTTCCGGTGGCGCCGGCGAAGGCCGTCGTCCCGGTGGTGTCGCGTCGCACGCGGCCCAGCTCGGCCAGCATGTCGGCGGCCGTCTGGAAGCGCAGCTTCTTGTCTTTTTCGAGCGCGCGCATGATGACGCGCGTCAGGTCCTCGGGCAGCGCCACGTTCACGGTGCGCGGATCGGCCGGTTGCCGGTTCAGGATCGCGTCGAACACCACCGCTGTCGTCTGGCCGCCGAAGGCCTGACGGCCCGTCGCCATTTCGTACAGCACGAGGCCGAGCGAGAACAGATCGGACCGGCCGTCGAGCTCCTCGCCGCGCGCCTGTTCCGGCGACATGTAGTTGACCGATCCCACCGCCATGCCCGGCGTCGTCAGCACGTCGCCGCTCACGCGGGTCGCATCGTCCGGGGGCGGGATCGCATGCGCTTCGCCGCCGAGCTTGGCGACGCCGAAGTCCAGCAGCTTGGCCTGGCCGCGACGAGTGATGAAGACGTTCGCGGGCTTGATGTCGCGGTGGACGATGCCCTTCTTGTGAGCGGCGTCCAGGGCGTCCGCGAGCTGGCACCCGAGATCCAGAATCGTGTCGAGCGGCAGCGGCTGGCCGTTGATCCGGCCGCGCAGCGACTCGCCGTCCACGAGCTCCATCGCGATGAAGCGCCGGCCCTCGTGGCTGCCGATGTCGTAGATGGTGCAGATGTTGGGGTGGTTGAGCGACGACGCGATTTTCGCCTCGCGCTCGAACCGCTCCGCCGTGTCGGCGCTGATCGCCAGGTGCTCCGGCAGGAACTTCAGCGCGACGTGCCGGCCGAGGCGCGTATCTTCCGCCTCATAGACGACGCCCATGCCGCCGGCGCCGAGCTGTCTGACGATGCGATAGTGCTGGATGTGTTGGCCGATCATCGTGATGAGTATAGGACGAGCCACAAGGTCGAATTGGTTATCGGTTATTGGCTATTGGTTATTTGAGGTTCTGAATAACCAATAACTAATCGCCAATAACTAATCACCGCGGTTCGCCGATCGCGACGAATGCCGCCCACAGTGCGGGATTGGGATAGCGCGCGCGTGTCGCCATTTGCGCGTCCCGCAGCGCCGCCGCAGGACCACGCCCCTTGCTCAGTGAGGCATAGAACTGATCCATCAGGTACGTCGTCGCGCGGTCGTTCACATCCCACTGGCTGACGACGACGGCCGGGGTGCCGGCATAAATGAAGGCGCGGCCGAGTCCGATGATCCCGTCGCCGGACGACTTGCCGAGACCGGTGGAGCATCCGCTCAGCACCACGAGATCAGCCTGGAGCGCCAGGCCGAAGATCTCATCGACGCGCAGATATCCGTCCTCGCCGCCGCCGGGGGCCAGCAAGAGCGAGGACCGCAGCGGGCGGTCGGCTGAAATCAGACCGTGCGTCGCGACGTGCACGATGCGCCGCGTGCCGGCCATGCGCTTGAACGCCGCTTCCGTCGCGTCCGGTCCCACCAGCAAGCTGACGTTGGCCGACCCCAACCGCTTGGCGACGAGCTGGCCTTCTTCGCGCGCGCCGGGCAGCGGAGGCATCGCGGCTTCGGACGGTCCGGCGGCGTCGGCGACGACGAGCGCCGACGCGCCGGCGGCGGCCGGCTGATGCCGCTTGGCCGCCGTGTAGCGGAACACCGAAATCGCGGGCGCAAAGGCGAGCGTGTGGCGCGCGACGAGGGGACGGCCGCGCGCGTCTTCGAGGGCCGCGAATGGCAGGACGGCGAGCGGGCCGTGCGGGATGATGACGACTTGCGCGTCAGGCGACGCCGGCAACCAGGCCGCGATCGGTCGAATCAGCACGTCGTTCAGCTCGCGGGCGAGCGCGGTCAGGCGGGGCGGCGCCGGGCCGGCGGCGGGATCTTTTTCGAGCAGCGTCCGCAGCTCGTCCACGAGGCCCCGCAGCTTCGGGCCGGGGACGTCGATTCTGGCCGCGTGGATCGTCTGGGCCGGCGTGACGACCCAGGCGAGCAATTCCCGGTCCGCGACGAGGTACTCGACGATCGTGGCATTCAGGCGGCGTGCCGTCGCTTTGATCTCCGCGGCGGTCGGGCTGTCGGCCGTGAGGAGACTGGCCAGCTCGGCGTGATCGCTTTTGAGCGACGTCAGACGCTCGTCGAGCACCGCGCCGCGCGTGCCGCGCGCGCGGCCGGCCGGCGCGGCGGCGGCTTCCGCGCGCGACTCGTCGATCGCGCCGCGGACGGCTTCGAGCTGCCGGCGTTCGGCGGGCTTGCCTTCCACCTGCCGTTGGGCGAGCAGATCGGCAAAGGCGCGGGCCCGGCCGGCTTCGGCCGCCTCGAGTCCTTCCTCGGCACGGTTCGCCGCGACGAGCACGGCGGCCAGGTCGTGGAACACGGCCTGCCGGGTGTCGACGAACCCGACCTTGCCCGCGTCGGTCGGGACCTTCGCCCGGAGGTCGTTCACGATGACCGCGCTTTCGCGCAACATCTTGATCGCCTGGTCGGTCTGCTTCTGCGCGCGCGCGGCCGTCGCGCCGCCATGCAGCGCGCGCCATTCGAGCTCGGGCCCGCCGGCCTCCCGGGCGATGGCGATCGCCTGCGCGGACAGCGCGCCGGCAGCCGCCGCATCGCCTTGCATCACCTTGAGATCCGAGAGCGCGAGCAGGGCCGCCGCTTCCCGCGTCCTGGCACCGATCTCGCGCTGAATCGCCAGCGCCGCTTCATACCGCGCGACGGCCTGGCCCAGCTCGCCGCGCGCCTTGTGCACGCTGGCGATGTTCATGGTCGCGAGGCCCTCTTCATTGCGGTTGCCGACGGACTGCGTCACCTGCAGCTGTTCGGTGAACATCGCCAGCGCGCGGGTCGTGTCGCCGCGATCGAGGAGGAGCTCGCCGACCGCGCCCAGGTTGATGGTCAGGGCGCGCCGCTCGTTGAGCTCGCGCACGATCGCGAGCGACTCCTGAAAGTACTCGAGCGCGCGGTCGTCCTGCCCGAGCAACCGGTGCACGTTTCCCATGTTGAGGAGCGTGACGGCCATGGCGAGTCGATCGCTGGTGCCGCGTTGTCCGGCGAGCGCCTTCGCGTACAACGCGAGCGCCTCGTCGAAGTTGCCCAGGTTCTTGTACGTGATCGCGGCTTCAGTCAGGATCGAGGCCGCGACCACCGGCGGCGAGCTGGCTGCCGCCAGCTGCATCGACCGGCGATAGCTGACGAGCGCGGCCTCAAAATGCCCCGTCAGGTCCTGAATGCTGCCGAGCACGGCGAGCGACCGCGCCGTCCGGTCGTCGTTCTTCAGCCCTTCGCTCAGGGCGACGAGCTCCTGCCCGCGCTCGAGCGCGACCGAGTACTGGCCCATGTTCTTACGCGTCTGCGTGAGTCGAAACAGCGCACGCACCTGGCACGTCTGATCGGCGCGGTCGCGGCAGATCTCGAGCGACCGCTCGAGGAACTGGACCGCCTTCGGGTAATCGTTCTGCAGGAACCACGCATTCCCCGTGAGGTACGTGACGTCGGACTGGAGCACTGGATCGGCAGCCACCGTGGGATCGGCGGCCAGCGCGTCGATGATCTTCATCGCATCGGCGAACGAACGTTTCACAAGAAGATCCGAGGCCTCGGTGATGCGTGCTTTGACGTCCTGCTGCAGCGGCGCCTGAACGGCGCCGGCAATGGCGATCGACAACAGAGCAGTCCGCAAGACTGACATAGGGCCCCTCTGAGCGTGGCGTGGATCGGGCCCTAATCTACCACTACCTGAAACAGCGACCGCCGGCATCTGTCCAAGCTCCGTGGCGCGCATCTGGAGCTACCGGTGGGAGATCCCGATCCGATCGCCCCGGCTGGTGGCGACGGTGGTGTTTCTGGGGGTCGCCATCGTGATGCTGGCGGTGGCGGGAACGCTCCTCCGTGATGCGCGCCGGTTTGCGTCCGAGGCGATCGCCGTTCCTGTCGTCGCATCACGGATCGCGCTGGCGGGTGGCCACACCAGCACGGTGTACGAGCTGATCTATCGCGGACTGGTGCCGGACGGCGGTTCCCCCGAACAGGTCGACCAGGTCGAAACCGTGCCCGTGGCGGTGTGGGAAGCGGCGGTCCGATCCGGTCAGGTCCGCCTGAAGCGAGAGGCCGACGGCCAGGGACATGTCTGGCAGCCCGCTGCGACGCTCACCATCGGTATGGTCGCGGCGATCGGCGTCATGTTCACACTGGTTGCGCTGGCGATTGCGTTGCCGGGCCCGTCGTCCTGGTTCGAGCGGCAAGTCGCACAGCTGCCGTTCTGGACGCTGTTCGGATCGATCTGGCTGACCGTTGGTCTTCCGTTCCTGCTCTTGTCGGTGCTGTTCGCGTGGCAGGACTGGCGCCTGTCGACGTCTGGGTCCACCGCGAGCGGCACCGTACTGATCAAGGAGGTCGCGCGCAGCGGCAGCACGCCCGGCGGCCCGACCTTCCGCTACACGGTGCATTACCGCTTCGAAGACGCGGATGGCCGGGTTCGGGAAGGGAAGAACGAAGTGGCGGAGCCGCAATGGGCCGGCCTCGTCGAGCAGCAGCCGGTTCCGATTGAGTACGTGCCCGGATCTTCACTGCATCGGGTCGCGGGCGCGCATGAGCGCTGGACGCTGGCGATCTTCGGCGGCGTCGGCCTGCTGATCGGCGGGGCCGGCGCGCTCATCATTCGCGCCGACTGGCGGAATCGGCGACGGGCACGACGGCTCCAGAAATCAGGCGTACGAGCATTTGCCAGGGTCACGTCAGTGGAAGCCGCGCGCCTGCGCGTCAATCGCGAACAACTCTGGAAGATCAAGTACGAGTACCGGGACGGCGAGCATCGCACGCGTACAGGCAGCACCACCGTCACCGCGGAGGAAGCGGAACGATGGAAAACCGGCGATACAGTCGCCATCCTGCTGGATCCGGCTATGCCGACCTCGACCGTGTGGATCGGTCAGGCGACGGAATCGCCGGCATGAATCCTGGCCTGGTCGTGACGGTCGGCGCGACCCTTGTCGGGTTCGCGCTCATGATGGGCGGCATCATCGCGTCCATCATGGCGGCCGAACATGGCAGCGTCGAAGTCGAGACGACGCTGCCGGCGATGAAGGCGGCGTGGCGATCGGGTGAGTGGCGGGAGCCGCACTGGCGGCGGATCTTCCTGACCGCGTGCGGCGCCGGCCTCATGACGGTCGGTCTCTTCGGCATCTTCATCGTCATCGCGCCGTGGCCCGTGAAGCTGATCTGCGCGGGTGCGATCTTGTATCCCGCATACCGGCTCACCGTCGCACTCCGGCGGATCTGAAACAACGGCCGGTACGGCCTGTCCAAGTGCCATCGGAGGCATTTCATGAACAAACTTCTCGTAGGCGCCGCGATTCTCGCTGCGCAAGTCTCGACCGGGCCGGCGACGAAACCTCGGCTGGATCCAGGTGCTGTCTGCTGTGCGATTACGGCGATTGATGCGCAGGCCGGCACGGTGACGGCGAAGGTCACGGCGACAGGACAGACCTTCACGCTGAACGACATTCCGGCCGCCGCGATCGGCAGTTTCAAGGTTGGGGCGACGCTGGACCTCGCCTGCGCGGTGCCGCCGAACAGCGGCACGACGGGCGCCAGCGGCAATGCGGCGAACTCCAGCCCTCCTCCCGCGGACACGGTCCCCAAGTTCTTCTGGGTGACCAGCACCAGCTGCGGCACGCCTCCGTCGAATGGGACCGGCGGCACGAACGTGCCGCGCGATGCCAGGACAACGTCGACTCAACCTCCAGCGCGCCAGCGGCCGGGACCTGAGTGCGTCGCGACCACCGGTGCTGGGGTGCGGACGACGATTCCGTGCCCGGGCGGCGTGCAGGTTCGCTCGAAGGGATGAGTCCCGTCAGCATCAAGTGCCATCGGAGGCATCTCATGAAGGACAGGTTCCCGGCTCTGCAGAACATCGCCCTCGGTACGGGGCTCGCACTCATCATGAGCGGCGCCGCGCTGGCTCAGCAACTCGGTAAGGGACCGGCCGGGCGCCAGCCGGACGATCAGGGCGTCAGCGACATCACGACGGCTGTGCCCCTGCGTGTGTCGGTCAAGGATCCCTGCGAAGTCGCCCCGGCCGCCACCCTGAAGAACGTCGTGGCGGCGGGCCTGGGGCAGTACTTTCCCATCAGCGAGAGCAAGGACGGCGAGAAGGTCACGGTGTCGGAGCCGAGCATCACGAGCGCGACGTGCCCGAACCTCACAATTGGCATGAAGGTGTCGGCGCGCTACCAGAAGACGCGCGGCATTCCGCAGTACTCGGTCAGCGGCACGGCGCGGTTCACCTCTCATCTCGACCTGCGGATCTCGCATCCGATGCACATCGGCAGCGGCGTGCCGATTCCCGCTGCTGACGTGCGAAGCGCGCGTGCGTGCCTCACGGACGTCAACGTCACGGAGCTCAATATCAACAACGTGCCGAACTGGCTGGACAACAGCTGGCTGAGGGAGCGGCTCCTCGGGCCGTCTCTCTTGTCGAAGTGCTTTGACCTGACGAATCTCGTCCGGCTGTACATCCAGCAGGGCGGGGTGGCGAAAGCGAGTTAATGGTCATGAAACAGAGTGCGTCTGTCTCGGCTCTTCTTTTTCTTGCGCTGCTGGCGACGATGGCATGGATGCCGGAGGCGCTCGTTCAAAGCGTGTCCGTCCCAGGCCTATCACGATCCTCAACTCTGACCATGCTCGGCGGTCTGGGATGCGTTCTCGCGCTGCTTACAGTCATCCGGCTGAGCCGATTCCCGATGCCCTTTCGCGCAACCATCGGTATCTTGGCCGTCTATGGACTAGCGGCGTTCCTGACTGGATTCAGGGACGCCGTTCCATTCCATGAGCTCATGAGCGGCAGCAGTCTGTGGCGACAACTCCCGTTCTGGATGCAAGGCGCTTTTCTTGGCGCGCTGATCGCGGTGCCGCTGGCTTTGGTGGCCAGCCTTGTGGATGCGGTACGAAGAGTGCGTCTCGGCGACGGCAAGTCCTGGGGATTCAAGCAAAGTCTTGCGCTGGGATTATGTTTCCTAGCGGCGATTCCGGGAACGTTTACCAGCGCGCGCCCTGCTGGTTCTGTCATGGCCCAAACGGACGCGCGTCCATCAGCCGCTGATCTCACCCGACCGATGAGCCAAGGGTATCGAGAGCTCGTGGCGGCGTTCTCCGATGCCGATCAGCCCAAAGCCTCCTCTAAGGATTTCGCCGGCGCCGTGGATGACTTGGTTGTGGTAGCAAAGGAAACCTTGCCGCTCATTCCGCGGGAATCATTTGATCTCGCCGCCGTGCTCGGTCGAGTCGGGCGCGACCCGGTCAAATTATTCGAATGGGTTCGCGATGAGACTCAGTTCGTTTCCTATCGCGGTCTTCTTCGTGGCTCTATGGGCGTCCTTCTTGATCGGCGCGGCAACAGCCTGGATCGAGCGGTACTCCTTCACGCACTCCTGAGGGATGCGAGCGTACCCGCTCGACTCGCCCGCGGCATGTTGTCGTCAGAACAGGCCCGAAGGCTCTTGGAGCGAACTCGAACGACAAGCGGAAAGCCGAAGCCCGCGGTAGGCCTGCCGGCTAGCACCGCCTCTCTCGGAGAGAGCGCCAATCAAGACAAGATCGGCGAGGCTCTCCGGAGACTGGCTGAAGAGCGTCGGCGCCTCGCAGACGGTGTCCAGCTGCGCGTCAGGACGCAGACCAGTCAGCTCCTGAGTTCCGTCGATCGGAAGCCCAGCGAATCGTTGCAATCGGCCGAACTCGAGCGGCAAGTGGAAGCGGCACGCGAGCATTGGTGGGTCGAGTATCAAGCCGACGGCGTGGACATGGTCCTTGACCCCACGCTCCCAGACGCAGCGCCTGGTTCGAAGCTTGCCGATGAGACAACGGCGCGGATGGACCCGAACGACGTCGCCCGGGTGAATGGGACGCACGCCCATGTGCTGCGTGTGCAAGTGGTCTTGGAGGTGGTGTCAGCGAGTGGGCGGAAGGAGGTCATCGCACTCGACCACGAGCTGCTTCCAGCAGACCTCAATGGGGGGAGTCTTCGCCTTCAATTTCACCCCGTGGGTTGGCCGCGCGATCGGGCGGTTCTTAATGCCCCGAATCCGCCTGACGCGTTCCGAGAAGTCGCCCTCGCCCAGCGCGAATGGCTTCCTGTCCTGAGTGTGGGCGGTCAGGTCGTCTCCAAATTCAGTTTTAACGACCAGGGGCAGCTCACCGTTCCTGCTCAACCGGCTCTTGGGCAGGGTGCCCAGGACCTCGGCCGCTCGATCCTGGGCCAACTGGGCGGCGGGTCGCGTCGGCCTGCAACGCCTCCATTGGCAGCGAAGCCGGCCGATCAAGAGGTGACAGCGCTCTGGATCGACTTCACGTTGCGGTCCTCTGACCAGGGGTCGCGAACGATTCGTCGCCAAGTGTTCGATGTGCTCGGTCCAGCCACACGTGCATCCCGGCTGCCTCGCCAGGCGCTCTCAGAAGTCCAGCGGCTCCACCGTGCACTGGCGCTTCTGGGAGATACGCAGGTTTTGCCAGTCGTGGCCGGGTTCTCCCGGGAGTTCGTTCAACATCTCGCGGTGAGCAATTTTCTGGCGAACCACGATGCCCTGCGTAAGTCCTATGCAGACCTCGAGCGCGGCGACCTCGACGCGTCGGCTGGGACTGCGGCCAAGGCTCCATCATTGCCGTGGAATCTCTACGATCTGGCGATAGCCAGGCTCGCGTGGAGTCCGGTGCAAGCGGATGTCTATTTCGATGCCATCAATGTCTTGTCGTTCTACAAGCGGCCATGTGCAAATGACCTGGGCCAGCTACGGCTGTGCGAAGGGATCGACATCGTGGCCAACGAGGTAGGAGTCGTTCAACGTCCGGGGCTCGACCCATTTGCGACTCGACTCGTTCAGGGAGTGACTGATACGAACGCAGAGGCGATCATCCTCTCGAACGCGCCGCAGCGCGACAACATCAGCGAAATTGCTGTTCGAGGCGAGGCAGAAGGAGTCAAGTGGCAGACCATCACGGACGCAAGCCAGGTGATGCCTAGTGCCGGGACTGAGGACGTTCGCGAACGCATCAGACAGGATGTGACCGCCGGCCACGTAGTCGTGACAGCCGACCGGGCGGTGCTTATCGATGGGAAACGTGCAGTCGGTTGGTGGCGAGTCGATCCGCGTACCGGTTCGGTGCTTGGGATAGGGCCGCAGGGTGGTGGCCAAGTCTCCACGGAAACGGCGATAACCATTGCGGTTTTCACCGGTGCGGCCGTTGCTGTGGTTTCTTATCTCGGCTGTGTCGGCGTGGAGGGTGGCGGCTCAACGACGAAGCATTACGCTTGTGCCACCTGCGCCATCATCGATGCCTTCGCAGTCGCGGCAGCCGTGTTTGCGATCCTCACGACTGGCCCCGGAGCGGTCCTTTCAGGCCAGGCGCGCCGCGCCGCTGTATTGGCCGTGGGGACAACCATGAGTTGCCAGCTGCTCGGCGCCTTTGGCGTGTAACTCGTCACGTCCGCGCCGGAGGATTCAACCTGTTGCACAATACGCCCCGTGGGGCCGACCGACCGGCCTGCCGGCCACGACTCGGCGCGCGCCGAGTTGCTCGCGCTTGTCCGCGCGCAGGTCCAGATCCGATTCAGCCTGACGGCCGAGACCCTCGCCGACCGCGTCCTCAGTTTTCCTTTTCTTGACGCGGCCCCGGATCGGCGGCACGGCCAGGTCTCCAGATTGGTGCTCGACGACCTCTACCTCGCCCTCGCCTGCGCCGACGGCGACGATGACGCCTGGCGCGAGTTCGAGCGCGCGCACTTCGCGTTCATCCGCGACTTCTCGGCCAGGTTCCTCCACGGGGCCGAAGCCGGGGACCTCGCGTCCACGGTGATTGCCGATCTCTGGCAGCGCAGGAAGATCGCGCAGTTTCAAGGACGCAGCTCGCTGCGCACCTGGCTCGGCGCGGTCGTCACCCGCATGGCCCTGAACGCGAAAGCGTCCACGCGGCTGCGCGTCGCGGCGAGCGCGCCCGATCTGGCGACCGTGGATCCGCCGGCGTCTTCCGACGTCGGTGACGACGAAGGACGGGCGCTGGCGCGGCTCATGCAGCAGGCGATCGGTCGATTGGAACCGGACGAGAAGCTCCTGCTGTTGTTCCACTACGAGCAGGGGCTGAGCCTCGACGCGATGGCGCCGCTCCTGGGCGCGTCGAAGGCCACGCTCAGCCGTCGCATCTCCGCCCTTCGCGACCGGCTGCGACAGGACGTCGAGACGATGGCCGCCGCCCTTGGCGGGCCGCGGGCGGCCGAATCACTTCGTCCGGCCATCGATCGCGCCCGTGCCGAGTTCGATCTCGCCGCGCTGCTCGGCGGGACCCGCGTGAAAGGAGACGCCGATGGACGTGTCTAAGTCCGGGGAGGCACCGATCGCGCCCGAACACGATCTGAACCGGCTCGCCGCATTCGTCGAACAGCGGCTCGATCCGACCGAGCACCTGACAGTGGTGCAGCATCTGGCCACGTGCGCTGACTGCCGTGAGGTGGTGGCTGGTCTAATGCGCGAAGGGGTGAGCGTAGGCGTAGGCGATCGCCGGTCCGAAGACCGGACCGGCCCACGTACCGAAACCCCGACCGGCCTACCTCCGGGCCTGCGTTGGGGCATACGTACGCCGATGTGGCTGCCCATCGCGGCGTCGATCGTCCTGGTGATCGGCGCGGGCTGGTTCGCGGCAGGGCGGCTCCACGCGCCCACCTCGACGCCAGAGGTGCCGCCGGCGACGTCAGAGCCCTTGAAAACGCTGCCTGGTCCTCCGGTCGTTGAACCGCCGAAGCCACCGCCGGCCGATCCCGGCACGACGCGCCGGAGCGCCAACGAGCGCGAGGTCGGCGGGCGCCGCTTCAAGCTCGAAGCCGGGACGTGGATCGACACGGCCTACGATCAATTTGCGCTCCTGCCGGCCGTGGACGTCCGCACGGCCGCCGAGCGCGACGCGCTCATCGCCCTCGTGCCGGCGCTGAAGCCGTTCCTCGACCTCGGTCCCAAAGTCACCGTCGTTCATCAGGGCACGGTTTACCGGTTCGATCTTCCGCGCTGAAACAGCCCACGCCCGCCCCTGTCTAAGAGCCAGCTGGAGGCTCTATGCGCTTGGGCAGGTTTGTGGCGGTGTCCTTTCTTGCGGCAGCGGCGCTCGCCGCCGACGTCGCGGCGCAATTCGGCCAGATCGGCGACCTCGCCAAGGGCGCGATGAACAAGCCAAAGTTCAGCGACGAGGACGAGGCCCGCATGGCGCAGGCCAACGCACAGGAGTTCGAGGCCAAGAACAAGATGTGGCCCGACCCGCTCCTCGAGACCTACCTCGGAGGAGTCGTCCAGAAGATCGTCGCCGTCTCCGAGCCGCGGCCGTATCCGTACCGGCTGCGTGTCGTGCGTGACGCGTCGCTGAACGCGTTCACCTTCGGCGGCGGGCTCGTCTACATGCACGCCGGCCTCGTGGCGCGGCTCGAGAACGAAGCGCAGCTCGTGATGGTGCTCGCGCACGAGATCGCGCACGTCACCGAGCGTCATGTGACGAAGGGCATCGAGAAGTCCTACAACCTCCAGCTCGCCAGCCAGATCGGCATGACGGCGGGCGCCGCGACGGGCATCCTCCCCGGCAGCCCGCTCGTCGGCAAAGCCTATGAGTACTCGATGGGCGCGGCCATCAACGGCCACGGCCGCAACCAGGAGCGCGACGCCGACCGCATCGGCATCGACTCGATGGTCAAGGCCGGCTACGACCCGCGCGAGGCGCCGATCACCTTCGAGCTGCTGCTCATGGAGTACGGCGATTCGGGCCGGCTCAAGAACTTCTTCTACGGCAGCCACCCGTCGAATCAGGAGCGCTTCAAGACGCTGACCGATCTCTCCAAGAACAAGTACGGCAAAGTCGTCGCGTCGTCGAAGCTGGCCGTGAACAGCGAGGAGTTCAAGCGCGCCACGCGCCGGGTGGTGGTGGCGGTCGGCGTCAACGACTACGACGACAAGCGCTACAACACCGCCAAGGCGATGTTCGAGAAGGCCGTGCGCGCATTCCAGGACGATCCGGTCCCGCATTACTACCTCGGCAAGATCGCGCTCGAGACCTCCGCGGACATGGACAAGGCGATCGCGCATCTCGAGGCGGCGATTGCCGCCGACGCGACGTACGCGTTGCCGCATCGCGAGCTGGGCCTGGCGTACTACCGCAAAGGGGATCGCGCAAAGGCGATCGCGGGGCTCGAGAAGTATCTCGCTCTCGATCCCAAGGCCGCCGACGCCGACGTGATCAAGACGACCATCGCGGAGATCAAGCGGTGAGCCGGCTCGGCAGTATAGCGATAGCGGCGGCCGTCCTCGCGACTGGCGCCAGCCTCGGCGCGCAGCGGATCGGACGCGCCAACGACAAAGTCGCGCCGACCATCCGCGTCATTTCCCCGGCGCCAGGACAGCGCGTCGAGAAGGTGCCGGATGTCGAGATCGTGTACGACGACGACTCGAGCGGGGTCTCGGCGGTCACCTTCAGGGCGAAGGTGAACGATCGGGATTTCTCGCGCGTCTTCGAGCAGCACAGCCGGGGCGCGACGGCAAAGTTCACGGCCGACTACGCGCTCCCGCTCGGCGAGAACCGCCTGACGGTGGAGGTCGCCGATCGCGCCGGCAATGTCGGGCGCGCCGACGTGACGTTCGTCAACGCGTCGGGGGGCTGGCTGGTCGTCAACACCGAGCCTGGCGCCGGTCCGGAGAGCCGCGCGGAGCTGATTCTCGACGCGTCGGGCTCGATGACGGAGAAGCTGCTCGACAACACCCGCATGGCGGCGGCCAAGAGCGCGATCAAGAATCTCGTCAAGGGCCTGCCGGACGGGATGGCGCTCGGCCTGCGCGTCTTCACCGACTGCGCGGCGATCAAAGCCCTGGCGCCGATTCAGTCCATCGACAAAGCGGCCTTTGTCGGGCTCGTCGAGTCGATCGAGCCCAAGGGCGGCACGCCCATCGTGGCGTCGCTCCTGCAGAGCTTCGAGACGCTGCGCGCCATCCCCGACGTCGAACGCATCTCGGTGATCGTGACGGACGGCGGCGAAAGCTGCAGCGGCGCGTTCAGCGAAGTGATTCAGATGGCGAAGGAACCGCCGATTCGCGTCATCGTCATCGCCTTCGACATCGACAACGCCGGCATCACGTCGTCACTGCGTCAGCTCGCCGAAGCCACCGGCGGCGCGTTCATCGACGCCCAGGACGGATCCGAGCTGCAGCGCGCGCTCGAAGCGAGCCTGCAGCGCATCGGGTACGCCGTGTACGGCGCCGGCGGCACGCTCATCCATCGGGGCTTCGTCAGCGGCGAGCGGCTCGAGCTGCCGCTCGGCGCGTACGAAGTGCGGTTCGGATTCTCGTCGCTGCGCGTGTCCGCCCCCGTCACACTCGCGTCACTCGCCGAATCCACGGTCACCCTCCGCGGCAAGGGCCGCGCCCTCAGCGCCACCGTCACAACGACTCCACGCTAACGCCTCAATAACTAATAACGAATAACACCGACTGGAGTATGTTGGTGTCTATGTCCCGATACTGCCTCGCCCTCATGGTCTCGTTCGGCACCCTGGTCTCGACGTCGGGGTCGGCCGCCATTCAGACCGCCGACGAAGTCATCGAAAAGCACATCGCCGCGATCGGCGGGCGTGCGGCGCTCGGCAAGCTGACGACGCGCCGCGCCACCGGCACGGTCACGATCACGACGCCCGGCGGCAACATCACCGGCCCGATCGAGATCTCGTCGAAAGCGCCGAACAAGACGCGCGCCCTCATGAAGCTCGACCTCTCGCCCATTGGGGTCACCGAGACGATGGTGCTGCAGCAGAAATTCGACGGCGCTGCCGCCTGGATGCTCAACTCGCTGCAGGGCGACACCGAGATCACCGGCAACCAGCTCGAGAACATGCGCAACGCGACGTTCCCCTCGCCGCTCCTGAATTACAAGGCAGCGGGCATGACGGTCGAGCTGCTGCCGCGCGCGACCGTGGCCGGCAAGGAGTACATCGCGCTGCGACTCGCGCCGAAGACCGGATCGGCGGTCACGATGTACCTCGATCCAGCGACGTTCTTTGTCATGCGAACCTCGGCGAAAGTGAACACGCCAGAGATGGGCGAGCTCGACAACTCGAGCGAGGTGTCTGACTACCGCGACGTGGCGGGCATCAAGGTGCCGTTCGTGATCGTGAACGCGAACCAGGCGCAGACCGTCACGATCAAGCTCGACAAGGTCGAGCACAACGTGCCGCTCGACGACGCGATCTTCAGCGCGAAACTCCCGCGGCCGTAACGTCCGTGCACGGACGTTCGATCGCTCGGGCGGTCGCGTTCGCGGCCACGCTCGTCGGAGCCGCCTGGGCCGCGCTCCTCGTCGCCATCGGCGGGTTCGACATCCAGATCGGCGGATGGCAGCTCAGCAGCCATCAGCCCCTGCGGCCGATGCTCTGGGCCAGCGTCACGCTGGCCGTCTTCGTCTGGGCGAACGGCGTTCGCCGCACCGCGGACACCTGGTCCCGCGTCGTCGCTCGACTCAATCACCATCTCGTGGCGGCCGCGCTGGCGCTCACCGCGCTCGGCGTCGGCCAGGCGTATTCGACGACGGTCGCGAATGCGTCCGATGCGTACGGCTATGTCAGCCAGGCGGATCTCTGGCTGAGCGGCACGCTGAGGGTGCCGCAGCCTTGGGCGTCGGCCCCGCCCTGGCCGGGAGCGGCGTGGACGTTCGTGCCGCTCGGGTATCGACTGGCGCCGGACGAAGGCAGCCCGGATCTCGTGCCGGTGTACTCGCCCGGCCTGCCGATGCTGATGGCGGCCGCGAAAGCCGTCGGCGGCCAACCGGGTCTGTTTCTCGTCGTGCCGATTGCCGGCGCCGTGTTTGTCCTCGCGACGTGGGGGATCGGCCGGCGGCTGGGCATGAGCGGAGCCGGACTTGTCGCGGCCTGGTTCGTGCTCGCGAGCCCGGCCGTGCTCTACATGCTGGCGTTGCCGATGACCGACGTCCCGGTCGCGGCGTGCTGGGCGACGGTCTTCTATTTCTCGCTGGGCCGCACCTCCGGCGCTGCCGCCGCGGCGGGCGTGGCGGCGGCGCTGGCGATGCTCATCCGCCCGAACCTGGTCTGGCTCGCCGCGATTCCGGCGTTGTGGATCGCGCGGCCGCTTCGGCGCGCGGCGTGGTTTTGCGCGCCTGTCGCCGTCGCGATCGTCGTCACCGGGTTCCTGTTCGATCGGCTGTACGGCTCGCCGCTTCAGTCGGGCTACGGCGATCTGGGTCACTTCTTCGGTTGGGCCAACGTCCCCACCAACCTGGCTCAGTACTCCGTCTGGCTGTTCGAGACGCAGACGCCGCTCGCGTTTGCCGGCCTCGCGGCGCTCGCGCTGCCGATTGGCGCCATCTGGCCCGGCGTTCCCGATCGACGCGTGGTGTGGATGATGGGCGCGTTCGTGGCCGGACTGTTTGCGTTCTACTGCTTCTATCTGCCGTTCGACGCGTGGTGGTTCCTGCGATTCCTCCTGCCCGCGTGGCCCTTCATGATGCTTGGCCTGGCCGCCATTCTGCTGGCCCTCGCGCGGCGGTACGGACCCGCCGGCGTCGTCGTCATCACCTGGCTCGTCGTGGTGCTGGGCGCGTACACGTTCGACGTCGGCCGCGCGCGCGGCGCCTTCGACCTCTGGCACGCCGATCGCGCATACGTCGCCGCCGCGCGAGAAGTCCAGTCGCTCACGCCCGACAACAGCGTCGTGTTCTCCGATCTGCACAGCGGATCGCTCCGCTACTACGGCGGCCGCACGACGCTGCGCTTCACGATGCTGGATCCCGCGTGGCTCGATCGCGCGGTGGCGTGGATGGCCGAACGCGGTGTCTCGGGATACGTGATGCTCGAGGCCAGTGAAGCGCCGGGATTCCGAACGCGGTTTGCCGGACAGGACACGGTCCGTCGTCTGGACGACGAGCCGCTGCTCGTCAACCGCGAGTCGGGCCTCGCGCTGTACGCCCTGACCGGACCGGTCGTCCGCGATACCCGGCTGCTCGCCGTCGACGCGCCGAGCCTGTGGAGCGTCCCGCCCGCGAGCCTGCGGCCGCCCGTTTTTCGTTGATTGGGGTCGGGGTGTACACTTACAGCCCCTTATGAGATTCATCGTCGCGTCGGCCATCGGGGCGGCGCTGCTGCTGCCGCCGGCCGTGATGAGCCAGGCGAAAGAGGAGCGTTTCACCGGTTTCGCGATCAACATGAACAGCGGGCCCAGCACGGCCACGGTCGACTTCACGGTCGAGCGCTGGTCCACCGATGCGGAACGCGCCAGCCTGCTCACGATCCTCGTCGAGGAGAAGAATCCCTACCGGGCGAACGAGAAGATGCTGAAGGTCCTGCAGGACATGCCCAAGACCGGCTACATCCGCACGCAGCGGACGCTGGCCTGGGATCTGAAGTACGCGCGGCAGACGCCGCTGCCGGACGGCGCCCGCCGCCTCGTGCTGGCCACCGACCGGCCGATCGGCTTCCGCGAAGCGGTCGCCCAGCCCCGAACCACGGACTATCCGTTCACCATCGTCGAGATTCGGTTGAACAAGAACGACGAAGGCGAAGGCAAGATTCTCGCGGGCACGCGGCTGCTCATCGACAAGGACAAGAATCTCGTGCTCGAGAATTACGGCCAGCAGCCGGTGCGGTTCAATCAGATTCGAAGACTGAAATAGGAGCAGGACCATGAAGCGGACGACGTTTGTTCTCGTGTGTGTGATGGCGCTGTGTTTTGTCTGCAGCTCCGGCGCGGTGCGCGCGCAGGATCAGTGGAGCGTGATCCAGCAGCTGCAAACGCAGCTCAAGGCGGACCGGCAGATGGTCGTGGCCGCCAACCTGCCGCTGACGGACGGCGAGTCGAAGGTGTTCTGGCCGGTCTACAAGGAGTATCGCGGCGAAGTCGAACAGCTCGGCGATCGCGTGGCCAAGCTGGTCGTCGCCTATGCCGCCAACTTCGACACGATGAACGACACGAAGGCGGAGGCGTTCTTCAAGGAGCAGATGGATATCGACCGCGCGCGCCTGGCGCTGCGTGAAAAGTGGGTGCCGCGGGTCCGCAAGGTGCTGCCGACGCTCAAGGCCGCCCGCTTCTTCCAGATCGAGAACAAGATCGACGCCATCGTGAACCTGACGCTGGCGAGCGAGATCCCGCTCGTGCCGGTCAAGGGCAAGAAGTAGAGCAATGACCCGCACGACATTCGCCTGCGTGCTCCTCGCGACCGGCATCGGCCTCGCGCCGGCCTGCGCGGCCAAGCCGAGCCAGAAGCCGGTCAAGGGCGGCGCGGTTGACACGGGGCCGGGCACGCTGGCGGCTGCGCGGCGCTACCTCGAGGGCACGTGGACGCTCGAGTCATTCGAGGTGTATCCGGCCAGCGGCCCGCCCATCGTGCTGAAAGGCACGGGCCGCCTCACGTACGACGGCTACGGCAACATGCGCGCCGAGGTCCAGACCGATCCCGGGACCGGCGCCCTGCTGCGCAAGGCAGGCGTCGAGAACGTGGACGGCCGCATTTCCTCGGACGGCCGCACCGTCGTGGACATGCAGGCACGAACCCTCGCGTACGTCGTCGAGGGGCAGCCGACGGGCAAGACCGAGGTGCTGGGACCGCTCGCGTTGCGACGGCTGCGGTACTGGCAGGTGGACGGCAACCTGCTCACGCTCTCGACGAAAGACGACGCCGGCAAGCCGCTGTCGATCAGCAAGTGGCGCAAACAGTAGAGGATCCCCGCATGACCGCATTCGCCCGGATGACCGTGTTCTTCAACGACGGCGGCAAAGTGTCGTTCCGCTACCCGCGCCAGGCCGGCAGCGATCCGGCCACCATCGCCAACACCGTCAAGCGCGCCATCGACTCCGAGAAGCTCGTTCTCGAAGTCGATGGCGATCTGCTCGTCATTCCGATGAAGAGCGTCAAGTACGTCCAGGTCTCGCCGGCGCCAACGGCGCTCCCCGCGGGCGTCCTCCGCAAAGCGCGTTTGATGAGCTGAACCCGCCTCGAGCCCGTCGCCTGGGTGACGTCCTTCCGGCCTCCGGGGAGATTTGCCCTCGCACTCGCGCCTCCGTCCGCTCGCGTTTCGCGCTTCGCTGTCGCGCGACTTCCTATTCGGCCTGGGCTGGAATAGAGACGCGACAGGCCTACGGAAGGTCGCGCTCGATCCGCTCGCTCCCTCCGGCGCGATTGCGCGCTATCGATCATCGGGCAACTCCCAGTCGGCCTGCAGGACGTCACCCACGCGCCGGGCGTGTTCAGGACCGCAGGCTCTGCGATAAGCCCGAACGGGCGTGAACCTCTTTTCGGATCGACTCGGACTGGCCCGACAGCGATAGCGCGAAATCCCGCCGTAAGGAGCAGCGGGTTTCGAGCGCGACTTCCGTAGGCCTGTCGCGGCTCTTCTTCAGTCCAGGCCGAGTAGGAATCGCGCGAAGGCGAAGCATGAAACCCGCGCGGATGGAGGCGGGATTTCGAGGGCCACCGTCCGATGGAGATCCGGAAAGAGGTTCACGACCGTTCAGTAAACTTCCTTCACGAATCGCCGATTCTTGATCGTCTTGTTGTCGTTGTACGCGTGCTTCATCGAGCGATTGGGGAGCTTCACCTTCGGCCGCTTGAGCTTCTTGTGCGGAATCTGCTTCAGGATGTGCGCGATGACGTTCAGGCGCGCGCGGCGCTTGTCGTCCGAGTGGATGAGGTACCACGGCGCCCATTTGGTGTCGGTGGCGTCGAGCATGCGGTCGCGCGCGCGCGAGTACTCGTACCACTTCTCGCGCGACGGCAGGTCCATCGGGCTCAGCTTCCACTGACGCAGCGGGTCGTCGATGCGGGCGCGGAACCGGCGCTCCTGCTCCTCGTTGCCGACCTCCAGCCAGATCTTGATCAGCAGGATGCCGCCCTTGGTGAGGTACCACTCGATTTCCGGGCACTGCTTCAGAAAATTCTTGTACTGCTGATCCGTGCAGAAGCCCATGACGTGCTCGACGCCGGCGCGGTTATACCAGCTCCGGTCGAAGATCACGATCTCGCCCGCGGCGGGGAAGTGCTGCATGTACCGCTGCATGTACATCTGGCTCTTCTCGCGGTCGGACGGCGCCGGCAGCGCGACGAGCCGGAACACGCGCGGGCTGACGCGCTCGGTGAGGGCCTTGATCGTCCCGCCCTTGCCGGCGGCGTCGCGGCCTTCGAACACGACGATCACGCGCAGGCCCTTGGCCTTCACCCACTCCTGCAGGATGCAGAGCTTCCCCTGAAGCTTGCCGAGCTCTTTTTCGTACTGTTTGCGTTTCAACTCAGCCATTCGTGTGCCTCATGCCTAGTGCTTCCAGCCGCCGCCGAGCGTGCGATAGAGCTCCGCGCGCGCCCGCAGCTCGGCGCCGCGAGTCTGCGCGAGCAGGAGCTGTTGCTCGAACAGATCCTGATCGGCCGTCAGGATTTCGATGTAGCTCGCGAGCCCGGAGTCGTACCGCGTGCGCGCGAGCTCGGCCGCGTCGCGCAGCGCCTCGACGCCGATCTCGCGCTGGATCCGGATCTCGGCGAGCTTCTGAATCGTGATGAGCGCGTTGGCGACCTCGCGATAGGCGTTGAGCGCGGCGCCCTGGTAGCCGGCGAGCGCCGCCTCGAAGCGCGCCTGCATCATCTCCACGTTGCTGCGGAGGCGGCCGCCCTGAAACACCGGCTGCAGCAATCCGCCGGCGATCGACCACACACCGCCCGCGCCGTTGCCGCCCAGGAACGTCGTGAGGTCGCCGCTCACGCCCCCGAGGAACCCGGTGAGGCTGATCCGCGGATAGAAGAGCGCCTTGGCCGCGCCGATGTCGGCGTTGGCGGCGATGAGGAATTCCTCCGCCTGCATCACGTCCGGCCGCCGCTCGAGCAGCTGCACCGGAAGGCCGGGCGGAATGGCCGGCGGCAGCGCTTCGCTGGCCGCCAGCGGGTTCCGGGGAATCGTGCCCGGCGGGCGGCCCAGCAGCAGCGACATGAGGTTCTCGACCACCGCAATCTGCTGTTCGATGTCGGGAATCGAGGCCGCGGTCCGCGCGCGGTTGGCGATGATGCGATCGAGCTCGAGCCGGTTCGACACGCCGCCCTCGAGGCGGTTGCGGAAGTACACGACGGTGTCGTCGTTGAGCTTGAGCGTGGCGCGGGCGATCTCGAGCTGCAGGTCGAGCTCGCGCAGCAGGAAGTAGCTGGTCGCGACGTCCGCGACGAGCGTGACCACCACGCCGCGCCGGCCCTGCTCGGTGGCGAGGACGATGGCGTACGCCGCCTCCTTCTCGCGTCGGATCCGGCCGAACAGATCGAGCTCCCACGAGAGCTGAAAGCCGAACGTCCCGCTGGCCCGCGTCGAGTCTTCCCCTTCCTCCGTCGTCGAGGCGCCGCGGCCGCCGTAGCTGGCGACGCCGTCGACCTGCGGATAGAGGTACGACTTGGCGATGCCGAACCGCGCGCGCGCTTCCTCGACGCGCGCGGCGGCCACGCGGAGGTCGAGGTTGCCGGCGACGGCTTCCTTGACCAGATACTGCAGCGCGGGATCGTCGAAGATCTGCCACCACCAGGCGTCGGCGACCGCCTCGGCCTGCGGGCTGTCGACAAACCGGTACTGCGCGGGGCTCGGCATGTCCGGCCGCTTGTAGTTCGGGCCGACCATGCAGCCGGCGAGCGCGGACGAGAGCGCGAGAATCAGGCCGTACGTAGGGCCCTTCGAACTCTGAAGGGCCATGACTAATGTCCTCCGTGAGCGGCCGCCGGTTGCGGCGGCGGCGCCGGTGCGGTCGCGGGGGCGTGATGCTTCTTCTTCCCGACCACCTTCTCGACCATTACGAAGAGCATCGGAATCAGGAGGACGCCGAGGATCGTCGCCACGAGCATGCCGGAAAACACCGTCATGCCGATGACCTTGCGTGACTCCGCCCCGGCCCCCGTCGCCGTGAGCAACGGCACGACGCCGAGGATGAACGCGAACGCCGTCATCAGAATCGGGCGGAAGCGGAGTTTGGCCGCGAGCAGCGCGGCCTCCACGAGGTCCATGCCCTTCTCGTGTTCCACTTTGGCGAACTCGACGATCAGGATCGCGTTCTTGGCCGCGAGGCCGATGAGCATGATGAGCCCGATCTGGGCGAAGACGTTGTTCACGTAGCTTTCCGAGAACTGGCGGGCGATCCAGAGGCCCAGGTACGCGCCGAACGCGGCGAAGGGCGTCCCCAACAGCACGCTGAAGGGCAGGCCCCAGCTCTCGTACTGCGCCGCCAGGATCAGGAAGACCAGGAAGATCGCGAGCATGAACACCGCGGCCACGCCGGGCGCCCGCCGCTCCTGGAACGACATGTCCGCCCAGTCGTGGGACATGTCTGACGGCAATACCTCCCGCGCCGTCTCGTCGAGCGCGTTCAGGGCCTGCGTCGAGGAGAACCCCGGCGCCGGCACGCCGGTCAGCTCCGCGGCGCGAAAGAGATTGAAGCGGTTCGTGAACTCCGGCCCGGACGTCGGGCGCGTCGTGACCAGCGCGTCGAGCGGGACCATGCCGCCCTTCGCGTTGCGGACGTAGAACAAGCCGAGCTGTTTCGGGTCGCGCCGGAATTCCGGTTCGGCCTGGACGTAGACCTTGTAGACGCGGCCGAAGCGGTTGAAGTCGTTGATGTAGGAGCTGCCGAGCAGCGCGCCCAGCGTGGTGTTCACATCCCCGAGCGGCACCCCGGACTTCAGCACCTTGCTTCGATCGATGTCGGCGTAGATCTGCGGCACCGACGCCCGATAGAGCGAGCCGATGCGCCCGATCTCCGGCCGCTTGCGCGCGGCCGCGATGAACAGCTCCGTCTGCTGCGCGAGGTACTCCGGCGGGCCGCCGGATTTATCCTGCAGCTGAATCGTGAAGCCGGCGCCGGAGCCGAGCCCGGGAATCGAGGGCGGGCCGAACGCCACGACGCCGCCTTCCGGAATCTGCTGCGCGAACGCCCGGTTCAGCGCCGCCGTGACGCCGTTGGCATGGGCCTCGGCGGTATGCCGCTCGTGCCACGGCTTGAGCTGCACGAAGAAGAAGCCCATGTTCGAGGAATAGGCGCCGGTGAGCAGCGAGTAGCCGCTGATGGTGTTGAAGCCCTCGATCGCCTCGTTCTCCTGCAAAACTTTTTCCACCCGCTTCATCACGGCGTCCGTGCGCTCGAGCGACGCGGCGTCCGGCAGCAGGGCGTTGACCAGGAGATACCCCTGATCCTCCTCGGGCACGAACCCGCCGGGGATGTTCTTCACGAGCACGACGATCACGTAGACCAGCACCCCGATGAACGCCAGGCTCCGGAACATCTTGCGGATCAGGATGGCCGAGAAGCTCACGTACCGGTCCGTCGTGTAGCCGAATACCTTGTTGAAGCCTTTGTAGAACGGCGTCAGCATCGACTTCTTGCCGGTGGGCGCCTTGAGGAGCAGCGCCGCCAGCGCCGGGCTCAGCGTCAGCGCGTTGATGACGGAGAGCAGCACCGACAGCGCGATCGTGATCGCGAACTGCTGGTAGAGCTGGCCCGTGATGCCGCCCATGAAGCCGACCGGCACGAACACCGCGGACAGGATCAGGCCGATGGCGACGACGGGACCCGACACTTCCTCCATCGCTTTGAGCGTCGCCTCCTTCGGCGTCATGCCGTGCTCGAGGTGGTGCATCACCGCCTCGACCACGACGATCGCATCGTCCACGACAATGCCGATGGCGAGGACCAGGCCGAGGAGCGAGAGCACGTTGATCGAGAAGCCCAGGAGCGGGAAGAAGATGAAGGCGCCGATGAGCGACACGGGCACGGTCATCAGCGGAATGAGCGTCGCGCGCCAGTTCTGGAGGAACACGAACACGACGACGATCACGAGCACCACCGCCTCGAGCAGCGTGTGCACGATCTCGTTGATGCCCTCCGAGACCGGGAGCGTCGTGTCGAGCGAGACCAGGTACTCCATGTCGCGCGGGAAGCGCGTGGCCAGGTCGGCCATGGTGGACTTGATGCGGTCGGCGACCGCAAGCGCGTTGGTGCCGGGAATCTGAAAGACCGCGATGACCGCCGACGGCGTGCCGTTGTGCCGGCCCACCGCGTTATAGAGCATCGTCCCGAGCTCGAGCCGCGCCACGTCCTTCAGCCGGACTTCCGCGCCGGTCGTCGCGGTGCGCACGATGATGTTGCCGAACTCCTCCTCGGTCAGCAGCCGGCCCTGCGTGCGGACGGTGTAGGTGAACTCCGTGCCGCTCGCCGCGGGCGGACCGCCGATCTGGCCCGCCGGACTCAACTGGTTCTGCGCGGAGATGGCATTCGAGATGTCGGCCACCGTCAGGCCGAGCCGCCCGAGGACATCCGGCCGCAGCCACACCCGCATCGCGTAGTCGCTGCCGCCGAAGAGGTTGATCTGGCCGACGCCCTGGATGCGGGCGATCGCATCGTTGATGTTGATGGTCGTGTAGTTCGAGAGAAAGGCGCTGTCGTACGTGCCCTTCGGCGACTTGATGGAGATGACGAGTAGCGGAAACGCGAGCGCCTTCTTCACCGACACGCCGTAGTTCTTGACCGACTGCGGCATCTGCGGCTGAGCCTGTGACACGCGGTTCTGCGTGAGCACGTTGCTCATGTCGAGATTGGAGCCGACTTCGAACAGGACCTTGAGGGTGAGCGTCCCGTCGTTGGCGTTCGTCGACTTCATGTAGATCATGTTCTCGACGCCGTTGATCTGCTGCTCGAGCGGCGTCGCGACCGAGGCTTCGACGTCCGTCGCGCTGGCGCCGACGAAGGTCGTCGTCACCTGCACCATCGGCGGCACCACCTCCGGGTACTGCGCGATCGGCAGGCTTTGCATCGCCACGAGGCCCACGAGCACCGTGATGATCGAGATCACCATCGCGACGATGGGCCGGTTGACGAAAAAGCTGGCCATGGCTTACTTGCCCCCGCGGCCGGGTTCGGCAGCCTTCGCGGGCGCGGGCTTGGCGACCACGGTCATCTCCGGCTTCACGCGCTGGAGGCCTTCGACGATCACACGCTCGCCGGCCTTGAGGCCTTCTTCAATGACCCAGAGCGAGTCCACGCGCGGGCCGACCTTCACGTTCCTGAACTCGACCTTGCCGCCGGCGTCCACGAGCGCGACGCTGTACAGGCCCTGCAGTTCCATCACCGCGCGCTGCGGCACGAGCAGGGCTCCTTTTCGCGTGTCGAGCAGCAACCGCGCGCGGCCGTATTGACCCGGCCGCAGCAGCTGATCGGGATTGGGGAACGTGATCTCGAGGCCCAGCGTGCCGGTGGCGGGATCGACGGCGCGGTCGACGGTCGTCACCTTGCCGGTGTGCTTGTACACCGAGCCGTCGGAGAGCGTCAGCTGGATGCCGTCGAGGCGCGGCGCGTCGCCGGTCTGCCGACCTGACGGACGCCGGGCGACACGCAGGTAGTCGGCCTCGGTCGCGCCGACCTTGAACAGGAGGGGGTCGATGCGGGAGAGCGTCGTGAGCAGCGTGCTTTCGCCGCGGCCGACGAGGTTGCCGGCCTTCACGCTCGTCGTGCCGATGAGTCCGTTGATCGGCGCCGTGACCCGCGTGTACCCGAGATCGAGCGTCGCTTTCTCCACGGCCGCTTTCGCCGCCTCGACCTGCGATCGCGAGGCTTCCTGCTCGGCCTTCGCGTCGTCGAGCTCCTGCTGGCTGACGGCCTGCTTGGCGACGAGCGGCGTGTAGCGCCTGACGTCGTTGTCCGCCTTGGCGAGCCGCGCCTCGGCGGTCTTCTGGTCGGCTTTGGACTGGGCGAGGGTGGCTTCGAGCGGCTTGCGGTCGATCGTGTACAGCAGGTCGCCCCGGCGCACGAACGAGCCCTCGCGGAAGTTCACCGTCTCGAGGAAGCCTTCGACACGTGCGCGAATCTCGACGTCCTGCGATCCGAACGCCTGGCCGACCAGCTCGAGATAGACGGGCACGTCCCGCTGCACGACGTCGGTGGTGTAGACCTCCGGCGGCGGAGGCGGCGGCGGTGCTTCCTTGCTGCACGCACCGCTAAGCGCGGCCGCGGTGAAAACGGCCAGGATCCTTCTCATGCTCGAGTCCCTTCCTGCTCTCGGGAGCCGGCGCGCGGGCCGGCCGATCGTTTGGGCGAACGACGGTTATACCATCCGGACCGCCCGGCGGATGGGCTCCAGTGCGCAAGATCCGGGCCGCAGCGGAAGGCAGGCAGTCGTAGGGCCCTTCGGGTTGTGAAGGGCCGGAAGCCGCGAAACGCTCCGCGTGGCCGGAGGGGCTCCGGTTCGCCGGAGCACCGAACGCCTTCTGTCGTAGGCCGGTGTGAACTTCACACCGGCACACAGGGTGCAAACTAGACGCGCATGCGCATCGCAGTAGCTCCGTGGTTGAGGACCTATCAATCGGCCTGGCTTCGCGGCGACCTGATGGCCGGCGTCACGCTCGCGGCTTATATGCTGCCGGCCGGTATCGGCGACGCGTCGCTGGCCGGCTTGCCGCCCGAAGCCGGACTGTATGCCTGCCTGTTCGGCGGCCTGGCGTTCTGGCTCTTCTGCAGCTCGCGTCACACCGCGGTGACGGTGACGTCGGCGATTTCACTTCTGGTCGGCGCGACGCTCGGCGAGATGGCCGGCGGTGACGTGGCGCGTCACGCGTCGCTGGCCGCGTGCACGGCACTCGTCGTGGCGATGCTCGCCTTCATCGCCTGGGCGGTTCGTGCGGGCGCGATCGTCAACTTCTTTTCCGAGACCGTGCTCGTCGGGTTCAAGTGCGGCGTCGCGCTCTTCCTCGCGAGCACGCAGCTGCCCAAGCTCTTCGGGTTCAGCGGCGCGCACGGCGGTGACTTCTGGGATCGCATGGGCCACTTCTTCGGCGGGCTCGAGAAGACGAACCCGGCGGCGCTCTTGCTCGGCCTGACGGCGCTCGGCGTTCTGTTGCTGGGGAAGACGATCCTCAAGCATCGGCCGGTCGCGTTGTTCGTCGTGATCGGCGGCATCGTCGCCGCGCGGATGCTGCACCTCGACGAGCGCGGCGTGGCGCTGCTCGGCGAAGTACCACAGGGATTGCCTATGCCGGGACTTCCGGACGTGAGCCGCGCGGACGTCAACGCGATCCTGCCGCTCGGCCTTGCGTGCTTCGTGCTCGCGGCGGTGGAAACCACCGCGATCGGCCGGATGTTCGGCGCCAAGCACGGGTACCGGCTCGACGCCACACAGGAGTTCCTCGCGATCGGAGCCGCGAACCTGGCCGCCGGTCTCGGCCGGGCGTTCCCCGTGAGCGGCGGCATGTCGCAGTCGCTCGTCAACGAGACCGGTGGCGCGCGCACGCCGCTGTCCGGACTCGTAGCGGCGCTCATCACCCTGCTCGTCGTGGTGTTCTTCTCGGGTCTGCTGTTCTACCTGCCGCAGCCGGTGCTGGCGGCCATCGTACTTGTCGCGGTGACGGGGCTCATTCAGGTGCACGCCCTCCGCCACATCTGGCGATTCAGCCGGCAGGAGTTCGCCGTCGCGATGGTGGCGGTGGCCGGCGTGTTGGGCTCAGGCCTGCTGAACGGCGTGATGCTCGGCGTGTTGATTTCGATCGTCCTGTTGCTTCACCGCGGGTCGCGGCCGCGCGTCGTCGAGATCGGTCGCGTCCCGGGGACGGCCTTCTTTGCCGATCTCGTGCGGCACCCGGAGAACGAGCGCGTACCGGATGTCCTGATCGTTCGCAGCGAGGGCGCGCTGCTGTACTTCAACGTCGATCACGTGCGCGATCGGCTGGCCGCGCTGGTGGCGGCGCGCGCGGCGCCGCCTCGCCTGATTGTCTTCTTCATGGGCAGCGTGCCTCACGTCGATCTCGCCGGCGCCGAGCTGCTGCTGGATCTGCGCACACGCTACCGGGCTGCGGGAATTGACTTTCGACTGGCCGAGACGCACGGACCCGTGCGCGAAGCCCTGCGACGAATCGACGAGACGCAGGCCCGCGAGCTGGCCGAGGCGAATCAGACGGTGGATGACGTCATCAAGCGCGTTCGCGACAACTGACACCTCGCAACTTACAACTGACAACTCTGGAACCTGAAGCCGGACCGGACGAGCACTGTGGTCCTAGGTCCTCGGTCCCGGGTCCCAGGTCCCGCGCCTCGCGAGTGCGCCCTTACTTCGGCCCCGCATTCTTGATCTCGTCGCTGACGCCTGACTGGTACTTCTCGAAGTTCGTCTTGAACAACTGCGCCAGCGCCTTGGCGCCCGCGTCATAGGCGGCCGGATCTTTCCAGGCCGACCGTGGAATGAGGATCTCGGACGGCACGTTCGGGCACTCGGTGACGACCTCGATGCCGAATACGGGATCGCGCGCGGTCTTCGCGTTGGCGAGCGCGCCTCGATGGATCGCGTCCACGATCGCGCGCGTGTGCTTGAGGCTGATGCGCTTGCCGGTGCCGTAGGCGCCGCCGCTCCATCCGGTGTTCACGAGCCAGACGCGCGAGCTGTGCTGCCGCATCTTCGCGGCCAGAAGCTCCGCGTACTTGCTCGGGTGCCACACCAGGAACGGGCCGCCGAAGCACGGCGAGAATGTCGCGGACGGTTCGGTGACGCCCATCTCCGTGCCCGCGACCTTGGCCGTGTAGCCGCTGATGAAGTGGTACATCGCCTGCGCCGGCGAGAGCGAGCTGACCGGGGGCAGCACGCCGAACGCGTCGCAGGTGAGAAAAATAATGTCTGTCGGATGCCCGGCGAGGCACGGGATCTTCGCGCTGCGGATGAACTCGATCGGGTACGCGCCGCGCGTGTTCTCGGTGATGCTCGTGTCGGTGTAGTCGACGCTGCGATCCTCTTCGAGCACCACATTCTCCAGCACCGCGCCGAACCGCAGCGCCTGGAAGATGTCCGGCTCGTTTTCGGGCGTGAGGTTGATCGCCTTGGCGTAACACCCGCCCTCGATGTTGAAGATCCCGTCATCCGTCCAGCAATGCTCGTCGTCTCCGATCAGATGCCGGTTCGGATCGGCGGACAGCGTCGTCTTGCCAGTGCCACTGAGACCGAAGAGGAGCGAGGACCGGCCCGTCGCCTTGTCCGCCGTCGCCGAGCAGTGCATGGACACGATCCCGCGCTGCGGCCCGAAATAGTTCATGACGGTGAAGACGCCCTTCTTCATCTCGCCGGCATACTCGGTCCCGAGAATCACCAGCTCGCGCTCCTCGAGGTTGAGCAGGATGCTCGTCGCCGATCCCATGCCGCTCGTCAGGCGGTTGGCGGGAAACTCGCCCGCGTTGTAGATCGCGACATCCGGCTTGTCGAACGCCTCCAGCTCGTCGTGCGTGGGGCGGATGAGCATGTTGTGCATGAAGAGCGCGTGGTACGGGCGCGAGCAGATGACACGCACCTTGAGCCGGTACTTCGGATCCCAGCCGGCGAAGCCGTCGAAGCAGTACAGCCGATCGCGCGTGTTCAGGTAATCGAGCGCGCGCTGCCGGTTAATGGCGAACGTGTGCGCCTCGCACGGGATGTTCACCGCGCCCCACCAGACGTTCCCCTCGGACGCCGGGTCCTTGACGACGCGCTTGTCCTTGGGGGAGCGGCCGGTCTTGGCGCCGGAGTACGCGACCAGCGCGCCGTTTTCCGCGATGCTCGCGTCTTTTTCGTACCGGATCGCGTGCTCGTAGAGCGAGCTGGGCGGAAGATTGCGATAGACGTCCTTGACGTTCAGTTGATGCGATTCGAGGCTGAAGGCTGACATCGAGGTGGATATACCACTGTTTCTGACCGTCCGTCACCGCTTCCGGCCCCTCCAGATCACGAACGCCGTAATGACGACCGTCGCACCGAGCGAGTAGCCCAGCACGGCCGCTGTCACCGTGACGGGCATGTGATTGACGGTGGCAATCATGAGCGCGAGGCCCGGGTTGCGCATCGCGGCGGCGATCGCCGCCTGAGGCCGCGCGGCCGCGTCGCGTCCCGCGAACGCCGTGCCCACGGCGAGAGCGGTCGCGCTCAGCACCGCGCCGCCGATCACGGGCATCCATCCATTGCTGACGAGCAGCGGCCAGAGCGCGTAGAGACACACGGCCAGGAGCGCGAGGAGCATCAGATTCGACCAGCGTGCGAGCCGTGCTTCGAATCGCGCGGCAAGCGCCGGGCGTTTCGCGCGAATGACGACGCCGATGCCGAGTGGCAGGAGCTGCGTGATGAACACCTGACGGCCCACGTCCAGCGGCGAGATGCTGAAGGTATGGCCGAAGATGGCGTCCATCACGACGATGCTGACGGGCACCGTGACGACGGCGAGCATCACGATCGCCAGGTGCAGCGCCGGCGCGAACTGCACGCGGCCGCCCACCTCGAGCGCGCGTCGCAGCGCGACCGGCGCGCCCGGCGAGATGGACATGAGCACGATGCCCCCGGCGACCGGCCCCGACAGATCGAGCAATTTGACGAACGCCACGGCGACACCGGGAACCGGCACCACGACGGCGAACGCGATCCCGGCCAGCACCATGCGCCGCTGGAGAGCGGCGGCGACATGCTCCCGCCCGAGCATCAGGCCCAGCGACAGCATCACCGTGAAGATCGAGGCGACGGCGAGCGAAGAGAGGATCTCGACCACTGCTATAGTTCCATTGAAGAGGTTAATCCTATGTTCATCACCTCCACCCGCTCTCCGTGGATCGCCGGCGTGTTAGCGGCCACCCTGGCGCTACCGCCGGGTGTCCTTCTCGGCGCGCAGACGTCAACGACGAAGCCCGCCACGACGCCGGCGCCGCAGACGACGAAGCCCGCGGCGCCCGCGACCGCCAAGCCGACCACAGCTCAGACCAAGCCGGCGAACACCACCAGTCCGCCGCCGGGCACGAACGCCGACACCGGCTGGCCGCGCACGGTCAAGCTGAAGAGCGGAACGGCAGACTGGTATCAGCCCCAAATCGAGAGCTGGACCGGCCAGAAGAAGATGATCGCGTGGTCGGCGGTGTCGTTCGTGCCGTCCGGCACGACGACGCCCGCGCTCGGCACGATCAAGATCGAAGGCGACACGCGCGTCGCGCTCGACGATCGCCTCGTCGGCATCGACATGCAGATCGTCGAGTACAACTTCCCGTCGCTCAAGACGGATCAGGTGAAGGCGCTCGTGGCCGACGTGCAGGCGCTGCCGCACAACGAGCGCGTGCTCGACCTCGATCGCCTGATGGCGTACATCGCGGACAGCCCGCTCCAGGTGAAAAACGCCGAGGGCCTCAAGGCCGATCCGCCGAAGATTTTCTCCGCGGCCGCGCCCGCGATTCTCGTCAATCTCGATGGCGAAGCGATCTGGAGCCCCATCAAGGAGCTCGATCTCAAGTACGCGGTCAATACGAACTGGGATCTCTTCGAGCACGGCCCGACCAAGACGCTGTATCTCCGGCACGGCGAGTCGTGGCTGCAGGCGACCGTCGTCACCGGTCCGTGGGCCGCCGTGGACAAGCTGCCGGAGAGCTTCAAGAAACTTCCGCTCGACGACAACTGGAAGGACGTGAAGGCGGCCGTGCCGGGCAAGAAGTTCACGGCGAAGACGCTGCCGAAGGTGTTCGTCAGCCTGGAGCCGGCCGAGCTCATCGTGATCGAAGGCCCGATCGCCTACAAGCCGATTCAGGGCGTGCCGACGCTGCTCTGGGTGAGCAACACCGAAGCGGACGTGTTCCGGATGGGCAAGACCGGCGACTTCTACTTCCTCGTCGCCGGCCGCTGGTTCAAGGGCGCCGGCCTCGATGGGCCCTGGACGTTCGCGACCCCGACGCTGCCGGACGACTTCAAGAAGATTCCGCTCGAGCACGAGCGCTCGCGCGTGCTCGTGTCCGTGCCGGGCACGCCGCAGGCGACCGAAGCGATCCTGCTCGCGCAGATTCCGCGCACCGCCCGCGTGAACAAGAAGCAGATCAAGGCGCCCGAGGTCATCTATCAGGGCGACCCGCAGTTCAAGGCGATCGACGGCGCCGCCAAGGGACTGGAACAAGCGGTCAACACCGACAAGGACATCATCAAGTACGGCGACCTGTATTACATGTGCTTCCAGGCTGTGTGGTTCATGTCACGCTCGCCGACGGGCCCGTGGGAAGTCGCGACGTCGATCCCCGAGCAGATCTACACGATTCCGACAAGCTCGCCCGTGAATCACGTCACCTATGTGACCGTCGTCGAGGACAACGACGACGAGTGGGTGACGTTCGCGTACGTCGCCGCCTATACGGGCATCATGATCGGCTGGGGCTGCGCCATGTGGGGCAGCGGGTGGTACTACCCGCCGTATCGGTGGGGCGGATACGGCTACTACCCATACCCGCACACCTACGGCATGGGCGCCTGGTACAACCCGTATTCCGGCGCGTACGGACGGGGCTATGGGGCCTACGGTCCGTACGGCGGCGTCGGGATGGGCGCGTCGTACAACCCGCGCACCGGCACTTATGCCCGCGGCGCGACCGCGTACGGACCGTACGGGTCGCGCTCCTACGCTGAAGCCTACAATCCACGCACCGGCACGTACGGGCAGACGCGCCAGGGCTCGAACGTCTACGGCAACTGGGGCACGAGCACCGTGCAGCGCGGCGACAACTGGGCGCAGACCGCGCACGCGCAGAACTACCGGAAGGGCACATCGACCTCCGGCATTCGCACGAGCGAAGGCGGCGCCGCGGTGTCCCGCGAGGGGCGCACCGGCAACCAGACCACGGTCGGCCGCACGCAGGGCGGCGACGTCTACGCCGGCCGGGACGGCAACGTCTATCGCAAGACCGATGGCGGCGGCTGGGAGCAGGGCAACGGATCCGGCGGCTGGAGTCCGGTGGAAGGCAGCGGCAACCGGCCGAGCCCAACCGGCGAGCGTGCCGGGACGGCCGGCACTGGCGCGAACCGTCCTACGACCGGCACCGGCACCGGGACGACCGGCGCCAATCGCCCAACCACGACGTCACCCTCGTCGACGCGACCGCCGTCATCGAGCTCGGTGAACCAGCTCGAGCGCGATTCTGCGGCCCGCAGCTCGGGCAACTCCCGCACGACGAATCGCAGCACGTGGTCGTCGGGCGGCGCCTCACGCGCCGGCGCGGGGAGTATGGGACGCTCGGGCGGAGGACGGCGCGGGCGCTAACGCCGCGCGCCCCTGCTGGTTCATGGGTTCATCGGTTCATGGGTTCGGGCCGCCGAACCTGTGAACTCGTGAACCCATGAACCTATGAACCCATGAACCTATGAACCCATGAACCTATGAACCCATGAACCTATGAACCAGATCTGGCTCTTTGTACCCACGCCCTGAATCCCATCACCGCCCCTAACATCAGCGGGATTTCCGTCAGAAAGTACGTCGCGCCAAAACGGGCAAACTCGACGCGCCCCAGCACCGTCACCGCGATCGCCAGCGCGACGCCGACGTTGCGCGTGCCGAATTCCACGGCGAGGGTGAAGCGATCGCGCGCGTCGCGCGTGACGAGCCGCGACGTCATCCAGCCGATCGCGAACGCGCCGGCGATGAAGGCGACGGCCATCGGCACCGCGGCGCGAAGGCCGCCGAGGAAGCCGTGGACGTCGTTCGCGATGATGACCGCGAGCAGCAGGCCGACGCCGACGAACGACGCCCGCTGCACCGTCGACTTGCAGCGGATCGCCACGGCCGGCAGGCGGTTGCGCACCCAGAAGCCGATCGCCGCCGGAATCGCGAGCATCACGACCAGCTGCTTGAACAGCACGCCCGGCGGCGCCGACAGGCCCAGCGGCCGATCGAGCAGCGTCTCGAGGATGATGCTGACGAGCGGCACCGTCAGCGCCGCGAAGAGGCACGACAGTCCCGTCAGCGTGACCGAGAGCGCCGGCGAGGCGCCGGCCAGATAACTGAAGACATTGGAGATCCCGCCGACGGGACACGCCGCGATCAACAGCAGGCCCGCGGCGACGTCCGGATGGGCGGGGAACGCCGCGGCCAGCGACCCGGCAAACAGCGGCAGCAGCACGACCGGACCGAACACGCCAGTCAGCACGACCGCGGGCTGCCGGCGCACGCGATCGAAGTCCGCGGTGGTCAGGTCCATTCCGACCGCCATGAGCAGCGTGAAGGCGATGACCGGGACGCTGTAATCGATGGCGAGCTGCATGCCGCAGAGTGTCAGCCTCGCACAATCAACCGCACGCCGACTTCGCGGGTGGGCGCGGGACGGCCGCCGATGGCCGGCTGCGGCGAGCTGAAGGTGCCGGTGATGTAGTCCTCGCCGGTGAGATTGCGTCCGAAGAAGCCCACCGTGCAGCATCCGCGCGCCGGCTGGAATTCGGCGGCGACGTCCAGCACGCCGTACGCGCGCTGCCGCTGGACGGCGTCGTTGAACGGCGTGTAGTACACGGTGCTCTGCCACCGCGTTTCGGCGCGGAGCGTCACCACGCCGCGACGGCCGGCGGCGGGCGTCCATTCGAGCCACGCGCGGCCGGACCACTCCGGCGCGTTCGTCAGCCGGCGGCCGGCGACGTCGCCGGTCACGCCGCCCGCGCCCACCGCGACGTACTGGTCGTAGGCCGCGTCGAGCCAGGCGACGTGCCCGCCCGCATGGAGCGCCGGCGCCATCCGCGCTTCCGTCTCGATCTCGACGCCGCGGATCGTCGCCGCCGCGGCGTTCGAGATGTCGATGACCCCCGGCGCGATGGCGGTCTGCACCTGCAGGTCCGAGTAGTCGGTGTGGAAGGCCGCGAGATTGAGCCGCGCGCGGCCGCCGGCGGTCGTGGTCTTCACGCCGCCCTCGTAGCTCCAAACCCATTCCGGCGCGTAGCCGCGGCCGGCCGTGGTGGACGTCAGATTGAAGCCGCCCGTCTTGAAGCCGCGCGTCGCCGACACGTAGGCCAGGACGCGATCGAGCGGGCGCACTTCAACGGCGACCTTCGGCGTCCAGGCGCCGCGCTCGATGCGATCCGTGTACGCGTAGGCCGTGCCAGGCACCGGCGTCGCAGGGGAGTCATCCGGGTAGCCGGCGCCCGAGTTGTCGATGGTCTTGGTCTCGTGCGAGTACCGCAGGCCCGCCGTGGCGGAGAGGCGCGGCGTCACGGCGAACGTCGCCTGGCCGAACAGCGCACGGGCACCGGCGTCGACGTCCGGGTCGAGGTGATTCTCCCGTCGCAGTCCGCCCAGCCGCACCACCGTCGGCTGCCGATCTTCTTCGCTGAAGAAGAACGCGCCGGCAATCCACTGCAGACGCTCCCGGCGCTGCGTGAGCGTGAACTCCTGCGACACCTGATGGTGCAGCTCGTGCACGTGCGACTCGGTGAGGTCGAGCTCGGTGATGTCGCCGTCCACCAGCAGGTCGTAGTCCAGCGCGCGAAACGCCGTCAGGCTCGAGAGCGTCAGCGCCGGGCCGAACCGGACGTTGAGGCGCGCCGAGGTGCCGCTCTGCAGGTTGCGGCTCGCGGCGATGAGCGACGTCCGGACCTCATGCAGATCGGGCGGGTTGTCGATCTGGAACCCGGGCTTCACGGCCAGGACCTTCGGGTAGCCCGATGGCGTCGGATCCTGATGCGTCACGTCGGCCGAGAGCAGCAGATCGCTCTGCTTGTTGAGGCGCCACAGCAGCTTGCCGCGGGCCGACGTCACGTCCTCGCCGCCCAGAAACTGATTGTGGTGATTGAGATCCCGCACCTCGCCCTGGCGGAACCCGCGCAGGATCGTGCCGCTCGCCATCAGGCGATCGCGCACGATCGGCCCGCTGACGCCGGCTTCCACCCGAAGCGTCTTCACATTGCCGATCATCGTGCGCGCCGACCACTCGAGGCGGCTGCCGGGATCCGCGGTGACGACACTCACCGCGCCGCCGACGGCGTTGCGTCCGTACAGCGTGCCTTGCGGCCCGCGCATCACCTCGACGCGCTCGAGGTCGACGAAATCTGACAGGACGGCCGCCGGGCGCGCGAGGTAGACGCCGTCCACGTAGACGGCTGAGCTGGGATCGGACCCGGCAAAGACGGCATTCGTGCCGATGCCGCGGATGGTGAGCTGGCTGAAGCCGGTGTTCTGCGAGAACGTCACGGAGGGCGCGCGCCCGGCCACGTCCTCGACGGTGTGCGCGTTCACGCGCTGCAGGTCCGTTCCCGAGAGCACGCTGATCGCCATCGGGATGTCCTGCACGTCGCGGTCGCCCGTTCGCGCCGCGGTCACCGTGGTCTTCTCGAGCACCGTCACCCAGAGCGTCACGGCCACGGTCGCCTGCTCGCCGGGCTTCACCAGCACGATCAGGCGAGCGGGCGCGAAGCCCGTCAGCGTGGCGTGGAGGTCGTAGTCGGTCGCCTCGAGATTGGCGAACGTGAACCGGCCGTCGACGTCGGTCAGGGTTTCTCCGGCGGGTGCGGCCGCGCGGCGCAGCGAGACCGTCACGCCCGGGAGCGGCGACCCCGTCGTGTCACGAACCGTTCCGCGGATCTGACCCGCCGATTGGGCAGAGGCCGGCGGCGCGGCCCAGAGGAGCCCTGCCAGCACCCACAGGAGGCTGATGGATCGCCGCATCAGGATGGACGGGTAATTGTACCTGTCAGTAGCTCCAGCCGATCGACAGCACGATGCCGAAGTCGTTGGTGTCGAACGCACTGTTCGGCGGCTTGTTGTCGAAGCTGTCGAAGAGGTTCAGCGAGAGGTAGAAGTCCTTCAGGAGCTCGCGCTTGACGGAGGTGTCGAGCTGCAGGCGCTGCCGGCCCCACGTGGTGAAGCTCGGATAGTACGAGAACGCGATGTCGATCGTCGTCTTCGGCCGGTCGTAGGTATAGAACGACGTCTCGAACACGAACAGCCCCTCGACGTTCGTCGTCGTCTCGACGTCCACGCCATCTTCCCGGTTCACGACCAGCCCGCCGCCGAGCCAGAGCTGGCCGCGGTTGCTGTTGACGAGGCGCGGGCCGACGGCGCCGCCCGTCTGCGAGCGAAGCTCGATGCCGAGGCTCTCGTTCGTCTCGAAGCGCCCCATGCCAGTGACCATCCACGGCGCAAACCGGTAGCTGATGTAGGCGGCGTCGAGGGCGCCGCGATCGTCCCGGGTCGAGTCGTCGTCCGTTTCGGTGCCGGTGAACGACGCGTTCAGCCGCACCTGGAAGCCGGGCCTCCGGTACGACGTCGTCGAGTTGACGTTGAGCTGCGCGATGCCGCTCGACCGCGTGTAGCTGAATCCCGCATCGAACGATCCGTCGACCTTCTTCCAGAAGCCTGCGCCGATGGGCGAGATCCACGTCACCTGCGCCATGGCGAGCGACGTCGTGGTCCCCGAGGCCACGATCGCGAGCGTGCGCGGTGCGGCGGGTCCGAGGCTGCCGAGGTAGCGCTGGTCGTCGGTCGTCAGGATGTCGAAGATCCGCGTGGTGGCGACGAGGCTCACGAGCTTGTCCCACTCGAGATACAGCGTGCCGGCGTCGTCGGTGGAGAACTCGAGGCGCCCGCGCTCGAGCCGCTCGATTTCGCCGGTGATCCGATCGCCGTTGGCGAGCGTGACGACGTCCGTCTTCTGCGCGTAGACGGGCGTGGCGTGCGCCCAGCAGACGAGTACTGCGACGATCGCGGCCGGTGCGTGACGCAGGAATCGGCTCACTTCATGCTGTCCCGCAGATCGATGAGCGCCTGGTCGAAGGCGGTCAAGCGGATGAAACCGGTGCGCGGATACTCGATCTCGAGAATCACGTAGACGACCAGCGCGATCGCGAGAGCGAAGGCGAGCGCGTGCAGCCAGCTCCAGTCCTTCATCCCGGCCATGGCGTGGCCGGCGAGGACGGCGCAGCCGAGGCCGAGCAGGAACAGCAGCCCGTAGACCGCGGCCGGCGGATGAATCCTGGCGGCCATCGTGCGGGTGGTCGTGATGTCGAACATCTCGTTCAGCGCGGGAATCAGCAGCATCGGCGCGTTGGGATGGGCCTCCGGCCGCCGGATTCCGGTGAGGCTGCGGGTCCAGATGCCGCTCTGGAGCTCGGAGGATCGCGCCAGCTCGGCGAGGGCCGCCTCGAGATCGGGCAGCTTGCGATAGACCGCGAGCCGCGCGTCCAGGTAGTCGCGGAACTGCTGCTGAAGGGCGGTCCGGTCTTCGCCGGCCAGCAGGTCCAGCCGGAGATACGCCGTTCCAATGGCGTTGGCCTCGTCGGCGATGAGGGTGCGCCGCGAATTGAACCGCTCGATGCCGCCGGAGAACGTGAACGCGATCAGCAGCCCGAACAACGCGAAGATGGCGCTTTCGACCGGCCCAAAGG
>Ga0137326_1000012_pt1 | contig 78619 bp, 67 predicted proteins | sample EasRivERMZT500_2_FD_102292 | JGI IMG/M metagenome (GOLD analysis project Ga0137326, IMG submission 102292) | Soil microbial communities from meander-bound floodplain in the East River, Colorado, USA - East River MetaG ERMZT500_2 | ecosystem: Environmental > Terrestrial > Soil > Floodplain ... | reverse complement strand
ACGGGCCTGATCGCTGCGGGTTTTCTTTCTAACGCTGCAGGAAGACGTTCTGGTTGATATGGCGGGCGCACGAGTGAAGACGCAATACCGCGCGGAACTCAACATTCCCGACCGATGGCTTGCCGGCCGTTGAGCCCTGCTCGCCGGGTCTAAAGACCCGGCCTCCATCTACTAAGCGAAGTAGGCCAGCGATAGCGCGTTCCTCGTACCGGGCGTACCCGGCGTACGAGGCGTACCAGGCGTACCTGTTCTATTGATCCCCAGGCTCTTCGAGGTACGTGTAGCCGTGCAGGCCGTCCTCGTAGAAGCGCAGGAGGCGGCCGGATTCTTCGAAGTCCACGCGGCCCTCGCGCACGGCGGCTTCCACCGAGTCCCGCAGCTTCCTGACCAGCATGTCCGCGTCGAACTCGACGTAGTCGAGCACTTCGCGCACCGTGTCGCCCTTGATGACCGACTCGAGCATGACGTTGCCGGTCGCGTCGAGGCTCACGTGGACAGCGTGGGTGTCGCCGAAGAGGTTGTGCAGGTCGCCGAGGATTTCCTGATACGCGCCGACGAGGAACACGCCGAGATAGTACGGCTCGCCCGTGAACGGATGCAGCGCGAGCGTGCGCTTCACGTCGCGCCGGTCGATGAACTGATCTATCTTGCCGTCCGAATCGCACGTGATGTCGCCGAGCACGGCCTGGCGCGTCGGCGGCTCGTTCAGACGGTGGACGGGCATCACCGGAAACAGCTGCTTGATCGCCCACGAGTCCGGAATCGACTGGAACAGCGAGAAGTTGCAGAAGTAGGTGTCCGCGAGCGTGTCGTCGAGGCCCTGCAGATCCTCGGGCACCTCGTCCATCCCCTGCACGAGCTTCCGCAGCTTGGTCGTGATCGCCCAGAAGAGCGTCTCGGCCTGCACGCGCTGTCCGAGCGGCAGGTACCCGCCGTTGAACAGGTTGAGCGCCATGTCGAGCGCCTGTTGCGCGTCGTGATAGCTCTCGAGCGCGTTGCGGGCCGTCAGGTTCTGGTAGGTCTCCTTCAGATCGACGAGCGGCTGCTCCAGCTCCTCGCCGTGGCCGTTCTGCGGCATCTCTTCCTCGCCGAAGCCCGACACGCCGAGCACGTTGAAGACGAGGACGCTGTGGTACGCGACGATCGCGCGCCCGCTTTCCGACACGATCGTCGGATGCTTGACGCCGGCGTCGTCGCACACCGTCTGGATGTGGTACACGACGTCGTTCGCGTACTCTTCGAGCGTGTAGTTCACGCTCGACTCGAAGTTGGTCTGCGACCCGTCGTAGTCCACGCCCAGGCCGCCGCCGACGTCGAGGTACTCGAGCCCAGCGCCTTCCTTGACGAGCTCGGCGTAGATACGGGCCGCCTCGTTCAGCGCGCCCTTGACGATGCGGATGTTGGGGATCTGGCTGCCGAGGTGGAAGTGCAGGAGCTTGAAGCAGTCCTGCATGCCGAACGACTTCAGCTCCTCGAGGGCCTGCCGGACCTCGCCGACGGTGAGGCCGAACTTCGACCGGTACCCACCCGAGGACTGCCACCGGCCGCCCCCGCGCGAGGCCAGCTTGACGCGCATGCCGATGTTGGGCCGGACGCCGACCTTCTGGGCGTACTCCAGAATGAGGCCGAGCTCCGTGTACTTCTCGACGACCGGGATGATGCGGCGGCCCATCTTGTGGGCCAGCATCGCCATCTCGATGAACTCGGCGTCCTTGAAGCCGTTGCAGATGATCGTCGTCTCGTTCGTGGCCATCGCCACGACCGCGAGCAGCTCCGGCTTGGACCCGGCCTCGAGGCCGAAGTCGTAAGGCCTGCCGAAGTCGAGCACCTCCTCGACCACCTGCCGCTGCTGGTTGACCTTGATGGGATAGACGCAGAAGTACTTGCCCTCGTACGAGTGCTGCGTCATCGCCGCCTGAAAGGCGCCGTGAATGTCGGCCAGCCGCTGGCGGAGGATGTCGCGGAAGCGGATGAGAATCGGAAGGCCGATGCCCCGAAGCTGCAGGTGATCGACGAGCTGCTTCAGGTCGATCCAGCGTTCGGGGTCGCGCGTCGCGTGGACGCGAACGTGGCCGTTGGGACCGATGGAGAAGTAGCCTTTGCCCCAGCGGTCGATCTCGTACAGCTCGCTGGCGTCGGTGACGGTCCAGGGATCGCCCTGCCGCCAGGCTCGCGTCAGCCGGCTCGCCGTGCTCACGCGGACATCATAAAAGAAAAAACTTCGTACTGATCGCCAATTCTGAGCGCGGAGGCTACTCGCCGCCCTTCGGCATCCGGAAGATCGCGTCGTCGAGCTTGACGTTGAACTCGACCTTCTCCAGCCGGACCTCACCCTGTTTGACGCCGTTGGCCAGCGTGCGGATGACGAACGGGATCTTGATGCCTTCCACCTCGCGGTAGTCGGTGAGCTCCTGTTCGATCGTGGTGGTGTCGGAGGTCTCCGTCACCATCTTCACCTCGAGCGCCGTCGTGGCGTCCAGGTAGAAATGCTGAACGAGGCCCTTCTTGGTGATGACCTTGAGGTGGTGCACCTTGGCCGTGCCGAGCGCCTCGGTGCCGACCAGCTCGATGGTGAGGCCCTTCTCGCGGTAGTCCACGAGCGGGCCGTCGAAGTCCGAATCCTGCCGGATGGCGTCCGCCTGCGGTCCCGTCACCTGGATGGGGGCGTTCTGGCCGGTGTGCGGATTCACGATCCAGGGCGTCACGCCGTCGTAAGCCATGATGACGGTGCGACCGCCCATCGCGATCTCCTGGCGGATCATGTTCGGCCGCTTCGCGTAGACGACGACGGGCGATTCCATGCCCTGCAGGTTCATGCGGCGCGTCTGCTTCATCGTCTGGATGGCGCGCATACGGGCCAATCCGCCCTTGGATTCGAGGTTCCGAGCGATCAGCTCGTCAACGGTCTGGCTGGAGGCCCGGAGCCCCGCCACGAGACCGACGACCGCCGCCACCGCCACTGCCGCCACATGCCAGCGCCGCATCATTACCGCCTCCCTTCCGCGCCGAGGCGCGGACCACCCGAACATTCCAGCAAGAGACGTACCACGAAGGGAATATCGGCCGCGGGAGGTGATTACTTGCCGGGTACGTCCTTAGAACGTCAGGCCGCCCGCAAAGGTGAACCGGGTGCCGGATCCGACCCCGTGGGCGACACCCAGGCCGAAACGAAGCGCCGTGATGGTGATCCAGCCGCCCCCGCCGTAGCCGCGATGGAAGGCCTGGTCGGCGAGGCGCATGCCCTTCTCGTAGGCCGTGCCGTAGTCGGCGAAGGCGTTGACGCCAATCCGGGCAATCTGCAGCGGCGAGTTCAGCGGCACGCGCAGCTCGATCGATCCCGACACGAGCGTGTCGCCCGTGAAGGCGCCGGCCTCGAAGCCGCGCAGGTTCGACCAGCCGCCGAGCAGCGAGCGAAGGTAGAGCGGCTGCGGCGAGCCGGCGTCCTCGCGTAACGCCCGTACGACGAGCACGGACTGCCCGATGAGCCCGAGGTAGCCGCGGCCGTCCAGCTTGAGGCGGTCGATCGGCTGGCTGGCGGCGCCGGCGACGCGCTCCCAGCTCACCAAGCCGTACACGGCGTTGCGCGGCAGCACGGGGTCGAGGCGGGTGTCGTACGCGACGTCAGCGCCGAACGTCTTCAGCCGGTCGTCGGTCTCCGCAAACGTCACGTCCTGCCAGCCGAGGGTGGCGCCGAGCCGCACGGGCCCGCGCGCGCGCTCCACGCGCGCCCAGAGGCGCGTCCGGTCGTCGTCAATCTCGTACGCCGGGTTCCTTCGCCGCTGGATCGCGGAGCCCACCTCGATGCGGCTCACCGGTCCGGCCGCGAACGTGTGCTCGAACTCGAGTCCCGCGCGCTTGAGCCCGCCCCACGTGAGCGGCGACGACAGCCGGTTGGCGCCGCGGGCGATGCCGACGAACGCGACGCGCGCGCCGTACGTCAGGCCGTACCCGTCCTCGGCGTCCAGGATCGGCAGGAACATGAAGTTGTGGAGGCCACGTTTCCGCACGATGCGGGGCTGGCCGCCTTCCTCGTCCGGCATATCGATCCGCACCGCTCCTTCATTGACGATGAGGACGAGGGCGACCTGGCTGGGATCTTCGATCGAGGCGTACAGTTTGCGGACCTCGATCGTGTCGAACTTGCCGGAGGCCTTGAGCCGCTTCCGTACGTCCTCGAGCGTCGTCTCGCGGAACGGATCGCCCTTGGCCACGCCGGCGATCTTCAGCACCTCGGCGTCCGGCGTGGCGACGTTGCCGTGGATGTGAATCTCGGCGATGACTTCCGCGAGATTGGCCGGAGCCTGGGCCGGTCCGCAGGCGACCAGCGCCCAGCACAAAAGCGCCGGCGTCATCGCGATCCGCCGGTCTTCTTGATCCGGCCGGCCGTGGTCGCTTCGCGGAAGTCGTGGTAATCGACGTGATAGCGGCCATGGACCGGCCCGACGGCGAGCATCGCGGAGAAGCCGAAGTCGATCGTCTTCGGCAGCCAGATGTCCTTGTCCTTGAAGGGCTGGCTCATCTCCATCGCCGCCTTGAGCTCGTCCACGCGCAGGAGCCACGCGCCCGGGAAGAAGTCGAAGTTCACGTTGTCGAACACGTACTTCACGATCTGCTGTGAGGTCGGCTCGACCCAGAGCGTCACGAGCGCGACTTTGTTCATCAGGCGTTCGACCGTGGCGCCGTACTCCCGCCCCTTGTCGGGCTTGCCGCCTTTCTGCTTCCGCCGTTCTTCCTCGCGCTTTTTCCGCTCGGGATCCTCTTCGTCCTGATAGAGCTTCGACGGGTAGTACTCGATTCGCAGGACTTCCCGGCCGCCCTCGAACGGCTCGCGTCCGGCCAGCGCGTAGCGGCCCTGCTCGAACTTGAACTTCATGAAGTAGGCGGAATCCACGAACTCGGGCTGGGCGTTCTGCGCGACAAACGCGTCGAGCGTCGTCGGCTCGTCCGGCACCGGCGCGTCGGACCCGTCTTTCTTGCGGCGCTCGCGCGCCGCATCGCGCTTCTCGCGCTCCTTCACGCGGCGGAGGTAGCTGTCCTCGGCCTTGCGGCGATCCGCCTCGGAGACCTCGACGCCGTTCGCCTTGAGCGGGCTGCGGATGAAATAGCCCTCCCGGATGAACCACGTGTACTCGCGCTTGTCGCCCCAGACCGGGATCCCCGTCGGGCCCTTGATCGAGACCTCGGCGCGCTCGTCCAGGATGTACTGCTGCAGCTTCTTCCAGTTCTCGTCACGCCGCGCGAGCACCTTGTTCATGAAGGTGTCGAGGTCGCTTTGCGGGACGGCGGGGGCCGCCGCCAGCGCGGTTCCGGCGGCCACCAGGGCGACGAGCAGGACACGAGTGCGCATGAGTCCTCCGGAGGGGGTCGTACCTCGATCTGTGCAAAACTTCGGGGACCCCGTGACTGCGATGTCCCCAAAGTTTTGCACAGATCGAGGTACGACCCCTTAATGCACGACGTGCCGTTGCTGGTGAATCTCGCCGTCGCACTCGGGTACGCGCTCGTCGGCGGCCTGCTCGCGCGACGGGTCGGCCTGCCGACCATCGTCGGCTATCTCGTCGCCGGCATCGCCATGGGGCCGTTCACGCCCGGCTTCCGCGGCGACGACGCCGCCATCCGGCAGATGGCGGAATTCGGTGTGATCCTGCTGATGTTCGGCGTCGGCCTCCACTTCTCCTTCCGGGATCTCTGGCAGGTGCGCTGGGTGGCCATCCCCGGCGCGGTGATCGGCATGGCCGCCGTGACGGTGATCGGCGCCCTGGCCGCGCGCCAGCTGTGGGGGATGACGAGCGGCGCCTGGGTTCTGGGCGTGGCGCTGTCAGTGACGAGCACCGTGGTGCTCATGCGCACGCTGATGGATCAGGGGTGGCTCGATACGCCGGCGGGCAAGGTCGCCGTCGGCTGGCTGGTGGTCGAGGACCTGCTGACGGTCGCGGTCCTCGTGCTGCTGCCGACGCTCGCCAGCCCGGAGGCGGCGTCCTGGGGCGCCAGCCTGCTGGCGATGGGCCTGGCGCTGCTGTTCGTCGTCCTGATGATGCTGGCCGGCGACTATGTCGTGCCGGTGCTCCTCAGCCGCGTCGTGCACCTGCGGTCCCGCGAGCTGTTCGTGCTGGCGGCGCTGACGCTGGCGATCGGCACGGCCCTGCTCTCCTCCGCGTATTTCGGCGTGTCGCTCGCGCTCGGCGCATTCGTCGCCGGCCTCGTCGTCGGCGAGTCCCCGTTCAGCCATCAGGTCGGCGCCGACCTGCTGCCGTTCCGCGAGGCGTTCGCCGTCATCTTTTTCGTGTCCGTCGGCATGCTCGTGGATCCGGTGCTGCTCCTCTCGCAGTGGGACCGCGTGCTGATGGTCGCGCTGATCGTGATCGTCCTGAAGGGCGCGATCTCCGGACTGATTGCCGTCGCGTTCCGCTGCACGGGCCGCACCGTGCTGGTCGCCGCCGCCGGCCGCGGGCAGGTCGGTGAGTTCTCGTTCATCATCGGCCAGAGCGGCGTCGCGCTCGGCGCGCTCGATCAATCGCAGTACTCGCTCATCCTCGCCGGCGCGATTCTCTCCATCACGATCAATCCGCTCGTGGTCCGGCTGGTGGATCCCGCCGAGCGCTGGCTGAAGCGGCGGGGCTGGTGGACGATCATCGACGCCGGCGCGCGGGCCAGCGCCGGCCTGGCGGATCCGGATCCCGACATCAGCGGGCACGTCGTCATCGTCGGATGCGGCCGCGTCGGCCGGCACATCGCGGAAGCGCTCGGCCGCCTCGGCATTCCTCGGCTGGTCGTGGAAGCGGATCCCATCCGGATCGACAAGCTTCGAACGCTGGGCGTGCCCGTGTTGTACGGCGACGCCAGCAGCTCGGACATCCTGGCCACCGCGCATCTGGGCAAGGCGCGCGCCCTCGTCATCACGCTGCCGGATGACCCCGCGGCGCTCGCCGTGGTCGCCACCGCCAAGAAGTACGCGCCGGACGTGCCGATCGTCGCCCGCGCGTCCACGTACGAAGGGGCCAAGCGCCTGATGGCCGACGGCGCGAATCACGTGGTCCGGCCGGAGCTCGAAGGCGGCGTCGAAATCGTCCGGCGCACGCTTCTGGACCTCGACCTGCCGGTACGCGAGGTGCAGCGGTACACGGACCTCGTGCGCCGCGAAGGCCTCGGCGAATCCGAGCGGCCGAGTCCCGGGCAGGCTCGCGTGCTCGACGACCTCGTGCAGGCGGCCAGGGATCTCGAAGTCGGCTGGCTCGTGGTCGAACCCGGCAGCGCCGTGGCGGGCCGCGCGCTTGCCGACACGCTGCTCCGCGCGACGGCGGGCGTGACGGTGGTCGCGATTGCGCGGCAGCAGGATCTGATCAGGAACCCCGGGCCGCGCGAGGTGCTGGAGGCGGGCGACCGCGTCGCGGTCATCGGCTCGCCGTCGCAGGTGGCAGCGGCGGAGCGCTTCTTCGAACACTTTCACTAAGGTCTCACCGCGAAGCTCACGAAGGACACGAAGGAACACCCGGCGTCGGCGGCGGGCGCAGCCCGCCGCGGCCGCAGGCCGCTCGACAGAACATGCGAGGGCCCGGCAAGAGGCACCGATCTATCCCGTCTGTTCCTATTGGTGCTTCTTGCCGGGCCCTCGCATGTTCTGTCGGCCCGACGCCGGGTCTAACCCGGACCAACGTGTTCTTCTACGTCTTCGTGACCTTCGTGGTGAAAGCTCTTACATCTCTCGCAACGCCACGTTGGGATCCACGCGTGCGGCGCGGCGCGCCGGCACGTAGCAGGCGACGGCGGCGGCGGCGAGGAGAGCAATCACCGGGACCAGCGCCGCGATCGGGTCGAGCGACGGAATCGGCTGGCTGAAACTGGACTGCAACAACCCGCGAATCGCGAAGGCGACGCCCAGCCCGATGAACAGTCCTTCCGCGACCGGACGGACGCCGTCGCGCACGACCAGCGTGACGATCCGGCCGGCCGAGGCGCCAAGCGCCATGCGCACGCCAATCTCGCGCGTGCGGTGATAGACGACGTGCGACAGCACGCCGTACAGGCCGGCCGTGGCGAGCACGAGCACAATCGACCCCAGCATCGCGATCACGCCGGTCGCGAGGCCCACGGCGATCGCCTGGATCTGGAAGAGCGCCTGGGCGCCGCCCGCGTATCGCATCGCGATGTCGGCGTCGGCGCGGCGCAGCGCGGTCCGGAGCACGCTCACGAGCGCGGACACATCCAATGACTCCGACCGCGCCACGAACGCCACGTCAGGATCGGGCGCCTGCGCGAACGGCCGGTAGATCACGGATTCCGGCCGGCCGTGGCGATCGAGCGTGCTGTCCATCGCCACGCCGACGACGGTGAGCGTTTCCACATCGCTGTTGTCCGCCGCCACCACGACGCGGCCCGTGTAGTCGCGGATCAGGACGTCCCGCCCGACGGCCGCGGGCGCCTGGCCGAACAGCCGTCCGGCGAGGGCCTGATTGACGATCGCGACGGGTGCGGTGCCGGGCCGATCGCGGAGGTCGAACGGCCGGCCCGCCAGGACCGGCAGGTCGAGCGCGTCGAAGATCCCGGCGGTGCCGACGATCATCTCGGCGAAGTCACCCGGGGACAGCGGCGTGGACGGCCGCTCCGGCGCCGCGACCGTCACGCCTTTCGGGCTCATCAACCCCGCGACGGCCGCCGCCTGCAGTGCGGGCTGCGTGCGCGCCGTCACGTCGAGCACCGAATAGACCGTGAGCCGCATGCGCTCGAGATCGGGAAGTTGCCAGCGAAACGGGACTTCGACGACGGCGGCGCGATCGAGATCGCGGCCCGGACCCGGCGCCTGGCGCATCGCCGGCAGCGTGCGAACCGCCAGCGCCGCGAGGAGCAACAACGCCACCGAGACCGCGACCTGCAGCGCGATGAGGTTGCTCCGGCCGCGCCAGCGCATCAGGCCCGTGGCGGCCACATCGGAGCGAAGATCGCGCTGCGGGCTCGCACGCGTGAGCCGCAGCGCGGGCAGAATGCCGGAGACCGCGAGGGCGATGAGCATCGCGACGGCAGTGGCCGCGAGTACCTGCGGCTCGAGCCGTCCTTCCAGCCGCACGGGCGTGACCGATCCGAACGTGCGTTCGAACGCCGTCGCGGTCGAGCGCAGCAACACCCACGTCACCAGCGTGCCGCCGATGCCTCCGAGCAGGGCGACGACGCCGCTCTCGACCAGCGGCGCGCGCATCAGGCGCCATCGCGACGCGCCGAGCGCCCGCTGAATGGACTGCTCGGGCCGCCGCAGGAGCCCGCGCGACAGCACCAGGTTCGCGAGGTTGGTGCAGGCGACGAGCAACACGAGGGCGGGCACCGCGAGCATGACGCGCGCGACTTCCGTGGCCTCGGCGAGCCGCGACCGGTCGAGCGCGGGCCGTAGCGCCCAGTCCCGCGTCGGCTCGCGCGTGTTGACCGTGCCGATGCCCGGAGGCTGGCGAAGCGGCGCGCTCGCGTCGAGGCGCCGGGCAATCGCGGCCGTGTCCGCCTCGGCGTCAGGCCTCGTCCGCCCCGGGGCCAGCCGGGCCAGGACGGTGAGCCATCCCGCGTCCCGGCCCGCCGGGTTGAAGCCGCGCGAGTACGGCGGTCCCAGATCAGGCGCCGCCGTCCGCGCGGCCTCGAGTGCGATCCAGGCGCCGACCGGGCGCATCGTGACGACGTCCGTGCCACTGAAGCGATCGGGGGCGACGCCGACAATCTCGAACACGCGGCGCGCCAGGCGGACCGAGGTCCCGACGACGCCGGGATCCGCGCCAAACTGCGAGCGCCAGAGCCCGGACGACAGCACCACCACCGCCGGCGCACCGGGCTCGTCGTCGGACGGCTGCAGCAGGCGGCCCAGTGGCGCGGTGAGGCCAAGGGCCTGAAAGTAGTTGCCGCTGACGGCCTCGCCCCGGATGAGCTCGACGGTGTCGCGCGCGGTCAGCGCCGTGCTGAACTCCCCGTGCGCCGCGACCTCGGTGAAGGTCGTCTGCTGTTCACGCAGATCGCGGTAGTCGGCCCAGGCGATCGGACGCGCGAGCGCCAGGAGACGCGACGGATCGGTCACGGAAGGATCGCGCCAGAGCAATCCATACAGGATCGAGTACGCGGTCGTGGTGATGCCGATGCCGAGCGCGAGCGTCAGAATCGAAAACACGCTGAACAGCGGGGACTTGGCGAGCCGCCGCACGGCCATCCCGACGTCGTGCAGGATGTCAGTCATAGCAGCAGGGCTTCGACGCGATGGGCGTGGACGAGCTCGTCGGCCTGGGACCACTTGAAAATCGTGAAGCGGCCGTCCTGCGACGCGACGAGCGCGGTCGCCCCGCGCTGGTCGTGGACGAACTGCGCGGCCGAGAAGTGACGCGTGCCGCCGAGCTGCGCCGGCGTCGCGATATCGACGGCGGCGCCTTCCACCGGCTCCGTGACGACGACGCGCTCCACCTGCGCGTGCCCGCGCCGGCGCGCGATCTTCACGCCGAAGGCGAGCAGCTCGTAGCGGTCGGTCATGATCGTCGCGCCGTCGACGGCCGTGAGGCCGGCCACGGCGTCCACCGCCCGGCGAAGGTCGTCCTGCCAGTCGTGATGCTCGGATTCGTCCGGCTCGCGCCGAATCAGCTCGGCGAGCTCCGAGAACGGCGGGGTCACGCCGTAGAGCATCGGCTCCACGATCGACTGCCGCCAGTCGTCGTTGCCGGCGGAGACGACGAGGAGCGTGCCGCCGCGCTGGTGCAGGCGCATCGACGCCGCAATCTGCACGAGGACGTCCACGGTGCCGAACGTCATCATCGTGTCCACGCCCAGGAGCGACTTCACGGGACCCGGACAATCGGGCGTCATCGAGAAGCCTTCGTCGACGATCTTGATCTGGTCGCCCTCGAGGACCGCGACGTTCACGAACTTGCCGAACGGATCCACCCGGTGCTTGATCACCAGCAGGCCGGAGTCCACGACTTCGACGACGAGACCGAAGGCCGGAATCGCGCGTGTCGTGCCCCACACGGTCAGCTCGCCGTTCTCGCGCCACACACCCAGGTGAATGCCGGGCCGCTCCACCGCCGGGGAGAGCCGCGCGAGCGCGGCCGGCCGCAGCGGCAGCCGCTGGGCAAACGTCAGCGTGTGCCCGGCGTCGGCCGGCGACAGGTAGGCCAGCGAGATCTTCGGGAGCGCGCCTTCTTCACGCCGGAGGCTGGCCCAGAACGCGGCGTCGATGATGGCCTCGACCGCTTCGGCGTCGGGAGGCGGCGCGATGTTGTCGTGGCCGGCGTCCCGCGCGGCGAGCGCGTGACGCGCGAAATGATCCTGAATACGGCGGGCCACCGCGCGCGCCGCCGGATACGCGGGCTCAGCCATGCGCGCCGGGTCAGGACCGGGATGCACCGTTCGCCAGCGCCTGCTGCACCCAGTGCCGCGCGAGCGACTGCAGCGGCGCGTACGCCGTCCAGGCCGATCGCGCCCAGCGGTCGACGCCGTTCACGAGCCGTTCCGCGTCCTGCGCGTCGCGCAGGCTCGCGATCGTGACCGTGCCGCGCTCGCGCGGGATGCCGGGGCTCGGCGGATACGGATCGGCCTTCCACAGATCGCGCTCGATGAGCTTCTGCAGCGCGCGATAGCCCGTCTCATGGCCGCCGTGCTCGAGCGCCCAGCACACGCCGCCCAGATGCATGACGAGGCCGCGATAGCGGCCGCAGAATTCTTCCTCGTGCTGGATGTCGTAGACGTCGTGCATCAGGCGCCAGGTCTTGAGACTGTCGGTCCACGCGAGCGCCCGCACGCGCAGGGCGATGTCGTTGAAAAGGTCCTGGCAGGCCCGCCGGCCGCCCGTGAATCCACAACCGGGACAGGCATCGGTCGCAGAAACGTTCATGAGTGAGCCAGTCTACGCCAAGATATCTGCATCGATGCGAGACTGCCTGGCAGTATTCAGCCTGGTGCTGACCGCGGCGTCGCTCGCGGCCCGATCCGCGCCGCAACGCGCGGCGTCCGGCCTCGATCTGACGGCGGTGGACGCCGCCGTCAGGCCTCAGGACGACCTTTACCGGCACGCCAACGGCCGCTGGCTCGACCGCACGCCGATGCCGCCGGACCGCGTCAGCTACAGCGCGTTCACCGAAATCGCCGACCGCGCCGACGCGGACCTGCACGCGATCATCCTCGACCTCTCGCGGACCCGGCACGCCGCCGGGTCGCCGAGCCAGCAGATCGCCGACTTGTTCGCGAGCCACATGGACGAACCGCGGGTCGAATCGCTCGGCCTCGATCCCATTCGCGGCCATCTCGCGCGCATCGACGGCATCCGGACGCACGCCGACGTCGCCACCGCGATGGGCCACCTCGCGGCCATCGGCGCCGGCGCGCCATTCGGGGCCGCGGTCTCTGCCGACGCGTCGAGTCCCGGCTGGTTTGTCGTGCAGCTCTCGCAAGGCGGCATTCTGCTGCCCTCTCGCGATCACTACCTGAATAACGACACGGCGGCTCAGGAGATCCGCCAGGCGTACGGCGTGTATCTCGAGCAGCTGTTTCAGCGCGTCGGACGCACGCGCTGGGTCGAGGACGCGAGGGACGTGCGCGCGCTCGAAACACAACTGGCCGCGTCGCTGGTTCCGTTCGGCGCCGCCGTGACGCCCTCCGCGCCCCTGACGCTCGGACAGCTGCGAACGGCGCTGCCGGGCTTCGACTGGCAGGCCTGGGCCGCACCACAGGGCTTCGATCGACCCGTGCGCATCGTCTTCAACCAGCCGTCGTTTTTCACGGCGTTCGTCGCCGCGCTGCCGGGCGCGTCGATCGAGACGCTGAAGAAGTGGCTGCTGGCGCGCTTCCTCACCGCGGCCGCGCCGCAGCTCCCGCGCGACTTCGAGCGGCTGCGATTCGACTTCTACGGCAAGCTCCTGACCGGGCAGGATGCGCCGCGCGACCGCTGGAAGGTCGGCGTGGCGCTGGTCACCCGTCATCTCGGCGACGCGCTGGGGCGGCTCTACGTGGAGCGGCACTTTCCGCCGCGCGCCCGCGCCGCTGCAACAACGATCGTTACGAGCGTGCTGAAGGCCCAACGGGACCTCATCGAGCGCGCCGACTGGCTGCCGCGCGACACGCGCGCCGCGGCGCTGCGCAAGCTCGCCACGATCACCCTGCGCGTCGGCTATCCGGAGGCGTGGCGCGATTACTGGGGCCTCGAGATCCGGCGGGACGATCTGATGGGCAACGTGCTGCGCGCGCGCCGGTTCGACAGCCGCGACCGGACCCGGCGCCTCGCCGGCGACAACCGCGGCCAGTGGACGATCGCGCCCATCACCATCAACGCGTACTACGACAACGCGTTGAACGAGATCGTGCTGCCGGCGGTGTTCCTGCAGCCGCCGGTCTTCTCGGTGGACGCCGACGCGGCCGTGAACTTCGGCGCGCTGGGCGCGGCCGTCGGACACGAGATCACCCACGCGCTCGATCCTCGCGTGTTTCACGCCCGCGCCGCGGCGCTCGTCGACGAGTTCAACGCGCTGTCGCCGCTGCCGGGCCTGACGGTGAACGGCCGGCTGACGCTCGACGAGAACGTCGGCGATCTCTCCGGCCTGATGGTCGCGCATCGCGCGTATCGGCAATCGCTCAACGGCCGGCCCGCGCCCGTGATCGACGGCCTCTCCGGAGACCAGCGCTTCTTTCTCGCGTGGGCGCAGACGTGGCGAACGAAGATTCGTGACGAGTACCTGCGTCAGTGGGTGATCGCGATGCCGCACGCGCCGCCGGAGTACCGCGCCAACGCCGCCGTCGGTCACCTGGCCCCGTTCTATGACGCCTTCACCGTGTCGCCCGCCGACCGGATGTATCGCGCGCCGGAACAGCGGGTCCGGATCTGGTGAAGCAGCGTTGACCCGCACTGCGCTCATCGTCGGCGCCGGCATCGGCGGCCTGTCCGCCGGCCTCGCGTTGAGGCGGGCCGGCTGGGCGGTTCGCATCTTCGAACGGGCGGCGTCCGCACGCGAGCTCGGCTTTGGCCTCGGCCTCGCGCCGAATGCCATGGCGGCGCTGCGGGAGCTGGGCGTGGCGGACGTCGTTCGCGCCAGGGCGTTCGAGCCCCGAAGCGGTGAGTTCCGTCGAATGGACGGCAGGGTGCTGAAGCGCGTCGAGCTGCCGCCCGGCGTGGTCGGCGGCCCGATGCTCATCGCGCTCCGGCCCGCCCTCCACGGTGCGCTGCTCGACGCCGTTGGAATGGACTCGCTCTCCGTCGAAAGCCGCGCAACGCGATTCACAGGCGCGGGGGATCGCGTCACGCTGCACCTCTCAGACGGCCGCTCGGCCGAAGGCGATCTGCTCGTCGGCGCGGACGGCCTGGGTTCGGTGATTCGTGGTCAGCTCCATCCGGCCGAGCCGCCGCCGCGGCCGTGCGGCATCGTCGCGGTGCGGGGCGCCGTGCACGGCGCGCTGCATCACCTCGGTGATCTGGCGGGCGTCTTCTACCTGGGCCCCGGCGTGGAATCGATGCTGGTCCGGGCCAGCGACACCGGCATCTACTGGTACCTGTCGCTGAGCTCCGACCTGGTTCCGGCTGGCATGCGGGATCCGGCCGCGGTGCTGGCGCTGATGTCCCCTCGGTTCGACGCGACCTTCCGGGCGGTGACTTCAGCGACAGACGACCTGCGATGCGACGACCTCGTCGATCGCGACCCGATCCCATTCTGGAGCCAGGGCGTCGTCACGCTCCTGGGAGACGCGGCACATCCCGTCCTCCCGCACACCGGCCAGGGCGCCGCCGCGGCCATCACCGACGCTGTGGAACTGGCGAAGGCACTCGCCGCCGACGCCAAGGTCGAACGCGCGCTCCGCGCGTACGAAGCTGAACGACTCAAGAAGACCGCCGCCCTGCTCGGGCAGGGACGCCGGACGGCACGCATCATGCGGATGACGAATCCTGTTGGGTGCCACCTCCGCGAGATGGTCTTGCGCATGATCCCGATCAAGACGTTCGTGAAGTTCTACGTGCGGATCAACCGGCGCGCGGGCACGGACCGGGTCTAGCCCGACGACTCCTTGAGCGCCTCCACCGGCGACACGCGCGTCGCCCGGCGAGCCGGAATGACGCTGGCGAGCGTCGCCACAACCAGGAGGGCTGCGCTCGTCAGCGCGAGCGTGAGCGGATCGAACGGCGAGACCCCGTACAACATTGTTCCGAACGACGGCGTGAGCAGCAGGCTGGCGCCAAGGCCCAGCGCGACGCCGATCGATGCGAGCCGCACCGCATCGCCGAGCACGAGCCACAGCACCTCTCGCGCGCGGGCCCCGAGCGCCACCCGCAAGGCAATCTCCGGCGTGCGCTGCGCGACGAGATACGACATCACCCCGAGAATCCCGACCGCCGACAGCACGGCGGCCAGGCCCGCAAACAGCACGACGAGCAGCGCGAGGAATCGCGGACGCTCGATCGACACGGCGATGAGCCGGGTCATCGGCGTGATGCGGGCGACCGGGATGTCCTTGTCCACCTGCGCGACCGCGTCCTTGAGCGGCCGCACGAACCGATCGGCGCCGCCCGGCGCCTTCAAGACGAGGGCGATTCCGCCCTCGGGACGGTGCCAGTACGGAATGAACATCTGGTTGCGCGACTCGCCGCGCGCGCCCTGGTACTTCACGTCGGCGGCCACGCCGGCGATGGTGAACCAGGAGCCGTCCTGGCTGAACCGGACCCGGCGGCCGATGGGCTCCTGGCCCGGCCAGTGCGCCTTCGCAAGTGTTTCATTAATAACGACTTCCGGCGCAGGGTCGCGCGCCGTGAGGCCACGGCCCCGCACCAGCCGAATCCCCATCGCGTCGAAGTAGCTGGCGCTGACGATGCGGTACCAGGTGACCGTGCTCTCGTCGGGCGTCCGCGGCGGCGGGGCGCCTTCAATCTGAAAATCCATGTCGGAGTCGCCGCCCGTAAGCGGAATCACCGACGCGAGCGCGGCGGTTCGCACGCCCGGCACGGCCTGCGCGCGTTCGAGGATCTGATCGTAGAAGGCGACCCGGCTGACCGCATCGGGATACCGCGCCGCCGGTGGAATCACGAATCCCACCGTGACGTCGGTCGGGTCGAATCCGAGGTCGGACTTCTGCAACGCGGCAAACGTGCGGAGCAGCAATCCGCCGCCGACGAGCAGGACGAGCGCGACCGCCACCTCTCCAATAATGAGCAGCCGCCGCGTCCGGCGACCAGGGCCGCCAACGGCGCCACGGCCCGACGACGTGACGGTGCCCGGTCCGCGATCACGGGATGCCTGCAGCGCGGGAACGAGACCAAAGAGCACGCCGGTCAGCGTCGTCATCGCCGCCGCAAACAGCAGCACCCGCGTGCTGAGGCCGACTTCCTCGATGCGCGGCAGGCCCGATGGCGCGAGCGCGACCAGCGCCTGAATGCCGATCAGACTGACGCCGATGCCGAGCACGCCGCCCACCACGGCGAGCAGCAGGCTTTCGGTGAGCAACTGGCGCACGATGCGGGCGCGCGATGCGCCAAGCGCCATGCGCACGCCAAGCTCGCGCGTCCGGTTCGACGCGCGCGCGAGCAGCAGATTGGCGACGTTGACCGAGGCGATGAGCAGCACGAACAGAACGGCGCCGGAAAGAACAATCAGACCGGGCCGGACGTCGCTGACCACCTGATCCTGCAGCGGCACGAGGTTGATGCCGACGCCCTTGTTGAAGTCCGGATGGCGCGCCTCGAGCGTGCCGGCCAGCGTCGCGGCTTGAGCCCGCGCCCGGTCGATCGGGACGCCGGGCGCGAGCCGCGCGACGACGCGGAGCACGACGGCGCCGCGCGCCGGCGTGACGAGGTTGAAGCGCTCCGGCCGCCACATCTCGGCATTCGCCACGATGACCGGCCGGAATCCTGCCGGCATGACGCCCACGATCTCGTGCGACTCCCCGCCGAGCATGATCCGTTGGCCCACCACGTTGGCATCGCCACCGAACCGGCGCTGCCACGTGCCGTGGCTGAGCACCACGACGCGTGGGGCATTGGGCACGGCTTCGTCCTCGCGGAACCCGCGGCCCGTGGCCGGCGGCACGCCCAGGACATCGAAGTACGAGCGCGACACCTGCTCGCCAAGGATCGGTTCCGGCTCGCCCATGCCTGTCAGCGTCGTCGCCAGCTGCCTGATCGACGCGACCGATGCGAAGAGCGTGGTCTCAGCGCTCCAATCCACGAGATTCCCGGGGGTCGCCCACTCCTGCTCGGGCCCGCCGCGCGCGCGCATGTCCTGAAACACGGTGACGATGCCGCCCGGTGACGCGTACGGCAACGGCGTCAGCATGACGCCGTGCACCACGCTGAAGATCGCCGTCGTCGCGCCCAGCCCGAGCGCGAGCGTGAGCACGGCCGGCAGCGTGAACGAGGGCGACCGCCACAGCAGGCGGATCGCGTACCGCACGTCCCGCATCACGGCGTCGAATGAAGTCATGTGGGTCTCCCTGGTGGGCGATGGCAGATGCCTGCGCTGCGCGCGCATACGGATGAGCGGGACGACGCCGGTGATGGCCTGGCGCCGGTACCAGCGGCGCGCCGGTCGCGCACCGCGATTGCGCAACTGGCGCTCGAAGCCCTCGTCGAGGTCGGCCAAGAGCGCCTCGCGAACATCCGCCGGCGCCAGCGCGCGCAGCAATCCGCGAACCACGGTCGGTGGCATCGGGTTACGGCCTCGTGCGTCGATCGCCCGACGCAGAAACGCCGGCCCAGAGCCGTGTGGCCATGGCCTGCTCGCGCCGGACGTACTCACGCCCGGCGGCGGTCAGCTTGTAGAACCGCCGCGCGCGGCCTCCCCGCTCCGGACGCGGGTCCGACCACGCGGACCGCGCGAGGCCGCGCTGCTCCAGCCGATCGAGCGCGTTGTAGATGCCGGCGATCGATGCGTCGGTTCCGGACACCTGTTCGATGTCGTCATGAATGGCGATGGCATAGGCATCGCCGCCGAGCCGCAGCAGGGCGACCAGCACGTGAAGCTCGAGGCGTGGGAGCGCCGCAGCCATTTAATCTGACGGCTAGAATATATCGTCAATCGGCGATTGGCAATCGGCAATCGCGCAAACGTCACCCGCGCTCGAAAAAAGCCGCTCAGCCGCGAGCGGCCGCCTCGTATTTGTCTCGAATCCTCCGAGACTTGATCTGACCCCTCTGACAATAGGAGCAGCCGCAGAACGGCGGCTTTCCATGCGCTTCCGGCGCGTACCTCCAACCGGTCACACGATGGACCGGTTTGATCGCGCGAATCTCCTGTACTTCAATGCGTCGCGACACCAGCACTTCGAAGCCTTCGGCGTTGCCAGCCCGCATCACGATGCCGACTGCCCCCGCGGCGGTCACAGCTTCGTGCTGCGTGCCATAGCGTCCGACCAGCACACGCTCATCGTCGGGGATGCGAAAGTGAACCGCAACGATCGCTCGCTGACCGGACCGGCGCAGTTCCCGCGCCCACTGGTGGGACACGTAGTAGTTTCGCGTGACCGGCAGCGCGAAGACGACTCGCCCTTGCGGCGTCGTTGAACGCCGGCATCGGATTCCTGACCGTGCGATCGAGCGAGTGTTCTTCTCCGCAGTCAGGTGGACGAAGGTCGCCATGGGGACGACATCCTGGCACAACCCTCGTGCCGTTCACCAACTCGCCGCGCGGCGAGTTAGTGAGGAGTCGCGCTAGGCTCCTTGCAAGACCGACGTCTCAACGGATAGCCAAGGCCCTTGGGAAGCTTCGGCTTGTCGATCTGGAACATGGCCGATGGTGGCACACGTTGCGTGTCGTTCACCCACTCGTCGCGCGGCGAGTTGAGGAAGCCAGCGTCACCGCCACCGACTCGTGCTGGTTGTGAGCGCGACAGCGCAACTCCAGATTCCCTTCGTCCGTCTTTCCTCCCGCGCTGAAAGGCACGACGTGGTGGAACTCCAGAAACCCAGTCTCGCCGCATCGTCCGTTCGGCCCGACGAACGCGCAGCAGCCAGCATCGCGCGTCCGGACAGCGCGCTTGACCGATGCGGGAACGTACCGGCTCCCGGGCGAAGCCGACCGCGAGGGTCGGGGACGCTCGACCGCCGCCCACTTCGTCCGTTCGGTTTCGCGCAAGAGGAGCGACAACGCGCGGTCGAGGATCACCGCGATGTCGCCGTCCGGCACCGCATGACGCAGGAGCGCGCGGGCACGCTGCAGTTTCTCGTGCGTCTCGTGTCCGACGGTGACTTTGAGCAGGTATCGCGTCGGCGCGATTGGCGCGACAACCGTTCGAGGCGCCGGAGCCGGTGACGCCGTGATGACGGCGACCGGACCCGCCAAGGGCGGCGCGGCGTCAGCCTCGAGCAATGTGGGCACCTGCACCGGTAGGGCCCGCACAGTCGCAGGAGTATCCGGCTGCGGATGGGCCGCGGCGATCAGTTGCTCGACCTCTCTGGTGCTCTTGTGCCGCGCTGCATCGAGCAATGCATCGACGTTCTCGCGGGTCAGGTGAGGGGCCAGGATCTTGACGCTCGAGAGCGTGAGCTCGCCCCTGGCGAGAAGCTCCAGGATCGCGGGATACCGCCTCGCTGCCCGCGCCGCCGTGATGCGCTTGTAGGCCGCTTGCTCCGACATGAGCAACACGCGGGTACAGTACGTGAACGTCGATGAGTAGCCGAGCGCCAGGGGCAACGCCCGCCGCTCGAGCTCGATGAGGAGCGCCAGGAGATCCGCGGTCGAGCGGCGCTCGCGCTCAGCCGCACGCTTCGTCTCTTCCACGAGCGCTTCGTCCGTCATTCGTGTCAGTTCTCGTGTCATGACCGTTGATATCACGGGCATCTTGCGGCGGTCGGCGCGGGACGACGACGCGCGATCAGGCTTCGTGATCGCGTGCGTGACGGATCGTGCGCCTTAATCGCTGGAACGCGATCCGATGGGGCGAAAGGGCCGACGACGATCGCGAGTGAAGCGTCGGGAAACTTGCGCCATGAAACCTGTCAAGAGGGGGAACGCGCGTATCACGACAATAGCTGGCACGAGTCTCGTGCCAGCGCCCACGCGCACATCAGCCAGTTCTTTTAGCTATGCGCGCGTGGCACAACTACGGTGCCGTTCACCAACTCGCCGCGCGGCGAGTTGGAGAGGACGACATCCGGTGTCGCCGATCGACGATCGCCGATGCTAGCGTCTCAAGTAATCGTCCGTCTTGTCGAGCCAGTCCTGGCGCGGCGGGCAGAAGACGTCCACGTCGAGCGTGTCCTCCAGCGCTTCGGCCTTGTGCGGGACGTTGGACGGAATCACCAGCACTTCGCCCGGGCCGATCACGATCGTCTCGCCGGTCTCGGATCCAATCGAGAACCGCAGCGCGCCCTGAAGGACATACGTGAGCTGTTCGTTGTCGTGCGAGTGCAGCGGCACGATGCAGCCCTTCTTGAGGTAGATGTGCGCGAGCATCATCCGGTTCCCCAGGATCAGGCGGCGGTCCAGGAGCGGCGTGACCGTCTCCTTCGGCATGTCGTCCCACCGGTACTTTTGAACGGTTTCCACTGTCGGCATCGGGCGATTGTAACCGGTAAGATGGGCCGCTCAAATGCAGACACCGCCCCGGATCTGGAACGTGATCGCGGCCTCGGCCGTGGGCACGATGATCGAGTGGTACGACTTCTACATCTTCGGCAGCCTCGCGACCGTCATCTCGCCGCTGTTCTATCCCAAGGGCGATGACACGCTCGCGCTGATTGCGTACCTGTCGACATTTGCGGTCGGATTCGTCGTCCGGCCCTTCGGCGCGCTCTTTTTCGGCCGGATCGGCGACCTCGTCGGCCGGAAATACGCGTTTCTCGTGACGCTCGTGATCATGGGCGTGGCCACGGCCGCCGTGGGCTTCCTCCCCACCTACGCGACGATCGGCATCGCGGCGCCGATCGCGCTGCTGGTGATTCGCGTCCTGCAGGGCCTGGCGCTCGGCGGCGAATACGGCGGCGCGGCCGTGTACGTCGCCGAACATGTGCCCGACGGACGCCGCGGCTTCTACACGAGCTTCATTCAGATCACGGCGACGCTGGGGTTGTTCCTGTCGCTGGCCGTGATCCTGATCGTGCAGACCACGATGACGCCCGAGGCGTTTCAGGCGTGGGGCTGGCGCATCCCCTTTCTGATCTCGATCGGGCTCGTCGCCGTCTCGCTCTACATCAGGCTGCGCATGCGCGAGTCGCCCATCTTCGAGCACCTCAAGACCGCAAAGCTCACGTCCGCGCGTCCGATCGCCGAGGCGTTCACCGAGCCCGCGAATCTCAAGCGCGTCCTGATCTCCTTGTTCGGCGCCACGGCCGGCCAGGGCGTGGTCTGGTACAAGGGCCAGTTCTACGCGCTCTTCTATTTGCAGACTATACTGAAAGTGCACGGCCTGTCGGCCAACTACATCGTCGCCATCGCGCTGCTCCTGGGCATGCCGTTCTTCGTGGTGTTCGGCGCGCTCTCGGATCGCTTCGGACGCAAACGCATCATGATGCTCGGCTGCCTGCTGGCGGTGATTTCGTACCAGCCGATCTATCGCGCGATGCAGGCCGCCGCCGGGTCGCATGTCGTGCGCGCCGAGTCAGTCAGCAATCCCGTGACGGGCGCCATCACCATCACGCCGCTCATGCTCACGCCGGAAGGCCTGAAGCCGGCGCGGGAAGTGCTGACCTACTCCGGCCTCGGCCACCTGCTCGGCGAGCCGTCAGCCTGGCAGCTGATCTTTCTCGTGTTCCTGCAGGTGATTTTCGTCACGATGGTCTATGGCCCGATCGCCGCGTACCTCGTGGAGGCGTTCCCGGCCCGAATCAGGTACACGGCGCTCTCGCTGCCGTACCACATCGGCAACGGCGTGTTCGGCGGGCTGCTGCCGCTCATCGGGCTGTCGATCGTGGCGCGAACCGGCGACATCTATGCGGGGCTGTACTATCCGATGGCGGTCGCCTCGGTGACGTTCATCGTCGGATCGCTGTTCCTCAAGGACACGCATAACGTGCTGATCTGGAAGGAGCTCGAGACGGCCGGCCGCGGGCGCGCGGTCAGCGACATCGACGGCCCGGCATGACACCCCGACCCGATCGGCGCTGGATCGCGCCGGTGATCGTCGCGGCGCTGGCGGTCACGCTGTGGCTCACGAGCGGACCGCCGGCGCCCACGCCAACGCCAACCGGCTCGTTTGCCTTCGCGGCACTGGGCGATGCGCCGTACTACTGGTGGGAAGACATCAAGTTCAGCCAGGTGCGGCGATCGCTCGACCAGCATGACCTGACATTCGTCATCCACGTCGGCGACATCTTCTGGCGTCCGTGCACCGACCGGCACTACCAGGCGGTCCTCGACCGGTTCAACGGGCTGCGCCATCCGGTGATCTACACGCCCGGCGACAACGAGTGGACCGACTGCTGGGAGCGCCCGTCCGGCGGGTTCTCGCCACTCGAGCGCCTCGGGAGCCTGCGGCGGATCTTTTTCGCGAACCCGGCGCAGAGCACCGGCGGCCGGCGCCTCCCGGTCGAGACGCAGGCGACCAGCCCGGCGTTTGCGGAGTTCGTCGAAAACGCGCGCTGGTCGCACGCCGGCCTCACGTTCGCGACGGTCCATCTGGTGGGCGCGGCGAATGGCCGGAAGGCCTTTCCCGGCCGCACGCCGGAGGACGACGCGGCGGTGACGCGGCGGACCGAAGCCGCGGCCGCGTGGGTGAAGGAGACATTCGCGGCCGCCACGGCATCACAGGCGCCGGCCATCGTGATCGCGTTTCACGGCGCGCCCGGTTTCAACCTGCCTGCCGACCACCCCGACCGCCAACTGTTCGAGCCGTTCCTGGAAACCCTCGAGGCGGAGACCGAGCGATTCGGCAAGCCGGTCTTTGCGATCCACGGCGACGATCACGAGTACACCGTCGATCACCCGTTGCGCCGGCGAACAACCGGTCAGCGCCTCGACAACTTCACGCGGCTGATGGTGCCGGGATCGCCCGACGTCGGCTGGGTGCGGGTCGTCGTCACCCCCGGTCCGACGACGGCGTTTTCGGCGGAGGCGCGGGTCGTGCCTCGCTGGAAGTACTGGTAGGATTCGCCGAAACGATGCCGCTCTATCTCTACGTCTGTCGCGCCTGCGGCCATGAGTTCGAGACGCTCGTCCGCGCCGGCAGCGAGCCGGCCTGCCCGTCCTGCAAGAGCGGCGATCTCGAGCGCCAGATCTCCACCTTCGCCGTGAAGTCGTCCGAACGCACGCGCGCCGCCGCCGACAAGAAAATCACGCGCGACGGCCAGGCGGGCTGGGACAAGACGCGGGAAATCGAGCGCGACGCGGAAAAGCACAGACGAGAGGACCACTAAGAAAAGACGTATCGGTACGCCTCGTACGCCTCGTACGCCCCGTACGCCAGGTACGTGGAACCTGACTGACGCTGACCAACTTCCTCAAGATTGTTGGCCAGGATCCGGTTTCCTCGTACGAGGCGTACGAGGCGTACGAGGCGTACCCGGCTCTTCCTGTTGACATCCAACACGGGCCCATGTAGTTTCTCAACATGGGAGACCGCACCGACGTGCTTCAGGGCACCCTGGCCCTGATGATCCTGAAGACGCTCGAGACGATGGGGCCGCAGCATGGGTACGGGATTGCGCGCCGGATCGAGCAGGTGAGCGGCGACGCGCTGCGGATGAACCAGGGCACGCTCTACCCCGCCCTCGTGAAGCTGGAACAACAGGGCTGGATCAAGACGAAGTGGGGCGTGTCGGACCAGAACCGCCGCGCCAGGTTCTACAGCCTGACGCCGCGAGGCGCGCGGCAGCTGGCGTCCGAAGCCGAGCGCTGGGGCCGCGTCTCCGCCATCGTCGGCCGATTCCTGGAGCCCCAGCCGTGAACCACCTTCGCGTACTGGCCGCGCGCGTGCGCGAGCTGTTCGGCGGCGCACGACTCGAGCGCGATCTCTCCGACGAGCTGCAGACGCACCTGGACTACCTGACCGACGAGCACGTGCGCCGCGGCCTCTCGCGCGACGAGGCGCGCCGCGCCGCGTACCGCGATCTCGGCGGCCTCGAGCAGACGCGCGAGATGGTCCGCGACCGCCGCGGCCTGCCGTTCCTCGAGACGCTCGGCCGCGACATCCGATTCGGCACCCGGCTGCTGGCCAAGACGCCCGGCTTTACCGCGGCGGCGGTCTGCACGCTCGCGCTCGGCATCGGCGCCAACGCCGCCATCTTCAGCGTCGTCGACGCCGTCCTCTTTCAATCGCTGCCCTATCCCGATCCGCACCAGCTCGTCTCGATCTGGGAGGTGAGCCAGAAGGGCGGCGATCGGATCGCCGTGGCGCCGGCGAATTACGTCGACTACGTCCGCCGGGCGGACGCGTTCTCGAGCCTTGGCGCGTACGCGCGCGCCGGAGTCAACCTCACCGGCGACGGCACGCCCGAACGCGTGCCGATCGAGGAAGTCACGGCCTCGTACTTCGCGACGCTCGGCGTGATGCCGATGATCGGCGGGCCCTTCCAGCCGGAAGACAACCAGGAGGCCGGAAGCCGGCGCGTCATCCTCACGCACGCGCTCTGGCAGCGGCGGTTTGGCGGTGAGGCGTCCGTGCTCGACCGGACGATTCTCCTCGACGGGCGGCCGTACCGCGTCGCGGGCGTCATGCCGCCGGAGTTCCGCGCGGCGTCGGACGCGGGCGCGATCGAGCCGGTGGGCGCGCTCGTGCCGGTGTTCTTCGAGCCCTCGGTGCTCGCCAACCGGCAGGAGCATCTGATCGAAGTCATCGGCCGCGTCAGGCCCGGCGTCCCGGTGGACGCGGCGCGCGCCAATCTCGCCGCGGTGTCGGACGGCCTCGCGCGCGAGTTCCCGGACGCGGCCACCGTGCGCGCGTCGCTGGCGCCGCTGGGAGCCGAGCAGGTCAAGAGCGTTCGAGAGCTGCTCGTGCTGCTGCTCGCGGCGGTGGGCCTCGTCCTGCTCATCGCGTGCGCCAATGTCGCCAGCCTGGTCGTGGCGCGCTCGATGTCGCGACAGCGGGAGATGGCGGTGCGATTCGCGCTCGGCGCCACGCGGCGTCGCGTCATGAGCGAGCTCATCACGCAAAGCCTGCTGCTGTCCGCCGCGGGCGCCGGCGTCGGGCTGGCGCTGGCGTACTGGACCAAGCACGTGCTCGTGTCGCTGGCACCAGCGTCATTCCCGTACATTCAACGCGCGTCGCTCGACCTGCGTGTACTCGGCTTCGCAGCGGTCCTCACCGTCGTCACGGGCCTGCTGTTCGGACTCTTCCCCGCGTGGCAAATCAGCCGCACGCGGCCGGTGGAGGCCCTGCGGACCTCGGATCGATCGTCGGTGGGAACCTGGGCGATGCGCAACCGGACCGCGCTCATGGCGATCGAAGTCGCGCTCTCGACGCTCCTGCTCGTCGGCGCCGGGCTCATGTTGCGCAGCTTCATGGCCGTCAACGCCGTGCCGCTCGGCTTTGATCCCACGAGTGTGCTGGCGACCAACGTTGTGCTGCCGCCACAGCGGTACGCGACGCCGCAAGCCAAACTGGACTTCTACGAGGCACTCGCCACGCGAGTCGCCACGATCCCCGGCGTACGGGGCGTCACTTATTCCAATCGCCTCCCGCTGCGCGGCAACTGGACGAGCGGCTTCGCCTTCGAGAATGCCGCTCCAGAACCCGGAGCGGCCTACGTACCAACCGGCGTGCAGCCGTCCGCGGGATTTCAGGCCGTCAGCCCCGATTACTTCGCGGTGTTCAAGATCCCGCTGCTTCGCGGCCGGCTCCTGGCGTCCGCTGATCGCACCGGCGCGCCGGGCGTGGCGGTGGTGAACGCGGCGTTCGTCCGCGCCTTTTTCAAGGAGGCGAATCCGCTCGGCCAGCGGCTGCGTCGAGGGCAGAAGATGCCGTCCATCGAGATTGTCGGCGTGGTCGCCGATATCCGTCGCGGCGGGCGGACCTCGGAGATCGAGCCGCAGCTGTACCTGCCCGCGGCGCAGATCGAGCTCTACCCCCTGTCGCTGTCCGACCTGGCCATCCGGGTGGACGGGGACGGGCGGTCCTACGGGGACGCGGTACGCGCCGCCATCTGGGCGATCGATCCGAACCAGCCGGTGACGAACGTCCGGACGCTGGAGGAAGTGCTGGCCCTGCGCCTCGCCGAGCGGCGGTTTCAGACCTTCCTCTTCGCGTTGTTCGCGGTGCTGGCGCTGGCCCTGGCCGTCGTCGGGGTCTACAGCGTGGTGGACTATTCCGTCCGCCAGCGGACCGCCGAAATCGGGCTGCGCATCGCGCTCGGCGCCGACTCGCCGGGCATCCTCCGCTGGCTGATCGGCCAGTCGTTCTGGACCGTGTCGGCCGGCGCGCTGGCCGGGCTGGCCGGGGCGTACTGGCTGTCACGGTTCGTGCGGAGCCTGCTGTTCGGGATCGAACCCACGGATGCGGTCACGTATCTGGGGGCGGCGGTGGTCCTGGCCGCGGCCGCGCTCCTCGCCAGCTACCTCGCCGCCCGGCGTGCTATCCGGGTCGATCCCGTCGCGGCCCTCAGATAGAATCTCCCTCACGGTCCAGCGTAATTTTCGCCGGGGAGAGTCTTCATGATCAGCACGTTCCGACGCACGTCCCATCTGCTTCGCCTCGCCGCCGTGGCCGCGTGCCTCGGCTGGTTCGGCATGACAGCCGCCGGCCAGGCCGGCACGCAAGCGCAGTCGTCCACCCAGAAGCCCAAGCCGTTCGAGCCGACCGTCGGCCAGGAAGGCAAGGACGTGGTCTGGGTCCCGACGCCGCAGTCGCTCGTCGAGAAGATGCTCGACATGGCCAAGGTCACGGCGACGGACTACGTTATGGATCTCGGATCCGGCGACGGCCGCACCGTGATCACGGCGGCCAAGCGCGGCGCCACCGCCATCGGCATCGAGTACAACCCGAACATGGTGGAGCTGTCGAAGAAGAACGCCGCAGCCGCCGGTATGACCGCGAAGGCGACCTTCATCAAGGCCGACCTCTTCGAGACCGACCTCTCGAAGGCCACCGTCATCACGATGTTCCTGCTGCCGGACATCAACCTCAAGCTGCGGCCGAAGATCCTCGACCTCAAGCCCGGCACGCGGATCGTCTCCAACTCGTTCCAGATGGACGACTGGGAGGCCGACGAGACCTCGACGGTGACGGACTGCACGTCGTGGTGCACGGCGTACTTCTGGCTCGTGCCGGCCAAGGTGGAAGGCACGTGGACCGTCGGCCAGAACAAGCTCGCGCTGACGCAGAAGTTCCAGATGCTCACCGGCACGATGGGCGGCTCGAAGATCGAGGGCCGGATGCGCGGCTCGAATATCGAGTTCTCGGCCGGCAGCACGAAGTACACCGGCACGGTCACCGGCAACTCGATGAGCGGCAAGACGTCGACGGGACAGGCCTGGTCAGCGACGAAATAAGAGCTGCGCTGGTTCATCGGTTCACAAGTTCATAGGTTCTGGTGCATGGGTTCATCGGTTCTGTCGACCGGTGAACCCATGAACTCGTGAACCCGTGAACCTGTGAGCGTTTTTAGCGTCTTCTTCCACCCAATATCGATCCCAGCATTCCGCGCATAATCTCGCGCGCCATGCCGGAGCCCATCGATCGCGCGGCGCTGCGGGCGGCGGATTCCAGAATGCCCTCTTTCTTGCCGCCGCGCGGGCCGGTCGATCCAAAGAGGATGTCCGAGAGCGATCCGCCGCCAGGCGCAGGCTTCGGCGCGGGGGTCGTACCTGGGGCCGTACCTGGGGTCGTACCTGAGGTCGTACCCGACCTCGTACCCGATCGAGTACCTGGCGTACCAGACGTACCTGACGTACCTGGTTGTTGTGCCTTGATCGTCTCGTACGCGGACTCGCGGTCGATCGCCTGCTCGTAGTGCCCTTTCAGTAGTGACGCGCCAATCACGGCCGTGCGCTCGTCCGGCGTGATCGCGCCGATGCGCGAGCCCGGCGGCAGGATCCACGCGCGCTCGACGACGGTCGGCGCGCCGCGATCGTCGAGGACCGAGACGAGCGCCTCGCCGACGGCGAGCTCGGTGATCGCGGCCTGCGTCTCGAATCCCGGATTCGCGCGCAGCGTCTCCGCGGCCGCGCGCACGGCCTTCTGGTCCTTCGGCGTGAACGCGCGCAGCGCGTGCTGCACGCGATGGCCGAGCTGGCCCAGCACGGATTCAGGAATGTCGAGCGGGTTCTGCGTGACGAAATACACGCCGACGCCTTTCGAGCGAATCAGGCGCACCACCTGCTCGATCTTCTCGACCAGCGCGGGCGCCGCGTCCGAAAACAGCAGGTGCGCTTCGTCGAAGAAGAAGACCATCTTCGGTGTCTCGACATCGCCGACCTCCGGCAGCCGCTCGAACAGCTCGGAGAGCAGCCACAAGAGAAACGTCGCGTAGACCTTCGGCGCCTGGACCAGCTTGTCCGCGGCCAGGATGTTGACGACGCCGCGGCCGTCGGCCGCCGTTTGAATCAGGTCGTCCACGTCGAGCATCGGCTCGCCGAAGAACCGATCGCCGCCCTGCTCGTCGATCGCCAGCAGCCCGCGCTGAATGGCGCCGATGGACGCCGCCGAGATGTTGCCGTAGTCGGTCGTGAAGCGCTTCGCGTTGTCGCCGACGAACTGCAGCATCGCGCGCAGGTCCTTCAGGTCGAGCAATAGCAGTCCGGCATCGTCCGCAATCTTGAAGACGATGGCGAGGACGCCGCGCTGGGTCTCGTTGAGGCCGAGCAGGCGGCCGAAGAGCAGCGGCCCCATGTCGGACGTCGTCGCGCGCACCGGATGCCCGGACGCGCCAAAGACGTCCCAGAAGACGACGGGCGCCGCGCCAAACGCGGGCTCGCTGGCGCCGATCCGCGCGAGCCGTTCCTTGAGCTTCGCCGATCCCGCGCCCGCGGCCGCGAGCCCCGCGAGATCGCCCTTCACGTCCGCCATGAACGTCGGGACGCCGAGGCGCGAGAATCCTTCGGCGAGCAGCTGTAATGAGACGGTTTTGCCCGTGCCGGTCGCGCCCGCGATCAGGCCATGCCGATTGGCCATGGCGGGACGCAGCGCGACATCCGCTCCCGCTGCGGTTCTGGCGATGACGATCGGCTCAGCCATGTGTATTGGTTATTGAAGAACGAGCCTACCAAGAAACAGTCAATAACCAATAACCCGATAACCAATAACCAATGCGCGTGTCACTGCGCGCTTTCCCTTTGTCTTGCGTAGAAGGCTCGCGCCTTGGCGCGGTTGCCGCAGGTCTTCATGCTGCACCAGCGGCGGCGCTGCGTCGGGCTGCGATCCAGGAAGAGCCAGCTGCACACCTGCGACGCGCACTCGCGGAGGCCGACGCGATCCGGCGAGACGAGCACGTCGGCGGCCGAGCGCGCCACCGGCCACAGCAGCCGATCGAGCGACGGCTTGCCCTCGGCCCAGTCCCAGGTGAACGTGCCGTCGCGCGCTCGAATGCGCGCGTGCGGCATGGCGGCGGCCAGCCGGGTGTTGAGCACGTCGAGATCGGTTGCCGACGGCTGCCGGCCGCCCGCGAGGCCGGCAAAGATGCGAAAGACGGCTTCGCGGAACGCCATCGCGCTCGCGAGCGCCTTCGCCGACTCGCGCGCGTTCCGTGCGCCCGCGGCGCGAAGCGCGACGGCCTGCGGCGCCGACACGACGCCCGCCTGCTCGCCCCACGCGACGAGGTCGCGCCAGTCGTGCAGGTGTTCTTCGGCATTGCGGGGCCGATCGCCCACCGTGTTGGCGAAATCGAGGCACAGCGCCCCGCCCGAGAAGTCGAACTGGTATTCCGTCGCGACCCCGGCCATCGGCCCGAGTATAACCGATATTTCAGGCTTGACAGGTTAGGCCGGCCGATCAAGGATCTAACCATCAACTGGCTGAAAGCCGGTTAGTGGAGGCCGACCATGGCGCACGACGAAGCCCGACGCATCGCGACCCAGCTCACCCGCTCTGTCCGGGGACCGGCCTGGCACGGTCCCTCGCTCCGGACCGCCCTGGCCGGCGTCACCGCCCGCCAGGCCGCGCTCAGGCCCATTCCGGAGGCGCACTCGATTTGGGAGATCGCGGGGCACGCCGCGGCCTGGATCCGCATCGTCCGCCTGCGCATCGAAGGGCGGGGCCCGAAGAGCGTCCCCAAGGCGATCAATTTCCCGGCGCCGCGGCGCGGCACCGTTCAGGAGTGGCGGAAGGTGATCGCCGGTGTCCGGCGCGAAAGCGCGCGGCTGGCCCGCACGATCCGCGCCCTCGATGACGAGCGGCTGCCGTACCTCGCGGCGCACGGGATCGTGCAGCACACGACGTATCACGCCGGTCAGATCATGCTGCTCAAGAAGGCGACGAAAGGAGTCCGGCCATGACGCCCGCGTCCGATCTCGCGGCCCGCGACGTGCTCATCGAGCGCCGCCACCAGCTGGCGCACGTGGACCGGATCAGCCCGCAGCCGGACACGCGCGCGCTGGTCGCCGACATCGACGAGGCCCTGCAGCGGTTCGAGCATGGGACGTACGGCGTGTGTGACGTCTGCCGCGATCATCTCGAGACGGACCACCTGGAAGAAGATCCGCTGGCGCTGTCCTGCCGCGAGCACCCGTCACCGCGCGAGCTCGCGCGGATCGAACGCGACCTGACGCTGGCGCGCCGCGTGCAGCGGGGGTTGCTCCCGAAACCCGCCGGCGCCGTGCACGGCTGGAACTATCAGTATCTCTACCGACCCGCGGGTGACGTGGGCGGCGACTTCGTCGACGTGCTGCCGAATCCGAAGACCGGCGAGACACTCGTGCTCGTCGGCGACGTGTCCGGCAAGGGCGTCGCGGCCTCGATGCTCATGAGCAGCCTGCTCGCCACCGTCCGCAGCCTGTCATCCGTGGGACTGCCCCCGGCCGAGTTGCTCTCCCGCGTGAACGCGCTCTTTCACGACACGACCGCGCCCAGCAGCTACGCGACGCTCGCGGCCGCGCTGCTGCGACCGGACGGCCATGCCGATCTCTACAGCGCGGGCCACTGGCCGCCGATCCTGCGGCGCGCGCGGGCGCTCGAGCCGGTCACGCTCGACGCGGGCCTCCCCATCGGATTGTTTCCGGATTCACGATACGCGCCGACGCGCGTGCGCCTGGCGCCGGAGGACACGCTGCTCTTCTATACCGATGGCGCGATCGATGAGGACAACAGCGCGGGCGAGGACGTCAGCCGGCGTCGTCTCGGCGATGCGCTGACGGGCGCGCCGACTGGACATGCGCTCGGCGCGCTGCTCGACGCGTGCCTGGCCGACGTCACCAGCGCTCGAAACGGGCGGCCGGCGACGGATGACCTGCTGTTCCTGGCGGTCACAAAAACTCCGTGACCTCCGGATCCTCCGTGTCCCCGGTGCCTCTTCTTATCTACCGCAGGAGAGCGCGTCGTTGTTCGAGTACACGCGGCCCGCGCCGACGGCGCCGAGGAATCCGCCGATCGAGCAGAGCGACTGCGTGGTGCCGCCGCCGCGCCGCAGGGAGTACGGCCGGATGAAGACCGACATCTCGCTGATCGGCAGCGTCGCGACGTTGTCGTAGAACGCGTTGTTCTTGCCGTCCTGCCACAGATACTGCTCCACGTTGGACACGTAGAAGCCGCTGACGCTGCCGCCTTCCTTCTTGAGATACGCGGCGATCGCGCGCAGCGCCTTGGCGCCGCCGAAGTCGCCCGTCACCGGGACGATCAGATTCTTGTCGTGCAGCGTCTTGACGGTCTTGAAGTTCTCGTCGCTCGAAAGGAAGCTCTGCGGCTGGCCGTTGTAGTCGAGGGCCCAGCCCGTGAGATCCGCGAACGTGGAACCCGACGGCCCGCTCCCGCGTGTCGAAATCGACGGACCGAACGCCGTGAAGGCGCCGAACACGGCCTGCAGTTTGCTGGTCTCGTCCTCCGTGAACGTGAACTTCTTCGTCTCCGTCAGGTGCTTCACGATGCGCGCGTACGTCTTCGTCGCCATCGCTTGGTCGGTCGGCACCGACGTGTAGGCCTCCCAGATCTGCTGGATGGGCGAGGCGACCTGCAGCCCCGCGGGCCGTGGCTTCGAGAACAGCACCGAGATGAAGTCCGCGCGGTCCGACGCGAACTCGAACACCGCCTTGAACATCAGGTGCTGCATCGCAGCCTGCCGGCGGATATCGAGGATGAACGCCATCGACGGCTTGATCGCCGCGATGTACGTGAAGTTCTGTTCGGGGCCGACGCCGAGATACACGCCGCCCTTCACGCCGGCCTCGCGCAGCATCCCGAAGACCTGCCCGATCTCACGCTCGTTCGAGGTGTAGTTGTCCGTGATGCGGAAGTAGGCGTCCGGCTCGGAGCTCTCCGAGGACAGCTTCCAGAAGTCGGCGTCGCTCAGTTTCTCCGGGAGCCCGGTCGACCGCGCAGACGGCGAGGCGACGAGTCCGACGGCCAGGACCAGCGCGGCAAAGCGGACGTGTTTCGAGCGCGTCATCAAACCCCCTCGGTCAGCGAACCCACAACATAACTCAACTCATCTGACGCCGCGGCAACAACCGTAGACTGCCAGTATTATGGGTTTATGAGAAGCAAAGTATTGGTAGCCGCACTCGCCGTGACGGTGGTGGCGGCTGGAATGACCCTGACGCGCCTGGCGGCGCAGGCGCAGAGCCCCGCCAGTGTCGAGGCGCGCCCGCCCAACGCGTCCGGACAGACCCCCGCCTTCCCGAACCAGACGCGCGCGCCCGAGCGGAAGGCGAACGTCGCGTACGAAATCGTCACCGTCATCGACGGCCTGCAGAATCCGTGGGGCCTGGCGTTGTTGCCGAACGGCAGGATGCTCCTCAGCGAGCGCTCGGGCCGCCTGCGCGTCGCGACCGCCGACGGCAAGATGTCCGAGCCCGTCACCGGGCTGCCGAAGATGGACGCGCGCGGCCAGGGCGGATTGCTGGACGTGGTGCTCGATCCCGCGTTCGCGAAGAACAGCGTGATCTATGTGAGCTTTTCGGAGCCGCAGGAAGACGGCACCAACAACACGGCAGTGGCACGAGGCCGCTTCGTCGATGACGCCGCGGCGCCGCGCGTGGAAGACGTGAAGGTGATCTTCCACCAGAACTCGCTGCGCTCCACGATGCACTTCGGCAGCCGCATCGTGTTCGGCCGCGACGGCACGCTGTTCGTCACGATGGGCGATCGTTCGGTGACGCCCGGCCGCATCCAGGCGCAGAACCTCGACACGCTGATCGGCAAGATCGCGCGCATCAACCCCGACGGCTCCATTCCCAAGGACAACCCGTTCGTCGGCAAGGACGGCGTGAAGCCCGAAATCTGGTCGATCGGCCACCGGAACGTTCAGGGCGCGACGCTCCATCCCACGACGGGCGAACTGTGGGCCGTGGAGCACGGCACGAAGGGCGGCGACGAGATCAACATCTCGCGCAAGGGCAAGGACTACGGCTGGCCGACGATCGCCTACGGCATCGAGTACCAGGGTGGCCCGATCACGGGCAACATCACCGCCAAGGACGGCATGGAGCAGCCGGTCTATTACTGGGATCCCGTGATCGCGCCCGGCAACATGCTCTTCTACACGGGCGGCGCGTTCCCGCAGTGGAAAGGCAACCTGCTCGTCTGCGGCCTGGCCGGCATGCACGTGGCGCGCCTGGTCATCGAAGGCGAGCGCGTCGTGGGCGAAGAGCGCCTGTTCGCCGAGGTGAAGCAGCGGTTCCGCGATATCCGGCAGGGGCCGGACGGCTCGCTGTATCTGCTGACGGACCACCCCCGGGGCGGCAACGACACCACCCCAGGCCGGCTGCTGAAGGTGGTCCCAAAGAGGTAAACTCGGCTCCGGCTCCGCCAGGGCTTCGGCGGACAGGCGCGAACTGTTCAATAAGGAGATCGCCGTGCGACTTTCATCCATCGTCGCCACCGCCGCTGTCGTGCTGATCACCTCGCTCGCGGTCCGGGCGCAGGGGCCCGGAGGCGGCCAGGCCGCCGGGGGCGCCAAGCCGCTCGTCCCGATGACGGCCAGCAGCCTGCTGCGCGATCCCAAGGCGCATATCGGCGACAACGTCTCGCTCATGGCCACGGTGGACGCGATCCTGTCCAAGACCGCGTTCACGGTCGATCAGGACGCGACGAAGACCGCGGCGCTGACGCTGCTCGTGCTCGCGCCCAACCTGACCACGGCGCCCGACGTGAACGGCTACGTCACCGTGCAGGGTGAAGTGCTGCTGTTCGACGCGGCCGAAATCGCCAAGCGCAACAAGTCCTACACCATCGACTTGCCGGCCGACGTCGCGGCGAAGTACCAGGGCAAGCCGGTGGTCCTCGCGGCCGCGGTGGTCAATACAAAGCTCGTCGACCTCGCCAAGAAGCCGATCGTGCCGATGACGCCGGCGGAGCTCGCGTTCCAGAAGAACATGCTGGCGATCAATCCGGCCAGCGCGGAGCTGCGCAACCTCGTCGCGGCGCCGGATGCGGCCAAGATCAAGGAACAGACCGCCATCCTCAAGAAGGCGTTCACGGAAGTCGAGGCGTTCTTCAAGGGCAAAGGCACGGCCGAGGCCGCCGGGTGGGCGGGCGAAGCCGTGAAGATCGTCTCCGGGATCGAAGCGAGCGCCGCGGCCGGCAAGCTCGAGGAGCTCAAGAACGCGGCACCGCAACTGCAGCAGCTGTGCGCCCAGTGCCACGGCGTGTACCGCGAGCGCCAGGACGACGGGTCGTTCCGAATCAAGAGCGGCGGCTAGATCCCCGACGTACGTAGCCGCGGGGCTTCAGCCCCGCGGAATTCAGGAGTCCAGATGAGACGCCTCGCACTGCTCCTTGCCGTATTGCTTCCCGCGAGTCTGTCCGCACAGCGCCCGGCGGACGCGCCCGAAACCAAGCCCGCCGGCAAGGCGCCCGACAGCGTCTTCATCGAAGATCTCACGTGGGCAGAGGTGCGTGACGCCATCAAGGCCGGCACGACGTCCGTCATCATCGGCACCGCGGGCACCGAGCAGAAGGGCCCGCACATGGTGGACGGCGAGCACAAGTTCGTCATGGAATTCGCGGCCGACAAGATCGCGCGCGCGATCGGCAAGACCCTCGTCGCGCCCGTCGTGACGTACGTGCCCGAGGGCAGCTGGGAGAATCCCGGCGGCCACATGGGCAAGCCGGGCACCATCACGCTGCCCGAGGATCGCTTCGTCGAGCTGCTCGTGAACGCGGGCCGCAGCCTCAAGTCCGGCGGCTTCACGACGATCATCTTCATCGGCGAGTCGGGCGGCAATCGCTCCGGCATGCGCACGGCGGCCACGCGCCTGAACGAGCTGTTCAAGGGCGAGGCGCGCGCGATGTGGCTCGACGACTACTACACGAAGAGCCACTCCGACCAGAACGCCTACATCACGAAGACGATGGGCATTCCCGCGAATGAGATCGGCGGGCACGCGAACCTGCTGGATACGTCGGAGCTGCTGTTCGTCAACCCGAAGCACATCCGCAGGAACAAGCTCGCGCCCGGCGGCGGCTACCAGAACAGCGGCGTGAGCGGCGACCCCACGAAGTCGTCAGCCGAGCTCGGCAAGGTCTTCATTCAGATCAAGATCGACAACACGCTTGCGCAGTACAAGGAAGTGCAAGCGGGCACGCAGCCGCTCGTCGCGGAACCCGCCCAGCGTGGCGCTGGCGGCGGCGGCGGGGGAAGAGGCCGCGGAGGGGCCGGAGGGCGCGGAGGAGATCCGGCAGCCGCCGGACGCGGAGGAGATCCGGCGCAGGCCGCCGCCGCTCAACCTGCGGCGCCAGCAGCACCGCCCGCACCTCGGCCTCCCACAATGGAGACGGCGCCAGCGGCTCCGCCGACGACGCCGCCCGACACGGTCTTCATCGACGAGCTGACGTGGGAAGAGACGCGCGACCTGATGAAGGCCGGCTGGCGCACCGCGATCGTCCCGACCGGCGGCACGGAGAAGAACGGGTACCACATGACGCTCGGCAAGCACAACGTCATCGTGACCCACGCCGCCAACCTGATGGCGCGCAAGCTCAAGAACACGCTCGTCGCGCCGACGATTCAGTACGTGCCGGAAGGCAATCCGGATCGCGCGGGGCCGGGCGTCATCTCGCATCCGTCGCCCGCGTACGACCAGCTGCTCGACGCGGCCGCGCGCAGCCTCAAGGCGCACGGGTTCCGCGAGATCATCTTCATCGGCGACAGCGGCGGCAACCAGGGCGGCATGCGAGCCGTTGCCAAGCTGTTGAACGAAGAGTGGAAGGGGCAGGACGTCAAGGTCTTCGCCCTCACCGACTACTACGAGCAGGGCCGCGTGGACTACCGCGCGTGGCTCCTGAAGACGTACAAGTACGACGACACGATCATCGGCAGCCACGCCGGCATCAGCGACACGTCGCAGCTCCTGCACGTGAAGCCGTCGATGGTCCGCAAGGATCAGATCATGCCGTGGGGCGGCCCGCGCGATTCCGGCGTCTCGGGCGATCCGACGAAGGCAACCGCCGAAATCGGCCGCATGGGGATCGACTTCAAGATCAACGCCGCGATCGCGCAGATGCAGGCGCTGAAGAAGACCGGCGATAGATAGTACCTGCGCGGTTCCGGAGTTCCGAGGTTCCGGAGTGCCGGGGTACTACTGGAGGTTCCGGGGTTCCGTAGTTCCGAAGTGCCGGGGTACTGCTGGAGGTTCCGAGGTGCCGAAGTTCCGAGGTGCCGAGGTTCGGAACCGCAGAACGTCAGAACCCCAGAACCGGATGCAGCACCTCGGCACTTCGGAACCCAGGAACTTCGGAACCTGAATCGAGGCCCGTCATGCGCAGATTGACTCTCTTGGTCGTCCTCGTCGCAATATCGGCCTCCGTCTTTGCCTCCGGTCGCATCGGCTTCTACGGCATCATCGAGAAGGTCGTCTTCGAGCCGGACGAGACGGCGCCGGAGCGCCTCCAAGTGTGGGGCGCGTTCATGTATGTGGACGGCGGCGCGAGCAAGAACTTCGGTGTCTCAGCCGCGAAGCGCGGGTATCTGTACTTCAAGATCAAATCCCTCCACTCCGGGTTCACGTCGCAGGCGCAGATTGACCTGAACAAGAAGGAGTGGGCTGACCTCAAGGCCGTCGCCGGCACCGGCCAGGCCGTCGCATTCGGCAGCTACGGCTACATCGGATCGTTCGGCGTGCTGGAGCCGGGCGGCGTCGCGGCGCCTCCGTCGTTCCTCTTCGAGAACAGACCCTCCGGCGGCGATCAGGCTGACGTGCGCGTGCGGCCTGCGACCGAGGCGCCGTCAAACCCGGCGACCTACCAGACCGAAACCGGCGTCGTGAAACTCAACGAAGCCGGCAGCCACGCGAACGTCGTCAAGCAACTCAGAGAAGCACTCAAGGCACGGTAGTTCAACTGGAGAACTGGCGAACTCGTCAACTGGTGAGCTGGAGAGCCGTTACGAAGCCGTTCGGCTGGTTCGCGCTCGTCGTCGCCATCGCCAGTCAGCCGTCGGCGCAAGCCACCGTCACGCCGGCCGACGGCGACATCATCAACGAAGCGCTGCGCGTCACGGCCCTCCAGGAGATCGCGCGGTTCGCCAAGCCGCCGGCGCCTTCGGCCACGCTCGGTCTCGTGAATCAGTCGGTGGCGTCATGCGACGCGATGCCACCGAAGAACTTCTGCCTGGATGGCGCCTTCAAGACGCTGGACGTCATCCGACAGCGAGGCGGCTGGCCGATGGCGTCGCTGCTGGCTGCGCTTCGAGCACGTAACAAGATGAGCGCGTCGCTCGCACACCTCCCGCTGAACACCGGAATGTTCGTCGACAGGGGCGAAAGGGGCAGCATGCCGAATGGCCGCAGCGTGGCCCAGGTGAGCCTTCCGGCTATCGACGGCGATGTCGCGTTGATAATTGTCGTCGCGCAATTCGCCGGGAGTCAGAGTTGGGCGGTCGAGCTCACCCGCCGCGACCGGCGTTGGAGGGCCATTCGCACCGACCACCTCATAAGTGGCGGATAATCCGCCCATGCGCCTGACTCTTTCCGTCGTCGTCGCTGCCCTTCTCGTTTCGACGCCCGGCGCGCAGACGCCGGCAGCCCTCCAGCGCGGCGACGTCGTCATCACCGGCGGCCGGCTGTTCGACAGCGTGCGGGACACGGCCGTCCCCAACACCGGCATCGTCATTCGGCGCGGAATCTTTCTCGAGGTCGGCGCGAACCTGGCCGGCCGCGACACGAGCGCCGCCGAGGTCGTCGCGCTCGGACCCGACGAGACGATCCTCCCGGGCTTCTTCGACCTGCACGCGCACTACGCGGTGGATCTCTTCGGCGAAGGCCGGATCGACGAGTACACGATCAACCCGATCATCTTCCTGGCCAACGGCGTCACCTCGACGTTCCCGGGCGGCGAGGTCGATCCCGAGGGCATGCTGCAGGCCCGCCGGCGCATCGAGCGCGGCGAGCAAATCGGCGCGCGCATCCACAGCTCGGGCCCGTACTACGGCACCGCGCGGCCGGGCTGGCGCAACGCCGACTGGACCGAAGAACGCATCCGCACCGACGTGGATAAGTGGGCCGCCAATGGCGTGCGCGGCTTCAAGGCCAAGGGCATCACGCGCGACCACCTGCCGATCCTCATCGACCAGGCGCACAAGTACGGCCTGCCGGTGACCGGCCATCTCGACTCCGGCAGCGGCACGTCCGTCAACCCGCGCGACGCGATCCACATGGGCATCGATCGCATCGAGCACTTCATGGGCGGCGACGCCATCGTCTCGACCCGCGGCGCGTACGCGTCGCTCGAGGCGCTCGACGTCACCCGGCCCGAGGTGGACGCGATCATCAAGCTGTACCTCGCGCGAAACGTCTACTACGACGCGACCGTCAGCGCCTACGGCTACTGGTACGACCCCAAGGACGCGCGCGTCTTCACGAAGTGGATCGACGACATGAGCTTCCTGACGCCACACGCGCGCACAGTCGCCGAGGCGCGGCTGCCCCGGAAGCCGAACGATCAGTTCCGACGCATCTACGAGACCAAGTTCAAGGAGATCAAGCGTTTCTACGACGCCGGCGGCGGCCGCCTGATCACGCTCGGCACCGACCATCCCAGCTGGGGCGAGTTCCTGTCCGGCTTCGGCTCGCACCGCGAGATTCACGCGATGGTGCTCGCCGGCATTCCGCCTGCCGCGGCGCTCAAGATCGCGACCATCAACGGCGCCCGCGCGCTCCGCATGGGCGACGCGCTCGGCACGATCGAGCCCGGCAAGCTCGCCGACCTCTTCGTCGTCCGCGGCGATCCGCTGCAGGACATCACGACCACGCGCAACGTCCGCCGCGTCGTCGCACGCGGCGTCGTCTACGACGCCGCCAAGCTTCTCGAGTCCGCAAAGGGCAAGATGGGACCGGCGACCGCGGCTGACGACGAGTGGTGGAAGGGCAACGTGCGCCTGCGATAGATCAAGAGCGTCGACACAGAGCAACGGAGTGTCAAAGCTCTTGATCTGGATTGCCCGTACAAGAAAAAAGCCGGAGGGCTGAAGCCCTCCGGCTACTGGAATTCAGGTGAAGCGGCGTCCTACGGCGTGCAGGACTGGCAGCGGTTGTTGTTGACCGCGCCGAGCTTGACGAGCAGCGCGATCGTCTCGGGGTACGGCGAGATGCGCGACACCGGGCCGTTGGCCATGTCGGCCGTGGTCTGGCCGCGGCGGCTGACGGCTTTCACGTCCGCGCCCTTCGAGACGAGATAGAGGATCACTTCGTTGTCGCCGCGCGCGGCCGCGTGATGCAGCGGCGTGTAGCCGCCGTCGTCGCGCCCGTTCACGTCGGCGCCCAGCACCTCGACGAGATACTTCACCGAGGCGAGCCAGCTGTCCGGCGCGTGACGATGCGCGTTGCCGGCGAAGCCTTCGCCGTACTCGGCGCCCGCCGCCGCGTGCAGCGGATACACGCCGGGACCGCCGGCTGGAGTCGGAGGCATCCCGGAGGGATCGGCGCCGCCGCCTGGGCCACCGCGACCGCCGCCGCCTGCCGCTTGCTGCGGAGGTGCAGGAAGCGGAGCGGGAGGCCCATCCGGGCCGCCGCCGCCGCCACCCGGCGCGCCGCCGCGACCCGCTGCGCCACCGCGACCGGCCGCGCCGCCGCCACCACCACCGCCAGCGCCGCCGCGTCCGCCGCCGCCACCCGCCATCGTCGGGATGTTGGGATCGGCGCCGTACTTCACGAGGAGCTTCATCGCGTCGACGTCAGTGCCGTACGCCGCGCGCCAGAACGCCGTCGAGCCGGTGACGTTGGCGAGGCCGCAGTTGCCGTTGCCGCAGCCCGTGTAGGTCATGTACCAGGGATGTCCCTTCACGCGGGCGTCGACGTCAGCGCCAGCCTCGAGCAGCGCCTTCATCACGTCGAGGTACGTGGCCTTCTGGTAGTCCATTTCCTGCGGCTGCGGGAAGCGCGTTCTCGGCTGCCACTGCGTGTTGATGGCCGCCCAGAGCGGCGTCATCGAGTAGCCGTCGCCGGCGATGTTCGGGTCGGCGCCCTTCTCGACGAGCAGCATCGCGAAGTCGAACTGTCCGTTGATCAACGCGATCAGGATCGGCGTGTTGCCGTCGGCCGCCTTCTTGTTGATGTCCGCGCCGGCTTCGATGAGCGGCAGCGCCGCCGTCGTGTAGCCGTTGCGCGCCGCGTGATGGAGCGCCGTCATGCCGCCCTTGGCTGACACGGGAGGCGGAGGCGCTTCCTGGTTCTGAAGATCCGTGGCGCTCTGCGCGCCACCGCGACCGCCAAACGGACCAGCAGGAGGACCTGCCGGAGGAGCCGCGCCTGGATCAGGTGCGCCACCGCCACGTCCGCCGCCACCACGTCCGCCGCCTGCGCCACCCGCCGCCGCCGGAGGCTCGGGCAGCTTGCCGGTCGCGTAAAACTCACGCGTCGCCTGGACGGCCGCCTGCTGCTGGCTCGCCGTCGGCTCCGCGCCGCGCGCCACGGAGGCCGCGAGGATCTGGCGGCGCAACGTCGCGCCCTGGCGGTCGATCGCCGACTGCTGCTGGAGGTTGATGACTTTCGTCGAGACGTTGACGTCGGCGCCGCGCTTGAGGAGCGTCTTCATCACGTCGGTGTGGCCCTGCGCGACCGCGAAGATGAGCGGCGTCTGCCCGCTCTCGCTCTCGCGCGCGTTGATGTCGGCCTTGGCATCGAGCAGCGCCGTCACGGCCTCGACGTTGCCGGACGCGGCCGCCAGGTGCAGCGGCGTCGCGCCGCTCCCCGTGAGGGTCGACGCCCCGGCGCCGGCTTTGAGCAGCGCCTTCACGACCGGTCCGCTGCCGCTGCGCGCCGCCAGGTGCAGCGGCGTGTACGCGCCGAGCCGCGTGACGCCGGCCGTGCTGGCGCCCGCATAGATCAGCGTGTCGGCGATGGCGAGGTCGCCGCGGTCAGCGGCCCAGTGCAGCGCGGTCATGCCGTCGGCCTGAGGGGCATTGGCGTCCGCGCCCTGCTTGAGCAGCGCCTTCACTGCCGCCGCGTCGCCCTTGCGTGCCGCATCCGCGACCGGCGAAGGCGACTGCGCGGCGACGGCCGCCACCGACAGCGCCACCGCTGCCGCGATGCCCAGAGTCAATCGACGAAGTCTCATAGGACCCCTCACCATCATCAGAGCAGGGGGTCTGACCCGGCTTACGCCAATCGGGGTCAGACCCCTTTATTGCTTAGACCGTCAGCGCGAATTCACCCGTGCTGTCGCCGAACGTCTTCACGTCGTCCATGCCGAGCGCGTGGAGCGCGGTGAGCATGGCGTTGGCCATCGGCATGCCGTCCGGCGCCTTGAGGTGCAGACCGCCCTGGAGCTTGCCGTTGGCGTGACCGAAGAACGCGAGCGGGCAGCGGCGATGGTTGTGGACGTTCGAGTCCGCCATCGGCGAGCCCCAGATGACCATCGACTGCTCGAGCAGGTTCTTGTCGCCGATCATCGTCCCCTTCATCTTCTCGAGGAGGTACGCGAGCTGGCCCGTGCGGTACTTGCAGATCTTGTTGAACTCGAGCACGCGCGGCTCGCCGCCGCCGTGGTGCGACGCCGGGTGGAACGGCTGGCTCGATCCGCTCTCCGGGAACACGCGGTTGTCGGCGTCGCGGCCGAGCTTGAACGAGATCGTGCGGGTGAGGTCGGACTCGAGCGCGAGCACCTGGATGTCGAACATCATCCGCACGTGCTCGGAGTAGGAGTCCGGCACGCCCGGAGGCGCGTTCGGGAGCTCGCGGGTCTCGCCGCTCGTGTTGTGCGCCTCGACGGCCTTGATGCGGCGCTCGATCTCCACCACGTTCTGGAGGTACCGGTCCATGCGGACGCGGTCGGCGGCGCCCAGGTGCTTGCGCAGCGCGACGACCTCGCCGTTGATCCAGTCGAGGATGCTCTTTCGGGACTCGCGCCGCGCGGCGCGGGCTTCCGGCGTGCCGCCGGCGCCGAAGAGCATGTCGAACGCGACGCGCGGGTCGCGGATCATCGGCAGCGGGTCGTTCGGCGAGGCCCAGCTGATTGCGTCGATGTAGACGCACGAATAGTTGTAGGTGCAGCCGCCGGCCTGGTCGAGGTTCTCGATGCAGAACTGCATCGACGGCACCGGCGAGCTCTGGCCGAATCGCTGCGCGTACATCTGATCGAGCGACGTGCCCGCCCAGATGTCCGAGCCCTGCGTCTGCTTCGGGTGCGACTGCGTCAGGAACACCGCGCTCGACCGGAAGTGGTCGCCGCCGATTTCCGGCAGGGCGAACGCCTCGGCCATCCGCACGTCGGTGTTCGAGACGATGGTCATGTAGTCGCGGAAGGGCTCGAGCGACGCCATCGGGTTGTCGGCGACCATGGTGAAGTCGCGGCCCGCCTTCTCGGGCGCCCACAGGAACTTGCTCTCCCCGAGCTTGTTGCAGCCGGCCTGCCCGTGGACCTCCTCGATGCAGACGAGCCGCGTCGGGTCGGCCATCGCCTCGCGCTTCGTGCGGGCGGCCGGCACCATCGCGTCCAGGAACGGCAACGCCATTGACGCCCCCATGCCGCGGAGGAAGGTTCGGCGGGGAAGGTGCTTTCCGGTGATGAAGTTCATGGGCGCTCCTCTAATCGGTCCTGGGTCCTAGGTCCCAGGTCCTGGGTCCTCTTACTACTGCTTCCCCGATTTCGTTGCAGCCGCGGGTGGCGTCGCCACCTCGGCCTTTTTCATGCGAAACGCGTCGCTCGTGACGACGCCGAGGATGAAGGCGGAGACTTTGTAGCCGCCGGCCTCGGCGTTCTTCGCGATGGCGCGCACGGAGGGCTGGTCGTAGTACTCGACCCGGCGGCCCAGCGCGTACGCCATCAGGTTGTCGGTGAAGTTGCGCACGAGCGGGATGGGCCGCTTGAGCAGCACGGCCGCCAGCTCCGCCGGATTCGAGATGGCGGTGCCGTCGTAGAACTCGCCGCGCGTGTCGAGCGGCATGCCGTACTCGCGCGCGCGCCACTTGGCGGTGACGTCGAAGCTGTCGAGCGCGAGGCCGATGGGATCGATGAAGCGGTGGCACGAGTTGCACGTCGGGTTCTTGCGGTGCAGCTCCATGCGCTCGCGCGTCGTGAGCGGCCGGCCTTCCTTGGATTCCGCGGTGTCCTCGATGGGCGGGACCGAGCCGTCCATCGGCGGCGGCGGGGGCGGCGTGCCGAGCAGCACCTCCATCACCCACTTGCCGCGCAGCACCGCCGACGTGCGGTTCGCGTACGAGGTCTGCACCAGCACGCTGCCCTGTCCGAACAGCCCGCGGCGCTTGTCGTCCGGATACGTCACCTTGCGGAAGTGGCTGCCGGCGACACCGGCAATGCCGTAGTGCCGCGCCAGGCGCTCGTTGAGGAACGTGTAGTCGGCGCGCAGCAGGTCCAGCATGCTGCGGTCCTCGCGCACGAGCGAGGTGAAGAACATCTCGGTCTCGCGCTTCATGAGGTCGCCGAGCTGCGACTCGAAGTTCGGATAGAAGTTCGGATCCGGGTGGACCTTGTCCACGTCCTGCAGGCGGAGCCACTGGCCGGCAAAGCGCGGGCCGAGCGCGTCCGAGCGCGGATCGGCCAGCATCCGGCGCGCCTGCTTCTCGAGGCCCGCCGCCGTGCCGAGCTCACCGCGGGAGGCGGCCGCCAGCAATTCCTTGTCCGGGGGCGTCGCCCACAGGAAGAACGACAGGCGCGAGGCCATGTCGTAGTCGCTCACGCGGTAGATCGCGCCGGGCTTGACGCCGGCCGGCTCGCGCTCGACGCGGAAGATGAAGTGCGGGCTGGCGAGGATCGCCTCGAGCGCGCTGCGCACGCCGTTTTCGAATCCGCCGGCGGCCGCGCCCTGGTCGTAGAACTTGACCAGCGCGTCCACTTCGGCGGCCGAGACCGGACGCCGGTAGGCGTCCGCGGCGAGGCGCTGGGTGATCGTGCGCGCGCACGGCCGCTCTTCGGCGGCGGAGGTCGGCCGGCACGAGAAGATCTTCTTCCGGCTCGACGTGTCCGACAGGCCGCTCGGCTTGAAGGGCCCGCGCACGATGACGTCGCGCAGGTGCGGCAGCGTCGTGATGCCGGATCCGCCCGATCCGCCGCCCGCGAACGACCAGTCGTGCGGCCGAATCAGATCTTCGTACGGGCCTTCGAAGCGGCGCACGAACGCGGCCGACATCGTGTACTGCCCGGCCTTGATGTGGATCGGCTCGGTCTTCATCGGGATCGCGCCGCGGCCGTCGGCCGCGCCCGCCTGCCCGGTCTCGTAGCGGACGAGCGCGATGCGCTGGCCGTTGAGCGAGAGGTCGAGGTCCTCGAGCCGCGAGTTGTCGCCGCCCGTGAACGTCACTTCGAAGGTGTACTCCGCGTCCATCGGGAAGACGTGGCTGACCACCATCCCGCCGCGCGACCCCACGGGCGCGCCCTCGAGGTGATCCCAGGGATGCTGCGAGACGTAGCTCGTGTTCGTGAAGGTGCGATCGACGGGCGGCGCGCTGCGGTCGCCCACCGCCAGCCGGCTGATCTCGGAGGCGGCATTCAGATAGGACTCGAGCAGCGTCGCGGAAATCGTCTGCTCGTCCGCGATGTTGTCGAAGTTGGCGCTCTTCTGGTCGAGCGGCAGCCACGCGCCCGGATCGAGATCCAGGTCGAGCACCGCGCGAATCGAGTTGCGGTACTCCGTGCGGTTGAGCCGCGGAAACGTTTTCGATCCGGGGTTCGGCCGCGCGAGCGCGGCGGCGTCGGCCTTGGATTCCAGCGTCGCAATCAGCGTCGCGTAGGTCGCGGCGTCCGGGCGCTCGCTGCCCGGCGGCGGCATCATCCCGGCCTGCAGCTTCCGGACCATCCGCTCGGTGAGGTCCGCGTTCTCGCCGGCTTTCGCGATGTCGAAGTTGTCGAACGAGACGCTGCCGCGCTTCAACTCGTTGTTGTGACAGTCGCCGCAGTACGTCTGGATGACGTCATTCAGGTTGACGGCCGGTGCGACGGCTGCCGACGCGGCGCGCGACGCCTTGCCCTCTTGCGGACCGATCGCGTCGGCGCTGACACCGCCGGCGCGCGCGGCGATGGCCAAGCCGAGGATTCCAGACGCCGCCCAAATCCATCTTGCGCGCTGCATCAATCGCACCATTCCATGATGAGGGATCGCACGGTGATATTACACCTGTACTTGTGTCTCCGTTTATCGGCAGAACGCAGGATCTTCTCGTCCGTAAAACACTCCGGGGGAGCAGGTTACGGCCGATGGCTTTCCCCGCCGGACGCTCAGATTTCGAGCGTTCAAAGTTCGAACATCCGGCCATTCGGACCCGATCCGCGCCGGGCCGCTCGTGAAAGAATTCACAGCGCTGGTATATGATTTCGGGCTGAGCGCAGCCCCCAGCGCGCACCAGGGCCATGCCCAGCCAGAATACAAAGGGGTTTTTCGCTCGTTCCCTGCAGGCGTTACAGGGCAGTGCGCAGCAGGCCGGTCCGGCCGCCGCGGCCAGTTACAGTCTGGTCGGCGGCATCCTCGTGTTCGGCGGGATCGGATATGCCATCGATGGCTGGAAGGGTTCGTCGCCCTGGGGACTGGTGATTGGGTTGTGCCTCGGCGTGATCGTTGGGTTCTATCAATTGATCAAGACAGTATGGCGGCGACCCTGAGCCCCGTCGTCTGGATGATCGCGGGCGCCATCGGCAGCGCCATTGTCGCGGGTCTCGTGACCGCGCCGGACATCCGCGCGGCGATCGTCCTCGGCATGGTCGGGCCGCTCGCGGCGACCATCGGGACCTGGGTGGCCGTCGAGCAGGCGTACCGCCGGGATCCGCTCGCGGTCACCGGCGTGATGCTCCGCGCGTGGCTCATCAAGGCGCTGTTCTTCACCATCTATGTGATCGCAGTCATCCGCGGGCTCGGCGTCAGCGGCCAGCCGTTCGCGGTCAGCCTCGCCTCATATTTCCTCGTGCTCCACACCGTCGAAGCGATGCTCCTGAAGCGCCTGTTCCGCGGCGCCTGGCGCGTCGCCCGGGCCTAGCCATGTTTCTGATTGACCAGATCGACCAGGCCCATCCACCGGCGCCGGACAAGTTCGATCCGGGCGGCCTGATCATCGGCCACGTCGCGAACAGCGACCCCGCACATCCACTGTTCCACCTGCCGACGATCTGGGGCATCGATCTGTCGGTCAGCAAGCATGTCTTCATGCTCTGGGTCGTCGCGGCGCTCCTCTTCATCGTCGTCACGACGGTGGTGCGGCGGTTTGTACGCCAGAGCGAAACCAATCCGGTGCCGCGCGGCTTCACGAACGCGCTCGAGTCCATCGTCACGTTCATTCGCGATGAAGTGGTGCAGCCGAACGTCGGCTCGAAGTGGGTGAAGACCTGGACGCCGCTGATCGTGACGTTCTTCCTCTTCATCCTGACGGCCAATGCCATCGGCCTGGTGCCGATCTTCGACGTCCTGGCGCTCATCGACCACACGGTGCTGCATTCCGGCGAGCACTCGTTCATGCAGCGGCTGCTGCACGGCGGCGCCACCGCCACCGGCAACTACAACGTCACGGCGGGCCTGGCCACCATCACGTTCTTCGCCATCATCGCCGCCGGCTCGATGGCCCACGGCTTCGTCAAGCACTGGATGAATCTGGTGCCGCACGGCATGCCCTGGCCGCTCTACGTCCTCCTGATTCCGCTGGAGACGATGAGCATGCTGGTGCGGCCGTTCGCGCTCACGATGCGACTTGCGGCCAACATGACGGGCGGCCATATCGCGCTGCTCGCGATTCTGTCGTTCGTCTTCATCTTCACGAACATGGCGGACAGTGCCGTCGCCGGCGTCAGCACGGGGGTGCTGTTCTCCGTGCCGCTCGCCACCGCCATTTCCGGCCTGGAGATCATCGTCGTGCTGGTCCAGGCGTACGTGTTCACGTTGCTATCCGCCGTGTTCATCGGCATGGCGATTCACGCTCATCACTAAACTCGGACGACAAGGGAGAGGTCATGGATACACAGGCGGTTCAGGCAGCACTCACGTGGGCGTACATGGGAGCCGGCATCGGGCTCGGGCTCGCCGTCATCGGCGCGGGCATCGGGATCGGCAAGCTGGCCGCCGGCATGGCCGAAGGCATCGCGCGGCAGCCGAGCGCGGCGCCGCAGATCACGGGCGCGACGAACCTCGCCCTCTTCCTGCTCGAAGGCGTGGCGATTCTCGCGCTGATTTTCTGCCTGCTGATCATTCTCCTGCTGCCGAAGACCTAAGCGGAGCTGGAACATGAACCCGCTGGTTCGGCCGGATCCCGGCCTCTACGTCTGGACGATCCTCACGTTCGGGGTCCTCGTCCTTCTGCTGTGGAAGTACGCCTGGGGACCGCTGCTCGCGGCGCTCGATCGCCGCGAGAAGATGATCGCCGGCGCGGTCGACGACGCGCGGAAGGCCCGTGAGGAGCTGGAGCGCGTGAAGCAGGACTCGACGAAGGTGCTGGCCGAGGCGCGCAAGGAAGCCGAGGGCATCGTCTCCCGCACGCGCGCGGATGCCGAGAAGCTCCGCGAGGAGCTGCGGAAGAAGGCGGGCGACGAGGCCGCCGGCATCGTGACCAACGCCGAGCGGCGCATCCAGCAGGAAACCGCGAAGGCGATCCAGCAGATCCGCGGCGAGGCCGTGGACATGTCGCTGGCGATCGCCTCGAAGATCCTCCAGCGCACCGTCACGAAGGAAGACAACGAGCGCCTGATCGCGGACGTCGTGAATTCGCTCGAAAAGCGCCCAAACTAGCTCTAAGCTGTCGCCATGAGGATCCTGGCGGCGGCGCTGACGGCGCTGCTCGTCGTCCCAACGCCCCTCATCAGCGACCAGTCTGAGCCGGCCCTCGCCGATCTGCTCAAGCTTGGCCTGGAGTACGTCGCCGGGTATCCCGTGCGCGTCTCGGGTGTCGTCCTCGAAGAGCAGTTCCGGCTGACCGAGATCGTCGGCGGGCGCGCACTCCCCCCGAAGCGCATCGCCTCCGACCTGACGTTCGTGAACGGCAATGACGAGACGCGGATGGTCCGCGACGTGTTTGCGGTGGACACGACACCGACGCGCGAGCGAACGCCGCGCGTGAGCTCCGTGCTGAAGGCGCTGACGCCGGAGAGCTGGCAGAAGGCGCAGGAGTTCTGGCGGGAGTCCGCGTATCACTTCGCGGCCAACATCGTGATGTGGGGCAGCGAACCCACGCTCGCCTTCCAGCTGCTGAAACCGGCGAATCAGCCCAAGCTCGTCTGCCGGCTCGACGGCCGCAAGAAACTGAACGACGTCGCGGTGATGGGCGTGCGCTTTCAGGAACCGACGGCGCGCGACAAAGTGTACGTGCTCGGCACGCCCGGCAATGCCGCCGCGTCAGGCCGTTTCTGGATCGACCCCGCGACCGGCGCCATTCACGCGATTGATCTCTGGCTGGAATCGCCGACCGAGTCGGCGTCCATCGCCATTCAGTTCGCCCCCGATCCGACGCTCAAGCTGGTCCTGCCGAAGGAGCTGAGCGGAACGTTCGAAGAGCGCGAGCTCGGCGCCGGCCCGCGCGGAAGCGGGACGGACCGGAACGTCAGCCGGCGCATCGAGGGCGTCGCTCGATACTCGAATCCGCGGCACTTCCCGATCAAGTAAGCAGCCGCCGCATCGCCAGCAGCTCCTTGCGGCGATCCGGCGACGTCGGCGGATACTTCAGATCGAGATCCTTCAGCGCCTCCACCAGAATCTCGGCGATGATCAATCGCGCGTTGGCCTTGTCGTCGGCCGGCACGACGTGCCACGGCGCGCGGCCGGTGCTCGTCGCGGACAGGCACCTCTCGTACGCGTCCATGTAGTCCTTCCAGCGCTCCCGTTCCTTCACATCGCCGACGCTGAACTTCCAGTTCTTGTCCGCATCGTCGATGCGCGCGAGAAACCGGCGCTGCTGCTCGTCCTTCGACAGGTGCAGGTAAATCTTCACGATACGGGTGCCGTTGCGATGGAGGTGCTTTTCGAGATCTCTGATCGATCGGTACCTGTGCCTCCAGAAGTCCGCGTCGCCTGTCGTCTTCTCCGGCAGCCGCTGCGCGGCGAGGATCTCCGGATGGACGCGGACGATGAGGACTTCCTCGTAGTAGGAGCGATTGAAGATGCCGATGCGGCCGCGCTCCGGCAGGCAGCGGGTCGTGCGCCACAGAAAATCGTGGTCGAGATCCTCGGCGCTCGGATGCTTGAAGCTGAAGACCTGGCACCCCTGCGGGTTGACGCCGGACATGACGTGCTTGATCGCGCCGTCCTTCCCCGCCGCGTCCATCGACTGAAAGATCACGAGCAACGCGTGGCGGTCGTCCGCGTAGAGCCGCGTCTGCAACTCGCTGAGCTCGTCGACCTGCCCGTCGAGGAGCGCCTGGTAATCCTCCTTTGATTTGTAAAACGGCTTGACCTCGGTCGGCCAGTCTTTCAGGCGGACGTCGGTGTCTTCGGCGACGCGAAAGCGTTTGAGAGGAAGATGCATTGGCGGAAGTATGCTACGCGCATCATGACTCGTCGATTCATTCTTGCCGCCGCGCTTCTGGTTGCCGCCACCGCCGGCGCCCTGGCCGGCCGTCAAACGCCTGAAGCCGACGCGCTGCGCGGAACCGATCCGCCGCAGCACGGCGTCTGGGTTGACTCCCTCGACATGAGCGCCGTCAGAGCGACCGTGATTCGGGCGCCGGGACGCGGCGGCCGGGGCGGCGCGCAACCGGCCGCACCGCCGCCGGCGCCGGTGTACGCACTTGGCGGAGTCGCCTACCCGCATGCGGTGCCGATGCTGTCCGATCGCGATCTCTCGATCGACGTGAAGGGCCAGGCCGTGCGGTTTGCGTCGATGGTCGGGATCGATTCGTCCGTCGCGGCGGGCCGCGGCAGTGTGGTCTTCGGGGTCTGGGTGGACGGCCGGAAAGTGGCCGAGTCCGGTATAGTCCGCGGCGGCGACGCGCCGAAGCTGCTGACCGCCGACCTGAGGGGCGCGCGGAAACTGACGCTTGCGGTGATCGACGGCAACGACGGCACGGGCGGCGACACCGCCAACTGGGGCGGCGCGTTGATCACGATGGCCGCGAATGCCTCGCAGCGTCCGGAGATTCTCGCGCCCGTCGTCGAAGCGATGCCGCCCATTGCATCGAGCCGCTCGAGCGTGCCGCTCCTGAACTACCCGCGCATCACCGGCGCCACGCCGGGCAAGCCATTCATGTTTCTTGTTCCCGCTTCCGGTGACGAGCCGCTCCGGTTCGCCGCGAAGAACCTGCCGGCCGGGCTGGCCCTCAATCCGTCAACCGGCCTCATCACCGGCAGCTTGAAGGCCGCGGGCAAAACCGCCGTCGAGATCACCGTCACCAACCCCAGGGGCAAGGCGACCGCCACCTTCACCATCGTCGGCGGCGACGACGCGCTGGCGCTGACCCCGCCGCTCGGTTGGAACTCGTGGAATGCGTGGGGCAACACGGTGACGGCTGAGCGCGTGCGCTTGTCGGCCGACGGCATGGTCAAGAGCGGCCTGCACCGGCAGGGCTACACGTACATCAATATTGATGACGTCTGGGAAGGCGGAATGGAGCCGAATCCGGCGACCGGGCGCGGCCGGACCGTCGCCGCCGCCCGCGACGCCAACGGCGAGCCGACGACGAACTCGAATTTCCCCGACATGAAAGGGCTCGTCGATCACATCCACTCGCTCGGCCTCAAGGCCGGACTGTATTCGTCACCCGGTCCGACGACGTGTCAGGGCCTCGGCGCCTCGTGGCAGCACGAGGAGCAGGACGCGCGGGCGTACGCGCGCTGGGGCTTCGACTATCTCAAGTACGACTGGTGCGGCTACAGCCAGATCGCGCCGATGCCGACGCTCGACGATCGCAAGAAGCCGTACCAGCTCATGGGCGACATCCTGAAGCGGCAGGATCGCGACATCGTGTTCAGCATTTGCCAGTACGGCGCCGGCAATGTCTGGGAATGGGGCCGTGACGTCGGCGGCCACCTCTGGCGCATGACCGGCGACATCCGCGACAACTGGCCGAGCATGAGCGGCATCGGCTTTCAGCAGACCGGCCGCGAGAAGTACGCGGGGCCGGGCGGATGGAACGACACCGATATGCTCGTCGTCGGCATGGTCGGCTGGAGTCAGGGCCCGCGCCCCTCGGATCTCACGCCGAACGAGCAGCTCACGCACATGGCGCTCTGGGCGCTGCAGGCGGCTCCGCTTCTGATCGGCGCGGACCTCTCGAAGATCGACGAGTGGACGACGAACATCCTGGGCAATCGCGAGATGCTGGCGGTGAATCAGGACATCCTCGGCACCCCCGCCGGCCGCAAGATGAGCGACGGCTGGGTCGAAGTCTGGGCGCGCCCGCTCGAGGACGGCACGATCGCAGTGGGCCTGTTCAATCGCGGCCCCGAGCCCGCGACCGTCGTCGCGAAGTGGTCCGATCTCGGGATCGAAGGCAGCCAGCCCGTGCGCGATCTCTGGCTGCAGAAGGATCTCGGCCGCGTGCGCGATCAGCTGTCCGCGACGGTGCCGCGGCACGGCGTGTTGTTCGTCAGGATCGGGCAGCCGAAGCGCGCTTCCTGATCGCGACCACTGCCAGGACGCACGCGGTCCACGTCGGAAACGCGTCCACGAGCGGGATCACTTCGAGCACGAACGTCGGCAGGAACAGGAAGTGGAAGCCGAGCAGCCACGTCTCGAGGCCCATCACCGCGACGTCGATCACTTCATCGGCGAAGGTAAGTCCGAACGGTCCGATGACAAACGAGAAGGCGTCGGCGGCGATGGCCACGACGATGGCCGCCGCGATGCGGCCTCTCGAAAGGGGCGTGCGAGGCGTGGCGGTCACCGATGGGGCGCCGCGAGAAACGCCGGGTCCTTCGGCGTGGACACGCCGACACGCTCCACGACGACCGTCCCGGCCTCCGTCTTGTCGAAGAGCAGGCGGATCGTCGCGATCTGGCGCGGATCGAACTCGGGCGCCGTCCGCGCGAATTCCGCGACCGGCATGACGAACGTCTGCGCGACCAGCTCGTAGATCGTCGTAAACCGCTGCGCGTCGCGCCCTTCGCGACGGTAGATCCGCGAGTCCAGAGGACGACGGGCGATGCCGAAGCGGCTGAGCGGCAGGCGCGCGATATGACCCGCGGTGTCCACGAGCTCCACGGTGAGATCCACGGGCGTGAGATCGGGCTTCTCTTTCTCCTTCGATGGGGGCTTCGGCCTCGGCGGCGCGGGCTTCTTCGTCGCCGCCGCCTTCTGCTTCGCCTTCTCCGCCTCGGCTTCCTCTTCCTTCGCAGGATCCTTCCGCGGCGTACGCGGGCCCGGCTTCGTGTTCGTGGCGGCGAGCGCCAGATACACGACGCTGCCTTCGCCGATGCCCCACTCCGATCGCACGGCCTCCGGCACCGAAATCGAGTACGACGCGGGCGGGCCGAGCTTCAGCTCGGCGTCCTTCTTCGGCGGCGCGCCGGCCGGCGCTTTCTCTGGCGCCTTGGCGGGTGTCGCGGGTTCCTTCGGCGCGGTGCCGGCCAGCCGGTTGTTCCAGCCGATCCAGACCGCGTTGTGATTCTGCGTGTCGTTGCCGCGGCCACGGAAGGGCATCGCGGCCTCGTGCCAGGTCGACAGATGCTCGCCGGCCAGCACCACGTCACGACCGGACCCGGTGCTCAGATCGACGTCGCCGTCGAACTCCGCCAGCGGACGGTACGCGCTCTCCTGAAACGCCGTCGTGTACATCGTCTTCGGCAGCCACGCGCCGGCCGTGCGGTGGTCGCGGAACATCGGCAGGTAGTCGCGCTGCCCGTGCAGCGTCGCTTCCAGGAAGCCGGCGATGACCACTTTCGCGAACTGCCGCTGTGCCTCGGGATCGATTAGCGCGCGCAGGTCGAGCGTGCGCCCGCTGCGCGGCCCCGTGTCCTTGTTCCCCCACACGGTGTTCCACTGGCCATGATTGGCGCGGTACATGAAGAAGACCGACTTGAACCACGGCTCGCCGTCGGTGAAGCGGAGCCGGTCGTACTGGCGGAGCCCGACCGCCGTCGAGACGTCGCCGTCGTGCGATCCGTGGATCAGCAGGTAGTTCACGTTCTGCAGCGGCGTGAACTGCCCCGTCGGTTTGTACTGACCGTCCACGGGCGCGATGGCGACGACGGACTTGATCGCGAAGTTGAAGTTGAATTCCTGCTTGAAGTCGTCCGGGTAGTACTTGAGCCGGTTGAACGCGGCCGCGGTCGCCGCCGCTTCGCCCCCGCGCGAGTGCCCCATCACGGCAATCTTCGTCAGGTCCACGCGGCGATGGAACGGACCGCCCTCGGTGTCGTTGAAGGTCTTCCACGCTTCGAGGTGCTTCAGGAGCAGCCAGGCTCGTGCGTCGTTTTCCCCGCTGATGCCGCCGTTGATGAAGTTCTCGTCGACCGACGCCAGGATGAACCCGCGCGAGGCGAGCAGCTCGCCGAGATAGCCGTAGCCCGGGTCGGAGAACTCCCGGAAGTTGTGATTGCCGTGCACGATGAGCGCGAGCGCGAACGGCCCCGGACCGTCCGGATACCACACGCGCCCGTTGATCGGCGCCTTCTTCAAGTCGAATCCAAAGAACTTCTTCCGTTCCTTGACCTGGGCGGGGGGAATGGTGGCGAACGGCGACGCGTCGACGGTTTTCGTCTTGATCGTGACCTGATCGCGGTACTCGGGCCGCTTGAGGTCGGTGCCCGAGCCATAGAACAGCCGCTTCACGGCGTACCGTCCTGGCTCGGCCGGGTTCGGCGCCGTGATCGTCTGCCGGCCGAGCACCTCCGCCGAATCGTCCTTCATCAGCTGCAGCTTCTGCGAGCAGCCGGCGGCGAAGAGGAGCATCGCGATCGCGGCGGAGCGGGAGGTCATCGCCATCGCAGCGTCACCCCGTGGGCGGCGCGGCCGCCCTCGAAAAACTGTACGCCGTACTCCACCGTGACGCGATCGGCGGTGAACGCGCCGCCGAGCGCCACCGGCTGCTCGGTGCCGGCGTCCGGCCGGCGCGCGCCCACGCGGAGCGCCACGTTGTAGCCCTCAATCCATCCGTACGTGACCTCGAGTCCGCCGGCCGGCGAGACCCAGCCGTCGCGCACGAGGACCTGCGTGTAGATGCCCAGATCCAGCACGCCTGCCTGTTTGATCCGGGACCAGCCCATGAGGACCTGCCGCGGCAGACTGAGGCGAGGCTCGCCGTCGTAGGAGCCGCTCCTCAGGTTCTGGAACGACACGGCGCCCACGCCGCCGAACATGTTTCTGGCCACGCCGGCATCCGCGACCCAGGCGTGCTCGTCGATCGGCGCCGCAGCGACGCCCGTCGGCATGGTGACGTGATCGGTCGCGTACTTGACGCTGCCGCCGAAACGGAATCCCTTGTAGGTGATCGCGCCGCCCACCGCCACGAGCGCGCTCAGGCCATCAGCCGTTCCGTTGTTCAGGAGCACGTCCGTTGCGTACGGGTACAGCGTGTCGGCATTCGGATTGTAGTTGGCGAACGCGGCGCCCCAGCCCAGCGTCAGCGACCACTTGCCGGCCGCATATACGGACCCGAGCCCCCACGTGGTCCCCTGCCCGCCATGCTTCGTCATCGACACGTCCAGCCCCTGGCGGGCGCCGATGAGCTGAGCCGGGTTGTAGAACAGCACGTCCTGATCGCGGCCGGCGACCCACGCATTGCCGAGCGCGGCCGTGCGCGGCGTGGCCGGCACCAGCAGCAGCAACGGACCGGAGTCTGGCGCCTGCGCGTGTGCGCGGATCGGCCAGACGAAGCCCGCCGCCGCGAGGAGGAGGGTGAGAAGCGATCGTCGCTGCACGCGCCGCACGGACTATCGCCCGGCCGGCGCGGTGGCGCGCTCGCGCTTCTGCTTCTCCACCATCGCCGCGACGTCGGCAAGCAGCTTCTTCGCGTCGTACACGATGCCGTCTTTGATCGTGTACTTGACGCCGCCGACGCGCTCGACGCGGCCGGTCTGATCGTTCAGCCGCACGGCGCCCGTGCCGTACAGCACCTTCAGATTCTGCAACGGGTTCTGATCGACGATCACCATGTCGGCCAGCAGGCCGGCGCGGACGATGCCGAATTCGATTGGCTTGCCCTTCGGCTCGTGCAGCGCCTCGGCCGCGTGCATCGTCGCGCCGCGGATGACCTCGAGCGGATGGAAGCCGGCCTCGTGGATCAACTCGAGCTCGTGGACGAAGCCGAAGCCCCAGGTGTTGTAGATGTAGGCCGCGTCGTCGCTCGCGGTGACGCGCCCGCCCATCTTCTTGTAGTCGTTGAGCAGCCGGAACCAGACCTGATAGAAGTTGCGCCAGGCGATTTCGTCGGCCGTGGTCCAGTCGAAGAAGTACGCGCCGTGATTGACGCGCGACGGCGTGTAGAAGTCCATCAGCGACGGCAGCGTGTACTTCGCGTGCCAGTCGGCGTTCCGCATGCGCATCACATCGCGGCCCGCCGCGTACGCCGTCATCGTCGGATCGAAGATGGTACCGAGCTTCACATGCTCTTGCAGGTACGCGTTCCACTCGGGGCTGCCCGGCGGATGGATCTTGTCCCACAGCCGCGCGACCTGACCGAATCGCCACTGCTCGTCGTTGTAGTTCATGCCGTCGGGCCACGGCTGAATCTCGTAGTCCCTGAGGAGCGCCTCGAAGTGGCCGTAGAAGTGCGTGACGGTGCCGAGACCGAGCTTCGCCGCGGTCAGCGCGTTCATCTGCGCGACGCCCCTCTGCTCGAGATGCGCCACCGACCCCAGGCCGAGCTTTTTCCCTTCGTCGAGCAGCGCCGCCATGATCGGCGGCGGGTACGCGACGAGCTTCATCCCGTCCACGCCATTGGCCGCGCACCAGCGCACCCACTCGCGTGCCTTCTCCGGCGAATCGACGATGCCCTGGCCCCACCCCGCGCCCGGCCGCTGGTAGTTGAAGATGCGGGGCGCGACGATCGTGTTCTTCGCGCTGCGCTCCTTGGCGCGCAACGCCTGGACCTGCTCGGTCAGCTCGACGCCGCGCACCGTCGTCACGCCGTGCGCCATGTAGAGCTTGAACACGTACTCGTGCATCGGCGCCTTCTGCGGGTCGCCGAGATGCACGTGCAGGTTCACGAAGCCGGGCATGAGGAACATGCCCGTCCCGTCGATCTCGTGATCGGCCAGCGGCGGGCGTTTCGGGGGGAGCGGCAGGCCCGGTGTGCCCGCGCTGACGATGCGCGCGATCCGGTTGCCCTCGACGATCACGTCCATCGGGCCGATCGGCGGCGCGCCCGTGCCGTCGATCACGGTGACGCCGCGAATCGCCAGCGTCTTGAACGGCCCGGCGCCCTCGCCCGCCCCTCGATCGGGCGACGGGATCATGGCGCCCTGCTGCGCGGAAAGCGCGACCGCGCCGGCGGTGACGAGGACGAGGGCGATCGCGCGACGCACGCTACCGTCCCGACGCGGGCGTGACGCGCTCGCGCTTCTGCTTGTCCACCATCGCCGCGACGTCCTCGAGCAGCTTCTTCGCGTCGTACACGATCCCGTCCTTGATCGTGTACTTGATGCCGCCGACGAACTCGGCGCGCTGCGTCTTCTCGTTCAGCCGGTAGTGCCCGGTGCCGTAGAGCACCTTGAAGTTCTGCAGCGGGTTCTGATCGACCATCACCATGTCAGCCAGCATGCCCGTCTTCACCACGCCGAACTCAATCGCCTTGTTCGGCACGACCGCGCCGCCCGTGCCGCGCGTCCACTCGTTCAGCGTCAGCGCGCCGTTCATCGTCGCGGCCTGGATCACCTCGAGCGGATGGAAGCCGGCTTCCTGCAGCATCTCCAGCTCCAGGACGTAGCCGAACCCGTACGTCTGATAGATGAAGCCGGAATCCGAGCCCGTCGTCACGCGCCCGCCCATCTTCTTGTAGTCGTTCACGAGCTTGAACCAGACCTGGTAGAAGTTGCGCCACGCGATCTCGTCGTCGAGCGTCCAGTCGTACCAATACGACCCGTGGTTCACGCGGCTTGGCGAGTAGTACTCCATGAGCGACGGCAGCGTGTACTTGTCGTGCCAGTCGGCGTTGCGCATGCGCATCACGTCGCGGCCCGCCGAGTAGATGGTCATCGTGGGATCGAACACGGTGCCGAGCTTCTTGTGCTCCTCGAGGTACGCCTTCCACTCGCGGCTCCCCGGCGGGTGAATCTTGTCCCACAGCCGCGCGACCTGGCCGAAGCGGTGCTGCTCGTCATTGGCGTTGATGTCCACGGGCCACGGCTGGACGACGTAGTCCTTGAGCAGCGATTCGAAATGGCCGTAGAAATGGGTGACCGTGTCGAGGCCGACGCGCGCGGCGTCGATCGCGTTCATCTGCGCGACGCCGCTCTGCTGCAGGTGCGCGGTGGTGCCGAGGCCGTGCTTGTGCGCCTCGTCGATGACGGCGGCCATCACCTCCGGCTCGTGCGCGCCGAGCTTCAGGCCGTCGATCGTGTTCGCGTTCTGGCGCACCCAGGCCCGCGCCGAGTCGGCTGAATTCATCCCGCCGGGCCGCTGGTAGTTGTAGATGCGCGGCGCGACGATCTCGTTCTTCTCGCTGCGCGCCTTCTCGTTGGCGGCCATCGGGTTGTTCGTGAGTGAGACCCCGCGCACCGTGGTCACGCCATGCGCGAGCCAGAGCTTGTAGGCGTACGAGAGCTCGGGATTCTTCGGGGGCCCGCCCGCGTGCACGTGCAGATCGACGAAGCCCGGCATCAGGTACATCCCCGTGCCGTCGATTTCGTGGTCGGAGGCCTGACCGCCTCCGCGTCCACCTCGTCCGGCCGCGCCGGCGCCGCCCTGTCGCGGCGGCACGCCCGGCGTGCCCGCGGCCTGAATGCCGGTGATGCGGTTGTTGGAGACGATGACGTTCATTGGCCCGGCGGGCGGCGCGCCCGTGCCGTCGATGACCATCACGTTGCGGATGACGAGCCGGTTGAACGGGCCGAGCCCGTCATTCGGCCCGCGCGCCGGAGCCGGAATCGTGCCGCCGCCACCGCCTTGCGGCGCCGCCGCCTGCGGCGGCCCGCCCTGCCGTCCGCCCTGCGCCGGAGGATTCTGAATCGCGGCGAGCGCCACGCCGAGAGACGCCACGCCAAGGACAACAGCAAACCCACGTCCAGCCATCGAAGCCTCCAGAGGCCGGATTATAGGCGGAGAGCCAGGTACGCCGGGTACGCCAGGTACGCCGGTTCAAGGAACGCGCTGTCGCGGGCCAACTATCCTTTTAGAGCTCGCCCTCGTCCTGATCGTCGTCCTGAACCTGGACTCGTCGATCGGCTCGCCGAATTCGTCGGTATCCACTATCTCGACCTCGTCGACGTCGGGATCGTCGTCCGCGTCGGCGTGCTCGACGCTCGGGTTTCGCGGTTGCGGGTCGGGGTCCCGGTTGGATTCCGGATCTTCCGGGGGATTGACGGGCGGCATGTGACCTCCTCAGGAGGTGCCGGTCGCCACCGGCGCCTCTGGTTCGAGCGCGGCGCGTGTCTTGGGGAAATTCGTGGCCACGCCCAGCCGGCGCAGCATGGGCTGCTTCTTGGCCTGGTGTCCGTGCATGCGGCGGAAGATGTCGTCGAGCGCCTTCACGGCGTCCACTATGTACGGACCCTTGTTGAGCATGACGCATTCGGCACGATGCGCCATCGCCGCGTCGGTGACCTCGGCCCGCGAGGGCAGTCCTTCCTTGGCGAGGCTCTCGAGCACCTGCGTCGCCCAGATCACGGGCACGTGCGCGGCCTCACACAGCCAGAGGATCTCTTCCTGGACTTCGGCCAGGCGCTCGAAGCCGCATTCGACGGCGAGATCGCCGCGCGCAATCATGACGGCGCAGCGCGGGCCCTTCATCGCCTCGATCAGCATCGCCGCCAGGTTTTCGAACCCGCGCCGCGTCTCGATCTTGAGGACGATGGCGGGCTGCTCGTCGCCGAGCGGCTCGAGGAGCGTGCGCAGCTCGCGGACGTCCTCCACCGAGTTCACGAACGACAGCGCCACCATGTCGGCATGCGTGGCGACAAAGCCCACATCCTCCCGATCCTTGTCGGTCAGGGCCGGCAGACTGAGCTCGGTCTCGGGGAGGTTGATGCCCTTCTCCGAGGCCAGCCGCCCTCCGCCAGGCCTGGTGCGCGTGATGCGCACGTGCAGTCGATCGTCGCGCTTGCGCTCGACGACACCGCCGATCTTGCCGTCGTCGAACCAGATCGGATCGCCGCTGTGCACGTCCTCGAACACGCGCTCCGCGGTGCAGCCGATCGTCGCCGGCGTGAGCACCCGCCCGCGTTCGTTGCGGACGGCGTTCCGGCCCGGGAGGTCCGCTCGCGTGATCACGAGTGTGTCGCCCTCGGCGAGGTGCAGGACGGACTCGCCATTGGGGAGCGCGCCCACCTGTGTTTCCCGGCGAGCGACGCGCAACGTCGTCCCCGGCCGGACGTAGGCGGTCTTGCGCGCCTCAGCCCAGCAGCCCTCGCGATCGACCGCGACCACGCGAAGCCGACGGCCCAAGCCGCGCGCGTCCTTGAAGGCGATGCGATCGCCAGCCTTGAGTTTGCGAAGCCAGTTGCCGTCGACCGGCAACGACGCGGCCGCCGCCGTCGGCGCTGGCTGGGGCTGCTCCGCATCGTGGAGCCAGACATGAGCGGGTTCCACGACACGGCCGTACGGATCGCGCGACGGCTTGATCTTCACCACCTCCGGACCGGACTCGATCAGACCGGTGCGGACCTTCGGACCCGCGAGATCCATCAGCACCCGGCACGATCGATTGTGCTGCTCGGTCGCGCGATTCAGATGGTCGATCATCCGCGCCCATTCGTCGGCCGTGTCGTGCGCGCAGTTGATGCGCATGCAGTCCATGCCGGCTTCCACGAGCTCGGAGACCAGCGTGTAGTCCTCGGCCGCCGCGGTCGGCATGGTCACCATGATGGCCGGCGTGCGGCCGGCGGGAGGAGGCCCGATCACCGATTCCCGGTGCGCGCCCAACAGGCGCTGGCCCTCCTTGAGATCGAGCCGGTCCCGTGAGCGATCGGCGCCTGACAGGTCGGCCTGACCCCCGGGCTGAACAAGGAGCCGCTTCAGGACGTGGAGCACGGTGTCGACCGCCGACAGCACGTGCGATTCCGCGCGCCCGAGCGACGACACACCCGCCTCGGCCAGGCGCGCCTGCAAGGGGCGCAGATCGCGGTTGCGCAATGCGAGGTAATGCAGGAGGTTGCGGGCGCTCGCCTGATGATGCGGATGCACCTCTTCGAGCGCGTCCTGGGATTCTTCGATGAGCCGCAGCATGTCGCCGCGCACGGCCTGGATCTCGTCGATCAGGGTTGCCCAGTCAGTGTCGGGACGGTGCGGCGCACTCATGCCCTCCGCCAAAGCAAGGGCGGTGCCGCGGCTGGGACTTCAGTTCGGATGCTGTCGCGGCAGGGGAAGGGCCTAGGTTGGTAAGGGAGTGCCGCTAAAGCGATCCCTTGGTCCACGGCCCCGTGACCGCAAACGTCACACCGGGGCTCTGGACATTGAAGAAGAGCCACTTGCCGTCGGGACTGAACGTCACGCCGGCGAACTCGGATTCCCGGAAGTCGCCGGCGCGCATCTTCTGGCCCGGCTCGATAACCATGCTGTTCCGGACGAGCGGGAAGATCTGGCCCTGCAGGCTGAGACCATGCAAATGGGACGTGCCGGGCCCGTCCTCGCACAGCATCAGCGAGCCGCGCGGGCTGACGCAGATGTTGTCCGGCATCGCGAGGACCGGCGCGCCGGGCGATTCGAAGACCAGTCGCAATCTTGACCGGGCCGGATCGAGCTCCCACACCTGCCCCATCTTGGCGGCGCCGCCGCTCGTGGCGGTGATGAAGATCTTGCCGCCGCCGTGCCACGCGCCCTCGAGGCGGCCAAAAATCGCGGCGCCTCGCACCAGTCCCTGCGACTGAACACCCCGGCTGTCGCCGGGCTTGTCGTGCGCGCGGTCGGGCTCGTCGATCGGCACCCACGTGATCTGAAACTCCGCACCCGGCGTCTGGCCCGGCCGTGTGTCGTACTGCGGCTGGCCGGCGATGGCGAGCATCTCGAGCCGGCCACCTCGCGCGAGGTTGCCCCGCTCCTTTGGAATAAACCGGTACAACCCGGCGCTGCCCGAGTCCTCGGTCTCGTAGACGATGCCCGTCGCGGGATCGACGGCAACCGCTTCGTGGATGAAACGTCCCATCGCCACAAGCGGCTCGCGCGTGGGCTTGCCTGTCAGCGGGACTTCAAAGATGTAGCCGTGCTTCTTCGTGTACGCCGTCTTGGGCGTGCCGGATTCGACAAGCGTCTCCTCGCAGGTCAGCCAGCTGCCCCAGGGCGTGGGACCGCCGGCGCAGTTGCGGACGGTGCCGGCGAGACTGGTACGGCCGCCGATCCACTGCCCGCGCGCACCATCAAACTCCAACGTTGTCGTGCCGCCAGCCGCCAGCTCGTCATACGCGAGATCGGGATCGAACGCCGGCCCCGCGGATTCCTCATGATTGCGAATGAGGAAGACGCGATCGCCGGACCCCTTGAACGCCGCCATGCCGTCGTGCGCGCCGGGCGTGAACCGTCCGCCGTCCAGCGGATCGCCCGTCCAGCCGTAACTCAGATACCTGAACCCTTCAGGCAGCTCGAGCAACGGCAGCCCGGTGATCTCGTCTTTGGTCGGCACGAGCGGGCCGTACTCCTGCGCCTGCGGGGCGGCATGGCCGCCCGCCTCGATCCGGCGCCAGAACGCCTCCAAGGGATTCGCAAGCGCGAAGCCCCCGGCCAGAACCGAGTGACGAAGGAAGGTGCGTCGATTCATGCGTGAAACCCCGGGGTCGTACCTCGATTTATGGAAAACTCCTGGGACCGTGGCCCTCGGAGTCCCTGGAGTTTCCCACAAATCGAGGTACGACCCCTAGTGCCGCTCGACACCGGCGTGCGCCGCACGATGGATCCCGCAGAGCTGCAACGCCAGCGGGAAGCCGGCCAGCAGCTCCTCGCCGAGGCCGTGGGCTATGGATTCGCCACGCTCGTCGGCCTGATCGGCTGGCTGATGTTCTTTCGCCAGATCGAATTCAAGGTGGCCCTGCTCCTGCTCGGCATGGTCGCCGTGCCGGCAGGCCGCGCCTGGCATCGCTGGTGGGAGTGGCGGCAGACGCAACCCGGCGGCGAGTGGCTGCATCCGGATCGCCTCGCGGAAATTCAGCAGCAGGCCGTCAAAGCGATGGCCGATGCGGCCAAAACGCGCGCGTGGCTGACGCGCGGACTGATCGCGTGCATCGCGGTGCCGTCGGCGTTCGAGGTGTTCGTAGGCGTCGATCACGCCGTGCGTGTGGCGTCGGTCGAGCCTGACGCGATCTTCGGCGGCGAGTGGTGGCGCCTGCTCACCGGCACCTACCTGCACGGCAGCCTCTACCACTTCATCGGCAACATGGGCGCGCTGCTCGTGTACGGATCGATCCTCGAGACGAAAACCGCGCGCATGCGGCTGCCGCTCGTGTACCTGATGTCGGCGCTCGGCGGCAGCATCGCGAGCGCCGTGATGCCGCCCGACATCCCGTCGGTCGGCGCGTCCGGCGGCATTGTCGGCCTCATCGGCTACCTGTTTATCTTCGCGCGCCGGCAGGAAGTGAAGTTCCCGGCGGCGTTTCGCGGCGCGACGGCTTCGATCTTTGCGGGGCTCATCACCGCGGGGGCGATGGGCTACTGGTACATCGACAACCCCGGACACGCGGGCGGGGCGCTCACGGGCATGCTGCTTGCGGGGCTCATGGTCGATCGCGCCAGGAGCTGGGCCGAAGAACTGCCGCTGCCATTCCTCGATCTGCTCGGCTGGCTCGCGGCGGCGGTGCTCGTCGCCGGCTCGGTGGTGACGTGCATGGCGATGATTTGACGCTATCGCTGGTCTGGTTCATGGGTTCATCGGTTCATGGGTTCTGGTTCATCGGTTCATGGGTTCATGGGTTCGGCCGGCCCGAACCGATGAACCGATGAACCAGAACCTATGAACCCATGAACCCATGAACCTATGAACCTATGAACCTAATACGCGGTCAACGATAGCGCGGACCAGCGCCGGTCCTTCACACAGTTCTTCGTCGTTGTGATCGGCGCCTGGAATCACCACCAGCCGCTTGGGCTGCGGCGCGGCCTCGAACAACACCTGCGTGTCGTCGAGCGGCACGATCCGGTCGGCGTCGCCGGCGACGATGAGGAGGGGCGAGGTGATCTTCGGAATGCGATCGATGGACGGATAGCGATCGCGGAGCAGCCAGCGCACCGGCAGGACCGGGTAGTGATGGCTGCCGATGGCGGTCATCGAGGAAAACGGCGAGCGCAGAATCAGCGCGGCCGGCGGATACTCGAGCGCCAGCCGGACGGCCACCGCCGCACCAAGCGATTCGCCGAAAAACACAATCCGCGTGAGATCGACGCCCGGCCGGCGCCCGAGGTGCGCCAGTGCGGCCCGCGCGTCGCGCGCGAGGCCGGTCTCGGACGGCAGGCCCGGATTGCCGGCGTATCCGCGGTAGTCGAACAGCAACACGGACAAGCCGCGCGCGGCCAGCTGCGCGGCCAGGCCCGCGCGATAGCCACGGTGCCCGGCGTTGCCATTAAAGATGATGACGGTGTACCCCGTCGCGCCCGCGCGAGCGCCCAGAAACCAGCCGCCGAGCGTGAGGCCATCCTCGGTGTCGAACGTCAGCGGTTGGGCGTCAGGCAGTCCGAACGCCGCGGGTGCGGGCGACTGGCCGTCGGGAAAGTAGATGAGCCCGCGCTGGCCGAACCAGATCGCGGCCAGCACGAGCAGCACGACGCCGACAACGGGCAGCAGGGCTATCAAAGGGGTCGTACCTCGACCTGTGGAAAACTTGGCGGACATAGCAGGTCGAAGTCCCCCAAGTTTTCCACAGGTCGAGGTACGACCCCCTAGCGCAATCGACGCTGCACCATCGGACTCGTCAGCTCGCGAAATGCGTCGCGGCCAATCCACGCCGCGGCCGGCTTCGGCGACGCGACAAGGCGTCTCGAGACCTCGACCGCGGCCTTGTTCAGCGCGCGGTTGCGGCGGCCGAGCACACGCAGTCCCCAGCTCACGCCCTTCTTGACGAAGTTGCGGTCGTCCGGCGCTTCACGCTCGATGAGCTTCAGCGCGCGCAGGAACGGCGCGTCGGGCGCTTTCTTGTCGTGCAGCGCGACGCCCGCGATCAGCGCGAAGGCGGCGCGTTTCACGAACTCCTCGCGCCGCCGGCTCCAGTCATTGATCTTTTGCCACGTGTGCGGGGTGCGGTCGAAGAGGTGGAAGCAGAGCGCGTCGCAGACGGCCCAGTTGTCGAAGTCCTTCGCCCACCGCTCCATCTGGGCCGGCGTGACCTTCGCCGGGTCGTCGATGAACGGGACCAGCATGCGGGCGTCGTACCAGCCCGTCTTCCACAGCGCGAGCGCCAGGTCGTGGTCCCGGCCGATCTGCTTCCCGATCTGCTTCAGCTCCCCCACCGAGACACCGATGACTTTGGTGGCCACGATGCCGTAGCGAGCCAGTCCGTCGCGATTCCGCTTGGTGCCCTTTCGCTTGAGGAGGGCGATGACCTCCCGAACGCGCGCGGCGGTTGTCATGGGGTCGTACCTCGATCTGTGGGAAACTCGGGGGACATCGATCTGCCAAGTCCCCCGAGTTTTCCACAGATCGAGGTACGACCCCTATAATCGCCAACCGGCCATGATCGAGCGTCTCCCCAACTTCATCGGCGGCCGATGGACGCCGGCCGGCGGCGACGCGGCCGTTGACGTCTACAACCCGGCGCGCGGGGTCGTGATCGCCCGCACGCCGCTCTCGACGGGATCGGATCTCGATGCGGCGGTGAAGGCGGCGCTCAAGGCGTTTCCCGAGTGGAGCGAGACGCCGCCCGTGCTGCGCGCGCGCGCGATGTTCCGCTTCAGGCAGGCGCTCGACGATCACTTCGAAGAGCTCGCGCGCATCGTTACCACCGAGCACGGCAAGACGCTCGACGAGGCGCGCGGCAGCGTGCGCCGCGGCATCGAGTGCGTGGAGGTCGCCTGCGGCGCGCCGTCGCTCCTGATGGGCTACGGCCTCGAGAACGTCGCGCCCGGGCTCGACTGCCAGGTGATGCGCCAGCCGCTCGGCGTGTGCGCCGCGATCGCGCCGTTCAACTTTCCGGCGATGGTGCCGCTGTGGTTCCTGCCTTTCGCGATCGTCTCCGGCAACACGTTCGTACTGAAGCCGTCCGAGCAGGTGCCGCTCTCGCAGCAGCGGATCTTCGAGCTGCTCGGCGGCTGCGACCTTCCGCCCGGCGTCGTGAACCTCGTGCATGGCGGGCGCGAAGTGTCCGAGGCCATCTGCGATCATCCGGACATTCGCGCGGTGTCGTTCGTGGGTTCGACCGAGGTCGCTCGGCACGTTTATCAGCGCGCCACCCACACCGGCAAGCGCGTGCAGGCGCTCGGCGGCGCCAAGAACTTCATCGTCGTCCTGCCCGACGCGGATCTCGATCGCGGCATTCCGAACATCGCCGAGTCCTTCTACGGCTGTGCCGGCGAGCGCTGCCTCGCCGGGAGCGTCCTGTTGCCCGTGGGCGCGGCGCACGCGGACACGCGTGATCGCCTCGTCGAAGCCGCGCGTGCACTCACGGTCGGCGACGGCGCCGACGCCGCAACGCAGATGGGGCCCGTCATCAGCGCGCGCCATCGCGATCGCGTGCTCGAGTACGTCGCGCTCGGCGTCAGCGAAGGCGCGTCGCTGGCGCTCGATGGACGCGCGCGCGCGTTGCCGGGCGACGGCTTCTTCGTGGGCCCGACCGTCTTCGATCGCGTCTCGCCGGACATGCGGATCGGCCGCGAAGAGATCTTCGGCCCGGTCGCGACCGTGTGTCCCGTCCGCGATCTGGACGAGGCGTTCCGGGTCATGGCGGCGCATCCGAACGCCAACGCGACGTCCATCTTCACGTCGAGCGGCAAGGCGGCGCGGGAGTTCGCGCACCGCGCGCCCGCGTCCATGGTGGGCGTCAACATTGGCGTCGCCGCGCCGATGGCCTACTTCCCCTTCGGCGGCGCCCGCGACAGTTTCTTCGGCGACCTCAAAGTCCACGGCCGGGATGCATTTGCGTTCTACACCGACCAGAAGGTGACGATGACGAGATGGCCCTGACACACACGACAGTAGGAATGACGGCTGAAGAAATCGTGACGCTCGCCAAGCGCCACACGATCTTTGAGTGGTCGGCGCAGAGCGCGGTCGATCCCATTCCGGTGGCGCGCGCGAAGGGCGTCTACTTCTGGTCGCCAGACGGCAAGCGCTATCTCGACTTCAACAGCCAGTTGATGTGCGTCAACATCGGGCACGCCGACCCGCGCGTCGTCCAGGCGATCCAGGAACAGGCGGCGGTGCTGCCGTACGCCAGTCCCTTCATGGCGACGGAAGTCCGCGCGCGGCTGGGCGCCAGGCTCGCGCAGGTGTGTCCGGGCGACATCGACGCGTTCTTCTTCACGAACGGCGGCGCCGAGGCCAACGAGAACGCGATGAAGATCGCGCGCTGGGCCACGGGCCGGCAGAAGATCCTCGCGTTCTATCGCTCGTATCACGGCGGCACGGCCGGCGCGATCTCCGCGACGGGCGATCCGCGCCGCTGGACGGAGCCGTCGCTGCCCGGCATCGTGCACGTGCTGAATCCCTACCACGGCATCCAGCGCGGCTGGGACACGGCCGAGCAGGCGCTCACCTACCTCGAGGAGGTCATTCAGCTCGAGGGGCCGTCGACGATTGCCGGATTCATCATGGAGCCCGTCGTCGGCACCAACGGCGTGCTGATTCCGCCCGACGGATTCCTCCAGGGTGTCCGCGCGCTGTGCGATCGCCACGGCATCCTGCTCATCTGCGACGAGGTCATGTCGGGCTTCGGACGGACCGGCGAATGGTTTGCCGTGAATCACTGGAACGTCGTGCCCGACATCATGTCGATGGCCAAGGGACTGACGAGCGCGTACGTGCCGATGGGTGCGGTCGGCATGCGCCGCGAGATCGCCGACCGGTTCAAGGATCGGGTGTTCTCGTCCGGGCTGACCTACAACAGCCATCCGCTCGCGTGCGCCGCCGCGCTGGCGACGCTGGAGGTGTATGAAGAAGACAGGCTTATCGAACGCGCGAAGCGCACCGGCTCACTGATGGCCGCCCTCCTCGCCGAGCTCGCCGCGAAGCACCCGTGCGTCGGCGCCGTCCGCTCGATCGGGCTCTTCGGCATCGTAGAGCTCGTGCGCAACGCGGCGACCAAGGAACCGCTCGCGCCGTTCGGCGCCTCGTCGCCGGAGATGCAGGCGCTCTCGAAGTTCTTCCGCGACGAAGGCCTGTACACGTTCGTCCGCTGGCACAACTTCTTCACCAACCCGCCGCTGTGCATCACGGACGCCGAGCTGCGCGAAGGCTTCGCGATCATCGATCGCGGCCTGGCGAGGATCAGCGCAACACGTTCGCCCGCAATCTGATCGACAGCGGCTGCTCCTTCGCGGCGGCTGCCGGCAGTTGAAATGCCAGCACTTCGCCAGGCACCGCGACGAGATCGCGATACGTGCTCGACGTGTCGGCCTCGGCGCTCTTGCCGTACTTCCTCATCACGTTGAAGTGGAGCCGGATCTTGCCGTTCTCGATGGAGACGGCGGACAGCTCACCCGACACCTTGGCGAAGGCGTCGTTGCCGGTGGTCGAGCCGGCCAACCGCGCTTCGTCGAAGAAGTACCGGCTCGCGGGCTGCCCGACTGGCAGGCGGAGCACCTGACGATCCGATCGCTCGGAGCCATCCTTGTTCGGGCGGACCAGCCAGAGCTCGGCTTCGACGAGCGCCTCCGTCTTCGCCGGCTCGAGGCCGATCTCGAGGCTCATGCCCACTGCCGTACAACCACCGTCCTGACTGGCAGGGGCACCGATTGCCTCTTTATGCTCGCCGAGCTTGAACTGCTGATAGCCCAGTTGCCCCTCACGGCCGAAGACGAAGAGTCCTCCCCTGGCACCGGTCGTGTAATCGAGCACGATTCGGTCGCCTGCGTGAAGCGTCAGTGTCGTGGCGGGACCAAGGGGCGTCAGGCGAGCGGCCGCCACTCTCTTCGCCATTCCCAGCTGTCGCCATTGCACGCGCACTTCCAGCTCGCCGGCGCCTTCGCGCACCGGCGTGATCTCCAGTCGCCAGCCAATCGCGGGAAGCGCTGGTTCCTGTGTTGATGCCGCCTTCGGCTCGCAGAGGGTCTTGCCGCTCGTCGCATACGCGGTGATGGCCTCGTTGAGCCTGAGCGGCCAATCGCTCGCGGAGGCCGAGAGCACGCGGCCATCCGGCATGTACGTCGAGGTCGAGATGCGAACCTTGAGGTTGCCCGATACCGGCTTGCCCGGAGGCGCCTGCTGGGCGAGCCATCCGGCCGCGAACAACGAGACGATCATTGACGGACTCATGTCACCGCCCTCCCTGAGAAACGCTGGACACGTACGACGCGCCGGGCGCGACTTCGATCACGCGCGTGGGCTGCGGCGCGACGCCGCCGGAAACCGCGGATCCGTCCTGACCCGGCGCCAGACCCGACCCGAGTCCGAGCGCGTAGCCGCTGCCGAGACTCAGCACGACCGCGGCGGCCGCGCCGATGAGCCATCGACGGCTCGGCCGCGCGGCGACCTGAGCCGGCGACGAGCCGCTGTGGCCGATGAGCTCGCGTAATGCGAGCAGCTCGGCCAGGTAGTCGCGAGCGTCGGGTTGCGCCAGCGCCGCCTTGAGCGTCTGCGCATCGACGCGCTCGCCGTCCACGAACGCCGCTACGACTTCGAATCCTTCCATCGCACACCTCGTGCTATCTGTTCGCTGACGGGCGCGCGCAGGGCCACCCGCAACGTGTGTCGCGCCCGATGCAGCCGCGAACGCACGGCGTCGGCCGAGATCTCACACGCGCGCGCAATTTCGTCGTAGCTCAGCCCGGCGGACTCGCGCAGGAGAAACACGTCTCGATCCAGATCCTCGAGCGCCGCGAGCGCCTGCTGCACGGCCGCGGCGGTTTCCTGCGTCGCTCGTCCGCCCGGATCCACGTCGATCACGACCTCGGCCGGCCGTCGCCGGCCGTCTCGCGCGTGATTGAGCGCGAGATTCCGCGCGATGTGGAACACCCAGGCCCGCCGCTCGGCCGGCTCGCCGGGCCGCACCGGCGCCCGCGCGACCCGCAGAAACACTTCCTGCGTGAGATCGCGCGCGTCCTCGGCATGGCCGACCATGCGGCACAAGTACCGAAACACGCCGTCTCGATGCTCGATGAAGAGCGAGGCGCCGTCGGCCACCAAGGAGACTCTGTACTAAAGAACCCCAAGAAGGAGGAAACCTCTCAGTTTCTCGCCGCTCCACAGCCCGGAGCGGCCTACAAGCTTGCAGGGCGCCGCGGGCTCTGCGGCGCCACTCCGTGTCCTCCCCGTACGGGTGATGTGCCCGCCCGCGCCGCTCGGCAGAATCAGACGCATGACTCTTGCTGCGATTTCCGACCAACTCGCCGACGCCGTCGCCTCCGCGGCCGCTTCGGTCGTTCAAGTTCACGGCCGGCGCCGGCCGGCCAGCGGCGTCGTCTACGCGCCGGACACGGTGGTGACGACCGCGCGCGCCATCGGCCGCGAGGAAGGCTTGACGGTACGAACGCCTGATGGCCGGACCATCGAGGCCGAGCTGGCGGGCTGGGATCCGGCCACGCACCTGGTCGCGCTTCGCGTGCCGGGACTCGACACGCCCGCGGCAGCGCCCGCAACCGGTCAGGCGCGCGTCGGCCACCTTGCCGTCGCGATTGCCCGCTCGTGGAGCAACGCGGTCACGGCCAGCGCAGGCCTGGTCTCGGTCATTGGCGGCCCGCTGCCGACCGGCCGCGGCCGCGCGATTGACGAGATCATCCGCACCACCGCGCCGATGCATCACGGCTTTGCCGGCGGCGCGTTTGTCGATACCGAAGGCCGTCTGCTCGGCATCTCGACGGCGGCGGAGATTCGAGGGCTCGGCGTCGTGATCCCCGTCGCCATCGCGCGGGCCACGGCGGCCCATCTCCTCGAGCACGGACGCGTGAAACGCGGCTTTCTGGGTGTCGCGTGCCAGGGTGTGACGCTGGCGGACGGCCAGCGCAGCGATGCCGGCGCCAACGCGGTGGTCGTCGTCCACGTGATGGCCGACAGTCCGGCGGCACACGCCGGCGTGCTCGTCGGCGACGTGATCACCCGGCTCGACGACGTGGCGATTGAGTCGCCGGAACACCTGCTCGAAGCCCTCGGCGGGCGCGGCGGACGAACCTCGGCGCTGCGGATCCTGCGCGGCACGACGGCCTCAACTGTTCAGGTGGCCATTGCAGACACACCTCCTCAACCGCGCTAAAGTCGGATTCATGCGCGTGCTGCTCGCCGGACCGGCGAAAGAGCGCGAGTGGCTACGACAGCTGCTGGCGGATGCTGGTGTCGAGATCGCGGATCAGCCAGTCGGGGTCGACGCGGTGATCCAGATCTCGTCTGCCGCCGCAAAACCCGCGGCGGCCTACAAGGGGAATGACGCGCCCGCGGGGGCCTACAGGCCGGCTCTGCTCGATTCACTTCCGGAGCCGCTGACAGCGCGCGAGCGGCAGGTGCTCGCGTTGCTCGCCGAGGGGTTGCCAAACAAAGGCATCGCGGCCGCGCTCGACATCAGCGATCAGACCGTGAAGTTTCACGTCGCCGCGATCATCGGCAAGCTCGGCGCGACGAATCGCACCGACGCGGTACGGCGCGCGGTACGGCGTGGATTGGTGACGCTGTAATCCAGGTACGCCCCGTACGTCTCGTACGTCGCGTACGAGGAACCTTCTGACGCTGAGTTTCCTTTCTTAAGGAAGAAGGCCAGCGTCAGTTCGTTCCTGGTACGAGACGTACGAGACGTACGAGGCGTACGAGACGTACGAGGCGTACCTGGATCTATGCCTCCCACGGCACGACGACGACCTGCAGCTGTTCGAGACCGCGCAGCACGACGAGCGGCGTGACGCGTCCGATTCGCTCTTCCGTCAATCCCCGATGCAAGTCGTCGATGCCGGTCACCGGGCGGCCGTTGAAGGCGATGACGATGTCGCCGGGTTTCAGGCCGGCGGCCGACGCGGGGCTGGACGGCGTGACGGACTCGATGCGCACGCCCGAGCCGATCGCCAGGGCGTGATGCCGCGCAAGCCGCCGCGCAATCGGCACGTTCTGCCCGGCGACGCCCAGGTAGCTCCGATGGATGCGGCCGTCACGCAGGAGACGCGAGACGACGAACCGCGCGGTGTTGCTGGCAATCGCGAACGACAGCCCCTGCGCGGCCGCGATCATCGCGGTGTTGACGCCGATCACCTCGCCACGCGACGTCACGAGCGGCCCGCCGGAGTTGCCGGGGTTCAGCGCCGCGTCGGTCTGCAGCACGTCGTCCATCAGCCGGCCCGATCGCGCGCGCAGCGACCGGCCGAGCGCGCTGATGACGCCGGCCGTCACCGTGCAGTCGAAGCCGAACGGGTTGCCGATCGCAATGGCGATCTGCCCGACGCGCACCGCTCCCGAGTCGCCCAGCGACGCATGAGGCAACCGGTTCCCGGCCGCCCGCATCACGGCGAGATCCGTGTCGGGGTCGTCGCCGATCACTTCCGCGCGGGCCGTACTCCCGTCGGCGAACGACGCGGTCGCGTGCGTCGCGCCGCGGATCACGTGGCTGTTCGTCACGAGCAGTCCGTCGGCGCTGATGAGGAATCCGGACCCGCTGCCGCCGCCCGGTACGGCGAGCCTCACGACCGCCGGCCCGACGGTGTCGATGGCGTGGATGACCGCTTCCGAGTACGCGTCCAGCAACGCTGCGTCGTCGGACGGTCTGGCGGAGAGTTGGGCCATGGATCGGATGCTAGGCAAGGCGCATCCCGCCGGCATCGCCCAAACGGGTGGCTTGGAGCATCCCAGCAGGTTCCGGGGTTCCGGGGTTCCGGAGTGCCGAGGTACTACATCAGGTTCAGAGGTTCTGAGGTTCCGCGTTCCGGCGTTGCCATCCGGAACCCCGGAACGCGGAACTTCGGAACCTGATGCAGTACTCCGGCACCTCGGAACCTCGGAACCCCGGAACCTCGAGCGGTACCCCAGCCTCTGCGTTACGATGCTGCTACATGACAACCCGCCGCCCGAAGGCCGAGCTCGGTCCGGCGATTCGCGCCGTCCCGCTGCTGGCCGCGGACAACGTCACCATCCAGCTGCTGTCGACGAAGCAGCGGCAGCAGCTGCTCTCGATCGCCACCAAGGTTCAGCACCCGAAGGGACAGGTCATCTACCGCCGCGGCACGCCCGGCACGTGGCTGTATTTCTGCCAGGAAGGGATCGTCAAGACGTACCGGGATCTGCCGAGCGGGACGCGGCGCATCACCGCGTTCCTCTTCGCGCACGACATGTTCGGGCTGGCCGAAGCCGGACGCTACGTGAACACCGCTCAGGCGGTGACGCCGGTCACGTCCTATCGCGTGGCGAAAGAGACGCTGGCCGCGGTGCTCCAGCAGGACGCCGCGCTCGAGTACCACTTTCTCGCCAAGCTCGCGCACGAGCTCCGGAGCTCGCAGCGCCGCGCCATGATGCTCGGCCGGCGTGACGCGGCCGGACGGCTCGCGATGTTTATCATTCTGATGAAGCGACACGGGTCCGAGCGGACGGCCGATGACCTGATCCGCCTGCCGATGAGCCGCTCGGACATCGCGGCCTTTCTCGGCCAGTCACTCGAATCGATCAGCCGCGCGACGACGCGGCTGACAAAACTTGGCATTGTGCAGTTTCAGGGCCGTTACGCAGTCCGCGTGCTCGACCCTGCCCGGCTCGAAGAACTCGCGTCGAACCTTTGATTTGAATCAATACGGAGCAGCGGCCATCCCTCATACGCTCGATAGCGGCGTATGTCGGACTCGAACGATCGTCGTAACGACGCGGCCGACGCGGCGGCGTCCCTGCACCGGATCTGGCTCCTCGCGCACGACCTGAAGAACAGCTTCAGTCTGATGTCGTACGCCTTCCACGAGCTGCCGCGTCACCTCGCCGGCGGCGAGCACTCGCAACAGGCGTTCACCGAGCTGCGCACGCTGCTCTCGCACGTCGATCTGCTCGCCTCCACCCTGCTCGAGACGCTGCGCCAGCGCACGGCCGGGCGCATGGCGGTCTCGATCAACGACTTTCTCGCCGAGCGGGAGGCCCTGCTGCGCCGCACCCTGAGCCCCGGCGTCGGACTCACGGTCCGCGAATCGGCGACGGGCGCCGTCGTGCTGGCGAGCGTCGGCGAGCTCGAGCGCCTCCTCTTCGCCCTCATCTCCAATGCCTGCATGGCGATGCCCGACGGCGGCGAGGTCACGATCAGCACGACCTGGCTCGATCACGGCGCCGGCGCCGAGCGAAGCGCGTGGCCGCGCCGGTTCATCCGGATCACCGTGGGCGACACGGGCGACGGCCTCGATCGCAACCTGCACATGCGGCTGCTCGAGCCGTTCCCCGGCGACATCCGCGCGGCCGACGCGGAACGCGACAGCGTCGTGTCCGCCGTCCGCCGCATGCACGGCTGGCTCATCGTCGAAAGCGAAGACCGCATCGGCACGCGCGTCCACGTGTGCCTTCCCGCCGTCCCCGAGCCGCCGGATTTCGATTTGAACCAGCCGCTGCCTGAATAGCAGCAATTTACCCGCTCCAGAAGAGATAGTCCGGTAGCATGGGTGGCTCGATCCACTCGCGCCGGGTTCATTTTGTACTGGGGGCTGGTAAGGCATGGATAGACGCAGCGGAGGTGTTTCCCGGTTTCTCGCTCTCGCGGTGGTGGCGACCGCGCTCGCTCAGTGCGGAGGCTCCGGCTCGGTGGAGCCCGGCACCTCTCAGCAGTCTGGTGCAATTGACCGCACGGTCCTGCCGATTCCGGAACCGAGACGGCAGACCTACAAGGAGCTGGACGCGCGGAATGCCAAAGCACCGGCACGCTGGGAAGTGAAAGCGCCGGCGGGAGCGCCGAACGTCGTCGTCGTCCTAATCGACGATATGGGTTTCGGGGCGTCGAGCGCGTTTGGCGGACCGATCAGCATGCCGACGCTGGAGAGAATCGCGAAGGGCGGGCTCAAGTACAACCGTTTCCACACCACGGCACTGTGCTCCCCCACCCGCGTGGCCCTGCTCACCGGGTACAACCATCACAGCAACAACGCCGGGTCGATCATGGAAACCGGAACCGCCTTCCCCGGGAACACCGGCGTCAGGCCCCAGTCGATCACGCCGATTGCCGAAGTGCTCAGGCAGAACGGCTACAGCACCTCCGCGTATGGGAAGTACCACGAAACTCCGCCCTGGGAGATCTCGGCGGCCGGGCCATACGACCGCTGGCCGAGTCATTCCGGATTCGAGAACTTCTACGGGTTCATCGGGGGCGAGACGAACCAGTACGCGCCGCTCGTCTACGACGGAACCGCGCAGGTCGAGCTTCCGGAAGATCCGGAATACCACTTCACCACCGACATGACCAACAAGGCCGTGTCGTGGATGAGATTCCAGAAAGCGTTGAGCCCGGCCAAACCGTTCTATATGTATTTCGCACCCGGTGCGACGCATGCACCGCACCATGTGCCGGCCGAATGGCGCGACAAGTACAAGGGCAAGTTCGATCAGGGCTGGGACAAGCTCAGAGAAGAAACCCTCGCCCGGCAGATCGCGCTCGGTGTCGTGCCGGCCGGAACGAAGCTCGCGCCGAAACACAAGGACATCAAGGACTGGTCAACGCTGTCGGCTGACGAGAAGAAACTGTTCACTCGCCAGATGGAGACCTACGCAGGCTTCGCCGAACATACCGACCACGAGATCGGAAGGCTCTACAGCGCCCTCGAAGAGCTCGGCCAGGCGGACAACACCTTGTTCATCTACATCGTCGGCGACAACGGCGCCAGCGCCGAGGGGCAGATGAACGGCAGTTTCAATGAGATGACGTTCTTCAATGGGGTCCCGGAAACCGTCGCGGAGATGTTGAAGCATTACGACGACTGGGGCGGCGAGAGCACCTATCCGCACTTTTCCGCGGGATGGGCCGTGGCGATGGATTCGCCATTCACGTACACCAAACAGGTGGCGTCGGATTTTGGCGGCACACGCAACGGCATGGTGATCCACTGGCCGAAGGGCATCAAGGCCAAGGGCGAAGTCCGGTCGCAGTTTGGTCACGTGGTCGACATCGCCCCGACGATTTACGAGGCCGCGAAGATCCCGGCCCCCAGGAAAGTGAACGGCATCGATCAGGATCCACTTGAAGGCAAGAGCCTGGTCTATTCGTTTGACAACGCCAGTGCCAGGGAAACGCACACCGTTCAGTACTTCGAGATGTTCGGCAACCGGGCGATCTACAGCGACGGCTGGTATGCACGAACCATTCACAGGCCGGCCTGGCAGGGAAAGCCGACCCAGTCACTGCTGGACGATCCCTGGGATCTGTACAACTCAAACGAGGATTTCAGCTTGTCGACTAATCTCGCGGCCAGCAACCCGGCCAAGTTGAAGGAGCTGCAGGCGATATTCCTGAGGGACGCCGAGAAATATCACGTGCTCCCAATCGACGACCGGCTGCTCGAACGAACCAACGCCGAGTTGGTCGGCAGGCCGACGGTCATGGAAGGACGCAACAGCGTCACTTACGGCCCCGGCATGAAAGGGATGGGCGTGGACATCTTCATTGCCACGCCGGGCAAGTCCTACACGATGACTGCTGATGTCGAAGTCCAGGCAGGCGCCAACGGGGTCATCGTCGCCCAGGGCGGCAGGTTCGGCGGTTTTTCGTTCTACTTGAAGGCCGGCAAACCGGCCTTTACCTACAACTACCTTGGGTTGGAGAAGTTTGACGTTGTCTCGACGCAGGCCCTGAGCCCGGGCAAGCACACCATCGTTTATGAATTCAAGTCCGATGGCGGCCTGGGCAAAGGCGGCGTCGGCACGATCACGATCGATGGCAAGAAGACCGGCGAAGGCCGCATCGGCAGGACGCAGCCCGGCATTTTCTCGGTGGATGACCTCGGCGACGTCGGCACCGATGACGGCACGCCCGTGACGGACTACGGCAAGTCGCGGAAGTTCACCGGCACGCTGCACAAGGTCACAATCACGACGAGCAAGTAGAACGCGCCGGGAGGTGCACCATGAAGAACCGTCTCACGCTCGCAGCCGCTGCCGCCGCCGGGATCATGACGGCATGGTCAGCGGCCGGCACCGCGCAGACACCACCGACACCCGACCAGATCGTGGCGGGCCTGAAGCAGAACCTGGCCGAGAGCCAGAAGAAGCTGCGACAGTACGAATGGACCGAGACGACGGCCATCAGCCTGAAGGGCGAGGAGAAGTCGCGCAAACAGCAGCGCGTCCTCTACGGCGCCGACGGCAAGCTCCTCAAGACGCCCATCGGTTCCGCGCCAGCCCCCAAACCCGAGCCTTCCGGAGGCCGCGGCGGCCGACTCAAGGGCAAGATCGTCGAGAACAAGAAGGACGAGATCCAGGACTACATGGAGAAAGCGGTCGCGCTGATCCACAAGTACGTGCCGCCCACGCCCGCGCTCATCCAGAAGGCCAAGGACGCCGGCAATCTGGCGGTCAAGCCGCCGCAGGACGGCAAGGTGCGCGCGGAGTTCAAGAACTTCGTCCAGAAGGCCGACCTGATGGGCATCGATGTGGATGCGAAGGCCATGCAGCTCCTCGGCCTGAACGTCGCGACGTACCTCGAGAAAGCCGAGGACGCCGTGACGCTCGACGTGCGTTACGCGACGCTCCCAGACGACACGAGCTACGTCGCCAAGACGACGCTCGACGCCAAGGCCAAGAACATCACCGTGGTCATCGAGAACGCCGGCCACAAGCCGATCGGCAAGTAGCTAGAATCGCCCGCGTGACGACGTTCGATGTGGCCATCGTGGGCGGCGGCTGCATGGGCGCGTCGGTCGCGTACCACCTGTCGCGGCTCGGCCTCACCAATGTCGTGCTGATCGAACGCGAGCCGACGCTGGGGACGGGATCGACGGGCCGGAACGCGGGCGGCGTGCGCCACCAGTTCTCGCACGAGGCCAACGTGCGCTTGTCGATGGAATCAATCCGGCTCTTCGAGCGCTTCGAAGCGGAGATCGGCACGCCCATCGACTTTCACCAGGACGGCTACCTCTTCCTGATCTCGAGCGACGACCACGCGAGCGCGTTCCGCCGGAACATCGCCATACAGCAGCGGCTTGGTGTTGATGTCCAGTGGCTCGAGCCGCGCGACATTCCGGCGCTCGCGCCGGGCGTGCGGCTCGACGGCGTGCTGGGCGCCGCATTCTGCGCGCGAGACGGCATCTGCGATCCGAACGGCGTCACGATGGGCTTCGCGCAGGCGGCGCAGCGGGCGGGCGTCACGATCCGCCGCTCGACAGACGTCACGGGGATCCATGTCGAGCGAGGACGAGTGACGGGCGTGGAGACGGAGGCGGGCCGCATCGAGACGCGGATCGTCGTGAACGCGGCCGGCCCCTGGGCCGGCGCCGTCGGACGGATGGCGGGCGTGGCGGTACCGGTCGAGCCGCTGCGGCGTCACATCTTCATCGCGAATCCACCGGATCGCGGCGGATGGGACACTGGCGGACCCGACGGCGGCGCGGCCGGACCGCTCAGCCGCGTGATGGTCATCGACTTCGAGTCGTCGTTCTATTTCCATCGCGAAGGCGCGGGCCTGCTGTTCGGCATGGGCGATCCCGACGAGCAGCCCGGCTTCGACACCACCGTGAACTGGCCCATGCTCGAGAAGATCGCTCCGGTCGCGGCTCGGCGGTTGCCGGCGCTTGCCGACCTTCCCATCGCCCACGGCTGGGCCGGTCTCTATGAGATGACGCCGGATGCCATGCCCATCATCGGCCGCTCGGGCGACGCGGACGGCTTCTACACGATCGCCGGCTTCAGCGGCCACGGCTTTCAGCACGCGCCCGCGGCTGGACGCCTGCTCGCCGACCTCATCGCCGGACGCGACCCGCAGTTCGATCTCACGCCATTCGCGTTCGCGCGCTTTGCGGCCGGCGCCACGCTCGGCGAAGCCAACGTCGTCTAGGCGCTCACTTCTTCACTTCCTCGAAGTCACCCAGCGTCCACGCCTTCTTCTCGAGCGCGGGCGTCGGGCCGTAGAGGCGAACGCCGGCGTAGAACTTCTCGCCCGGCCGCGTCGCCAGCCAGTTGGAGTCCTTGCCCGCGGGCGACAGCGGCGAGAAGTACAGATCCACCGAGCCGTCCCGATTGATCTGCAGTT